>Ga0325414_1002546_pt1 | contig 18545 bp, 17 predicted proteins | sample PopdelMetagenome_8_FD_206183 | JGI IMG/M metagenome (GOLD analysis project Ga0325414, IMG submission 206183) | Populus deltoides microbial communities from Bellville, Georgia, United States - Leaf-PdKOR-R3 | ecosystem: Host-associated > Plants > Phyllosphere > Phylloplane/Leaf | place: USA... | reverse complement strand
CAGTGTTCCAATTTGAATTGAATCGGTATCTCCTTTCTAATCTTAGCCATTTCTTTGTCCTTTCACTTTCAATAGTTAATCACATCAATCAATCCTTTGAATTGTGAGATATGCCTGCATTTAAAATAAATATTTACCATAAATTAAAGCTATCTTATATTATCAGATCTGTTATTATAAAACATGCTCTAGTTAAGGAGTTATTGATACTTCAAGTGCAAAATGATGATATAAAACCTTGATAAAAATGCACTTTTAAGTACTAATCACCTGTGCTATGAAAGGAACTTGATTTGTTGTTAACATAAGTTATAATCATGAATACCTGACAACATTTACAAGTATTAACATTACTCGAATAAGATAACTAATGTAATCATGTTAACAATTTATAACCGATTGGAACCTCTTTTGTGTGTGGTTTCCAATTAAGTAATAAGAGTTTATACTATACTTGTTTGAAATACCATTAGTGGATCCTCTAACCTTGACAATTGTTTTTATAATTGTTTAATCCTTATATCAATATCACATCTCAAAGCTCTCATTATTATTATTATCATCGTTGTTGTTGTTATTGTTATTTATAATTTATATAGTTAACCTTCCTATGGTTTGATCCCGGTCTTACTGGATTATTTATTACTTCGACACTCCTGCACTTAAGAGAAGACATCAATCTTTTGGTCGTGTCAAGTTTTTGGCGCCGTTGCCGAGGAGATAAATTCTTGTATAAATTATAATATTTATTTTATTTTCTCTTTTCATTTTTCTTGTATCTAACTTTGTTTCCTTTTCTTTTGTTTTCTTCTTCCTTTTATTCTCTTCCTACATGTGCATGAGAGTTTGGTCAGGTACATTAAGTGGTAGACTTTGTAGGGTATCCTCATCATTTTCAGAAAATATGGCTGAAGAAGATAACCAGTTGCTTCATAATGAGAATAACCATTTTAGAACACTTAGAGACCACATGAATCCCACAAGAACAAGTGCACCCACATGCATAGTTTCCCCCCCTGATGCTTCTCATTTTAATTTTAAGCCAGACATTATTCAACTTTTACCTTCTTTTCATGGCTTAGATTTCAAAAATCCATACTAGCATTTAAGGGAATTTGAGAAGGTCTGTAACACCTATAATGACTTAAATTGTAGAATGAACACCATCAGATTAAAGATATTTTCCTTTTTCATTAAACGATAAAGCTAAAACATGGCTATAAAATTTAAGACCAGGATCTATTCGTGCTTGGGATGAAATGTAACAACAATTTTTAAAGAAGTTTTTTACGTCCCACAAAACAAACTCTTTCAAAAGACAAATCATCACTTTCACTCAAAAACCAGGAGAAACATTTTACCAATGTTGGGATAGGTATCGAGACTTGCTTAATACATGGTTTTGAAACATGGAGATTGGTTTCACATTTTTATGAAGGGATAACACCTAGAGATAGGCAAATGGTTGAATTGATGTGCAATGAAAATTTTGAAGATAAATACCCTAATGAAGTAATGGAGTACTTAGACTTGCTAGCTAAAAATGCTCAAAATTAGGACACTACAGGCATTTATGAGGAACCAAGTAAAACCCAACCTCATACATCTAATGGAGGTATGTACAACCTTAAGGAAGATCATGACCTCCATGCCAAGTTTGCATCTTTAGCTAAAAAAGTCGAAGCACTAGAATTAAAAAAGAGTGGTCAATTAAAATTTGTTCAAGACATTGTGTGTCAAATCTGTGAAACCAATGAACACTCAACCAATGACTGTCCAACTTTGCCTTCTTTTAAGGAATGTCTCCATGAACAAGCTCATGCTTTAAATAGTTTCCAAAGGCCCAATCATAACCCATACTCACAAACATACAACCCTAGTTGGAGAAATCACCCAAATTTCAATTGGAAAAGTGATAACAAGAATGCACAAACTTCACCGTCACCGTTTCAAGCACACTATAATTTCCATGGATATGCACCTCCTTATGCTCCCCCTCCTGAAAGTAATCTTGAGAAAACATTGCATGCATTCATTGAAAAGAAAGAGACAATCAACACTCAACTTGCTCAAAGCATGACAGATTTTAAAGATACTCTTGCAAAGTTCCTATCTGCTCTCAGTTTTCAAGAGAAAGGTAAGTTTCCATCTCAACCATAACAAAATCCAAAGGGGCAATACAATGCAAATGCAAGTAGTTCTGGAAGCCAACACATGGATCAAGTCAAATCAGTCACTACTCTTCGCAGTGGTAAAGTTATTGAAAAACCCATTCTTGAACCTTATGAGAAAGATGATGGGTTAATCTCTAAGGGTAAGGAAGGGGTTGAATCTGAACATTGCAAAGAAAAGACTGATTCTTTTCCAGCACTTCCATTTCCTCATGCCATGACCAAACAAAGAAAAGTCAATCACAACTCTGAAATCTTTGAAATTTTCAAACAGGTAAGGATCAATATACCTTTGTTGGATGCTATTAAACAGGTTCCTTCTTATGCTAATTTTTGAAAGATTTATGCACTGTGAAGAGAAAACTAAATGTGAAAAAGAAAGCCTTTTTAGCTGAACAAGTAAGTGCCATTCTTCAGAACAATAATGCTTTGAAATATAAAGACCCTAATTGTCCTACAATTTCATGCTTTATTGGAGAACATAAAATTAAAAGATCTTTACATGATCCTGGAGCTAGTGTGAATTTACTTCCATATTCAGTTTTTCAAAGTCTCAATCTAGGTGAGTTAAAACCAACTTCTGTAACTCTTACTTGCCGATAGATCTGTAAAAGTGCCTAGAGGAATAGTTGAAGATGTGTTAGTACAAGTTGATAAATTCATTTATCCTGTTGATTTTATTATCTTGGACACACAACCTGTTGAAGCATGTAAGTCATTTCCTGTTATTTTATGACGTCCGTTTCTTGCAACTTCTAATGCATTGATTAATTATAGGAATGGACTGATGAAGCTATCATTTGAAAACATGACATTGGAGATGAATATTTTGAACATTTGAAAGCAACCTGGAGATGATAATGATTTACAAGAAGTAGATCTTATTGAAGAATTAGTTCATGATCAACTTGAATCTACTTTGAGTAAAATTGAGTTTGATGAATCTGAAGATTTACAAATGATTTATTCTCAGGAAGAAATCACGGACAAGAAAGGCACCGAAAATGTTGATACGGATCATTTGTCAAGATTGATAATAGATTCGATATCTGACATCACACCAATTGATGATTACTTTCCTGACGAATTCTTACTTTGTCTTACTTCAATGCCTTGGTTTGCTAAAAAAATCAATTTTCTTGCTACAGGAGATTTGCCAACTCATTGGAGTACCCAAGATAAAAGTAAGTTTTTGAACGAAGTGAAGAAATTTTATTGGGATGACCTTTATTCCATTATTGTCTTGATCAAATATTTCAAAGATGCATTCCCAACAATGAGGTAAATAGTGTCATTAAACTTTGTCATTCTGAGGCATGTGGGAGTCATTGCTCATAAAAAAGACGACTGTAAAAATCTTACAATATGGATTCTATTGGCCCACCATGTTCATAGACGCACATGTGTTCTGTAAAGCTTGTGAAATTGTCAAAAGTCTGGATTTATTTCACAACATAAGGAATCTTTAGATAATCTTTTATTGACTTTTGAGACGTATCCTGGTGGAGATGTGCATTGTGCATTTCATGATTTATAGCCACAATTCCATAAAGAACATGCTCGATATAGTTTTGGGAATCTGACTATAAAAGACCATGTTTGCCAGTTTTTAAGAAAATTGGATGGGAAGCCTATCCCCGACCCATAGAGGGTGTTTAAGCCATTATTGGATGTAAAACCAAGGGAATATGTGAATCACAATCACAACTACTTGTACATACACATGCTTTTTCAAAATAAATAAATAAATCAATAAAGAGAGAGAGAGAGAGAGAGAGTGAGACTCCAGCTGGTCTACATATAGGTGGTATGATTGTATTTTCAATTTCTCATCTATAAAATCTTCTCTTCCTCCCCTTCATTTCTACTCAACCCATACATTCAACAGATATAGAAGTGTGTAGAAATGGCAGGTTCCTCAAGTCATCATATAAGAAATATTTGTGTTTTCGGTGGATCCAGTCCTGGGAAAGAAAAGAAGTTTTTAGAATAAGAAAATCATCTTGGGAAGGTACTAGCTAAGAGAAAGATTCATTTAGTGTATGGGGGGAGGCAACCTTGGGTTAATGGGGAGTGTGTCAGTAGCTGTATTTTTAGGAGGCAGTCAAGTTTTAGGGGTCGTCCCCATCATTGACAAAACAATTGGAGAGGAACTACAGGTCTCCACAATGTCTGATCGACTAAATGCAATCTTTAACCATGCTGATGCCTTTATTGCTTTACCAGGTGGTCTGGGCACATTGGAAGAGATCTTTCATATTTCCTCTTGGGCCCAACTGCACATTCACCATAAACCCATAGGTCTGTTAAATGTTAATGGTTTTTATGATAATTTGTTATCTTTTCTTGATCAAGCTGTGGAACAGGAATTTTAAACATCTTTGGCACGACAAATCATAATCTCTACTGCTACTGCTGAACAATTAATTGACCAACTACAATCTTTCATCCTTGTAATTGATCCCTCCATGAGTCGCATAAATTGGTCAACTAAGAAAAACTGTAAAAAGCTTAGATTGGATTTGAGCCTTTGTTTGTGAAACCTTGTGTCATTTGGTTTTATTAATAGCATTTTATTTTGTATTGTTATTTCTTGTATTTGTTTAAGTGTGTTTCAGGTTTGTTAGTATTCGTTGTTTCAGGTGATGTCTTCTATACTCTATCTTTCTACCTTAGGACATTGAGGACAATGTCTCGTTTTGGTTGGGGGGAGAGGGTTGTAGTTGACATTAAAAAAAAACTTACTAACTGTTTTTGCTATTATTAAAACCATTTGATAAAATTGTCATTAGGATGGCAGGGTAAGGAGGAATTTTATTGACTTTCGAGACGCATCTTAGTAAATATTCTTATCAAGGTCTATTAGAATACTTCTTGAAATATTCAAGTTTACAAACTCTCGCATTGTTATCACTTGATTTTGCTCATATACTCATTTAACAAGTATTCTCAAACCTTCATTTTCACACACACACTTTAACATATGATTGTGGGTTGCACATTGTATTATCACATTATTTATGTTCTTTTGTTAAAGGTAACAACTAAGGAAAATGGATAGTATATAATTTGCAAAAAAAAATGATAATAAAAACATAGATAAGTTTGGTTTCACAACCTCCCTAACCTAAGCAATTTTATAATAACTGGAGCATGTTTTATAATAACATGTCTAATAATATAAGATACCTTTAATTTATGGTAAATGTTCATCTTAAATGTTGGCCTATCACATAAATCAAAGAATTGATTGATGAGTTTAACTACTGAAATTGAAAAGACAAAGAGAGGGCTAAGCTTAAAAAAGAAATGCTAGTACAATCCAAACTGGAACACCATTTAGTTATTGGATCATAACTGGAGCTGTAGAACTTGGATTTAGGTCTAGATTATGTGTATGGAAAGCTTAGACATAGGCCTAAAACTTTTATGAAGAGTCTAAGATTTAAAAATGTCATTGTCGAGTTCAAATGGTAGCAACAACGGAGAGGTCGGAATCTGTCCTGCACCCTAGACACTATTTAGTTTTCAGCCCATATCTTGAGTTCTAGAAGTCCAAATGCATCAATTCTTGTTTTGTTAGAAAGCGGAGACAATTTCCCAGAACTTTCATAGGGACTATCTACTCAAATTCTGATGTTAGCAATGATGTTTTTTGCAGACAAGAAGATAAGGATTGTTACCAAGTCAAGGGGTGACCACTCACTCAACAATTAGTTATCAAATCAATAGTTCCAAATTTGGGACTATAAAAGGAGGCATTTGCCATGCATTTAGGCATCTTGGTTTTCAGATCAAGATCATGCTCTTTATTTCTTTCTTTATATTTTTGTAATGTTTAAGTTTTATTTCATGTTATATTTTCCTTAATCTCTTGATTATGCTTTTTCATTTTCTTTACTATACTTATGTTCTTATATTGTTTATTTATGTTTCTCTTCTTCATTATGTTTAGCTAAGTTTATTATGTCAAGGTGAAAAGGTTACACTAATGGTGTAAGAATAAGTACAGTGTAAACTCAACATTGACTTTAATGTTTGATACTAATATGTTTTGTATTTGTTATCTTATTCACTCTTAATACTTTGCTTGTTAAATGATTAATCTAGATTTATGTTGTATAACCCTTGGTATAACAAAAAATTGATCCTTTCATTATCAATTGTATGGTATAACCGACACTTGTGGTATGAAAGGAACTTGATTTGTTGTTAACATAAATTAACATCATGAATACCTGACAACATTTACAAGTATTAGCATTATTCGAATAAGATAACTAATGTAATCATGTTAACAATTTATAATCTGATTGGAACCTCTTTTGTGTGTGGTTTCCAATTGAGTAACAAAAAGGGTTTATACTATATTTATTTGAAATACCATTAGTGGATCCTCTAACTTTGACAATTGTTTTATTCTTGTTTAATCCTTACATCAATATCCCATAAAAATTTTGTTTTCTTCCAAGTAAAGCCCCATAACTATGTGTTGATATATTAAGCACAAAAGGAAGGTTTATTAATATCTTGTTTAAGAGGTATTGAGTAGATATATAAATTTAATGAGAGTTTGTTTATCTAGATAGATTAATGGAAGTTGAATGATGAATGCCTTGCGTTGTGGAACTTGCAAATTATTTTTCTATTTTAACGCTTTGATTTCTAGGGACTAGTAATACGCTGGTTGGGGGGGTGTGATTAGTACTTAAAAGTGCATTTTTATCAAGGTTTTATATCATCATTTTGCACTTGAAGTATCAATAACTCCTTAACTAAATCATATTTTATAATAACAAGTCTGATACTATAAGATACCTTTAATTTATGGTAAATGTTTATCTTAAATGCAGGCCTATCACATAAATCAAATGATTCATTGATGAGTTTAACTACTGAAATTGAAAAGACAATGAGAGGGTTAAGCTTAGAAAAGAGATGCTGGTTCAGTCCAAACTGGAACACTGTTCAGTCATTGGGTCATATCTGGAGCTGTAGATCTTGGATTTTAATTTGGTTTATATGGATAGAAAGCTAAGACATAGGCCTAAAACATTTATGCTGAGTGCAAGACTCAATTCTGTTGTTTAGAAGTCCAAATCTTAGCAACAACGGAGAAGTTGGATTCTATCCTGCAGCCCAGACACTATTTAGTATATAGCCCATATCTCGAGTTCTAAAAGTCCAAAAGCATTGATTCATTTTTTGTTGGAAAGCTGAGACAATTTCTTAGAACTTTCATGATTTAATTCTATTCAAATTCTGACGTTATCAATGACGTTTTGTTCAGACAAGAAGATAAGGATTGTTACCAAGTCAAGACGTGGCCACCCACTCAACAATTAGTTATCAAATCAATAGTTTCAAATTTTTAGCTTATAAAAAGAGATATTTGCCATGCATTTAGGCATCTTGGTTTTCAGATCAAGATCATGTTCTTGCTTTCTCTCTTTTTGTAATGCTTAAGTTTCGTTTATATTAATCTCTTGTTTATGCTTTTCATTTCCTTTCCTTTACTTAATTAACTTATATCTTATTTATGTTCTTATCTTGTTTATTTATGTTTCTCTTATTCATTATGTTTAGCTAAGTTTTTTATGTCAAGGTGAAAAGGTTACACTAATGTGTGTAAGAATAAGTATAGTATAAACTCAACATGGACTTTAATGTTTAATACTAACATGTTTTATATTTGTTATCTTGTTCACTTTTAATACTTTGCTTGTTAAATGGTTAATCTAGATTTATGTTGTATAACTCTTGGTACAACAAATACTTTGTACTTTCATAGCCCAAACCGTATGGTATAACCGATACCTGTGCTATGAAAGGAACTTGATTTGTTGTTAACATAAGTTATAATCATGAATACCTGACAACATTTACAAGTATTAACATTACTCGAATAAGATAACTAATGTAATCATGTTAATAATTTATAACCGATTGGAACCTCTTTTGTGTGTGGTTTCCAATTAAGTAATAAGAGTTTATACTATACTTGTTTGGGATACCATTAATGGATCCTCTAACCTTGACAATTGTTTTTATCATTGTTTAATCCTTATATCAATATCACATCTCAAAGCTCTCATTATTATTATTATTATTATTATTATTATTATTATTATCGTTGTTGTTGTTGTTGTTGTTGTTTATAATTTATATAGTTAACCTCCCTGTGGTTCGACCCCGGTCTTGCCGGATTATTTATTACTTCGACACTCTTGCATTTGGGAGAAGACATCAATCTTTTGGTCATGTCAATAGTATCATTAATTCTTTTATATTATTCAAATCAATTATCCTAATTACATCATTTAGGTCATCTATCACTCTGATAACTCTAATTTCTTTAAGGTAAATTATCATTTAAATTTCTAATAGTCAGATAAATTGACGCCTCTAGTACTACTCAGGTACTAGTCAATATTTAAATTCTCAGTCATTAGATAAACTAATGCCTCTAATACCACTCAAGTACGAGTCAATATTTGAATTCCCGGTCATTAGATAAATTAATGCCTCTTCAACCACTAAGATACTAGTCAATATTTAAATTCTTGGTCGTTAGATAAATTGACGCCACTAGTACCACTCAGGTACTAGTCAATAATTAAATTCTCAATCGTCAGATAAACTAACGCCTCTAGTACCACTCAAGTACTAGATATTATTTAAATTCTTGATCGTTATATAAACCAACACCTTTAGTACCATTTAGGTACTAGTCAATATTTAAATTCCCAATTGTTAGATAAACTAAAGTCTCTAGTACCACTTAGGTACTGCTCAATATTTATTTTTTCTTTTTAATTGTTTGATAATCACATCGGGCTTAATATTTATGCATAAACAAGTAATTAAATAATTTTGATTATTTCAAAACTAGAGCCTTGAACAACTTAAATAAAGGAATGCAAAACATCTACCTATGTCTGAGTTCTAGATACGGTTCTTTGATGCTATCTCAAACTTGTAGCCACTATTGTTACCTTAGGAATCCAAACATGAATACAACATGAACAACATTGGAAACTCATACTATTTTTTTTTAAATAGTAATAGTTCAGTGTTAGTTAGAATAGTCAACCGGTTTATATTGACCTAACCAAAGTTATCAAAGCCAATGATTTCATAATACAGGTCAAGGGTTTAGTAGGTTAATTTGTGAAGCCTGAGTTGATCTAATTTGTCACCATCTCAATACTCAATATTCAATAATTCAATAAAGCATGTTATCTTGATTTTTTTAAAGATGAACCATGCTTTTCGGGCTGCTTTTAGACCTGTTAATTTGATTGAGTCATCTTAAAGCAACTCCTAAGTAGTTTGATTTTAAATTCGAGCTAGGCAAGGAATCGAGTGGGGTGGTTTCAAGATTGACTCATTACACAAGATTTAATAATAATGTTAAATAATTCTTTACAACCTATATTCTATTTTTATATTTAAATTTACAATAACTTGCAGTGTAGCTCAAAACTGAAACTAGTCTATACATTAAATTACATGGCTATCAAAACGACATACAATATTTAACATTGTTGAGTATCATAAAAATTAAATTAAATATTAATAATTTTGAAAACTAAGGATTAAATTGAGAAAGGTGGCCAAATTAGAGAGTTTAATTAATTTAATTAAGGGTGAAGTTGAAAAGAAAATCCAAAAGTAAAACCATAATGGAATGAAAATTGAAAATCTAAAAATTCAGGGATTGCAATGAAAAGGCAAAAAAATTTTTGAACTCAATTAAATTCTAGGTTTTTTTTTTTCAAAAAAAATGTTATTTTGATTATTTATATTCTTCTCCAGCAAAAAAACACAGCTAATTCAATCCTAAAATTACATGCATTCAATCTAAAAAATCCAACAATCAAACCTTAATTGATTCTCAGCCTAAATCCCAGTAAATTAAGCCCTCAAATTCAAGCAATCAATCAAAACCTAAAATTCTAGCTTAATCACAACCCATAATTGCAACTTTCTTCTCCATTTAAACCAAAAATTTGCAACAAAAGGGAAAAATACCCCAGCCTCCACATTCTACAACCCACAAAAGACCCTAACTGAAATCCTCTCTTCTCGCCACCCTGAACATTTTTCAGTAGGAACCTTCGTCCCTATTTTCCACTACTCCCACATGCATTGTTTAAAACAATGATGAAACTAGACACTATGCTGTTGAACATGTAAGGAGAAAGAAGAGTTGTCGCGCATTTGCTCGATTATTAGGGTTTTTATTTTTCTCTTTATAGTTTTAATGCCATGACTACTAAACACGACTCCAAGCTGCAGGGATTTGTGGCACATTCCTCGAGTGCTAATTGCCTTAAGATTGGCTGGAAATCATCCAGGGTTCCTGTGACAAGAGGAAAATATCTAGTACAAACCAATTCCGGTCTGAATTTTTTTTAAGATTTTTGTTAACCAGTTTTGTGATATTAGATATATGTCTCAATTCATACATTAAAACGCATTGAAATTTTACTGAGAGATACTAGACACATGAAAACATATTTTTGATAATTTTTCTGGTAAAATGAAGTTTGAGAACATATTAATTTAGGTGGATGAAGTTACTAGACAAATCTTGTCAAATCTACCAAACTAGACCTTTATATACTATTTGGGATATATCTAGAGCTACAGGTGGAATGTTTCTACGATTCAAGTTGTTCTAGAAAATAGACATCTCAAGATCTCCAACCATATATAGTAGGCTTAGTAATTCATTCAGATGAGAGAGAACAACATGTTTGAAGTTAGAAATAAAAAAATGCAAGAACATGTGAAAAGTGGAGATTCAGGCTACATGGAAGAATTTTGGCATGAAGACTTTGTTTTTATTATCCTATTTTATTTATTTATTTATTTATTTATTTGAATAAGTTGTTTTAATTTAGGTTTGTTCTGGCCTATGAGACATTATTTAGGGGTTTATTTCATTATTGAACTTATGTTAGTTGATTAGTAGTTTAGGCCTATTAGCTTACAACCAAAAATAGGTCTATTAGGGTTAGTTAGATGAGACTTTATTATATTTTTTCAGCTGCAAATTTCAACAAGTTGAAGAATAAATGTGAGTTTTTCTTTTGTTTGCTTGTGGCAAAACAACCTTTATTTGTAAGGACAAAGATCATACACTAACTTATCGAAGATTAATTGGCTTCATGACGTCATTCACATACTTAGGGTTCTTAGATACAAGGTTATCTCTAGGTCCAAGTTTTTTTCCAATACTTTTAGTTTTTAGGTACATGGTTACCTTAGGGTTAAGATTTATCAAACCTAATTTTTGACTTTTCAAGTTGTTATCTACTTCATTGGGGGTAGCTGTGAGTGATGCAATTAAGCTTTGGGGTTTAGAGGAGGAAAACATTGTTCACACACTCATTGCCCATAGATCCAATTGCATTTTTGTTGGCTTTCACCTTTTTGGAGAGTTCTTCGCATCTGTTCCCTGAACAGAAATCTTAAGATATAGGATATCAGAAGGAAGGGCTATATTCACGTTAATTTAAAATGCCTTTTAGCCAATTGGTTACTTACACGTGACATTATTATATTCATGTAAATATATATTTATAATTATTAATAAAGGTTTAATTTGTCTTTAATATTTATATAATATTAGATTAATGAATCTAGAGTAAAAATAAAGTCTATGAAATAAAAATTCTTTAAAGGAAATTATAAAGTTCTTATAATTATGAGATTCCTATTGCATCGAAACATTGTTCTTAAAATGTTTATAGTTGATGCTCTCTTAAATACTGGATATTTATTAAAGCTGTATAGACTGATCCATATTATGTTCTTTTCTTTGTAAAAGGAAGAAGTTGTTCTCATAAATTGAGGTATAAGAGATACCTAGAACTAATACGTATGTGTTTGTTATAAGATATGTACACTGAACTGATGTGCATGAGAATTCCATATGGAGAGATCACTTATGTCTATGAAAAGGCTCACGTGACAGTTGTGTAAGTTATCCTTAGGCTTGAGATCAATAAGTTATCTTATATAGAAAATGTTAAGTTTTGATCCTATTACATGTTATCTTAATCGAGGTAACAGAAGGGCAAACATTAGATATAACATGAACTATATGAAGGTACTCGAGTAATTAAGAGATGATTTATCACCCAATGTGAATTAGAAAAATTATTCCATATGTTTTCAAATAATATTGACTGAGAAATCCTTGGCCATGATGGAATGAGATTTGCAAAGCGTTTCAAATCTTATTCAAATGTTCAATGATTATTTTGTAGAGAACAAACATGATTTAACATGATAGACATACTTTATGCTTTAATATTAAATCAGAACATTATTGATAAAAGGATATTAGTTATATTGAGAAACTGGTTATTGAAATATTAAGTCAAACCAATAATAACTTTTCTAATATTTAGGGGATTATGACACATTGCTAGATAATGCACCTGATCTTCAAATATAAATTAATTTATTGTTGAATTGATAATAAATTAAATTATTTCATTTATTTAATTCTATTTAATTATAATTATCATTTAGATTGAGTGCATAGATTTTCATCCCCTTGAGTTTCTTATTGCAGCAGGTTCTGCTGACAGGAGTGTAAAAAATTTGGGACCTTGAAACCTTTGAGCTAATAGGTTCTGCGGGGCAGGAGACAACTGGAGTGTTCTTTGAACTTTAATCCTGATGGGAGGACTCTACTAAGTGGATTGCATGAAAGTTTGAATTCTCATGGGAACCAATAAGATGCCATGATGCTGTGGATGTTGGATGATCCAGGTTGTCAGATCTCAATTTTCACGAAGGAAACCTTCTTGGATGCTCATACAATCAGAGCTGTGTAGGAGTGTGGGTAGTAGGTATCTCGCGTATTAAACCGTATGCAATTGGAAATGTTAACTGATTCAACAGTCATTCAGAATCTAAATCTGGTGCAATTGGGAACCAATCAGTCCTGCTTGAGAACAACGCAAAGACTAGTATGGGAAGGTTATATATTTCACAATATTCTAACGTTTTAGTAAAGGAAACAAAATCTCTTGGAAGGTTGTCAGTTTCTCAAAATTCAGATCCTGGGAAAGAGTCCTTTAAAGAATCAAAGATTTTGCCTTCCACAGGAAGTGTATCTGGTGCTCCTCAAAGAGTGAACTTAAGTACTGGGTTGAAGACGACTATGACCGGTCCTATAACAGTTCCCGGCGCAGCAGCCTCAAAGAGGAGTTCTACGAAGGTCCTTTCAACTGCTAATGTTCCAGTCTTGAACAAGGCAGATGTCATACCTGTAATTGTCCCCAGAACTAACTCCATATCGGAGCAAGTAGCTGTCTCCAGAAAAGCAATTGGTATTGCTGGTAGGACAATGCCATTTTCTTTGCAGTCGAAGACAACTGATTTCCGGAAATTTTCAAATAGCAAAGAGGACATGGACCAGCCTACTACCTCTATCCAGTCTTAGACAACAGGTTGCAAGGCTACAGAACTGATCAGTTTATGGATAGGAATATTACTCCTGTAGTTAAAGGGAATTCACGGAATATCAACTGCTGAACGAAATATTAGGGATTGTTAAGGTTAATATGCTGTAACTTTATTGTGACACAGCTATTTAACATAGATTTTAGTTAATTAACTTGTGTTATAAAGAAAGTAAATATAGTTAGATTAAAAGGTAATTAAGATGAACAAGTGTAAGGCTAAGATATGTTTAAAGAGTTTATATTATACTTATTTGAAATACCATTAGTGAATCCTCTAACCTTGACAATTGTTTTATCCTTGTTCAATCCTTACATCAATATCACATCTCAAAAGTTCTCTTCAACTCCTTTTCATTTGTTGTTTATAATTTTATATAGTTCACCTCCCTGTGATTCAATCTCAGTCTTGTCGGGTTATTTATTACTTTGACACTCCTGCACTTGGGATAAACATCAATTTTTTGATCGTGTCAGCTACCACGGTGGGAGTTGGTTTTGGACAAATAAGGAGTTGTTGGAGAGGGAGGGAGGTTGTTGATGGTGTGCTAATTTTGGGTGAATCAGAAGAGCGGGGAAGCTTTGTCTATTGCTGGGTACGACAATCAATTTTGGTTGAAGAAGATGGTTTTGATAAAAACCTTATGTGTATAGTGGGTTATGGTTGTGAGGATGGTGATGTTGTGCTACTGGTTCATGGAATAATCAAGTGGATTGGGTCTGTCAAGTGGAAGAAGCTAGTGTGGTATGGTGTGGTGTGCGATGTAAGGAATTTATATTTGTTATTTTGGGATGTTAAATGCAGTTCTAGATTACAGTGATGAGGGGGATCTTGTTAATGGTGAGTAAAATAATGTGTTGGTTGTTGGTATCGAAGGCTTGTTTTGGTAGAGTGTGATTGTAGGCAGGTTTGGTCTAAGGTTAAAGACGAGGTGTTAGGTTAAGGATGGCTTAAATGTGAGTTACTAGTTTTAGCAGTAACCATGGCTAAAAGGAAAAGGGAGATAGGTGTTAGTGAGGGAAGGATCATCGACGTGAACAGGGAGGGGTGAAGCTATTGGGGAGGATAGTGGCATATGAACAGATAGGTTGGTAATGGTGTTTTTGTTTTTTTTCTTATGGCCGACGACTTCTTTTTCATTTTTGAAAATGGATTATGATTTTTTAGTATGGGTGTGGGTTCTTTTTTATGGCTCCCACTCTTCTTTGTGTGTGTGTGGGGGGCAACTATTTATAGGTAAATTGCTTGGTGACCAAGCAACCCCAAAAACAATTTGTCCCTCAACCTTTTGTTTTCACATTTGGTCCCTTTGTAAATTGTTATTCTTCGTATTATTAAATTTTTTTTAAAAGCAACTTCAACATTGACTTAAAAAGTTTGTTAACAACTTTTTAAGTCAATGTAGAAAAAGATGTTGCAAGTGACACAAAGACGTCAAAAATATTTTTTTTGTATTTATTGTTTTTTGCTATTTTTGTTTTGTTTTTCTCAAAAATTACGTAAAAAATTAGGTAGCAACAATGTATATGAAATTAACAATGTTATGAATTATTGAGAATAGATTATGTAATGCTGGATATAATGAAGATGAGATCTAGGATGATTAGATCGAGAATGGGGTTATGAGTTTGGTATGATTTATGGATAAGAGGTGTGATTGATTTTGATATGAATTGATATCGACTCTTGAGATGTTCAAAATACAAAGGAAACTCTACCTAAATTTTGGTAGAACGATAGTTAAATTATGAGAGTTATATGCAATACTAAAAATTAATAGATGATTAAAATTTAAAGTGTAAGGATCGAATTTAACTGGTTAACTGATTAAGTTATCAAACAATCTAGTTAATCCTTTAGGAAGAAAAAAATCTAGCAATTTCCTAAACTATCTTCAATGATGCCAAGAATGTCATGTATCAAATTATAGGGATCTTACTAAAGAGTTCTTTGATGTGTTTGTTTGGAAATACATCAATATGCTTGGGCTAGATACTAGTATTGTGGTACATTTATTACCTCTAATAGAGAGGTGCTAACCCGTAAAGCATAAATTAAGAATAATGAGGCCAAACATCCTAATTAAGGTGAAAAAAGAGGCGAGGAAGCAGTGGGATGTAAGTTTTCTAAAAATGTTTAAATACCCTTAATGGGTATCAAACATAGTGGTACTGCCCAAGAAAGATAATAAATTTTGAGTATTTATGGATTTTAGGGACCTAAATAGAGCTAGCCTGAAAAATGACTTTCCACTCCCCCACGTTGACTTGCTTGTAGACAATGCTGCAAAGAAACCCACTTGCTCTTTCATGGATAGGTTTTTTGGTTATAATTAGATTAAGATGGCTGAAGGAGACAAGGAAAAGACTACCTTTGTTACCCCATGTGGAACTTTCTGTTATATAGTAATGCCATTTGGTTTGAAAAATGCTGGAGCCACATATTAGCGAGTGATGGTAACACTCTTTCATGATATGATGCATAAAGAGATTGAAGTATACATCGATGATATGATAGCCAAAACCCAAATGGAAGAGGATCATATGCAAACTTTGAGGAAGCTCTTTAAAAGATTAAGGAAGTATTAGTTAAAGTTGAATCCAACAAAATACAAGTTTAGGGTTAAATCTAGGAAGTTATTAGGATTTGTGGTAAGTAATAGAGAAATCGAGGTAGACCCAGATAGAGTTAAAGCCACCCAAGAAGCACCAAATAAGTAAGGGACTTTTTAGGGAGAATGAATTACCTAGCTCCTTTTATCTCCCGGATGACAACTACATGCGAACCAATCTTTAGGTTATTGAGGAAGAATAACTGTGGAATTTAAAATGAAGATTGTCAAGAGGCTTTTGATAAGATTAAGCTATATCTTATGAAACCACCTTTGCTAGTACCATCAATTCCTGGGAAACCCTTAATACTATACTTAAAAAGTCAATGAAGCAGCCATGGGTGGTATGCTAGGATAGCATGACAATATGGAGAGAAAAAAAAGCAAGCCATTTATTAAATCGATAAGAAGTTCATTGATTACAAAGCACATTATATGCTTAAGAAGTTATGATATGGAGCGCTAAGAGATTGTGCTAGTATATGTTATACTACACCACATGACTCATCTCCAAAATAGATCCCCTATATATTTGAGAAACTGTATCTGTCAAGTTAGATTGCAAAATGCAAGTTTTGTTGTCCAAGTACGACATTTGTTATATGTCTAGAAAATCTATAAAATAAAGCGGCATTGTTGATCATTTGGTTGACAACGCCATTTAAGAATATGAACCTTTAAGCTTCGAGTTCCTAGATGAAGATGTCTTGATAATTGAAACGGAAGAACAAAATGATTAGTGAACGATGTACTTTGATGGAGTTGTGAATGTATGTGGTAATGGAGCAAGAGCTATCATAATTTCTCCTAATGATAGACAAATATATATCTCAATCATACTACAATTTGGTTACATTAATAATATAGTTGAGTATGAAGCATGCATTTAGGGCCTAAAGGCAGCTGCATAAATGAAAATAAAGAAGTTAAATGTATATGGAGACTCAATGCTGATAATCTGCCAAGTAAAAGGAAAATGAAAAACCAAAGACGAAAATTCAAAGCCATATTAGGAATACCTTTTCAAACTAATAGAGGACTTTGATTTAATAGAATTTACACATTTAGAAAGGGACATAAACCAATTTGTTGATGATCTAGCAACTTTGGCCTTCATGGCTTAAATTGATTGTGGGGATCAAGAACAACCAATATGCATTCAAAATTCCCCTATTTATTGTTGCTCAATAGAGAAAGAAACAAACAAGAAGCCTTGGTACTATGACATCAAGAAATGTATCTAGTATTAAGAATATTTCAAGGAGGCATCCAAGTTAGACCAAAAGACATTGTAAAGAACAGCCATGGATTGCTACCTAGATGAAGATGTTTTATATAAGAGGTCGTTTGACGAGACTCTTCTAAGATGTCTGAATGAAGAAGAAGCAAGGAAAACATTAAACGAAATACATGAAGGACTTTGTGATACAAACACAAATGAACATAAGATGATAAGACAAATCCAAAAGGATGGGCACTTTTGGATTACCATGGAGAGGGATTATATAGATTACGTAAGGAAGTGTCACAAGTGTCAGGTATATAGAGATAAAGTCAATGCATCACTAGTTCATTTATTCAACATAGTGTCATATTGACCATATGTAATGTGGGGGATGGATTTTACTGGGCCTATTAATCCAAAAGCCAGCAATAAACACAGATTCATCTTAGTAGCAATTGATTTTATTTCCAGCTTAAGAAATATGTATAATGCAACTATTATCGTGCTTGAAAGTATGTTTCAAGAAAAATCTTCTAACTCTATACGCGGAGAAGCTAGTGGTTGTTTAATTGTGATGAGATCTTTTGAATTTGTATTTATCTTATATTTATGCATAAAATAATAGGGATTACCGATTTACTTTGTTGAGCTTCGCATAAAAAATATCTTGACATCTTAAATGCAACGGATCTTGTCTCAACTACTAAAGCATTGCTTCGAATTTTGAGAGATGTTGCCTTTAATCTTCTCCTTATACATGATCAATCTATTTACACATAATGAGAATTGACATGCCACATATGAATGCTTTGTGTTGCGATGTCGCGGTCGCACAAATTAATTACCCTAGCTTAAAACACACAAGATAGTATAGAGCAAGCAAGGGGTCGATCCCACGAGGAAGGTTTAGTTTAGATTTTTATACTATATGTTATGCAATTGGGGAGTTTTGATTTGTGATGATCTAAACTATGGAAGAAATTAAACTAGCAAACAAAATCAATTGAAACTGAAATATATCAAGAAAACAAACCTTGGTTGCAAGCACACA
>Ga0325414_1002542_pt1 | contig 18555 bp, 22 predicted proteins | sample PopdelMetagenome_8_FD_206183 | JGI IMG/M metagenome (GOLD analysis project Ga0325414, IMG submission 206183) | Populus deltoides microbial communities from Bellville, Georgia, United States - Leaf-PdKOR-R3 | ecosystem: Host-associated > Plants > Phyllosphere > Phylloplane/Leaf | place: USA... | reverse complement strand
AGTATTTGGTTGGACAAGGTTATTAAAGGCGGCTGAGGTGTAGAAAGCGACAAATACCTAGATACTGCTCTGATACCATCATAAAAATAAGTGACTGAATGGTTTGTTGTATTTCATAGATCAAACAGTACAGTATATATAACCACAACTTGCTATCATTCCTACTATTAAGGCTTTGAAGCCGTAATCCAAAATTAGCGGGATATAATCTCTGCTAATTTTGGGCAAGTAAAGATATTATTAATATTTACATAGATATTTTTTAATACCATATTATTTTTTGTATTGATTGAGTCCCTCTACTCTTCATTTTATATTGTTTTATCGTCTCTCCATTATAAAGTTGTTAGTTTGTACATGTGCATTTTAATATCAAAATCTCATCATAAATATGTGGCACCAATAAGAAAAGCTCAATCAATATAAAAAAGAGTATTAAACTTCAATCAAAATAAATTCAAGAATATGAGGATCTAATAATAGACAAAAAAAAAATGAAAAATGTAAAAAGAAAATGAAAAATTGTGTTTGCCTTCTTCTAAAGTAATTAATCGTAGATTATGAGCTCTTATAGTAAGTTTATTTTTTGTGAAATAAATAATTAATTGAATGTTTAGACTTTTATCAAATTCAAACATATATTGAACATATTTATCAAGTATAATTATAAATTTAAATATAAATCATATACAAGGATTTAATTTAATTTAATTTATAATATATTGAATATGAAAAAATTTAAAGATCATATTAAAAAAAATTACATAACTCATCTTCAATAATATTGTAAAAAAATAAATATTTGAGTGATGGTAAAAAAACCTATGCCTATAAGAGTTATATTTAATATTTTTAATAAAAATATAGAAATTCAAACAATTTTTTTTTCCTTATACGCCACCTAGTTCTCTCCTTCCATAAACCCTAGCAAACCTCACCTACTAAACTCGAAACAGCTCCTCTGTTTTTCTCTTCCCTGCAACTCCCACCGCCGCCACCACCACCACCACCACCACCACCACCACCACCACCAAAATGGAAGGCATCGAATTTGATGCCCCGTCACTCTCCTTCCCCGAGAATGATTTCTGCGACTCAATTCTCTCACGCTACTCCACCTCCACCCAAGACGACCACCACCACCTCTGCGCCATAATCGGCACCATGTCACAAGAACTCAAAGACCAAAACCTCCCTTGCACACCTATCGCTTACTTCGGGGCCGCATGCTCCTCCCTAGACCGCCTCTCCTCCTCCTACTCTGATCCTTCCCCTTACGTGATCGATTCTCTTATTACCATCCTCTCTCTAGCTCTTCCTCGAATTTCAATTCCAATATTGAAGAAAAAAAGAGAATTGGTTTCCAATGTTGTTGTGCGGGTTTTGAAATTAAATTATTCTGTTACAGCTGGAGCTGTTGTTTCGGGATTGAAATGCGTGGCTCATTTGTTGAGTATCAGAGATAGTTTTAATTGGGATGATATTTCTCAATTATTCGGAGTCTTATTAAGTTTCATGACCGATTCTCGCATAAAGGTATATTTTTTATATCTTGTTAATTTGCTTTCCGATTCTTGATTCTGTAAGCTATAAGAAATCTTGATTGATTTTTTGAACAGGTGAGAAGGCAATCCCACTCTTGTATCCGTGACACCTTGCTAAATTTTCAAGGTACACCAGCATTAGCTCCGGCGAGTGAAGCAATCACCAATTCTTTCGAAAAGTTTCTTCTTCTTGCCGGTGGATCCAATGTTGCTTCTACTGATGGGCCTAAAGGAGCCCAACACGTTCTATATATTCTCGATGCCTTAAAAGAATGTCTTCCTCTTTTATCAATCAAGTGTGTGACTGCAATTCTTAAGTACTTCAAAACTCTCCTCGAGCTGCGGCAACCTGTTGTTACTAGGCGTGTGACTGATAGTCTGAAAGTAGTTTGCTTACACCCGGGTTTACAGGTTCCGGCTGAACCATTACTCGATTTGCTATGTTCACTAGCTCTTTATGCTTCTACAAATGAGACGTCTGCGGATAACATGACATTCACTGCCAGCTTGTTGGATGTTGGAATGAAAAAAGTTTATTCCTTAAATAGGCAAATTTGCGTTGTTAAGCTACCAATTGTATTCAGTACACTCAAAGGTTAGATGCTACTTTCCTAGAAGAATGGGCGCTCTTTCTGTTCGTTTCCAATTTGCGTACTTGGTTGTTTCTCACTTTCTGTCTTTTGGCAGATATTTTGGCGTCTGAACATGAAGAGGCCATCTTTGCGGCCACACAGGCATTGAAGAACTCAATAAATAGTTGTATTGATGAAAGCTTGATCAAGCAGGGAGTAGATCAGATTACAATCAACAAAAATGCCGAAACTAGAAAGTGTGGGCCTACAGTTATAGAAAAAGTGTGCGCAATCATTGAAAGCTTACTTGATTATCATTACAGTGCAGTCTGGGACATGGTATTTCAAGTGGTTTCGACCTTGTTTGATAAATTAGGTATTTTCATGTTTTTTCTCACGCCTTTTCTATTATGCCATTGGACTACTTCTTGCCATAAGAATTGGTGAAGTTGTGTGTCATTGCTAGTTCTTCCAGCAGCTTGATTGGGGGAACCTTATCGGTCTTCTGTATTTTTGTGTTCAATGTTTCTTCTAGGAATACACAATAGTCAACATTTGTTATTTTCCAGGAAACTATTCTTCTTATTTTATGAGAGGAACCCTTAAGAACTTGGCAGATATGCAGAGATTACCTGATGAAGATTTTCCTTACCGGAAACAGGTAGTTATTTGCTTCTGCACAACCTTCATTATATGCTATTAATACACACTCATTATATTTCTGATATTCTTTAGCTTTTTTACTATAGCTCTTGTCAACTTTACTGGTCTTGTAACATCAAAATAAATCTGTTAGGACTTGACATTCTTAAAATATGACTTTCCGTGTCATTTGGAAATTTATGCACTCTCAATGCAAGCTATCTTGCTTCACCATGTTGGAACTCCAAAGTTTCATAATGCAGCATGCCAATAGAATAGATCATTTTTGGAGGCCTCAATATTCAAGAGCCTCCCCTGATTTGGGATGGCGCTAAAGTTTTGTCCTTAATATCTTGTGGCCATCGACTAAAAAATCTGCTTTGTCTAAACCTTTCAAGAACCAACAAGAGGAGGGGAGGGTGTTTTGGTCCACTACAAATAGTTCACTGGGCATATTTTCCATTGTCTAGTTCTTGTGGGCCTCCATAATGGCTTCAGCATTGTTGCGAAGTAGCATTGATTGCACAATGGTCCATACCTACAGTGATTGGTTTGCTAGGATTTTCTTTTTCTAGCCTGCACTTTCTAATTAAGTGCCTCGTGTAACAGGGTATAAATTTTTAATTTACTTGTAATTGAGCTCAAGGAAAACTTGACTCCATTTTCACAAATAAGTGAAAGCATTTTGTTTTTTGTACTTGTTGATTGCTTCATCCATAATCTCAACCCTGCCCTTTTCTGATACGTGGATGTACTTGTTGATCTGCAGTTGCACGAATCCCTTGGATCTGCGCTTGGTGCAATGGGTCCTGAGACATTTTTAAACTTACTACCTCTTAAATTAGAGGTCGATGACCTATCTGAAGTTAATGTTTGGCTCTTTCCCATTCTGAAGCAGTATACTGTTGGTGCCCGTTTAAGCTTTTTTACAGAGTCAGTTCTGAGTATGGTTGGTCTGATAAAGAAAAAATCTCGACAGGTATAAAATTACTAGGTAATATGGTGTACTTTCCTGCTACGTAGCATTTTAGTAGTGACTTCTTACCTGTTGCAGCTGGAGCTAGATGGAAGGATCATCTCAGCGAGGAGTGCTGATGCTCTTGTATACTCTTTGTGGTCCTTATTACCTTCCTTTTGCAACTATCCTTTGGATACTGCAGAAAGTTTCCAGGATCTGGAGAAAGCTTTGTGTGGTGCACTTAGTGAAGAATGTGATATTCGTGGAATAGTTTGTTCTGCCCTGCAGGTCCTTATTCAACAGAATAAGAGAATAATAGAGGAGCAAGATGATCTAACTGTTACAGAAGTTGGTATAGCTGAACAGCATGCTATTGCCCGCTATACCCTGCAGGTTGCAACAGATAATTTGAGGGTGCTTAGGTCTTCTGCTCGTAACTTGTTGACTGTTTTGTCTGGGATCCTCCTGGAATCTCCAAAAGATGACGGTGGTCTTCTGCAGGTACTTTTGCTATCTCAACCAGTGAATAAGAGATGCCATTTTATTTTTCATTGAGTCACATTAGAATTGTTGATTTCTTTTGGGTATGTTTCATGATTTTATTTTATATATCAATTTTGCCAACATAGTCTAACTGTCAAAAATCATTTTAGAGAAGATGTAACTTGTATTTTTTGTAGACTGTTTCCGTGGTATATGGGAATTATCTGTTAGATTCATAACATTTTTTGGATGGTTTATCTGAACCACCAGAAACTTCTGAACATCACGACTATTTCCTTTTGTAAATCTTCATTTGCAGGTACTATTGCCAATAAGAACATGCAAAATAGGTGTTTATATTTTTTTTCTTTAGATAAGCATATCTTCAATTGTTCGCTCCATTATTTCTGTTGTGTGGTCAGTGCAGTCCTTTTGATGTAATTGGTTGTTGAGCAACATGAGATATTGGAGGGTTATTATATTTTGTTACTTGCATCACTCTGGTGTAATGCTGTTGGAGCCTTAAGAGGCACTTCCCTTGGCTGATAGTCTGTGAGGTTGGAGGGTTATTATATTGTTTTCTGTCGCTGCTCCTAGATTGCTCGTTTGGAGGATGAGTTCTTCAAATTTATTTTGTTTGCTCTCCTTTTCTTATAGATTTCTTTTTCATAAAAATTGCATCATAATTATTTGGCATGTTCAGTGAAGTTTTAATAATACAAGTAAAACTCTTGCAGTCTACAATTCGTGAGTTTTCCTCAATAGCGGATAAAGAAGTAGTTAAGAGGATCTACTTGAAGACAATGCAGAAGCTTTTGGCTGTCACACAAAAGGCCACAAAAGCTGAGAATTCTAGAGATTCCAATTCTATGCGGATTGATGATTCATCAAATGACTCGAGGTTAGCTTTTTTCTCTTTATATTGCTTTGTTTTTTATTTAATGTGATATCTCATTTTGTCCTCTTTAATATCATATGCATTTATGAATTGTCTTCCCAACCCACCACCAGCCAAATGCCCTTCTATTTGTACACATACGATGATAGATGTCATGGAATTTTTCATTGTTTTTCACATAACTTCATTTTTACTGCAGAGCAAGGCTATTTGACCTGGCAGTTTCACTTTTGCCAGGATTGGATGGTGAACAGATCAATGTTTTATATAGTGCAGTAAAGCCTGCATTACAGGTTTGTCATTTCCTAAAGTGTCCTTTTCTCCAGCTACTTCTTAGAGACTTCGTTGTTTTCACATGAGAATGATCTTAATTATTCTTCCTCATATATATTATTATTTGTATTACATTGATGGTTGTTATTATGATGTGAAGGATATGGAAGGTCTGATCCAAAAGAGGGCATACAAAGTTCTTTCAATTATTCTCCAGGTAAATCCTCCATAATTGCAAAAGCTCCATAGTTCTTGGATGTATTTTTTGTTATCGCATATCAACTTCCACTGTTATCACCACAATTTTCATGGATAGTTAGAGTGGAGTTTTGTCAACTGCTTGTAATGGACTGATATACATGTTCTAGCAGTGGTGGCAAATATTACGGACATAAATTAATTGTGATTCTTCCTGGAATACTCTTAGTGTTATTTTTTTCTATATATTTAAGAAAGAATTCTGCTGAATATTCTGCTATGCAATGTTTTACTATTATAGCAAAGATTTAATCTTACTACATTTTGTGAAATTCAACTTTTCTGATTATTTTTCTGTTTCGGGTTTCTGAATGGTCAGAGGTACGATGGATTTATTACACCACGATTTGGGGAACTGCTTCAGCTCATGATTGATGTGCTACCCTCATGCCATTTCTCTGCCAAACGACACAGACTTGATTGTATTTACTGTCTAATAGTTCATATCCCCAAGGTTGTGAGACATTATTTTCCCTTACTGTTTATTTCTTAAAGTTTAAAAACAATGCAGTTTGGATGTTGGAATCTGTTACTGTTTTCTTTGGTATGTTACACCTACCATACCTGAATTACTTGAATTTCTTGTTACAGGACTCAGAGCAGAGGAGGCATGAAATCCTTACTTCTTTCCTTACTGAGATAATACTTGCTCTGAAAGAGGTATTATATTATCACCAAGAGCACTAGTCATTTTTCAATCTTTTTTTTTTCCTGGTTGTGATAGGTTATGATGTTGATTCTTTGGAGATCCTTTTGTATAACATTTAAAGTAATTACCTCATTTTGAGCATGCAATACAGAAGCTGTGATAGGTTATGATGTTGATTCTTTGGAGATCCTTTGTATAACATTTAAAGTAATTACCTCTTTTTGAGCATGCAATACAGAAGCTGGTTGAGATTATTTGAATAACAGCATTACCTTATTTCATAGGAAAACTTGTAGAGATGAAACTGTGTCATTTGCTGACTATTATAGTGTTGCTCCAATTTATTAACTGCCAACTGGATATGAGATTATATGAAGATTGTACATTTTGTCTATGTTGAGAATGCCATGTCTATATTCAGGTACAGCTTTTAGGGAATGCTAATAGAAGATTCATAGGTCTTGCCTTAAAATTGTTAAGAGATTGAATTGAGAACATGGGAAGGGATTTGATTTTTGGCTGCATGGTCAAGTTGACTGACTGTAGCAGCCATAAGTTGTTGGGTATTTTTGAACTCACTATGCTATATAAGCTGTTATCTTTTTCCATCACCCTTTCTAGTCTCCTTAAATTTCATCATTTTAAGTTATTCACTACTCTCAGCCTTGTCTTTCTTGATGCCAGGGTATGCTTGTGCTTGTTAATATTTAAACTGGCTTTCCTTAAGCAGAAGCTTGATATACAAGTCTCATGTTTCTACGTTGTTATTTAACTCTTGCGCAAGAAATAAAATTATTCTAGGTCTATTTGTAATGAAGTGGTGCATGGTTCATGCTCTACCCATAATCATTTTCGTACAAAGTGGTGGTTCCCAAAACTTAACATACACCTTTGTGATTGACCAGATATTTACTATAAAATTAAGCAAAGACCCCCATGTTCATGCTTGAGATAATATTGCTTGGTAAATGCGAATGTGATAAGATTTTGTGCCCTTTAAAATGAAGATATTAATGAAAAGAACTATCTATGTTGCTGGTTCCAAACTTGTTATGTGTCTCATGCTGGATTTGAACTTCTCGCAATGTGTAGTTTATAAATGCTGATAAATATCTTGCTCTTTGTTTTTGTTAATGGTTTTATTACAGGTTAACAAAAGAACAAGAAATAGAGCTTACGATGTGCTTGTCCAAATTGGTCATACCTTTGGAGATGAAGAGAATGGCGGAAAGAAAGAAAACTTGTATCAATTTTTTAACATGGTATCAATTTTGTATTTCTGTCTCCAAAGTTTTATTACTATGTTGATTGAAATTGTTGTCATTTTCATACAAATTTGAAGTTCTACCAAGATCCCACTTGTTACTGGACAGACCAGCCGTGATCTGTTCATCTCAAGAATATGATATAATCATCCCATTTTTATTTTATTATTTTGTATGAAAAAAAAAAATTGTTTTACATGTATGTGGGTAAATTGACCACGTGTTGCTTTCGGAAACACTTAACTTTTGCGGTCACAGGTTGCTGGAGGCCTGGCTCTTGAAAGTCCTCATATGATCAGTGCAGCAATGAAAGGCGTAGCTCGTCTGGCATACGAGTTTTCAGACCTGGTTTCTATTGCTTACAAGTTGCTTCCATCCACATTTCTCCTTCTGCAGAGAAAGAACAGGGAGATTATCAAAGTGCGTTAACTATCTTTTTGACGTGTGCAGTTTAGCATCATGTTTATTTGGGTCGAGTGAATTAAACTTATCATTTCTTTTCTACCTTTCTATTTTGTGGTCTTTTTTATGCTGCCTTCTTTCTAGACTAAATTGGTAATTTTCTGTTCAGGCTAATTTAGGTTTGTTGAAGGTACTAGTGGCCAAATCACAAGCTGAAGGGCTGCAAATGTTCCTGGGGAGTGTGGTGGAAGGCTTGCTGAGATGGCAAGATGACACCAAAAACCACTTCAAAGCTAAGGTATTGACAACACAAACTGTGTTGAACTTATCTTTACTTTGGCCATAAATAGTGGTGTTTAAGTGAGTTTCTGGAAGAGATTTCCTTTTCATGTTGGCTCTTTGGTGCCTGTATGTGGGTGTCAGTTGTGTTTTTCTTGAAGTTTGCCTCTCTGTTTTTCTAGTGGTTCAGATTTATTACCAATGTTGTTGAGAATTGTTTTTGTGGACATGCTTTATTTAACGCTACTATGTTCTTTTATAGTGGTGTTGGGTATGCTGTTGGACAGCATGTACACAAGTCTAAAAGCTTTTGCAGCATTGTGCATGCTTATTGCTCGGAAGGTCTGTGGTTGCCATAAATGTGGTCCAAACTATCTATAATGTCTTCCATTGCTTCCAAACTCTTTTCAGGTTAAGCATATCCTGGAAATGCTAGTCAAGAAATGTGGTCTGGATGCTGTGAAGGCAGTGATGCCTGAAGAACATATAAAACTCCTTACTAACATACGGAAGGTTTGTTTAATGACATCATGTTAATATGCCATTTTATAGTTTCCAAAGCACAATTTGTTCTTTTGTTTTTTATTCATGATTGTTGAATATATACTAGATAAAGGAGCGGGGAGAGAGGAAGCATGCAGCAAGCTCTGATGAAACTAAATCTCACATGTCAAGAGCTACTACATCCAGGTCTCAGGCATATTAGTATATGGATTAATAGTGAATTTTATGCTCATGTAAATGTCTAAAATGTTCTCAATTGCTTGTAATGCTCTCCCTTTATTCGTATTTTGTTCAATTCTCGCATGATTGCAATGATGGTTTGCAATATATTGAAAGAACAAAACACACAAAAAAGGGCAATGCATCTCCATTTTTGTGTGCTCATGAAATACTGTATTGCATTCTAAAAACTTGGCTCATTCTGTATGGTTGCCATCCTCTCATCTTGTACATACAAGAAACACCGAGTCCTAACTGTATTCAATAGGAAGCGTCACAATATAGATTTGTATTGCATTCAATCTCAGACCGCAGTGCTATATTCCAAATGCATCAGCCTATCTGGTGTTTCTGGTAGTACAACACTATGTCCGTGTTCTTAAGGATTCTTCTCTAATTTTGAATTTGTTAATGATATTCTGAAAATTTTTGCTCTGCTGACAGGATAAGCAGATGGAACCATACTAAGATCTTCTCTGATTTTAGTGATGGGGAGACAGAGAACAGTGATGGTGAATATATGGATACAAAGACAGTTTCAGGTCGGCATAGCAAGTTTTCCTCCCAGCTCAAACCCAAAGCTTCACTAAGGTCAGTGACTTTTGATGATGTTAAAAAAGTTATGGATTCATGGCATGGGCTATTATATTCAGATTATTTTATCATGGGTGACCTTACTATCTTAGTGACTAAAGGTTTCCTTTATTGATGTGTGCCAACTGTACATCCAAGATCTTGCACTTTGCATTTTAGGGTGTTGTTTGGGTTCCACTAGATATTATTAACAACCCATCAACCGAATCAAGAGCACTACTTCAGCCTTTGAATTTATACTGGACTCTTGATGAATCTGATAGATGGTGTCTAATGGTTCTGGTAGAGGGTGCCACTGCACCATATCTATTAGTAATTACTTGCTCAAAACAATCTGAAATTGCATATTTATATACCCAAAATTTTCCAGGTCCAAAATAATACACAGGTCAGACAAGAGCTTGCCAGAAGACTTGCTTGACCAGTTAGAAGATGAGCCACTTGACTTGCTTGATCGGTACAAAACACGATCAGCCCTCCGATCAACCGCGCATCTTAAAAGAAAGCAGGAATCAGATGATGATCCAGAGATTGACTCTGAAGGGCGGCTGATAGTTCGTGAAGGAGGGAAACCTAAGAAGGAGAAGCCCTCCAACCCCGATTCAGATGCGAGGAGTGAAGCAGGCAGTTTCAAGTCACTGAACTCCAAGAAAACTCAGAAGCGCAGGAAAACTTCAAATTCTGGGTGGGCTTACACTGGAAGTGAATATGCCAGCAAGAAAGCTGGTGGGGATGTGAAGAGGAAGGACAAGCTTGAGCCATATGCATATTGGCCCCTGGATCGCAAGATGATGAGTCGGAGACCAGAGCATCGTGCAGCTGCTAGGAAAGGTATGGCTAGTGTTGTAAAATTGACCAAGAAGCTTGAGGGCAAGAGTGCTTCAGCTGCGCTGTCTATGAAGCTCATCAAATCTAACAGTCAGAAGAAAGGCAACAAGAGAAAGAGCAGGTGAAGCCATCTAGATTGGTCGATATATCAAGAAGGATCCGCAGTCCAGGTCGTGAGATTTTGTACTTGTTTGATTGTTACAGTTACACAGTTGCGTGCTCCAGTTTTGACACTGATTCTTCTGGTTGCGGAAATGTACATGACAGAAAAACAACAGGGAAGCCAATTTCCAATGACGTAGCAACTTTGCTTGCAACCTGATTGGCTGTCTCTTTCGTTTTATGTTTAGCAGAGCTCTTGATTCATCATGGTTTTCTTTGGCGCGTGAACGTACACGCACCTGGGTTTAGTTTGGTTGAACTTGTGAAATGATCTTATGTAATGTTGTTATGTCTGGCCAGCTATGCTGTTCAATGAAATGCTGGGTGGTCATCACCACTCGCATTTCCAGTTCTCAAAAGCGAATGGAAATTCACAAATTTGGATCCTAGAATTAAAGGCACGTCCGGGTTTTTTCTTTATCGTCTTTACAAGAATGTCTTTATTCAAGTGTTGTTGCGACTCGCGTAAAAATACAAGTTCAAAATATCATACAGTACATCTCAAATGGATAAGATGGGACTGTGCTCCCCTGCTTGAGTGGTGTTAAATTCAGATCTGCCGATCTTTCTGCCACAAGGTCGTTATCATAGGCTAGATAAAATTTTATTTTTGTTAATTTTTTAAACATATACTTCAACCTGTCATCTTTCGTTTCAACCTGTCATCTTTCTTGTAATATAGTTATAAATTCCAAGATAAACGAAATGCCTTGCTTCACTTGGGCGCACGCCATCGCATCGTGCCTTCACTAAACTAACTAACTAGAACAAGTCATGCAAATAATTGCTAAGAAACTGATTGAAGTCATGACATTTTCGCGACTCATTAGTTGAAAACAAACCTCACCGACACATTGTTGAGTGAAATCTGCCCATCATAAGAACCCGCACCGCAACTTCTCTCACATATCCTCGGATCTTGGAAACTCATGAAGTCGATGACATTGTTATGATCAGCGAATATCTAGGAAAGAAGATCCTGATGATCGGGTGCAAGCATGGAAATATCGAGCTCGCCTGCCCAAATTACCCAGCAGCCGTCATTTGTGGGTGATGAAGTGAAACAACGCACCATGACAAAACATGAAGCGTACAAGCTCGACAGAGAGAAACAAAACAGAAGCATGCACATAAACCACCGCTATGCTACGGTAAAGTTGCAAATTGTTAGCTCAAAAATTCATTACAACTGACAACTAATGCAATACCCTTACAGCTATCTTTTTGGTACACGGAACAAAAGGTAAACAAGGCCACTTCTGATCGTTGATTGATGGCTCACAAGCAGATCAAGGCCCACTGTGGCTATTTATGAGAGAGGATTATAAAAACAACAGGAAAAAAAAAAAAAAAAAGAGTATTTCCAGTCGCCACCTGGTGAAATCTGACTATTCTCCCTTCCCGGGCAAATAGCCATCTAATCAATCTATCCTCGAGATATCAGATGTCCAACTAGTTACATTTCAACGGTCAATTGAGCTTCAGCAAGTTCAGCAGAAAACAGGATACAGTGAGGATTCCAGTACACTCTGCAAGAAGTAGCTATGTCATTAATAGTCACTTGCCGAACATTTCGCAAGTTAGCACGCTATATAGGATACATCTCCCTACCAGACCTTCCGCATCTTGATATTTTAAACACTTGTTCTGCTTTTAGTTTTCCCTTCACTGAAAATTAAGTTGCTGTAAAATGTCATGCAATGGTGAGATGATGGGATGAGCCTAGGCGTCAATTCATACATTAATGATAAATCTATTAGTGCAGTATTCGATGTTCCTATCCCCAGCTTGATGTGTTTCTCAAATTCAATTATTATAGCAGAGAGTTAAATTACAAATCTACGCACCTTGGAGAAGCTCTATTTCACTTGAATGGGGCAAAAATGATAGACGAGTTGTGGCCACCAAACCCAAACGAATTAGACAGTGCAGCCTTGATGTCTAGTCTCTCTTTCTTTGGGCCCACTAATACACTCGTGTCCTGAATTTTTATTTTTGCAGCATTAGGTAAATTGAAAACAAAAACCATCAAACAAACTTACAATGCCATAGCTGTAAACAGGAAAAATAATAGAGCAAACATACCATGCCTTGCTCTGGATTTTCAAGATTGATATTTGGATGAACCCATCCTGTCCGTATTGCCTGTACAAGTAACAAAATACAATATCAACAACCAATGAAAAACTTGTTTTCTGATGGGAGTAGGGGAATAATAACTCAATACTATTAACGAATGAGAAATGCAATTTCAATGTTCCTTCTCTCTGACAATACATTTATCCTTGCAAAAAAAGAGGGCGGATGTTTTCGCACTCCATCGTAAATGTCATATCCATACTTATCTTGGGTTCAAGAATTGAACCAACCTTTTCCTCCACTCTCTATACGTGATTAAAATTGAGATAGGATAAAAAGGTCATGAATACTATAATTTACCTGTACTGCAGCAATGGCTTCCACAGCACCAGATGCTCCCAGTAAGTGACCAATCATAGATTTCGTTGAGTTCACCCTCAACTGCGAATGCACAAGAAAAATTGAGTGTTATACACTGGCAATGGCCATGCAAAAATTAGGTGATGTTCATAAATAGTTTATGGTACATACACCAGAGTTACGGCCAAAACAATGCATGAGAGCATGATACTCTTTGAGGTCTCCTGCTGGTGTGGATGTAGCATGTGCATTAATGTAATTCACATCCTCTTTAGCTACCCCAGACTGTGCTAATGCCTTTTCTATGCAGAGAATGACACCAGCCCCTGTTTTCAGGTGGTGTAGAAGCGACATTAGTTAGCTTGTAAAAACTCTGCATGGATAAACTATATAATCAAGATAACAAATTGCAATGGAAATTATTCATTTGCTTGCTGTAATTCAGAGAGTGATAACCAACTCAAGCACCGATCTTACAACCTAAAACTGAATGTGCATTACATCTGGGAAATACGACATTTAGGAGAAGGGTTCGCAGGTTTCAACTCAAAGAAATAACTATAAAGAAGAAGCGCGGCAGACTATCCCAAAAGCCTGTGAAATTCAACTCAACTGGAAAATGCCTCATGCTGATTTTTTAGGATTGCTGCAATGATCCATGCTACATTGAGGACTCATCTTGTAAAGGACATTAGAATTTACCTCAAATAGATATATTAGAGTTATTTCTACCTACTAATCTTTTATAGCCTTGATAGGACAAGAGGTAGACTTTTGTTTTTCGAGAAGTGTTTCCCAAGACTTTGATGAAAGGATTAAACAGGGCCAGACCACTAATTCCTTTTGCAAAACACATGTAGAAAACAAGTACCAAAATCCCCATGGCTCTACTGCGATAAATAATGAAAAGCAATCACGAGAATGCAAGCACCAATTTGCTATGAACCCAGCAGGCATGGGTTCATAATAACAACCAATACCGTTGCTGGCTCGCAATTGATTACATAATCATAAGGTGGATCAAAATGAAAGAGAGAGTCAAGATCCTTCAGCGTATCTTTAAATTTCATGCCCATAGAAAGATTTTGTGCGTGAAAAATTCTAGGTACTTTAGACAGGGCATGTTACCATCAGGACGTGGCTCAGTCATGTGATAAGCATCACAAGTAAAGCTCCCTCCAAGAAACTCTGCATAGATATTGGCACCTCTTTTCTGCAAACAAAAATTAACCATAGATTACCAACTGAAGAAAAAACTGCAATCTACCATCACCATGTATAGCATTTAGCATGCAATGCAGATATTTAAATGGATAGATAGATAGATAGATAGAGAGAGAGAGAGAGTAAAAAGCCAATGGATGGTCTAATTCTCTTCCACTTCTGCTTCTCATCAAAGCATATGACTTTATTTGGATTAAATAAGAAATTACCTTAGCATGTTCTAATTCTTCTAGAAGCAGAACACCAGCTCCTTCCCCCAAGACAAATCCATCCCGATTCTGTTTATTAGAAAAGAAGACATTTCAAGTTTGAGAAACACAGGCGAAGTAAATAAAGAAACGGGATATTCCCTTTCTAAGAAATGGCACAATGTGAATCAAGTTATGAACCATTTGATCCGTGGGATCTGCCACCAGGTCCCACATATCAGACATGCTGTGTGATTTGTGATGGCTTCATGTTGTGCCATTGTTATATGTAGCACACATCTAATAAAATTAAGACATCAGGCTCGCTGCTATTTTGCAACTAGAACTACGACACAAATACAATTGAACCAATGACTTCTAAGAAATTTTAGAAACTATGAAAGGATAGAATTCATATCCAAACTACTTGTAGATAATAGAGCAGTGAATAAAAAAAAAAGAAGCTATATCATTTACTCACCAGATAATTCTTCCACTGGCTTGAGTACAATCATATTTCAAATGAATAAATTTCAACCATTTTAAAGAAACAAATTACAAAAAATTGGTTACTCTTTTCCTTTTTGCATATGAAGGGGGCCCAGTGGTTAGTGATAAATTACCATATCCCAAGGTCGTGAAGCTTTTGTCGGATCATCATTCCTCTGCGAAAGTGCTCTGCATGCCACAAAACCCCCCAATCCTGCACCAATGATTATAAACACATATGAGCTTCCTGCTATACCAGGGAACATGGAACAGGTATAACTCAGGAAAGGAAGAAAAAACCACCAATGGGAATAATTGCTGAATCTGAACCACCACAAAGCATAACATCCTGAAAGTTCATAAAATTGGGTGCTAGGCATTAACGAGTGGTATGCACAATAACTTAAGCATCCCAAAGTTTTGTTGTTGAACATGAATTGAACACAAGATACTTACAGCTTCGCCTCTAATGATGTGGTTCGCTGCATTCAAAATACAAAAGTTGCCGGTAGCACAAGCAGTGGAAATTGAATAATTTGGCCCCATCCATCCCTGCAGTTACATATGCCAAACAGAAGTTAAAAAGGTCAATTTTAATTACCCAAACGATCAGTGTATGCTTTAAAATTACATCATCCTTAAGATTATAGCTTACCAGATCCATTGCAAGCATGGCAGAACCCATATTTGTAGTTGCAAAAGGAACACAAAAAGGATTCACCTTCTTGTACGAGATCCTTAAAGCTTCAATTGCATCATTGAAAACCTATCCATAATCACCCAGAAGGAGCACTTAATTAATAAATAAATTTTATGGCACCATGAATATGGTTTTCAGCAACATCAGCATGTCCTTATGGCTCTCAAGAAGGATAACTTAATATTTCCTTCTCCAGACTCGTATTTCCTTCCAGAAGTTGTTCCAAGAGGAATCAACAACGTTATCAAGGACAAAGACAGACACGAGCCAATGATTCCCAAGGGGAAAAATCAACATTGAAAACAGAGTCGATTTTCTAATTTCCATATGTTCAGAAGAAAATAAATAAATAATGGTGGTCTCATCATTAAGTTGACATTGTGAAAAAGAGACAACAAAATACATATTTCTTGATTCAGTAATTGTAAGAATACCATTTAAAGCTGACAGTTAGATGCTTCATCAAGTCATTTTTGCAACATTTTCACTATCATAGACAAAATATCTTAAACTGAGGAGATTAGGTTTACCTTCATCCCACCCATTGCTGAGCCAATCAAAACTCCACACTTAGCTTTATTTAACTCATCCATCACATCCTCAGTAATCCCACCATCTGCCAAAGCTTTTTTACCAGCAATAAGCATATAAAGCATGAATTTATCCATTCTCTTAGCCAGTTTTGGTGAAACCCATCCATCAGTCGAGATAGACTTGATTTCTCCAGCAATTCTCTGTTAAAAAAGAAAAAAAAGGAAAAAGGAAAAGTGAGATTTGTGAAGGTAAGATTTATTCAGAGCAACAAAATGAAGAAAAGATGTGTTGAAGTAATCAATTACCGTGGAAAATTGAGCACAGTCAAAAGCCTCTATCTGAGATACGCCACTGACACCTTCAAGAAGATTGTTGTAGAAGACATCTGGTTCATGACCAAGAGGTGACACCACACCCAACCCTGTCACAACTACTCGCTTTTGCTTTGTATGTGGTTTCTTTTTTGTCTCAACTTCCTTTGTAGGTTGCACAGCTACAGCCATGGCTTGCCCTGAAATTTTTATATACATCATCAAGGCAGATGGTGTGAGTCTGTCATTTGCAGGCAGCTGAAGGCAACTATTCTCTCTCTTTCTCTCTCTCACACACACACACGCACGCACGCACAATGGCTAGTTTTCTTCTATGAATAAAAAAGGAAATCGTGGATGACCAGAAATGCAGCATGCGAAAGCGAGAAAGAGACATGGTTTCAAGAATTGGAAAACAAAGACTCAGTAGACTCTTATCTCCATACTCTGCTTCGCTTAGAAAACATAAAAATAATAAGAACAGAACCACAAACAGCAAATTCATGCAACTAAAACCTGCCGAGCTTTCGCTCCATTTCCAAACAGCAGCAGATACAAGAGCTGCCCCGCACTGTTACTTACCTGAATTATTTTCTGATTAGCCCATCATATTATCGCCTTTTTTATTTTATTTTTTTTAAAAAAAGAAAAATCCCAGTTACATAACAGAACAAAGAGAGAGAGAGAGAATATATATATTACACAAGCATCCAAACAAAAGAAGATGAAAGCGATAAATCATCATCAAATCCAAGCCTAAACCGATTAGCAAAACAAAACCCAAACACAAACAAAAGCAGGAATAATAGAAAATAAACGATTAAAAAGGAAGATTCGAATAAGTGAAGAAGATACCGGAAAGAGCGGGAGGATGGAGTCGTCTTAGCTTGCGATTGGATCTCAGGAGTCCATTAGAAGCGTAGTAATGACTACAAGGTTCAAAGGCCAAGCAAGAGCTCACTAATCCTTGCAGGCTCGGTCCTCCTCCACCCATACCGCTGCCGTAGTTGTTGTACTTGTTATTGCTATTGCATTTCAAAGCAGCAGCAGCAGCAGCCTTCCGCCTGCGACTTCCATTACCAGTAGTCGAGGATGGTGGTGACAGAGCGTGCTTGCTTTCCTTAGCGCACGTGACCGACATGCACGCCGCGACAATCCACGTGCAGAGCGGAGATGACAATGAACCTGACCCCGTCATATCTCACCCCCTCCTTCTGTCCTCCTATCTATTATTACTAGTGCAGATTAGACAAGAGAGAGATGCTATTAATGATCAAGAATCAATCTAAAAGGAAGGAAGGAGAAGGAGATGCGAGGTGGCGGTTGAGGGAGGTGGAGGGGAAGGGGAAGGAGAAGGAGAAGAGGAAGGATGCAAGAGACCTCCCTGTTTCTATTTGTTTTGATTCTTGTTTGTCTTTGTTTTCCACTTTCCTATCTATCTCTCCCCCCCACTATAATGGTAATTAAATAGTAAAAGTAAGTAATATTGAGTGTGTGCGCGTGTTTCTCTCAAGAGTGGTATCGCCAAGTTTTGGGCAAAATCTGAGTCGCTCCCCCTCCTCCTGTACGTACACAGCCAAGTTCGTTTTATTTATTTATTTATTTATTTTCTAGGCGTTGGTGTGTTTGTTGGGCTAAGTGACAAAATAAATACAAAAATACGCAGGGTATCTGACGACGACCAGAAATATTGTTTCTTGCTTATTTATCTCCACTTTTTCTTTATTTCCTTTAATTTTCGAAATCCAGGAGCGTTGCGATGGGATGCTCTGTTCTGCGGAGTTTCACTGCCATCTCTTAGTCTTTCCCTTCTCACTCTCTCTCTCGTGGTGCCACCTGTATTCCTGTTCCCTTATCAGACATTCCCATCCATGCTACAGTCTTGGTTTCTACTCTAGAATTATACCGATGCTCTTTTTTTACCTACCGCAACAATTTAATCAAGACTCAATCATGACTCTCTGTAGATATATCTGATTTGAAACCGTCCGAATCTAATCCTTATATTATATAAATATATTTATAAAATATTTAGATTTTTTAATATAATATAATATAATATACTTTAACATTAACATTAAACTCATATATATTATTAGCTATTTTATTTTTTATTTATTAATAAATAATAGTAGATAAT
>Ga0325414_1002540_pt1 | contig 18562 bp, 13 predicted proteins | sample PopdelMetagenome_8_FD_206183 | JGI IMG/M metagenome (GOLD analysis project Ga0325414, IMG submission 206183) | Populus deltoides microbial communities from Bellville, Georgia, United States - Leaf-PdKOR-R3 | ecosystem: Host-associated > Plants > Phyllosphere > Phylloplane/Leaf | place: USA... | reverse complement strand
TATATATATATGGTTTCGACTGTGGGCGTAGATTTACTCCTGTTCTGTCTTTCTTATTATTTTCTGTGCTACTTCCCCTCTGAAACAGTTTAATTTCGACCTTTTATATACCATGCTTCGTCAATCTTACAGTTTATTGAATGTGTTTTTGTCAGAAATCGTGCCCAACATGATTTATATATATGTAAGATATAGCCCTACGTACGTATTGTGTCACGTTTCAATTATAAACTTAAAAATTATTTGGTTTTTATTATTTAAACTTGTTTTACATTTTAATTAAATTGTGTTAAAAACTGGGGTTAAGAAAAATATACCTTAAAAATTTTTTAAACATGTTTTTTTTTTTAAATTGTAAAAGTTACCATAGTATCAATCATGTCTATGCACACCATTTAAATCATTCTTCAGATTAAAAAATAAAAAATAAAATCCAGCAGGTGCAAAAAAAAATGTCGGGGTTAAACAAGGTTTAATGTCCTTTTAATGCTAAAGCAACCACTAAAAGGGTCTCTTTTCAAACGTATAATATTTCACTATGACTAAATGTTCAAAGTTTTTCTTTTTCTTTTTTTGCCCCCAAACTTTGTTTCAGGAAATTGCATCTTTTCAGGGCCAAAATAAAATGATGAGTGATTTAATTTTATTGACCTATGACAGATTGAAAGCTTGAAAGCAGGAGGATTAATGTGGAAAAGACATCAAAAATGGATGGTAGGTTCAAAGAAATCAAGAAAAGTCCAATAATTATTCATGTTATCCACGAATTTCATGGAACAAAAGGAATTTGACGGTAATTATTTAGAGTTATAATGTTGCCTAATTAAAATAACACATCTAAGTCGAAGATGACATATCCAATCCAGTTTGATTTTAGGTTTTTAGATTGTTTTATAGGTTTTTTTATTAATGAATTGGTTTCTAGGTATCTAAAGGTATTGGTAAGGTTTTTTAAATTGAAACGTCTTAAAAATAAGATTTCTAGAGTAAACAACTCACTACCCTAATTTTCTGAGCATCATAATAGTGGCTAAAATTTGAGTTGGCGTCGTCGTGTAAACCATAAAATGTTTTTAGAGAATTTTAAATTTGTGAGTGAATTTCTTTATTTTTCTTGTAATTGTGAAACGACCAAGCTTGTGAGTGGCTTTAAGATGATTTTAAAAAGGGAAGGAAACGCTTAAAACAAGAGTAAGGAGAGATTAAACGGAAAGAAAGAGAGAGATAGAGGGGGAAAGTAGAGAAATCAAGGAAATAAGAAGAAGGGTGGTGACAATTTCGATTGGTTGCATTTCAAAGCTCTCATAATTACTTGGTAAGGTGCTAATAACCTAATCATAAAGGTTTGAGTAAAATTGAAATGATTTAGGAGAAAATTAAGAGCACTTCGGTTGGGGTTCTTGGTAAAAAAAATTAGGAAAAATGTAAAATTAATGGAAATTAATCTATTTGGGATGGAATAGGACAGAAAGAGTATAGAAACCTTGGGAAATTGAAGAGTGAATTTGAAAAATTAAGGGTTATATAGCCAAGCAATAAAGAAAAAAAAAAGAAGAGGAAATTAAATTTTTAGTTTAAATGCATAATTATTATGATCATATCTAGAGTTGAAAACATTGTTTTATTAAATTTAATTGAGATCTTAGTATGTGTTGGAATTGAGATTTCCTTGAGAAAGTTAAGGGTTAAATGCATGGTTGTAAATGTAAATGAAATGATATGTGTTAGTATTAAGTGAAAAGTGGATTGAATGAGTATAGATAATTCATTGTGGGAGATGCATTGATGAATGTTGAATCTCCTTATTGAAATCAGGAGCTGTATCAGGAGTTGGTCAATCAATGGAGAGAGCGAGGACTATTGGATGAGCAAGTAGGTGCCTATCACCTTGTTCCATTTAAAATTTCAGTATTGCCTTTAGTTTTATCTTATTTTTCTTAATGGATAATAGTGAAAATGGTGTTGCAAAAAGAGGAATTATTTGTGATCCAATTTAAATAGAAGTTGATCATCTAGTGGAACCCGGGGGGTTATTGACGGACCCCAATAATATCCGATACTTAGCATGTCATGACAATAATAGCTAAGAAAATGATCATCGATGTTGATAGATAGTGTTAACGGATTCAAAGGATGTTCGATCCTTAATAAGTTGTGATGATGGTATTTAAGGAGATGATTATTGATGTTGGTTGATAATGTTGACGGACTCAAAGGATGTTCGACACTTAGTGTGTCGTGATAACAGTAACTAAGGAAATGATTATTGATGTTGGTCGATAATGTTCTGTTAATTTTTTTATATGTTAGTATTTGCTTATAATTAATGATTTTTTTATAATATTTATTGGTACGAATAATTCTTGATTTATTTAAGTAGATGTATATATAAGTTTTTTGTTTTTTATTGAGAATTTTTTTAATTATGGCAAAAATCACATTAGAAAAGCCTGCATATTTTTTAATGAAAATTAAAATTATCCGACCTCAGTTCTAAAAAATACAATAGATTGTACTTTCCAAGACCAGTACAAAGCACTTGTATTAAAAAAACACTAAACGGTATCACAAACGGGGTAAATATTAGATGAGTCTGAGTCGTCACGAGCTCCCTAATATAAATCATATACGACCCACCCACCACAATGCGATTGTGGGAGAAATTTATAGACTCATGACATGAACACTGTTCGCTCGCTCATGCAATACAATCTTTTTCTTTTTACGAGAAGTTGATATGGTCTCGACGGTGGATGCAGATGAATTTTGTTTATAAAAACGTTCGTCCTCATGCTTTCTTCTTCCTGATATTTATTATGCTGCTACCTGCCTGCCACCAACAAGTAGATATATACAATTCTTGCCTCAAGGATGGTCATGGGAGCTCTGATCTTACATAATAATAAGGATAATGTTTTTTAGAGTTCCAATGACAATATCTCCAGTCTGTTTAGATCTTCAAGATAAATAATATTTATATCTCTCGTATATTACCAATGAACATTTGTCCCTTTTAACAGGTGTGATGTGTGCAGTGTAATAGCTGGCTGGAAATTAATGAACGGAAGAACATGAGCTGTCATAATTTCTGAAGCATATCCGGCTATCAAGATATGGCCTCTGCGAGATACTGGAACAGCAACTAATGTTGCAATTTCAATAAGTTGACTCTCCATTGTAGATCTGGATCAAGAAAAACGTAAGCACTTGTGGCCTTCTACGGTGGTGTTCTAGCACCCCCCCTGCATCTAGGGTTCTTGACGCGCCTTTGAGATAAATATGATATGGGAGAGGTAGTCTCTAGCCATCTTGCTTCGAAAACTTAACTGTATAATTTGATGATTTTCGGAGACGAAAAGCTTGGGAATGTCATAGTGCATGGGGGTAATTCTCCTTTTTCTTACTTAGTTCCACTCAGGCACGACGAACATTCAGTATTTCAAAACTCATGCCCTCGGTAAACTTCGCCTAGCTAGGACAGTAGCAATAATATAATTAACTGGAATTTATACATAACACGAATCTGGAGTGGCTCCTTTCATGATATAACTAGAATTTTATTTGAAACTGGGTCATGATATTGTTCAGGAATGGAGAATTCTCTCTTAATGCGACAAGAAAATACATGCATGTGAGGGTTTGAGCTTCTAAATAATAAGATCTATTATTTTTTCTGGTTTTCAAGTGATAAAATTCTTAAAAGTAATTTCATCTCCTCGATCTAGTTAACACCGAGTCACCCATGCTAGCTAGAACTAGAGATTTTAAATTCGGAGGGAGAAAGGGGATCGTAAATTTAAAGTTAACATATTTCCTACTGTTAAAACTATTGATAAATTCATTACCATTTGTTAATTAAAAGCTCGTTTATCTACACAGTGAACCGTATTTCAAACCGTGATTTGCCTCATAACAAGCATCCATTTTGGATGTGGACGGTGTTTTTTTTAATTTTAATTTTTTTTGTTTAAAATAATTTTTTTATATGTTTAAATTATTTTGATGTGCTGATGTTAAAAATAATTTTTATAAAATAAAATTTTTTTATTTTAATATATTTCTAAATGAAAAACACTTTGAACCGTCACCGCTACCATAATTTTAAACACACCCAAAAAGCATCAAATGCTTTTTACACGATCGACCATAGTTTCAAACGAAATGCGGTTGGCACCGTAGATAATAATCTGAATAAAATCTCATAATTGATACACAACGATGAATATTGTTATAATCTAATTTTTTACTTTTTATTTTTTAAAATATTTTCAGAATACAAAGCAAATTAATTAAAAAATATATGTTTTTAATGTATTTGCATCATTTTCAGCATTTTTAACATCTTCTCAAAAGAAATCAAAATTCAAATTACTTTTCAACGCGTTGAGTGTTTAATGCGCCATCCTCAAATCATTGAACAATTTTATTGATTTGTCATTGAAGTTGTCTTTAAAAAAAATATCAAAACACAAAAATATAAGAAAAAAAAAACAAAAAATATTGTTTGGACAAGGGGACCAAAAATACAAAAAAAATAAAATAAAGGACCAAAGTTTTTTAAGTTGCTTGGGGACCAAGCAGCTGGGAGGAAAATGACAAATTAATTTACATATAAATAGATAGTTGTAGCACACACAAAGAAAAGAAGACTAGAAAGAAAAGAAAAAAAAGAAAAATAAAAGGTTGTTCCAACATTCTCCCTACACACACAAATAAAAAAAAACACTAGCCCCATCTTGACAAACATAACCGCCAACCATACAAGAAAAAGAAGCCCCCAGCTTTAAGCTTCATCTTCCACCCATTACAGTTCCTCCGACAAAACCTCCTCTCTGCATCTTCTTTTCTAAGATAGCCATACCAAACGCTCCACCATCATTTTCTGATCTAAACACTTCATTTCTTTTTCTAGCTTGCAACATCAATAACATAAAAGAATCAACACCTCATTATCACCAGTAAAGGCCTCATCTTTGGTCAGTCTCTTCTCCTCCAACCATACAGATAGTAGTAGCAATTTCTTCAACTCATCATCAACACCATTAAACTAAGACAACAACTTCACCAACCTCTAAATAGTAACTAAACACCCAAACTAGCCTCTTTTTACCCCTATTGTCACTCATTATTTGACCACCATCAGCCACACATCATCCCCTTCAACTAACATCTTAACATTGTTTCTACACCTCAAATCTCCTCTCATCACAACCATCTATGTACTAGCCTCACACACGATAGCTCCTCCACATCTCAACCTACAACCCCAACTCACCTCAAGAGACTCGATGGTTTAGTCAACCCTGAAAATCAGACTCTTTCACAATCAAACACCCTAGCATCGGGCCTGAAATCAACTCAGCCCTTGGGCGACCCGCTAGTAGCATTGTTTATCACCATCAAAAGCCCCCTTTGTCACCACCAGAAACAGTCGACATCCTTTCAATCATAACAACAGTCGCATGAGGAGAAAGAAAAAATAAGAGGACCAAAGCTTTGGAAGGCTAGATCTCTTTCCTTAAAGAGCGTGAAGGAGCACTGCTGGTGTAGGAGAAAAAAGGAGGTAGGTGAGCACCCAATCCACCAACCATGCTTGTCTGGTAGTGGCACGTGGTACATGCACCATCACTATTCCAATAGTCTTTCAATGTCTATTTTAGTATTCCTTGGACATTTCAAACGCCTTAGAAGGTCGATCCATAAACTCAAACTATTTTTTTACAAATTGCTATAACATTGTGAAATTTAGGACAAATTGTTTATTGTTGTGTATATTTTTGGATTGTTTGGATATTATTTAAGTTGAATTTATATGTTTTTTTTATAATTTGCATTGAATTGTGAGTTTATTTTGAAGGTTATGATTGCTAATTGAATATTAAATGTTGGTTCATGATTTAGGGTTGAATTTATGTTAATTTGAACATTAAATCTTTATGCTTGGATATATTTGAATTGACATGAAATTTGAACGAAGTAGAGGAAATTAATAAAATTTATGTGGATGTTTGACATTGTTTGGTTTTGAGTGATGAACAATAATTTGTTTTGAATTGATATCATGATTCAAATAACTTTAATAAAAACATTTTATTTGCGTCTTGCCAAGCACAGTCTTTGACCAGTTTTAATTAATTTTAAATTTTTGAAAGATCATTTTGCAATTAATTTAAATTTTCTACGTTTTTCTACCCTCACATGTTTAATGTTTGGAATTGTGGCCTACACGTGAAGTGTTTTTTTAGTATTAAAGGAATCGATTTCCTTTCATAAAAACAACAACAACAACAACAAATCTTTCTTTTAAAAATATAATTTTTATTTTAATTTGTATATAGTCAAGTCTCTCAAAAATAAATTATATTTGTATATTTTAGCATATTAAAAAATAAAAAAAATAAGCTTTTTATTTTTACATGTATTTTTAGATTTGGCAATTTATTAAAACCGTGAGAATTGGGCATACATTTTAAAAATACCAAAATTTTATTTCCTTTGTCCCAATATCAAGGATTATGAACTTATACATAAGATGTATTCCTGATATTTAAAGAAAAAAATAAAAATAAAAAAATATTGACTTTAGAATGGCTAGGCTTTAACCTAATTAATAAGATAAAGATTTCCTTACCGATGATGATTTTTCTTAAATTTTAGATAGACTAGTGTGGCTAGAAAACACAACAATACTTTAATTTATATTTGACAAATAAACAATATAACTTATTTTAAGAAAGGTATACTAAGGGTGATATGTATTTTCTCCCTATTCGCAACCATTCTTTTTATTCAGACTCTAACACTAGTTAGAGTTTTCAATGACTAAAATTGACAACTCTATTTTTTGTTTTTACTATAAAAAATTAAAATTTCTTATTCTTTCTTCTATCACTAAATTAAGCAATGCATTTCTTTACTAGGGAAACTGCCCATAGCCCTCTTCTTTTTATTTTCAGCAAGAGAATAATTACCGTGACATCACATTCATGCAACAAATATCATGATCGCATGCAACTTCATAAGATGGATCCCTTATGGGGCTCCCCTTCCCCCCACCCCCAGCATTATAAATACATGCAACTCATCTTACAATTGTCATTGCACCAAACCAAGTAGACTACACCGCTACCTCTTAAAATGATAAGCTCTCAGATTCAAAAGCTCAACTCCACCGAACCCTTGTCATCACTTTTACCAAAACCCTCAATCCTGAGCCATGGAAACCCCAGCCTTCCGATTTATAAGCAGCAACATTTACCTAAAAGGCAAGCTAACTTTAGAATCCGTGCAGCTCTTGGCAATGCCAAGGTTTTATCTAAACCATCAACAACAGAAACTGCTGTGAAAGTTAATGCAACTGTTACGGTTAAAGTAACAATTGGTGGAATTTTCTCCAATATTGGTTTAACAATACCTCTTGATGAGTTAACTGAGGTATTTGGTAAATCTTTTCTTTTGGAGCTTGTTAGCTCACAGCTTGATCCCAGTAAGTAGTGCTTCTGATTTCTCTTTCTATTTACTGATATTTTGGTAGTGTTGCATGTAACTATAAATTTTTTCATGAACTTATACATGTCTGGTATATTATTGGGCAGATACTGGATTAGAGAAAGAAACAATCAAGGCTTATGCTCACAAAGCAAGCCAAAAAGATGATGAGGTGAAATATGAGACTAAATTCACGGTACCGGCAGGATTTGGAGCGGTTGGAGCAGTTTTGGTAGAGAACCAACATCACAAGGAAATCTTTCTTAAGGACATAGTTCTTGAAGGATTCCCTAATGGCCCCGTCAATGTTGAATGTGATTCATGGGCTCATTCTAAATATGATGATTCTAAGAAGAGAATTTTCTTTGCCAACAAGGTCCTACTCTTTTCCAACAAATGTAAAGATTTTCCATTATCGGCAAATAAACTTACTAATCTCTATGTACAAAAATTTCATGAATTCACGATAGAGAGGAAGGGAAAAACAACGTAAACTAAACTAGAAATAAAAGAAAACGATGTGTGGTTCAAATTTAAAAAATAATATAAATTATATCCTGAGAACTCGTTTAAAAATTTAAGTTATTGAGTTAAAATAATTCTTTGATATGATATCGAAACGTTGATGATCAAGTTATCACGAGTTTGAATTTTACTATTTTTATTTATTTTATAAAAATTAAGTATAAAGCAACGTGGGTTTGTAAAAGTTTCAGGTTAAAAAAAAATTTATTTAAAAAGATGTGTTAGAAAATAATATATAGTATAAAATAAAATTTTCGTAGCTTTGATTGTTGACTTTAGTTGTTTTTTATCTGGTTATGTGCTAATGAACCAGTCCTACATAACTTCCGAGACCCCTGACGGACTGAAGAGGCTAAGGGAGCAAGAGTTGGAAGATATACGAGGAAATGGAGAAGGGGAGAGAAAGTCACATGAGAGGATCTATGACTACGATACATATAATGATCTTGGTTTTCCAGATATAAGCAGTAAACTAGCAAGGCCTGTGCTAGGCGGCAAAGAGCGCCCGTACCCAAGGCGTTGCAGAACCGGACGCCCGCGCACTAGAAAGGGTCAGCAAAATTCCTGATGACAAGAAAAGGAAATATTTCACAATTTATGATTCTATTTAGAATATCTGATAATTATTTTGGTTATGAATGCAGACCCATCGTCCGAATCAAAAAGCCTCATTAACTATGTGCCGAGGGATGAGGTTTTCTCGGAGGTGAAACAAATCACATTCTCAGCAAAGACATTGAAGTCTGTGTTGAACGCGCTCCTGCCATCGATTGAGTCTGTTTTTGAAGATCCAAAACTTGGATTCCCTTACTTCAATGCCATAGACTCTCTTTTCGACGAAGGAGTTACATTGCCTAAGCCGAAAAATACAGGGTTTCTCCGCACGGTTTTGCCAAGGCTTGTGAAAACTTTTAGAGAGGGAGGAGATGAATTGTTGCTCTTCGACACTCCTGACATGATTGATAGTATGATTCCCCTTCTACCTCTTCTCGTGCACATATATTTATAGAATAAATTTCTTACAAATAGGTTTCTTCTGCAGGAGATAAATTTTCTTGGTTCAAGGATGAAGAATTCTCTCGGCAAACACTGGCTGGTCTAAATCCTTTCAGCATACAGTTAGTCACGGTAAGAAAATCCGTATTGAATCATTTTTGCATTAGTGGTAGAAGGGTGACAGAAAAGTAAGAAGATTATTGTGACTTCTTTCAAGCAGGAATGGCCCCTAACAAGTAAGCTTGACCCTGAAATCTATGGCCCTCCTGAATCAATGATCACAACAGAACTATTGGAAAGAGAGATTGGAGGAATTATGACCGTTGAAGAGGTAAGGGTGTAGACACTGGTAAACAAGCTAATTTTCTATTTTGTATTGTTTCACAACATTTTCCAAATTAAGTTCTTGGATCTTGGTGGTTTGTAGGCTATGAAACAAAAGAGGATTTTTATGTTGGATTATCATGATTTATACTTGCCTTATGTGAACAAAGTGAGAGAGCTTGAAGGAACTACTTTATATGGATCTCGTACGCTGTTCTTCCTCATGGAAAATGGCACCTTGAGGCCTCTGGCCATTGAACTCACCAGGCCACCATCCGGTGACAAGCCACAATGGAAACAAGTGTTTACACCCAGCTGTTCCGATGCCACTGGTTGCTGGCTGTGGAGGCTGGCCAAAGCTCATGTTTGTGCTCATGACTCCGGTTACCACCAGCTCGTCATTCACTGGTAGGTTCTAAGTTGAGATTAATAGTATGTCACTTGTAAGATTTGATGAGTTAAAGAAATTATGCATTTTTATGAACTTACTTGTCATTCATTGGTACAAACTCGAAGCCATGATCATGGAACTTAAACTTTGGGACCTTTTTTTTTTTTTGCAGGCTAAGGACACACTGCTGTGCAGAGCCGTACATAATTGCTGCTAATAGGCAACTAAGTGCAATGCATCCAATCAATAGACTTCTACGTCCGCATTTCCGATACACAATGGAAATCAACGCTCTTGCTCGAGAAAGCCTCATCAATGCAGCAGGAATAATTGAAACCACTTTTTCTCCTGGAAAATACTGCATGGAGCTCAGCTCAGTTGCTTATGACAAGCTATGGAGATTCGATACGGAAGCACTGCCAGCTGACCTCATTAGAAGGTAACGCACATACATAGGTCTAGAGTTTGTCTAACCTTATCCCACAGTTCTTGGACGGCCTTGTCATTTAGCTGCTCAACACATCAATTCTCTGCCTTCATCAACTTTCAGGGGAATGGCAGTAGAGGATCCAACAGCAAGACATGGCCTGAAGCTGACAATCGAAGACTATCCATTTGCCAATGACGGTCTTGTTCTTTGGGATGCAATTAAGGAATGGGTTGGTGACTACGTGAAACACTACTACCCAGAAGCAAGCATGGTGGAGTCCGACAAAGAACTTCAAGCATGGTGGACAGAAGTGCGAGCTAAAGGCCACGAAGACAAGAAGGATGAACCATGGTGGCCTGTCCTGAAAACACAAGAAAACTTGGTTCATGTTTTAACTACAATAATTTGGGTGACTTCAGGTCACCATGCAGCTGTGAACTTTGGCCAGTACATGTATGGTGGTTACTTCCCCAACAGGCCAACAATAGCTCGAACCAACATGCCAACTGAGTCACCATCAGATGAGGAGTGGAAGCTCTTCTTGAAGAAACCAGAACTTTCACTGTTAAAATGCTTCCCTACACAGCTTCAAGCAACAAAAGTGATGGCTGTTCTGAATGTTTTATCTAGCCATTCGCCTGATGAGGAGTATATCGGCGAGAAAACGGAACCATCTTGGGAAGAAAATCCTGTCATTAAGGCTGCATTTGAAAAGTTCACTGGAAGACTGAAGGAGCTCGAAGGGATTATTGATGAAAGGAACACTGATTTGAACCTGAAAAATAGGACTGGAGCTGGAGTTGTTCCATATGAGCTCCTGAAGCCATTTTCTGCTCATGGTGTCACAGGGAAGGGAGTTCCTAATAGCATCTCCATTTAATATGCTTGAAAGTTGCAACAAATAATCATAGAGTATGTCCACATAACTTCCATATCAGAAGTCATCTAAATAAGCTCCGTGAATAAAGATTTATCAGCAATCTCTTCACTTTATGATATATAGTTTGGTTAAATTATTATCTTGTCTATTATCATTATAACACCCTTAAAAATTATCATAAATTATACTAACAAAGGGGGTGTTGATGAATCGTGAGCGCAATAGATGGAGTTACCTTGAACTAGCTGATCATTTATTCTACATAAATTTAAACTGAAACTCAATCTGAAAATCTCTAAATTATGAAACTTATATAAATCTACCAATAAAATTCTTCATTTTGGATACTCTGTTAAATCTAGAAATTGTATTTAATCCACACATTTAATGACATTGCCTCATTGCACCTAGCTTTGCTGTCCAAAAATCTGTATTGCAGCTAAAGCTGAATGTATGTAGCCAATGCTGAAATCTGATCATCTGCATGAATATCAGCAACCGAAGTCTGATAAACTGGCTACTATGTTGGGAGAGAGCACAACCAACGTATGCAGCAAGGGCAAACTATATTTGAATCTTGCTAGCAGGCGCGCAGCAAAGCTCCTAGAGGGCAAATATGATTCAGTATCTGGGTGGCATACTGGGATTAAGCTCAAACAACGTATACCACAAATTCCCAAAAGACAAATCTCAATCTGAAAACTGGCTGTCGCTCGTGTAGCAAACGCCCCCAAAGAGTAAGCATCTCTGTGCATGGCCAAAAGCTGGCTGAGCCTAAAGCCTCATGTGGAACAATATCTCAGTAATAATCTAAGAGTCCAGGCACTGTGTTTGATATTATAGTAATAATTATTTTTTAAAATGTTTTTTATTTAAAAATATATGAAAATAATATTTTTTTATTTTTTTAAAACTGTTTATCAAAAATTTATAAAACATGGTTTTTACAGCAAAGACAAACAGTTTTAAGTTCATTATTTTTCTCACAAATAAAGGATACACTGAAACAAGATTGAGAAACAGATGAACACTTGTCATCTAATACTTTTCACTGGAAATGAGTTATTGTACATATACAGCGTATGAACCTATGCTACATAAATTTAGAAGATAGAATGAATTAACTGATGTATCCTATAAGCTATAATGAATCAAACGAAACACTGTATAGTTTACTATTTTTGTCGTAACATACCTATCTTGCTTACCATGTACAATACACGCATGTATAAGAGCATGTGAACAAATAAATGAGATTACTCGCAAACCCATGCCTTCTGCAGCTGCACTTCAAAGATGGAGCTCAATAGAGCCATCATTGCCTAGAACATTATTACGTGGCTCTCATGAGTTCTATCGTCATGCTGGCACTGATTTAATCATGAGTATGCGAGTCACTGCACTCTGCACATATTGCATTCTAATTGCATCAAGTTGGCATTCTTTGGTGTCAATCACAAAACGTGAGCATGCGAGTCTCTGCACATACACTCAGGAACTGGATACTTTGTAACATCTCTTCCAGCTTTGCTAGTCCTTAGTTCTGGTTGCCCTAAGGAGTCACGATGCAATTCTTTTATGACTCTGTTGAACTCTGCTTCGGGGAGAGAAGAATTTAGAAAATAAGGGAGCATGTGTCTTTTATTTGGGGTTATATACTTCTTGTGTCCTGCATATGCCCTGTGTCCCTGTAACAAAAACAAAAGTTCAGTTTCAAAGATAGCAGGATAAACACATTTGAGATTCTAAATCCATGAATTGAAGATCCATTGGACAAATGAATCATTCGCTAAAGTCAGTGCTTTAGCTAGAGAAGAACATGTATGTGTATGCATATATTTAGTCTACTTGCTTCTACAATTATAAATAGTAAAAATTACAAGATGCAAACAAAGAAGTGATGGCAGACTGTACCTGGATTGCATGACCCATGTTTCCACCATGAGATGGCATAAAAACATCACTGTTCTCTGAAACTAAATAATCAATGGCGGCCATTAAGGAAGCTTTGTTTGCAAATGGTTTTAGTTCGCCAGGTAAGGCAAGATCTTCCTTGTTGTAGAAATTAGGAAATTCTCTGGTTAATGGTAGCAAAGCTTCTTTCCCACCGAGTGGTTGCCCTCCTGCCCAGTATATTCTTGCACTTTTTGGAGCTCCAAGAGCTTTAAGAAGCCTAATACATTGAAATAAAATAAAGAATCGACTATAGAAATTGTTCAAATATAAAAAATAGGTAAACTATGCAAATTGAATTCACATTGCCTTAATCCCGACACAACAGCTTGCATAGCATTAAATTCTAACCTAGCAACCTCCAAGGCATTCAAAGGGCAGAGACCAGCAAGCTTTCTTTCATGACAAGTCATGTTTGACTTTGCAGTGAGTAGTTCAGGTCGTTGTTTCCTCTCCTTATTGATTATCTCGTCATAGTCATGGCTCAAACCAGGTTGGCATCCAGTCCTCACCCACACATCCAACTCCATCCGCAGATGAAGAGCAAGATAAGGTCCTTTGCTCTGCATCCTCTCTGCGAGCTTGTTACCAAGCTCCAAAACTGGTGGCGCAAACCTCAATGCATGAAATGCCACCTGGAAAAAAAATACAAGATCAGAACATCTACAATGAGAATATGAATGGAGAACAGCACTAGACTGAGTTTAAATTCACAAATGACCGAATTTTAGCACAATTGTGAAAAGCCATCAATCTAATGGAAAAAACTAAAAAGCAAGAAAAATCTTAAAATACCTTGCATCGAAGTTTCTGAAGATCAGAAGGAAGATCTTTAGAGAGCCTTGAATCCAAACCACGTAGAAGCAAAACACCTTCTCGGTTAAGCTGCAGAACCAAAATAAACCACAAGTAAGACCCACTATGCCAATTGGTATCTGCTGGAGCACATTGATACTGGTCAAATATGAAATGACAACTCTCATGAGAGATAATACACTGGACATGCTAAACGTGGACAAAACTCGAGCCGGGTTTGATATTAAGACTATGTTTGTTTTTGCAGTCCAACCACACCTTTGAAAAAATTTGAATTTGTTTTTCTTCAAATTGTTTTTTTTTTATCATTTTGATGTGATGATATCAAAAATAATTTTTTAAAAATATTATTTTGATGCATTTCCAAGCAAAAAAAAACATTTTGAAAAGCAACCTCTACCACAATTTCAACCATAAGTTCAAGCACGCTCTAAAATCAGCTATACATTGAATCAATCTTTCTCTGAAGCTAGTGAATCGAATGTACAGCCAAAGAATCTTTCATCCAAAATGCCATCCAGCAAAAAAACAGAACCATTCAATCAGTATGAGACCAGAGCCAATTAATATAACTGGAGTGCCAGACTGCAACTTGTGCCCTCAAAATTATGAAATTTTCCGACAGCTCTTTCTTCCTTTTTAAGCCTAGTCGTAGAGCAGCAGCTATTTTGGTAAGTCATTATTGTAATCCTGATTATCAATTAATAGCATCCTACCCCAGCAACCAGAACATAATACTCTAAATCCAAACAGTTAAAGCAAAGCAAAAACCGAAAAACAGACATACATGCTCAATAATACCTTAACAATTTGTGGGCCATTAAGCCTAGTTACAACTATCAGCAGCCAAGCTTAGCTTATCTTATATGCCTACATTCTAAATTTCCCTTCTTTATTATTTTTCATTTGCTAAATCAACTTTCCAAAGTGAACAAGGAACAAGTGGCAAAAGCCATCTACTTCAAACAACAAACTGATCAGCAACAATCAATACAGAGAAGATAAGCAATTACTCTGCGGTGAAAAAAACTGAGAAACCATTCTCACCCTTTTGAGATAACGTGCGCGGATCCATTGAGGGGAGACATGGAGAGGAGTTCGGCTCTCCACCACCGGCCTTCTGGTTAGATGATATGATGGCAATGATGAAACTATTCTCACATCATTTGCTAGAACTCTCTTGAAATTCGCCAAATCAAATATATCAGAAAATTCACTGCATTCACCATATAAAACCACAATCACAAAGTTTAATTAAATAAACACACACGTGTAGCATTTATGGACACCAAAGGAAACAAATTTAGTTTGCATAGCCTATGATACAAAATGTTGTAATGGTTTTTTTTTTTTTTTTACCTTTCATCTCCCCAAATGACATTAACTTGCAAAATAGGAACAACCAAAGCAGCACCAAGAATCCTTGCAATCACCACAGCATCCACAATCTGATTCCTCTGCTGATTCATTCCACCAGAAACCACAACTAGTAAATACTTCCTCCTGTCCTCAAAAATCGGCTCACTCCCTCTCCTATACTCACTACTAAACTTTAAACAAGGCTTATAACCCAACCCATCAGGTTGTTTCCAAAACTCACTCTCCTCTTCAACCCCACCAGATATTCCACCCTGAAAATCAACCACACCTTTCAAAGACTCATGTTTTACTTCGTTTGGCTTAATACCCGCCTCAAATTTTAGCTCCCGAGCATTCACAGATCCTACTTCTTGATCTTTTTTATCATTTCTTTCATCATTTGAAACAAAACCAAGCTGCTGTCTTGTATGCCCATTAGAAAAAGACTCTTGCAGCTGTGACTGATTAGTCACACAAGAGTAAGGAGAAAGTGGTATTAAAGGGTCAAGAGTGTACCATAACTTTAACGTACCAAGAAAACCACAAAGAAAAAGAGCCAAAAACCAAAATCTTGGACTTCTAAACCATTTCAACCCAAAGAACCTGTTTGTTGATGGTTTCTTTGGAGGAATAAGCAGAGATTGTAAAGAAGAAGAAGATAAAGAATTGATTATTTGTGATGGAACTGATATGTAAGAAACTTTCTTTGCATTATTCTTTGATTTTGCCATTAAAGAAGGAACTAGACAAAAAAACCCCTCTTTTTTCTTGAAGAAATGTGGTGTCTTAGAGAGAGAAAGGGGTGGTGGGAACGCGAAGACTGAGCTCAAGGGCTGTCTGTCTACGCGTTGGAGCTGTCAGAATGGGGAGAAGAAGAAGAGAAAGGTGTCTCTGACGGTTTCGTGGAGGTTTATTTTTAAACTACTTCAATTACTATTTACTATAATGGTATTGATTAGCATCGTAGTTGAATTATATTTTTGAATTTTTTTTATTTTTTTAGTTTAATTTATTTTTTTTAATATTTTTATTGTTTTAATGTGTTAATGTTATAAATAAATTTTTTAAAAAAATAAAAAATATATTATTTTAATTTATTTTCAAGTAAAAAATATTTTAAAAATAATTATTAACAAAAAAAACTTCCGACCAAATCTTTACGTAGTCTAAATTTAAAATTAATTAATATAAAAATTGCTTTGACATGATATTTTTAAAAATTAATCTAATCAATTAATAAAATAAATTGACTGGATTATATTGAACCAATTCTTAAATGGTTTAATTTGAAAATTTAGTTAAACAAGAAGTTGAGTAAAAAAAATTAAAATTAACTAATTAGATTAAATTTAATGATTTTATCAGAAAAAAATGCTTAAAAATTCTTTTTTTATATTCTTTTTGACCGGTGGTATCCACTTGCAAATTTCACGTGGATTAGACAGAGAGCACATCTCTTGAGTAATCTCGTACTGCGATTTGAAAAAAAAAATATATATATATATATAATTATTCACCATGATAATATAATTACTGTTTTGCTCTTTCAATAAGAAAAGATAATAAACTTGATATTAAAATAAAATAATCTTTTTTATTTTTTTACTATTATTCACCATGACAATGTTTTTTTTTTTGTTTTTTTTTTACTTTTTATTTTAACCATTGAACAATATGTTACTTGATAATTGAGCTTCACAATTTTATTTAGTTTGTTTTCGATATAATTACTCCAGCATTACGATCAAGTTGTAAATTCAGAAATTCAAGAGGCTAACCCAGATGAGTTTGGGTCTTACCTTCTTTACATTGTCAGTTTTTTTTATCAATTTATTTACTGTAATTATATTTTTTTTATTTAATTGAGCTTATTAAACTCAAACGAGCCAATAACTCGAGCCTTAGCTTGTGTCGAATTATTATTTTGTTAATGTTGAAAAAAAATTTAAGCTGCATTAATTCTCAATTTGAGAGAAACTAATTACGCTCATTTTTATTTTTATTTTATAAATCTAATCGTGCTCATCTTATCATTTCTTATAACAAGGTGTACTGAATTAGCCTTCCCTTAAATTAGAACAATTAAATATATTGGATTAGGTAATAAAGACAAAAAAAAACATTATATTTAAATTTTCTGGTGTAACCAGTCTTAATCGCTTATATATTAAGAATACATAAATCCATTCAGCATGACCAATGATGTCATCCCTCCTAGTAGAGTATTAGAAGGGTAAATGTGTCATTGGCTGCCTTAGCTGAGGAATTTATTTAACTTTTCCAACATATTTACTAATTTAGTTGACAAACCAGTGGACTAAAATTTTGTCTTTATTTTTCTAATCAACACGTGGCCCTGTTTCATATTGCAAGCTGGCCTAACCTGGACCTCATTGAATATTTCTGTGTTTTAAAATTGTTTTTGATAAAATTTAATTTTTTTATTTTTTTATTAATTTTAAATTAATATATTTTTAATATTTTTAAATTATTTTGATGTGCTGATGTCAAAAATAATTTTTTAAAAATAAAAAAAATACTATTGACATGTATTTTAGCACGAAAAGCTATTTAAAAAGCAACCGCAACTACACTGTCAAACACACCCTATAAAAGCCTTGCCATGCCATGCCATGCCATGCCATGCTTTCACATTTATAATATTTTTGAAGACACAGCCTGGCTTCTTTCAAAATTGTAAGATATTTTCTTTTTACAAATTCACTAATGATCTATGAATGACTAAAATCATTTATGATGATTTGTTTAGCGGTATGACTTGTTTATCGAGGTTGTTTTCTTGTTAAAATTTAATTTTTTTATTTTAAATTAATTTTTTAATGTTTTTAAATGAATTAGATACGCTAATGTTAAATATAAATTTATAAATAATATAATTATTCATAAAAAATATATATATCTTGTTAGTGAAAGTCACTAGTTACTCAAATTTAAAAAGTATTTGGAATTAAGTTTTAACCTATTTTTTATTAAAATTTTATTTTTATTTTAAATTAATATTTTTAAATAATTTTAATACGCTGATGTTAAAAATAAATTTATAAATAATATAATTATTTATAAAAATAATATCAACACATATATCTTGTTTATTTATGTATCTTACTTATTGATTGGTTAATCAAAATTTAGAGAGTGTTCTTCACCTATTTTTTATTAAAATTTAATTTTTATTTTTATTTTAAATTAATATTCTTAAATTATTTTAATAATCATAAAAATTATTATTACAGCTCGTCAGCTCCAAACATGTATCTAGTCTTGACATGAGAAAGTGGATGTCAGAGACCATTAATGTTATTTATTGAAAAGAAAGAGTCAGGGCATCCGATGATGATATGGAACTCAGTTTCACCTGGGAAAGGAGAGAGAAAGGACA
>Ga0325414_1002538_pt1 | contig 18571 bp, 12 predicted proteins | sample PopdelMetagenome_8_FD_206183 | JGI IMG/M metagenome (GOLD analysis project Ga0325414, IMG submission 206183) | Populus deltoides microbial communities from Bellville, Georgia, United States - Leaf-PdKOR-R3 | ecosystem: Host-associated > Plants > Phyllosphere > Phylloplane/Leaf | place: USA... | reverse complement strand
GATGAAAACAAATAAAGAGTTCATGTTAGTGATACTCAATAGGATTTGATGGTTTTGTTAAAAATAATATACGAATTTTATTTATTTATTTTCTTAATTGCAGAGAGAGTGAATTTAAATATTGATTATGACAGGTAGAAGGCTCTGATGTCGTAGATGGCCCGATACTGCTATCAATTTTGCACTCCTTTTTGCAGATTTTTATAGCTGCCAGTGCTAATGTTCTGTTTGATGGAAAATTGTTGATGAGAGATTTCTCCTCCTAGGATTTAAGGGAATAATGGGTTTTAGCAAAAATTTATTTTTTAAAAAAAGGATTAATTATTTTTTATAAAAAAATTAAACTAAATAATTCTTTAAAAAAAACAAGAGAGAGTGTATTAATTAAATATTTATATAAAAATAAAAAATAAAAATAAAACAAAGAGGCTAACCCGTACATCTAGTTCATTATTCTTTATGGAAATAATGAATGATGGCTCGTAAATATTATAAAAATATCATAAAAGTTTTAATAAATTTATTTTTAACCTCAAAACACATTCTAATAACTCAAATAAATAAAAAATAAAAAAATAAATAAATCTTTATGGACTCTAATATATTTTTTCTGACATGTAAAGGGAAATATCACCTCCATTAATCTCCTCTCGCAAAGATAATATCATTGGCACAAGACCGGGTTTTTATTGGTTAAAATATGGTAATCTGAGCACTCTTTTTTTTTTTAATATTTTATAACAGTTCACTCTTCCATCTCAACACTCACAATTTGAAACAAAAAAAAAAGAAAGTTTGAGAATGAAATGTAAAATCTTAAAATTTCAAGACCAAACAGTGCATAGAACAAAATTATAGGGACCAAACTAAACTTTTTTGTGCCTTTTCAACATTGGTCTCCATTTTTTGTATACTTTAGTCTTTTTTTAATTTTTTTTACTACAACCTATAATTTTATTTTGCGAAATATCTTTAATATATCATCATAATATTCTTCCACAGTTTATATATTTGAATAGCAAGCAGAGTGAAAAAATCTTAACAGATAAAACCATGTTAGTATAACTTGGAAGGATAAAATTGTAAAAATAAAATAAAATTCTATGACAAATAAAAATGATGGAAATGAACATTGCAAATTGTACAGCTCATTTCCCCCAAATGTTTTGGTTTATTCTCATATTACATTCAAACAAAACAAAATAATACAAATTATAACTTGCTATTTTTAAAAAAAATCACAACACACTAATAATGTAGGGATTGGATTGCATTACCAAGCATCGTTTGTGGAAGATAAAAAATATCACCGATGTTCTATGTAAAATGAAAAAAAAATCATAAAGATCGAGATTAATATAACCAATAAATAACAAAGTATATCTAAATATTAACTCTATATTTAAAAAAACATGAGAAAAACTAGATTAATTATCTAAACACTTTTAAAAATAAACTTAGGTTTTTTTTATGGTGATTTGATATTCATATGAATCTAACTAGGGGCATGCATATTTGTTAAATTATATCATATACTACTTATTGTTTGTCACTTAAAAAAAATAAAAATTAAAGGGAGGATAACAAGTGGGGTTTACCCTTTACTTTCCTTTTCTTTTTCTTTTTTTCTTTGTTTTTTTACAAACAACTTAATCAATACCAACCTTAATATCATAAGCAAACAACTAACAAAAATAGAAAAACAGATCCAAAAATCAATCGTCAACCCTGCCGACACTACAAAACCCACAGACCTTGGACTAAAAAACCTAGTTTTCAAACCATATCAAATCACCGCAACAAACCAAACATAACTCCAAATTAAGAATGACATTTTTAAAGCCATAAGAGACCACCTTCACTAAATTGAGGCCTCAATCCTAATTGTACCTGACACCCCTTAAGTCAGTAACAATCTGTCAACCTCCACAAACAAAATAAACACCATTCAAAATAGTCAAACAACTATCTAAACTTCAGATTATGATATCTTCTAGAAATAAATTCCCAAGATTAATAAACTCCTATAAAGAAACCCTAAAACCCTTACTGCCCCTGATATATCCATTCAAAATGAACCTACCATTATCAACCAACACAAATATAATGCTTCATCGCTCTATGAATGGAATATAGATGGAATGTCAGAATACCACATCCTAAACACCCTCCAACAAATGACCATGGCAACTAATGCCTACAAAACCCAGACTGACACTCCCGATAAAGCTATAGCCGGACTTCTTAAAGCTGGTTTCTCTGGCTAGTTAAAAAGATGGTGGGATTATCATCTCACCGAAGCCAAATACTTACAAATCCTAAATTCCATCCAAATGATTAAAGAACAAACACCTATCCTTGACTCCTCCAGAAATACCATCCAAAATGCTGTATCAACCCTCATCTTAACCATCTCATTACATTTTACAAGAGATCTTTCCCATCTAAAAGACAAAAATGTTGAATTCCTTTCAAATCTTAGATGCAAGAAACTTAGTAATTTTCAGTGGTGTAAAAACACTTTTCTCACCCGTGTTATGCTATACGAAGACTCAAACTAGCCATTTTTGAAAGAAAAATTTCTTATAGATTTGCCTATCTTTTATAAGAAAAAGTCCGGAACAAAATGGTCTAGTTATTTCATAAATCAAAGATTTAATGTGTGTGTATAATCTAATTGCCACGACTCATGTCAGATTTTAGATGCACTACGTATCACTACATTCGTTTTACTATCATGACATGTTAAATTACATGCATAGATCATGTAATGATCCATTACATTTCTATTTTGATTATCCAATTTTTTAAATTATAATGTGGTGGAGGACTACAATCTAATAATCTATTACATTTAAGCATTATATAAAAAAACTATATAATAAACCATTATATAATTAAGAGTAATCATGTAAAAATTTAATTGCAAAAAAAAAAAATGTTTATTATAAAAACTAAACTATAATTTTTATAAAATATAAGGACAATAAATCTCAAACAAGGACCAATTACAAATACAAATAAAATATAGAGACTAAAATGATTTTTTAAAAAACATATAGAACTAAAATAAAAATGTGTTCATTATATTACACTTTTAATTGCATTACACTAATTGCCTTGCACCTCGAATTTCTAAAATTTGATGTCATCAATCCTTCTTCAGTCTCCGCACGAGCAAAAACACAACAGAAACAGTTGAAGTCCAATTCAATCGAAAAACACATTAAAAAGTCACTAACTCTCTTCGTTCTTACACAAAACAACCTCATGGGTTTGCCTGAAATCGTAGATGTTGCCCGTAACTTCGCTGTCTTGGTCAGAATCCAAGGCCCCGTAAGTCCCTCAATCACCTATACACAAATCTGTGCTTTCATAGGTTGACAATGAATATGTGTGTTTTCGTGTGTTTATTTAGGACCCCAAAGGACTAAAGATGCGAAAACATGCTTTTCATCAATTTAAGTGAGTGAATTTATTTTCAAAAATGTTATCTTGGAATACAAAATTGCCTTCCTTTTCATTTCAATGTGTTCTTATTGAATTTTCTTTATCTGGGTACGTGTAGTTCTGGCAAGACAACACTTTCAGCTTCTGGGCTGTTATTACCTGACACCCTTTATGATGCTGAATTGGCTAACCGGATTTTGGAGGCTAAAAGCCAGGGTCTTGGGATGGTAGTCACAGTTGCTTCTGTTGTTGAGCCTTTTTTGTCATCAAAACATAGAGAGGGCATTTCTCAGGTTTGAATTACTTATATTTAATGTGTAATTGGGTTTGTTTTGTTGTTTTTGGATTTTTTAGGTGAATTGCGGGGATTGTTGTTTGATTGCAGGGTCCACCCGAGTTGATCCCTGGTGCTCATGTTGATGTTATGGTAGAGGTATGAGATGATACTGTGCTAGTTGTTAACTTGGTTGAAGTGAGCTGGAGCTAATGTGTTTTATCTTGCAGGGAAAGTTAGGTTTGAGGAAAGATGAAGATGGGGGTTTGGATAAAGGAGCCCCTTGCTGGCTAAGTGCACAACTTATTAGATTGGTAGGCATTTTGAGTGAGTTATCTGTTTAGCTGAACATTGAAGAAGCCTCAGAGAGAATCAATTTGTGCTTGTGTAACAGCATTGAAAACTAGTTATCTGACACTAGCCAACTAAATTTAGATTTTGATTTTCGGTTAGTTTGCTGTGTAGTTTTTTCAGTAAAGTGGAGCTTGATGGTTTTGTTAGATTCATCAATGCATGTGATAGCTAAGTATGATACTGGTTGCCCTGGGACATGAATTTGGCTGTGTTTGGCATGCAAATTCATTACTTGTGGGATGGTTTTTACAGTATTTGAAGGCTAATGGTAATGAAAAATTCAACTTTGTTGTTTTTCATGGGATCCAAAACTGATTCCATGCAAATTTTACTTTTCCATGATAGCCTTAGTTTACATTATCAATCAGTAAGATTTAAATGATGTATAGAGGTAGGGAGTGAATTGATGTTCAATTTCATGTATGCCAGATTTCAAATGCATCTTAAACTTTGATAATTACTGGATGTTATGTTTGTGTTGGAACTTCAACAGCACTGTCAACTGAGCATATTAAATGCTTCTTGTTTCCAATATTGGAAATTGCACTTCATACTGGTGTTCAATGTTATTGAGATGTTTAATTTTTTTGATCATTACTACTACACAGCATGTTACTAATCGATCAATTCTCCATGAAGGTTGATGTTCCTGTATCTTCCCTTGCTCTTCAATCACTTGTTGAAGCTTCTTCAGGCTCGATGGACCATGGATGGGAGGTTGGTTGGTCTCTGGCCTCACATGAGAGTGGTCCTCAGCCTTTTATGGATGTTGGCCAGACACAGGTTAGCAAGGGATATTGTTTTTCCAGAGGACTATCTACATCTAATTTGAACCAATGATATATGGGATAAATAATGTTGAATCAATCATCTCAGACTGAGCATGGAAATGCTTCTACTGTGGAGAGCCACAGACATGCAAGGAGAGGATCTAGCAATCCAAGTATTATGGGCAGATTGACCACAAGGGTTGCTATTCTTGGTGTTTTCTTACATTTGAAGGTAAAGTCCTTTTGTTTTTCTGTTTCCTTTTTATATGCCACCTTAGACAACCCATCTACATGATTTTTGTGTTGTTATAATTTCTATACATTTACATTATATAATATAGACGTGGAATTTATCATTTAGGATCTGCCCGACTTTAAAATATTGGGATCAAGAAAAAGGGGGGATTTTCTTTTAGCGGTGGGTTCTCCTTTCGGTGTCCTCTCACCTGTCCACTTCTTTAACAGGTATTATTCCTTGTTTTACCATCTTTTTTAATGTCTACACTTGGTTTGGATTCTTTGATCTCATTTCTGATGATTTGTTTTTGTCAAAAGCACAATACAGCACATAAATCTGGTATTTGCAACGTCCATTCTTAAATGGCCATATAGGTGGCACTTCTAGTTTGGTTGATATAGAGTATTAATACTAAAGGAGATCATTTATTTACTATATGTTTTAGTGTAGAACAGATAATGAAATATCTATATTCTGTGGTCATCTAGCCTCCTGAAACTAAACTGAATTCAATGTGTGTCTGTGTGCATACAAGGTGTGTAGTTAGAAAAAATTTCCTTTCCACTCAATTGCGTATTGCTACCTCATGCAGACCCTGAGTTTCATTGTCAAATTCTTTTGATACTTGCAGCTTGTCAGTGGGATCCATTGCCAACTGCTATCCTCCCAGATCATCTGACATATCATTGCTGATGGCTGACTTTCGGTGTCTTCCAGGTGCAAGCATTTCTCTGTCATATTTTCTGTGGCTCTTTCTTCCTTTATAATTCTGATTCCATTTTGACACTAAATATGCCAGGAATGGAAGGTAGTCCAGTTTTTGGTGAAAATTCAGATTTCATTGGCATATTGATTAGACCATTGAGGCAAAAGAGTACCGGCGCTGAAATCCAGGTGACTTGGAATAATTCTCAATTTGAATGTTTAAATTATCTGATAGTTAACAGATCACACAAATTCTAGCCTTGGGTGACAGCTGGTGATTCCGTGGGAAGCCATTGCAACTGCTTGCAGTGACTTGCTGCTGAAGGAGCCTCAAAATGCTGAAAAAGGGATTCATTTTAATAAGGAAAACTTAAATGCTGTAGGGAATGCATACAGCCCTAAGTCAGATGGATCCTTCCCTTACAAATACGAGCATCATAATTCTCATCGCCCTTCCCCACTGCCAGTTGAGAAGGCTATGGCTTCTATTTGTCTTATTACCATTGATGAAGCTGTATGGGCATCTGGGGTTCTGCTTAACGATCAAGGTCTGATACTCACAAATGCTCACCTGTTAGAACCTTGGAGATTTGGGAAAACAACTGTAAATGGTAGAGAAGATGGAACCAAATCAGAGGATCTTTTTTTTCCACCCAAGGAATTTTCTAGATATAGTGAAGTTGATGGCAATAGGAAGAGTCAGAGGTTGCCACCACAGACAATGAACATTGTGGATTCTTTGGTGGCTGATGAGAGGAAGGGATACAAATTGAGTTTGTCTTACAAAGGCCGTAGAAATATACGTGTTCGTTTGGACCATGCTGTCCCTTGGATTTGGTGTCATGCTAAAGTAGTGTATGTTTGTAAGGGACCACTGGATGTTGCCCTTCTGCAGCTTGAGCATGTTCCAGATCAGCTTTGCCCTACCAAAGTGGATTTCAAATCTCCATCTCTGGGATCGAAGGCGTATATCATTGGACATGGACTTTTTGGACCCCGATGTGGTAAATTCTTGATTGCCTTATATATTTCTTGTTAGATTTATTCTTTCAGGAGTGTATCTTTCAATTATTTTTCTATACATGTGTCTTTCTAAGCCTCTGCCAGTTGAAGAACTTAAAAAATCTGGCTGTAGCTGTTATAAATAAATGTGATTGACTACTCTTTTCGACATTTTCTGGCTTTTCCCCTTCTTGAAGCCTACTTTGCTACCAGTGCATCCTTAATTGAGTTCTACTTTGAAAATGGTTTGTTTAAAAATTATTTTTGTACTGTCATGCTGGAATTTATCTAATGCATGATGTCATAATAGATGGCCTACCCAAAGCCAAAGTGTCATTTCATGCACATTCCATCCCCCACCACTTCTTAACTTGTTCTGGTAAGATCATCTCTCTACCAATGCAGTTTGTTGTTTGAATCACTTGCTTTAGTTATGAAGTGTGTCTTGTTTTCTATGAAGTATTAAATAAATGTTGTATGATATACTGTATGTCAAGATAGGTTGCCTTAACCTCCAAACCAGCTTTAGAAACTTTCTGAATTGGGCTATAACTTTTCAATCGTTCTGTGTGTGCACTGCAAAGAAATATAACACAAGAACACTGAATTTTTTTTTTTTTTGAGAACAGCTGTGGTTCTAAATCCATATGGTGCTCATGAGTCCATATCATTTATTGCTTTTGGCTTTCTGCTGAATTGATACTTCCATTAGATAGTTAACTTTGAAGATTCTCTTGATTTGTTTTTTTGTTTTACTTCATGCTTTTGATAAATCTGTTTATGCCTTGAATTTTCAAGGCTCTTCCCCCTCTGTTTGCTCCGGAGTGGTATCAAAAGTAGTCAAAACAAAGGCACCCCCATATTGTCAATCCCTTCAAGGAAGGAATTCACACATTCCAGCAATGCTTGAAACAACAGCTGCTGTCCACCCAGGTGGTAGTGGTGGTGCTGTCATTAATTCAGAAGGTCATATGATTGGACTTGTTACCAGGTACAGTTGCTTTATTGTTTTTTTTTTCCTTTTTGCTGTTGTTAAATGGTTCAATGTGATTGGTTGTTGGTTATTGTGCCACAATGGAAACTGTCTTCCTCTTGGTATGAGTCTATGTAATCCATCTGAAGTTCGTGCTGGTTGCTTATGGACTTGGTATGATGGGGTATGCGTGACAGAAAAATGACAGGAAAGACATAACGAGACGTACCTGCATTGGTCAAAACATATTTTTGCAGTATAGATGTTATTAATTTGATGGAGGGAACACATTTTCTGTATTATGAGCTCTAAAGCTAGTCTTCTTTCTTGGTTTTTTTTTTTTTTTTCATTTTCTCCTAGTTAAGTTCTCCAGTTCTTGCAGATTGAACTTCTTTATTTAATGAGAGATATACTTCTTTATTTAATGAGATATATTCTTGGTATAGCAATGCAAGGCATGGTGGAGGAACAGTTATACCGCATCTGAACTTCAGCATTCCATGTGCAGTTTTGGCGCCTATCTTTGATTTTGCAAAAGGTTGTTCATCTAAACACTGGCTTTGAGAACATGTCAATCATGAAATGAATTAATCTGTATTCCCACATTATTTAGATTTTCAAGCTCATCATTGCAGAGTGATATGCTTCATTAATTAATGACCACAAACACCAAAAAGATTGTTTTTTTTTTATTATTTTAAAAATCACGTTTCATAGAGGTTATTAAAATTTGTGTTTCTATGGAACTCATAGTCTTTCCTTGAATGAGTATTGGGTTATATAGCAACTATAGGATCAAATTGATATGTGATACAAGATGAATTTATCCATTTCATTGTTTTTGCAAGTTGGCTTTGTTTTTGGCTGTAGTATATGAAGGTAAAGCATGCTTGTGGATGCTGACAAAATTGTTTTTCTCACGACAGAAATGCGGGATATAGCACTACTGCAAAATCTTGACCAACCAAATGAAGACCTTTCTTCTGTATGGGCATTAATGCCACCTCTCTCCCCCAAACCAACCCCTCCTTTGTCTACTCTGCCAGAGTCAATACTGCAAGATAATGAGAAACAAGTGAAGGGTTCTAGATTTGCCAAATTCATTGCTGAAAGAGACAAGCTTTTTAGAGGGTCAACTCAACTAGGCAAGGCCGGGAGCATTTCAAACGTGATTTTCCCCAGTAAGTTATGACATTGCGAGCTGGATAAGAATGAACATGTCAGGGGCAGGCTAATGAGGAGTGGATTGGTCAAGAAGAATGCTCCTGCAAGTCGAGGATTGTAACATAATAGAAATTCAAAGGCAGCCAAATAATGTTGCTGTACACTAAACAGCACTATCCCTCTCTGTTTTCTGTATGCTATTTATGTTTTGTGATTAGAATTCCAAATTTGAAATTCTTTTTGTCATAGTTCGATTCAATTTGAGGCCAGAGTTGCCCTAAACACCTCTTGTATCAGTTGCAGGAATTCCTTCAATTTATGTTCATTTTCTCCGACAATTTGATCTTGCGCCTGAAGTATTTATTAGAATACATGATTAGACTGTCCTGATGTAAATGTGTAAAACCTTCGTTCAATATTCCAAATGCTCTCCTGGCAGTTTTCGCACATCAGAGCATAGCTTTTCGTGCATAGTTTTTTCTTGAGAAGTTTCTCCCGTGGTCTCTCCTAGGATTTGAAGATGGAAGAAGGAAACTTATTTATTATCCTTACTAAGCCTAAACCAAATGCTAAATACTATTAACTGTTCAGTAGGTTTGAAATTGTTTCTTTCTTGTTTTTCGCATAAAGTTGAGACCCAAAATAATTCTTGATATATCTAATAATTTCTATACATAACTCGAATTATTATCCAGCCTAAGCTAATGTGGACTGTACACGTGTAGGGCAAATATAGAAGTCATAATGTATCAAATAAATAAATAAAACATGCTTTGTAAAACCCAAATCTAGGTTAGTCAGTTGATATTAACAAAATTCTGCTATTTTCTTTTCTTGTAATTGAAGAATGAAATTAGGCTAAATGTTGTTAGACTAAGAGGTATTTATGCAAATACATATCAAATATTTAGGCAAGTCAATTACACAATAGGCCTAGAATCTAAATCGAAAAATCAAAATATCCATGTGTTAAGTTAGGAGAACATAACACTTTTACCTAAAAAGAATTTTAGGTAAGTCAAGATATGATTTATTGCAACATTATTTATGTATAATATGTCAAGTCTTGTATGAGTTAGATAGATGAGCTCCTTGCCAACCTTCGACACCTCTTTTTATTTGTTGGGACTTAATGTAAGTAGAAAGCGAGACCATGGTTCATCTCAATAGAAGTATCCATAAGTTTATAGGTAGAGTTATTAGTTTCGGCCAGAAGATCTAATATTTATTTCCAAATAAAAAGTCCTTTCTTAGATCGAGTTACTCAACGCTTAAAAAATATTTTAAAGATCCCAAGTTTTTCATCTCAAATTCCTCGATCAAGTAGTTTTGAAGCTTCTCTATATCACTTATGTCATTGCATGCAACAATCATGTCATCAATATAAATAATAAGAATTGTAATATCATCATCTATTCTTTTATAGAAGAGAGTGTGATCTACTAAACCCTAAACCCTTTTATTGAGTGACTTAATTTGCCAAACTAAGTCCTTAATAACTACTTAAGTCTATGCACCTTTTTATCTTGTATATTTTACCTCATTCTAGTATAAATCCTAGAGGAGGATCTATATACACCTCCTCTAACAGATCATTGTGAAGAAAGACATCTTTCATATCAAGTTGTCATAATAGCCGATCCATGTTAACTATAAGAGAGAGCATAACTCTAACAATGTTCATCTTAGCCATATGTGTAGAAGTTTCTTAATAGTCAATCTCAAAACTATAAGTGTAACCCTTAACAACCAATCTAGCCTTGTACTTGTAAACTATCTTATATGACTTATACTTTATCATAAAAATCCATTTACAATTAATTGTTTTCTTTTCTTGAGTTAACTTGAATATCTTTCAAGTAGAGTTCTTTTAGAGTGCCTTTATTTCCTCAACCACAGTAAACTCCCAATCAAGGTCTCCAAGAGCTACCTAAAAAGGACTACGAATAGGCATATAAGACAACTAAAGAGTAAAAAATGAGTGAGACTTAGACAGATAATGATAAGAGATAAAATCAAATATGAGATAAATGACACTGAAAGATAATATGAAGAAACCAAGTCTATTAGGCTCTTTATAAACATGAAAAGAATATCTCCTATCTTGATGGTTAACTTATGATCTTAAGTTGACAAACTCTAAAGGTACATGTTATGAATTTATAGAGAAAAGGGACACATACCTCACAATTAATTTCAAAATAGTCATCTGATGGCATGGTAATATCATTAAGAGGAGTACTAGAGTCAGGTAGAGGTGAAGGCTTGACAATTATATTCTTGTTCTTTATGTATAACCCTTTTAAAATAACTAAGTGGGCCTACCTTTTTCAGGTTCAGATACAACTTCTTTTACAAAAAAAAAAAACGGATCATCCTTCATCTAAAATAACTTAATCTTTTTTCTTTCCTGAAATCAACAATGTCTTTTCCACCAACTATACATGTTCTTTTTCCTTGCTACTAATCTCTCACGAAAGAGGAATGAGAAACACATTCCTAGAAAAATAAGATACTTGTTCATAGAACTAAACATCCATAAACATATAGTATTTACCTATAAAAGGATGAAAATATTTATATCTCTTTTGAAAATTAAAGTAACCAAGAAAAACACACTAAAAAGCACAAGGATCAAATTTATCTCAATGAAAAAAATGAATATAAACATAACACCCATAACTAAAAATCTTAGGACGAAGATTAAGATTAGAAGAAACAAAGTGAAACCTTGATCACATCCTCAAAGAAGTTTTATGGTCAATAATATAGGTAGACATCCTATTAATAAAGAAGACAATAGTCATGACAATATCAACCTAGCAACGTTTAGGAACATACATAGTAAAACTTAATGCCTGAGCTACCTCTAGGAGATTATGGTTTATATGTTGTACTATATCTTTCTATTATGGTGTGTAGACAAATTGTCTAGTAAAGGATGCTATGAATCTTAAAAAAATAAGCAAAAGATTGATTCATAACTCATGACCATTGTCATAATGAAATTGTGCGATAATCATTTTACAAAATTAAGGAATAACATGTATAATGTCACTCTTAGATTTTAGTAAATAAACCCAGCTTAGCCTAGTTAAATTATTAATAAAATAAATAAAATATTTATGACTTGAAGTAGTAAGGGTAGAAAAAAGACCCCGAACATCAATATAAACAATTAAAAAACTTTAATCTTTTATTAAAATTTACTTTAAAAGGAATACAATGATTTTAGCACAAATGCATTACTCGTATTGTTAGCTAGAAATAGAATTATCATAAAATGTTTTTCCTTATCAAACTTAGGAAATAAATATTTTAAATATAAAAACAAAGGATGACCCAACCAACAATGCTATAAAAGATTTTTTTTCCTATGTTAGACTTCTCTTTCTCTACTTGAAGACATGGAACGAACTAATAATACACTACCATAACTCCTTTTACATGCAGATGATAATAATACAAGAAACAAAACAAGAATAAGAAACACATTTTTTAATCAAATAGGATTACACCACAAATCCTAATTTAAAATTTTATTATTGAATATTTCACCATATAAAAATTCATAAAAAACTCTATATTACAACTCTTCTAGGTTGCTTATATATTAGTAAAAAGTCCTAAACAAAATTGAAAAAATAATAAAAGATTTATAATCCAAATAAGAAAAAGAATCTTAAATTAATTAGAAAAAATTAGCAAAGCCCAAACAATAACTTTTAGATCATATTTGAAGGCTCTCTCCAACTCTTATGGGTATGCAATTTTAACCCTAAATAAATAAGGCCTTTAGAATCTTTTAGAAAATTTTTAGCAAGTTCAAACGGTTGGATTAGAATATATGCTTGTTAATATAAAATTATGCGTTAAAAAAATATTTCATGTCACTCTCCTTATAATTAAGCCCCTAATTTGATCATGATATTCACATCTCTCATCTGGATTATACCACCTAGAAAATGATGGTTGTATAGAATTTGATGGAGTTAGAGCAAAGAATCCGGAGTCTAACAGATGCTAGTAGACAAACTCGAGTGGCAGATGTATGTTAATATTTGATAAATGCATTTGAGTAGTTGATACTACAATGAGACCTGATTGGTCCACATAATTAATATTTCCCACCCGAGAGCCATCTTTTGATTCATCTCTTGTCATTGTTTTGGAACCCATAATAAGACCTCTAATTTTTCCCATTTTGATAGCTTGTTAAATTCTTTTGGTAATCCTCACAATATCAAAGAATTATTGAGCTAAGTTCCCCATCAGATGTTTATAATACACGAATTTAAAGGTGTTGGCGAACAACATCACCATTTTTGTTTCTATTAGCAAAGGTTAGACATGTGTTGTCTTATCTCGCTATTTTTATGTATATACCCTTGCAGACTCTTGGTCTCCCTTTTCCATAGCCATCAGACTGGTTTTGTCATAACTAGTTTTCAAATTGAATATATACTGCTTCAAGAAGGCATATACCAGATCCTTCCATTTATTAATCTTGGTACTATTCAGTCTCATATACCAGCTCAAAGCGAACCTTGTGAGATTATCTTGAAAGAATAGATTAGCATTTTATCAACGTGGATAACTTCAGCCATTTTATGTTGCAGTATGACCAGAAATGAGTGTTCTAGCTAAATATACTTAATGAAATCCAACACTCTGAACTCCTTCACTACCATAATATTTGGAACCAAACAAACTTCAGCTGCTCGTACAGGGTCAGTCATATCATTTACTTCAACTGCTCTCAATCTCTCTTTTATAACAGACCACTTGTCATAGTTTATGAGACCAACAAATCTATTATAAAAGGGTCATTTAGTTGTTAAATCCATATTGATTAGAGTTTGAGATAGCTAGACAAGGGCAATAGTGATGTAGGTACTTTTGCGCTCTACTAACCTTTAGCATGCTATATATATAGTCGAATTAGATAAAGTAGGCCAATAATCAATTTATAAAGCACTCTAAATCTTTACAGAACCATTGCTAGTCGTTAATGGATTTTTCACATTGTACCCCTTCTCACATCATTTTGATTCTCCATAATCTCCTTCTTTTCTTTCTTCCCTTTCTTCTTTATAATTTAGAAGAAAAACAACATTTTCTTACCATTGCTCTAAACAATTACCACCTTTCTTTTAGGCGGTAATACTATATACTTCCCTTTCATATTAATGGTATATGTATTATGTCGTTCGCTATGGGCAATATCCCTATCATATTTGTATGATCTACTTAATAGTAAATGACATGCATGCATAAACACCACATCACACCAAACATATGAAAACATTTATTGTCTATAAAAAAAAAGGAATAAGATAATGTTCATCCATGATTACCTTGCTATCTCGATTTAGCCACTTCAATTTCTAGGTCTTAGGATGTTTTTCTGTCTTGAGTTAATTTTTTTTTATCTTTACTGATATTATATTCTCACAACTACCACTATCATCAATGATCAAATCACATACCTTGTCTTTGATGGTATAAGTTAAACGGAAGAGACTCGTGCATAACCAATCCCTACCTAAATCACTTTTAGAAGCAAACATGTTTTTTCAAAATGTCTAAGGTTCCATCACCTTGAAAAACATCTATGTTGTCATTTAAATTATTATAAACAAGATCACATGCTCCTTTATTAAGTTCTTCTACAAATAAATTTTTACCCGGATGACTCTTTAGCTTATGACACCTAATAATTCAAGGTACCAACTCACCATATCCGAAAAACTTCAATTTAAAACCAAATCTAGATCAAGAAACCTAACTTGTGGTTTGTTTAGCTATTGATATACATTGAATGAACAATTTTTATTTGTTGGTGTATAACTCCCTATTATTCTGGTTAAAACAAAAGCCATATCTATTAGTTATAATAGGAACCTATTATTTCTCCAAAGTCTAAGCCCATTTATAGGCTTTTGAAATTGTCTATAAAGATTGAAAACATAACATGTTCTGGATAAATCGTTGTAATTCATTTAGATACTTGACAACAAACCGCCTTTTTCATTTGTGACAAATCATTCCTGGCCACCAGTTGATAGAAATTATTAGTGTATTCATTAATAGTTCTCCTATATTATCTCAATGTATGGAGTTATTGATATAAAGTTTGAGTATATCTCAATGGAAGAAAGTACTCTTTCATCTTCTCTTTTATCTTCTCCTAATAATTAGTCTTACAGTTTCTTTGTCACTCTTTATGATCCCCTAGTCTCATAATCTTTACAAACTTTCAGGTTACTTGTATAATTTGTCTCCACTTGTCTTCTATCATCAGTTCCTAAAAAGCTCTTCCCTAAAAAAGAACCTCCTCATCCCCTCTTGCTTGAGCATATCCTATTATATGACCTCTTTTAGTCATGGTTGTTCAGTAGCACACAACAAGAAAATAACTACCAAGGATCGTTAGCTTGTGAAACCAATAGACACAAACAAAAGCAACATGAAAAAGACAATAAAAACATGCAATACAAAATTATATCGAATAGGGATCCATCATAAACCCTAATTCAAAATATTATTATTGAATATTTCACCATATGAATATTCTAATAAAGAACTTCTAGGCTGCTTATATAGTAATAAAAAGTCCTAAAAAAATTTAGAAAAAATAATAAAAGAGTTCGACTCCAAATAGAAAAAAAAGACTTTGAGATATAGCCTTTCTTCATATGACCGATAATATACATTTCCATGATTTTAGACCAAACACGATAATCCACACCATTTAGCTTAATATGGATTTGAGAGGAATTCTCTTGAATAGTCACAACACGAAGCATCTTGTTGTCTGAATTTACAAAGACCTTGTCATTATTTGACATATTTGCTTACTCATCAGACATAAAAGATTAGGATTAATTTAAATAGTTGTAAGAAAAAATGATAAGAAAGTGTTAATAATGATTATTGGTAAAGATAAAAAAACAAAGAGTTAGATAAAACAAGAAAGCTTGCACAATTAGAAAAGACCTTGGTCACCCTAGTATTCCCTCAACGAGGTTACCATTTATTTATAATTTAAGGATATTTATTATCCTAGTTTTTAAATCATTTCTAATAAGTCCTAAATTAAGGGTATTTAGAGAGAGAAAAAGTCTCTAAAACACCTAAAATGACATTGGACCATTGAAACCTAATTAAAAGATGTTAGGACTTGTAGGCCACTTATCAATTAAGAGTTTATATCCCACAATAAAGCATATATTAGGATCTTAAGTCCAAACCAACCTATAAAACTACTAAAATCTAATTACAAAAGGTACTTAATAATTAATGTATTTTATTCTCTTGTTCATTTGTCATACCATGTATTTAAAAATAAAATTGAATCCAAGATGCAATTTGAGTTTTTCTCTTTAAAATAAAATATGCAAAGAGAAATTCATTAGTAACATTACAAATTTTAAAAATAAAACAAATAAGGTTAACAATACTAATGTAATTCTAGAAAAATCAAGAAAAACTACACGCATAAAAAAAAAAAAAAACTAATGAAGGCTAGCTTCCTCACCGACCAAATAGGCTCCTTAATGGGTTTTTTTTCCACAATAAAGTAAAAGTTATATAATAATAATATTGCCAATCACCTTTATTTCTAATTATTAAATAAATAAATATAAATATAAATTATAAAGAATACACACGCATATGAAATGATAGTCTCAACAATGTTATATTATTTTTCAAAATCGTTTTACGTCTCTGTTAGTTTTCAATATTTTTTCTAAAAAGTTCTATGTATAATGTTATAATATTAATTACTTTATTGGGTCTCACTTTGAACATATATATATATATATATATATATATATATATAAAAGAATATAACATTCATGACCTATAAAAAAATAATAATATCTTCACTTCAGATTTTTCTCTTCTAATTATATCTTTTTATTTCTTTAAAATACACTAAAAAATTAACTAGGCTGCTACTAATTAATCCTAGCATTATAAAATTAATATATACTAAAAGGCTTTGACATTTCACTGTATTGATATATAGTGAAATACTTTGGTCTTTTACAATTTGGTCCTAAAGGTTTTTTTTCTTGCAATTTCATCCTTTAATGTTGGGTTTAATGGATAATGGACTTCATGATTTATTTTTTATGGAGTTATCCTAATCTTATGACTCATATTTGACAAGTTAACCCGAGTTGACATAACTCATTTTTTATTCTATTTTTTAATCATTTCTTTTTCTCTCAACTTTATCTTTTATCATTTGGGTTGATTGAGAATTTGATGTCATTTTTATTTATTTATTATCTATGAGGTTATCATGGTCTCAAGACTTGAATTGCAAGTTATGGGGGTTAGCCGAGTTTTTTTTTGTTTTTTTTGTGTTTTTTTAATTCAATATATTTTTTTTCAATTGAATATTTTTTTTCAATTTTATCCTTCAACATTGGATTGATTGGAAATTTGATTTCATATTTTTTTTTCATGGAGTTATCCTGATCTTATGATCCGGATTTGACAAATTAACTAGGGTTGATTTAAGATCTTTTTTTAATTGATTTTTTTTTTAATTATGCTTCATAATTTTTTTTATTTGCTTTCTATGAGTTATTATGGTTTCATAACCCAAGTTGCGAGCTAGCCTGGTTGTCTCAAATTTTGTTTTTTTGTCATTTTTATATTTTTTTTCAATTTCATCCTTAAATATTTGATTGATTTATAATTAAGCTTAATAATTTATTTTTGGTTTTCTTTCTATGAGATATCCAGGTTTCATGACGTGGATCATGGGTTTGGTTGATCAACTCGGGTTGACTCAAGTGGTTTTTTCGTGTCTTTTTTTAATTGATTTTTTTCAATTTCATCCTTTAACACCGTGTTGATTGTAAATTGAGCTTCATATGCAATTATCCTAATCTCATGACTAAAGTTTGGTAGGTTAACTCGGGTTGACTCGACATATTTTTATAATGAATTTTATTTTCAATTTCATCCTTTAATATTGAGTTGATTGAGAACTTGACTTAATGATTATTTGTTTTTTATAAGGTTATCATGATCTTATGATCTGAGTTGGAGATTTGACAGGTTAACCTACGTTGATCTAAGTAAATCCAATATTTTACCGTCTCAATATTTAAACAAAGCACATGAGCATTTTTTGTTCTTTTTTTAATTGAATTTTTTTCAATTTCATTCTTTAACATTGGGTTGACCAAGAATTTGATTTTATATTTTTTTCCATGGACTTATCCCTATCTCATAATCCGGATTTGCAAGTTAAGCAAGGTTGTCTTGGGATATGTTTTTGTTTTTTTAATTGATTTTTTTTTTCAAATTAATCCTTCAACATCGGATTAATTGAGAATTGTAATTCATAATTTTTTTTATTTACTTTCTATAGGGTTATCATAGTTTCATAACTCAAGTTGTGAGTTAGCCTGGTTGTCTCGATTTTTTTTGTTATTTATAATTTTTTTTTCAATTTCATCCTTCAATATTAGATTGATTGAGAATTAAGCTTTCTAATTTATTTCAGTTTTTTTCTATGAGGTTATTCCGACTTCATGACTTGGATTACGAGTTTGGTTGGTTAGCTCGGGTTGACTCAGGTGTTTTTTTCGTGTTTTTTTAATTGATTTTTTTTT
>Ga0325414_1002537_pt1 | contig 18574 bp, 11 predicted proteins | sample PopdelMetagenome_8_FD_206183 | JGI IMG/M metagenome (GOLD analysis project Ga0325414, IMG submission 206183) | Populus deltoides microbial communities from Bellville, Georgia, United States - Leaf-PdKOR-R3 | ecosystem: Host-associated > Plants > Phyllosphere > Phylloplane/Leaf | place: USA... | reverse complement strand
TACATTATATTATAATAATTAACAATTAACAAAAAAAAAAAACCTAAAAAACTAAAACTACTAGGTGTTTTGTTGTTCAGTCTTGTACTGTGCAACTCCTTGCCGAGCACTGTAGATTTCAATATTGCTTATTTAGTTTTCAAATCTTTCTTTTTTATTACATCATTTTTATTTATTTTTTTGTGCTTTTTTGGCTGGTGGTCTCTCTTTTTTTTCCTTGCATGTTCTTGGTGATTGTAGGTTTTTACTTGGTTTTAAAACTTGATTTAAACCAATTTAATGAGATAATATTTGAATTTGTACTAAGAAAACACAATTAAAAAAAATCAAAATGAGAAAACAGAACATACATCACCTTCTATACTAAAAAAATGAGATTTCAATACAGATTTAAGCGAGGGATAACAAGTTTTGTTATAAGTTAAAACCCTTAAATGCTAAAAATACTATAATTATAGAAATACCTCTGATATATTTATTTTTTATTCATTCATGTCTTCATTTGTTAAAAGACTACAACCTTTTATATAGAAAAAAAACTAACAAACCCTATTAATACTAAATATGAAAAATAAACTAGGATAGACCAAGTCGACTCGATCATGTCAAACCAACTCCCTTATATTTTAATTTAAAATCATGTTTAGCTAAAAAATCTGGTTGAGAGTTTCTTCGGTCAGTTTTATAATTTGTTTTTCAATTTCACTCTCAGATTTTTACCAGTTGGTGAAGTTTTTTTTTAAACAGACAAGTTGATTGGGTTATGTTAGAGCAATTCCAACATGATTTAATTTTAAACTCGGGCTAGGCAATCAGTTAGGTAGGGAGGTTTTGTTTTGTCAATTTTATTCTTTTTTTCCCTTAATTCATCCTCATATTTTTTTACTAGTCAACCAGGTTTGCCTTTGGACCAACCAATTTCACTAGGTAATGTTGGGGTAACTTTCACACTATTTAATTTTAAATATAGGCTAGACAAAAAGTCAAATTGGAAAGTTTCAAGGTAGACTTAATGGGTCGAGTTTATTAACAATGACAAATAGTTCTCTACGATTTAAATATTTTTTGTGATGTTTCAATTTTTTTATATGACTCGCAATGTATTACGGGTATGTAAACTAGTATGGAGCTATATAATATATGTGAAAGGGAAAAATTGTTGTTTAAAATCTATCCCAAACCATCCCACGTCTATTTCTGACAATAATTATCACAAGCCTGTAAATTTTTCTAGTCTGATCACTATTTTCACGAATAACTATCCCAAGCCTAACTCTGCATTATTTTTCTTGACCTGATTGTCATTTTCACCAATGGCTTATTCTTAAACAATAACGTATCAATTAATGGCAAACGTGACACATTAATCAATGACTTAACTTTCTAGAAAAGCATATATTATTTATTATTTAAATACTATAAGTCACTAGATAAAAGTGAGACTCATTCAAGCTCACACCATACATTACTCTCCCTGCTATATCCTTTATTTGCTAACTTAAGCATTTAAGAATCCATATTTGCTAACCTAATTGAATGTGAAAACCATTTCTATTGAGTTCCTATCTTGAGATGAATTTATAGGCACTAAAAGTAAAGTAATTAGCAATCGGAATCCGGCTACCAAAAATCTTTCTCTCTCCTAATAATTTTTTAATGACTTTCTCTTTCCTTCGTAAAGATGTAAGGATTGAAATGCAAAACAAATGAGTTTTGAGCGAAATAAAAATCCAAAAATAAAAGGGACCAAATTCAGGGTTTGTTCACTTAAACACCTTTTGCTCTCTCTCTCTCTTTCTCTCTCTCTCTTCTCTTTTCTCTTTTCTCTCTTCTCATCTAATACATGAAATCTATGAAACTACCAGACAATATGTCAAATCTATTAGCCTTAAGGTTTTCAAACCATCATGGCTAATTTTGATGGTAACAATAATTAATGAAGTTAATATGTTTGTCAAAAATTTTAATGTTGTAAAAACCTCTATGCATCATTTAAAGCAACATGGACTCCTTGGATGTAAATATGATTTGAACATTCCTAAGCTCATTTCAATGTAATCAAGTATTTATAAAATTTAATTTCACATCACAAAAATAAATTTTATCCAAAATTATTTTTATATTGCCGAAATTCATCATCCAAGTTATTTTTTTTACCAAGACTTGTATAGTTATAAATATCTTATGAAAAACCATGTTAATGATATATTCTAATACAATCACTTAATTTATTTTTATAAAAAACAAAGCTTCCTATCCATTTTTAGCTAAAATAACTTATCACATGTATTCCTATACTATTTAACTATTATTAGCCTAGGTAGAAAACTAGTGATTTTGGAACGAGTGTGTCTAACACTCTAATTATTTGTAACAACTCTTTCATGAAAGTAACTACTAAATGAGTTTTTCTCCTACAAATACCTATTTGATTTTATGAGAAAACTCTCATACACTTATAATTCTATAATTCATACTTTTAATGCTTTGATCGTTTAAAAAGCTTTTATTCCACATTTCATTCACATTCTTGAGTTGGATTATAATTATATAAGGACTTGAGCTTAGTCCTCTGAAATGTTCTCTTGTGGAGTGTGATGACTCTTGTAAAAGTTATAATTATTATGAAAGTAAAGTGATACTTCAACCACTTGGATAATATTTAGTTATGAGTCATTAAGTGAAAGGTTTAATCTTAATCTTTGAAAAGGATTGTAAAAGGTTTAAATCTTGATCCTTGAAAAACATTGTGTAAGGTTTTTTAATATTGATCCTCGAAAACAATTAATGTAACCAGTAAAGTATCACCCGCTCAAAAAACTACGAGTTAATAACGAACAATTGAATAAAAGTTCAATAAGTGGAGTAGGCGATTTTCTAAACCACTATAAAAATCGATGTGCTTCTTTCTCTATCCTTATATCCTTAATTTGTGTTTTTTGATGTTGTATATGGTGTCGATTTTGTAAGCATGATTGAAATTTAAAGTTTTAGAATTTGCAATAAAGCTCTAATTCACCTTATTCTTAGGTTTTTTAAGACTTTAAAGATCATCCTCATTTTATATGTAAAGTGTTAAGATGCATTCATGTGGGTTTGTTATGCATGTAACAAAGGCCAGAAGACAAACCAAACATGTCATCTCTGGTTTTGATGTTAGGCAGTGAGTGTGCATTGCTTAACCCAAAGCAACTTGATTTTTTTCACATAAAAAAATGTCTTAAATGGATTATTCATTAGAAAATCATGAATTATCATCCATAAATAACCTAACTATTTTAGCGCTAGAGACACAATAAAAGATTGGCCGTTAAAAAGAAGAGCATATATATATATAGCTACAGTTATATTGATGTATTATTTTTACATGTTTACAAGTCCTTTGCAAGTACTAGTATGAATACAGAGATACAAAATGCTTAGTGAGCTCATCTTTGTACTACATAATAATTGTACTAGTTTGGTTTAAGCCAACAAATGTATTATATAGATCTAAGCTCAATATCTATATATTTTCTATTTTTAATTTATAAGAACAATAAAAAAAGGTTAAAAGTTCATGAATAATGTGTTTTATAGACCATTATTTGGGTTCAGGTTTAAGTTTGAATTTGAATTATGGATACTTGATGGATACCTAAAACCCGATCGGATCGGGTTCGGGTATCAAAAATCCATACTTAATCGAATTTGGCTTGGGTTTAAATAATGATTTTGTATTGCTCAGGTATGAATAGTACAAAACCTAACCTATGTTACCATTGTCATCCCTAAATGAAAGTTATCTTTATTGGTTTCTTTGTTAAATAAATGTTAAATAAATCACTTGCCATTCTAAATTTATGAACTAAGATCCAATTTGATGAGGTATTAAAATACAAGATGTTTAAGAATAAGATTGATGTGTTAGATAATCAGTTAATCTTTTATTTCAAGCAATTTGATCCATTTTATCTAGCCAAAGTATTTGGTAGCTTAATATGAAAATCTCGAATGATTAATAGCTAATACTTGCAAAAGATCCATTTTGATAAATGTGGGGACTTCTGTGTGTTTAAGTTAGTAACTTTATAGAAAGAGAAAATACAATGATATTTTAGATAAATAGGCTCTGAAAATATGTATGTTAAAAATATTAAGAATGAAGAGAATGTAAACCTTAAGTTTTAAGGATTCATGATGTATTTATAAGTCATGAGTCTTATCTTTTTATAGAAATGAGGGGTTAAAATGTAACTTTACACTTATGATATTTTAAGTTGTATTTTACTCAAAATAATACATATTGGACTAATATAAAATACTAAGAAACCCACATAAGGTTCTGGAAAAAATTATAAGGGAGTGTTGAGCTCGGACAATGCATTACCTGGATCGAAGCACATTGGGTTTGGTAGTGATAGCCCAAGCCCAAGCCCAAGCTCGAGCCCATGTGATGAATCTTTCTTCTTGCTGGCACTGGAAATTGGAACACAAAAGTTAATTGGAAAAGGTCGAAGCCAGCTGGCCATAGAACCTTCATGGACAAAAATCTTTTATTTTTTATCTTTTTTTATCAAATCGACATTAAAATCTTTACAAGGTAGAGGTACTAAAACTAGCACATTGAATGTAAAGGAAAAACAAAATAATACAGAGTGGATGGAAGTCGGAATCCATGTAGAATCCACAGATAATCCTACGACTCAAGTAATGAGAGAATTTCGACATCTATTCGGTGCTACAAAGTCATTAATTACAACCCTTTTCACAGCCATCAATTTTAATTACCAGTTTGATACAGGTGATCGGTTGTAATTTATATTCAAGCACAATGTACTGATTGCTAGCACAAAAGATGATATTTTTTCTGCTTGCTCCTCCAGTCCAAGATTCTGATGGATTTCACAACTCTTTGCTGTCTATGAGTTTTCCGTTTCAACGGCTTTTACTGCTCGACACGAATGCGATCAACGTATTACCTGACAAAATCATTCCCATGTCGCTAAATATTCCCCAAAACATTGATGATTGCGTTTAGATCAATTATAAGCTGTTCCTATATATGTTAATATAATCAGGCCAAAAGCTGTAGCTTTTATAACAAAGGAAAAAACAAAGAAAATACCCCATCATTTGTTAACATATCTTTCATTCCTTAGGTAGTATCATTATAACAGCCAACTTCCGGCGAGCATTTCATTGCCGAGATTCCAAACTCGTAGGATTCTCCGCTTACCAAAGAAAGACACAGTACTTGAGTTTCTTCATTTTTTTCTTGTTAGACAATGACATTACTTGTTTAACCCTCAATATGACAAATTTCAGTTTACAAAAATATCGATGCTAGGGCTAATAAGTAACTTAACAAAAGCCGATTACGGGGGCAGAGTCCAGGCACCTTAGAGAAAGCACAGGAGCAGATTCGCCCACTACTTTCACCTATATATAGGCGCAAATACAGCACCCTCCAAATTAAATATCATCGCACCCTGTGTGCTTCAAGATTCAACACCACCTCCTGTATATCGGAGGCAAAAAAGCCGTAGTCCAAGACAAAGCTCAGTCCAAATGGCAGAAATTCCAACCAACCTATTGCCCGATGAGGCAAGCCCGGATTGGATGAACAAAGGAGACAACGCGTGGCAACTCACGGCGGCAACTCTTGTGGGTCTTCAAAGTGTGCCGGGCCTTGTGATCCTTTATGGCAGTATCGTGAAAAAGAAATGGGCTGTTAACTCCGCATTTATGGCCTTATACGCCTTCGCGGCTGTGCTCGTGTGCTGGGTGGGCTGGGGCTACCACATGTCATTCGGAGACAAAATGCTTCCTTTCCTTGGCAGGCCCGATATTTCCTTGGACCAAAAGTTTCTTTTGGACAAAGCCTATGTTGGGTACTTGCCTAGTGCGACCCTGGTCTATTTCCAGTTTGTGTTTGCTGCGATCACGTTGATTCTGGTGGCTGGGGCGTTGCTTGGAAGGATGAATTTTCATGCGTGGATGCTGTTTGTACCACTTTGGCTTACCTTCTCTTACACTTTCACTGCTTATAGTATTTGGTGTCCAGATGGTTGGTTAGCTAAGCAAGGGATCATTGATTACGCTGGAGGATATGTCATTCACCTTTCCTCTGGCGTTGCTGGTTTTACTGCAGCTTATTGGGTAACTAACTGTTAACTACCACACATGGCTCAGTTAAAACGGGACATATGTTAGAAACTTGTAGAGTTACTAGCTAGTAATCCATATAATACAAAAAAAAGAGGCTCAAAAGCCTATGAAGATGATGGATTAAAGTGAAAAATCCAACTTTATATAATGCTAACGGTTTATATGGTACAGGTGGGACCAAGGACAAACAAGGACAGGGAAAGGTTCCCACCAAACAACATTCTACTGATGCTGGCAGGTGCTGGGCTGCTTTGGATGGGGTGGAGTGGTTTCAACGGCGGTGGTCCTTTCGCTGCCAGTACAGATGCATCTCTGGCCATTCTTAACACCCATGTGTGCACTGCTACCAGCTTGTTGACCTGGCTCCTTCTTGACATTGTTTTCTTTGGAAAGCCCTCTGTGATTGGAGCCACACAGGGCATGATCACTGGTCTCGTTTGTATCACCCCTGCTGCCGGTAATATCACGCCCATATATATAACGATACACGCTTGTTTTTGCCTTTTTTGGCCGCAAATTAATTTTAATCTTTTCAAGGCCTTTATCTTTTGGCAATATCGGATCAAACCAATTAAATTTCTTAAGAGACTGAAGAAACATTGTGAACATCAATTTTTGCAGTATAGCTTCATTATAGTATTAGTCCGTTAGGTGATTACATCCCTTGAGTTCAAAGTTTGTAAGGACCGCAAATGCAAACCATCTACATCCTTAAATACATCCTTAAATAGGAACAAATTTTGGACTCACCACTAGTCCATAGACACAGCGATATGATGGCTGATGGTGAGTCGGACTCTTAGCATATATATAAAATATACTCCGTAAAATTACATAAGATTAGTCAACCTAGCTTGCTGTTGGCCAAATTTATTGAAGTAAGAAAATTACCATTGAACAGGAGTTGTGCAAGGTTGGGCTGCCATCCTGATGGGGATATTGTCCGGAAGCATTCCATGGTACAGTATGATGGTCCTGCACAAGAAAATATGGCTTCTCAAACAAGTTGATGACACCATGGCAGTTTTCCACACCCATGCTGTTGCAGGGAGCTTAGGAGGCATCCTCGCAGGCTTTTTTGCTAATCCGAAGCTCAACCGCATCTTTTACATGGTAAATGACTGGCAGCATTACATAGGACTTGCCTATGGCCTACAAAATGGCAGGACCGCTGCAGGACTCAAGCAAATGGGCGTTCAGTTGCTAGGAATTCTTTTTGTGGTTGTTCTTAACGTTTTTGTCACTAGTGCGATATGCTTGTTGATTCGGTTGGTAGTTCCATTAAGATTGACTGATGAGGAATTGCAAACTGGTGATGATGCTATTCACGGAGAAGAAGCCTATGCATTGTGGGGTGATGGGGAAAAGTACGAGTCCAAGCACAGCTCACTTCATGGTGTTGAAGAGTTCCCTCAAGTTGTGTCAAAAGAGGTTGAGATGGCTTGATGATTTGGTTGTGCTTATTTGAAAATGTTTCCTCTTTTATCTTCATATCGTTGTGTGTTCTTACATTTCCTTTCTCCTTCGTTAGATTTTTAATCTGGGGTGAAGTTGTAAAATAATAAACACGACCTGGATGCACAATGACATGGGATTTCTTGTGCTAATTGTGTGGCGTTTCTGCATTTAATGTTGCTTTAATTTGCAAGTTTAATTGACATTTTCTGTTTAAGTCCAAACAATTAAGGCTGTAAAATAGTGTGAATGGAAGCAACATTTGAAGTGCTCTGTGTTCATTTTCCTTCACCCTCGTTGCCATAGATAATTGGATTCAAGTTTCATGAATAGTATGATAAACTAATGTTCTGCTAATTTTTAGTTTTTAGTGTTTTTAAAAATATATTTATCTTGAAAAAATATTAAATTAATATTATTTAGTGATTTTAATATAATAATATTAAAAATAAAAATAAAATTATTTTACTTTATTTTCAAATAAAAAATACTTTATATTATAATACCAAATATGTATTTAAATACCTCTTATAAATAATTTAATGATTTTGAGACTTCATGGATTAAAAAATGGCAGGTGCCAATATACACAAGTAAACAAAAAAGACAGCCTAAAAGTGTGGGGGAGTGCCTAACAAGAAAGGCAACTTTGCCAAGATAAATACGGCATCTTGATGGTGGTGGCTGCCGCCAAAGAGTGGATGTCCATGTAAAGTATTCTATATTTTATAAAAAGAAAAACAAAATGCCGAAACAAACTTAGCTGGGCACCTGACATGGAAATCTCACAAGTCTTCTTTGTTTTTTAGTTGCTTATTTATACAACCTGCGAAGAGGTGAAGTTTTCGAAGTAAATTTGCAAGAAGAATTGACAATGGCATCAATGAACAACAAGAATTGACATGTTTAAGTTTGGCTCTTTATTTGCTTGGGGTGAACTCAGATAGGACAGCGAACATGTTGGTGTGTGCAACAGTGCAAGTATGGAATGACGAATGAAATCTGGAATGTAAAATATAATTTTAATGAAATATAAATTAAAATATTAGCAAAGTAAATCACACATTGAAAATTATATTATTAAAGAAAAAAGGTAGAAAAATATGGATCTTGAAAGAATTTAAAATTTCCATTTGAATAACCATTAATTTATAAAACGTATAAAAAAAGCAATGGCAGTGGAAGTAGATTAGATGTCTAGTTCATTAAAAAAAAGAAGAAGAAGAAGAAGAAGAAGAAGAAGAAGGAAGTAGACTGGTCGGCAGACTCGTGGGATAGTAGAAATCTCTTACTATTTAATTTTTTTTAGAAAAAGTAAAGCAGCTTTGTTCAAAGGGAAGAAGAAAAGAAAGTCGCTGTATTTTCTGCCTCTTAAATAAAATAATAAGAGACAGGAGCCACTGGAGCCTCGAGGAGGAGGAGCAGGAGGACGCAGTAATAAAAACCCCCCAGAAAGTCCAAGAGTTGTACGGGCATTCTTTCTTAGCAGTTTGTTTGGTTGTAGATCCATCCGTAGGGCTGTATGTACCGATTCTTGTTTTCAATTTAATGCAGTGAAGTGAGATATTTTTATGTTAAAAAAACAACAAGTGGTGATGGAGGAGTAGGAACTCAATCGTGGCCGAAAAAGGAATGGAGTCTGAAACGGCGTCGTCGGCTGATGAACAAGTTAGCGGTGGTGGTGGTGGAGGAGGAGGAGGTGCGTCGGCGGGAGCTGATACGAGAGGAAAACATCGGATTCTTGCTGAACTAAAGCGCGTGGAGCAAGAAATGAAGTTTTTGGAGGTCAGTTTGAACCTTTTTTTTTTTGGATATTTTAAATGCTATAGACAGCCTACATTATTAGCGTATGAGATGTGCCGTTTAGGTTTGGTTTTATGGGAAAGTAGTTTTCTCCCATGATGTCGTTAAGACCTTAGCTTATTCTGTCTAGATCACCGGAAAGCTTTTCTTTGTTAGCATGTCTGGACATTGGCTTAGGTTTATGCTTAATCCCGCTGACTGGGTTTGGACTGGACATCGGCATCGAAAAAGGTTTATGCTTTGATTGAATTGTATGGAAAGACGAAAGAGAGATCACGGGAACTTGGTGGGAGCTAGATGATTGTATAGGAAAAATGATCCTTTCTGGTTGGAAATTGAGTTCATTGTCAATGTAAATGGGGAAGGCAATTATGCTATCTAAATTGGCAGAGCCTAACATGTTGCAATTTTTCGGAGTGGACTAAAAGTCATGCGCAAAGTTCTGGGATTTATTAAGTAGGAATGGTTTGGGGGGAAATTTGAAGAATGCAGCACATAATTTATACTTCTCATCTTTTGTGCCTAGTTTTGATGACTTATATCTTAACATGAATTCTGTTGTGTTTATTTAGCTATAGAAAGTTGGACTGTTTGACTACACTGTTGTTTTCCAAGCCATAGTACCTGGCCATGCTCATTGAATTTTGTTTTTGAAAGCTATGGTTGAAGCTCTTCAATCTCTTTCGATGATTCTAGTCAATGGAGTGACTTTTAAGTTTCATGGCTAACATTTTGTTTCAAGAGCTGTATTGTTATGCTTGGGAAATATTTGTATACCATACAAAGCATCATAGCAGTTGAGCTTTGGCTCAGATGTTGGGAAGAGTTTAGTCCTTTTGTTGCTTATAGCATTGGGATGGAGCGTTTCTAGTTGTATACTTGTGGCTACTTCGAACTGTTCGCTTATGATTATAGTACCCCATTGACATTGTGACTGTGAACTTAGAAAAAGCGAGTAAAACATCAACATGTCTGTGAAAATCACCATCTAGCTACAGGTTTATTATGCATTTACTCCTGACTGTATTTCTTGAATAAAAAACAACTGCTTTAACCTGGCATCTTCAATAGGGTTTTGAAATGCGACCACCGTGTTGGTGTGAAGGTTAATGGTAGGAGTCGAGGTTTGCTCCTCACTCAAAATGTTTTTCTCAGCCATGCTATGCAGATCAATGTGGGGGCATTATCATCTCCATTTCTTCATGTTCATTTAATTATGCATCATTGGCATGGACTCAGTTGTAGGCAGATTGTATTCTGGATTCATCTTATTTTGAATGTTTCATACACTTTTTTAGGAAGAGTTGGAGGAGCTCGGAAAGACAGATAATGTATCAATTGTGTGTGAAGAGTAAGTATAACAAATAATTTTTGTTTTTTCAAAACTATGGGATTTGCTCAAGAGTTCCTCAATCTCTTCTCCAAGCTGTTAAGAATTTTCTTAGGATTGAATATGTTTTAATTGTTGTTCTTCAGGTTGCTGCGCCATGTGGAGAACTTACCCGATCCACTTCTCTCACTGTAACTTCACTAACACCCTCAATATGCCCTCTTGTTTTCCTCTTATGACTTCGTGTTATCGTCTATGATGTTCATTCATTGGTTTCTTCCCTTACAGAACAAATGGCCCTGCAAACCCATTGTGGGACCGATGGTTTGAGGGGCCTCAGAAATCACAAGGTTGCGTGTGCAGGATACTCTGATTTGTAACATTTGTTGCTGGAAGCTTCAAGACTGTTATCTAACAGATTTGTGAAAATATGACAGCACGATTATTATTTTAGCGAATGGTCAATGAATTTTCCCTCTGCAATAGAGAAATTTTGGGTTTTGACAACTGATATTACAGCCATTTCCTCTTCATAAAATTGTAAATCAATGACATTTAAGAGATTCTCACTCTCTCAAGGACGTCAAAGCGGTATCCTCCCATCTAGCAAGCTGAACATGTTAACACCAGTCGCTATTTTGTTTTCTTTGACAAATTCCTGATAGTTATTGAGAATCATCAGAGGGATTTTTTTACATTTCCAGAAAGCAGTTTCCGCGCTATACAACCGTCACTTAGCTTGAAACAATGTGCTAATCAGAAAAGGGCACGATCCTTTCTCGTTTTTACAAAATCAACCCTTTCGGCAAACATAATCAGCCAACACGGGAAAATCACAGCAAGTCTTAACATGGTAGTGGTTCTGAGCTTTTGATGAATTTCAGAGGCGCTACAAATCTTATTATAAACCGCTCTTTGCATTTTCACCCCATTATATTTTTGAAGGAACTTCGGTGCAACTCAATACTGCATTTGCATATATATAAGGAGCTCCATACGAGAAATCCCTCCGTTTTCAAAAACAAAGCTGCCAATATTATTCCCTTGAAGCGGGGTTGACTTGAGGGGTTCCATGGTTCTTTACACCCCGAGCCAGAAATATCGGTCGTTGTTGTCTTGAAGCAGCAGTTGCGACGCTATATTTTAGAAGACCAAAATATCCTACGTGTTCATATGCGCACGCACCGTATACAGCCAGATGTAATGGATCTTATGACACTTACGAAGAGACTGCTATGTTGGAATGGTTTGCACCAGACTTCCAGAAATTAGATGTAGGATAGATCAATGTTGCAGAAACTAACTTGTTGTTTGATTTCAAAGGGATCCATTTCAACTTCTTGAAGCTGAAAAACACTATAATTTCCATAGCAGGTCGCTAATTGTTAGGCAAACGCCTCCATATCCATCCTATAATATCATATAAGCCCTTTCCTGTGATAGAACCACAGTCCAGTATATGCAGTCTACTGCCTGATAGAAATGAGCAGGCATGATACTTGGCGGTGGATCTTCACGAGTGCCATGCCAGCCAACTTAGTTTTAACAAGACAGACCAAAACATTCTATTCATACGTATAACCTTATCTGGTGAGGTGCTGAATTCCGAGAGCACATGCAAGACAAGGATTTCTATCATTAGCAAGCATCAGGAACAGAAACTAGAATATTTCAAAACAATGTACACGGAAACATTGATGTACAATCAGAAGTTGAAACGAGGCCACCAACCATGAAGTAGTTTGAAATCAGCTGGAACCAATTCCAGAGTTATCATTGTGTAGACCTACAAAGAAAAAGGTGGTGAAGAAAAGAAGATGATTACAGGACCTGAGTGGATAATAGTTGCCTCAGATGGAGAAGATGTTCCTCGTCTGAAATGTGAAGGGATAGGCGAAGATTTGTTAGGAGTGACTCTTGCTCCCAACTTAAGGGACCTGAGGCATATAATGCCTGCACGGTTGACCGATAAGCATGAAACTCTAGCTCATGGATTTCAGCTTCTAGCTTTTGTTCAAAATAAGGAGTTAAACGCTTGATGAAAGAAAAGGAAACAAATGATGACTCGGCAGCTGACCTATGGGATGCATTATCCAATGGTGTTTGGAAATTATGACTGGAGGAGTCGGCGAAGCCATTAGAACTGCAGCTAGCAACAGAACTTTGGTTGCTATCTGCAGTCAAAATTGGCCTGGAAGAAGTATATAACCACTCAGTAGTTGCTTTTACCATGTTGGCATTCATCTCACTAGATCCCTTAAATTTCTCATCCGCTATTAATTTTTCAGAAGAAATGTTGTCTGCCCGCTTAAAAAAAGGAAGATTCCGTACAAGTTGCTTGTGGCATCCTTCCATACAAGAAACCAGGTCCTTTGAAGATCTTTCAAGATGATGCTGGTCAAGACCCATTTTGACATTATGCTGTCCATCTTTAAGGTGTTTTTGTCCATCTTTCTCTAGTAAGCATGGATCTTTCCTCGTCACTGGTACCAGAGCCCTTCGCACCAAGCTACCTGAATGCTTTGACTTATTTTCTGCACATTTTTTGGAGTGTTCTATATTTTGAGCAACCTGCAATTGAAGTTATTCGGATATCAGTAACAGTTTCTCCCTGCAAAACTTGTTAGAAACCTTTACCATTTGGACTAGAAGAATAAAATGACACAATTCTCGTCAAAATAAATTGTAATTGTTCTCATACGAGTGTATGGATGCACAGCAGAGGAAAACTAAAAGCAAATAAATAAAAAAAAACTTATATCAAGAGCAGCCAGACACACTGGGTTCAAAGAAGAAGTCCAGCCATATGATAGTGAATGGCTAGAAAATACATGGATTTAAAACAGAGGAAAACAGGTTAAATGAAACATTGCAGTGACATAATACATTAAGACCAGAAGTATGATAAACTATCAAAAATATCAGAAGACTGGTGCTCACAAGCAGCAGCACACATGCACAAGATCTTATATAGAAAAGTCAATAAAAGCTTACTATTAAGCTGATTTTTCAAGAACTTTTGCATGCAATTCAATATTAGAAAGAGAATGTCAAACATTCAGTTTGCAGATCAAAATGCAGTTCAATCTCAAAGTATGATAAACTAGCATTTATACAGAGGGAGGAGGCAGATTTTTGGAACAGCTGGAAAGGGTTAGCCAAGGAGAAATTGAAGGTAAACCAAAGCATAAGCATAAGCAGGAAAACAAATACCTTTCCTATCACCGACCAATTATTATTATGCCAGGCCTGCTGAATCCTTATGCTCGATTCGTGAAATTCTTTGAGTTGGATAGACCCGAACAGCCTCACAACAAAGAGGTTATTATTCAACACCTTTGCAATTTTTCCTTCTCTCCAGCATTGAAAATCAAATATCTCAGCAACATCACCAACCATCCATCTTTTCCTTTTTTTATGAGGGGGCTGAGGCCTGACATCCTCCTCACGCACCTTCTCCATGACTGGCTCTCCCTTGTTGTTCGAAAGTGATTTGTACCTAATTTTACAATAATTGCCACGGGCCGAAACTACACTTCCGGGAAACCACGAACCACATGGCTCATGGTCTCTTCTTAAAACCTCCACCAAATTCCCTTCTTTAAACTTCATGATTCAAGAGTCTCTCAAGCTTGAACCTGAAAATATAAGCAATGAATTTAGCAGAAAGAATAGTTAGCATTGTATCCATGTGCCATCTTTTAATATCATAACAAGAACGAACACGAAGAAAAATTATAAGGGATTCGTCCCAAACCTGCCAACAAAAACTCAAAATTCCATCTTGTAACATCAGATCAAAGATTTAGAGGATCAGATTTCTGAAGCATGAAATTGAATACAGTCTTAAGCATTGGCAGATCAAGTAAACAAAATGATGAGTGAGATCTCCAATCCAATATATCATTTTCATACAAACAGAAGCATCGTATAAGAATTGAAACTTGGTCATCTATGAACAGAAATCAACAGAGACACAAACATAAAAATCACCAAACCTTCAACAATACAAGATTTATTCATCGAACTTTTGAGGTGTGCTACATCATAAGATTCATGCTTTTAAAATTTAACAGGAACCATATTATATTGTGCATCAGACCAGTTCCTTCGACTTTTAATTAAGGTTGTCAATCATGAATCGGACAAAATCAGCATTAGAATATGTCACAACCAGATACATAACATCATTCTTTTCCTTACTTCACTTTTTTAACCGAGAAAAAAAAATAGATTGTCTGCTGAAGAAAAGGGATCCTGCCCAGAATTCATTAAAATCTTTAAACTATGAGTAACTGAGAAACTGTGGACTAAAATACAAAACAACCACACATTAAACCATTCAAGATTGAATTCAAAAAAGAAAAAAAAAAAGGTAATCATGCTCGACAAAAAGAAAATAAAGGGGCTTACCTTGACATGGAATGACAATTGCAAAAGAACAGGGACACGGCTTTGCTGTGTTCATAACCACAACTTTACGCATACTGGCTAGCTGTATGTTTTCACTCTTCTTCCTTGCTTGAAAAACTTTTCCAGTATGGAATAGCTCATTTGATGCTAACTTAAACCCGCTTTCAAGTTTAGCATTATCGAGTATTTTGTCAGCCTGTGTCAATTTCATTGGACCATTCATCCTTGTAATTTTTTTTTCTTTAATTATTTGCTGCAGCATAGGGTTTATTTATTATTATTTTTTTAGTCAGCCTATTTTCAAGTCAGCATTCAATTACAGAGAATAAAAATTATCCTCCGGTCACCCTTCAATTAATAGTTTAATACTAATTCTATTGAGAATTAATTGTTTTACATAGCCTCCCTTTTGTATTCCAGTTAACGTCAAATATAATATCGGGGAGAAAGTATAATTTAATTGGGACCCCTCGACCGAAACATTTATGGAAAAGGTGTGAAAAAAGAAAAATGATCGTTAAGTTTTATGTTATTTTTTAAAAGATCAATAAATTCATATTTTATAATTTATTTCTAAAAAAAACTAATTTTTTAATTATGACACCTATCTTACCCTTCATGTATATTTAAAAATTTATCATTCAAGTGGTTACCTGTAAAAATAGTTTATTGCTGTAATCAATTTTTCTTATATTACCATTATAGTAAACTTAAGAAAAAATATAATAATAATAATTATTATTATTATAAAAGTGGGAAAATAAAATTTTCATATTTGTAAATTCGTAGTTTGAAGAGGTGAAAATACTAATGATAATCTAATTTTTAAAATATAATTACTATTGTTATTATAAAAGTGGGAAAATATTTTTTTCAAAGTAAAAAAAGTTAATGATAATCTTTGTTTTTTAAGTAATTAATATCATTTAGACCTTCAATAAGTAGAAATGAATCTTTGAAAATAGTCTTAGGGATAGATCGTATAGATCTAGTGGTGAGAAAGAATTTGTTTTTTTTAAATAAGTTTTTTACGATATAAATCCATATAAATAAAATCAGTATGGTGAGGATAAAGGGAGAAGGAAAGAGAAGACCGCTTGCTTGCCTTATTTTTTGCGAAAGTGGTGGTCATTATTCTGGTTGTACGAGGATCGTCCATTACAGTGGTGGATCACAGGTGACGTCATGTTGATAAGAGTGCTTGTTCTTTTTATATATCTGACAGGTTATGTGCCTCAACGGTCCATTGTAATGATAATTGATGCTTGCATCATAAAAAAGCCATCCTTATCTTTCTAAACTTTTAATCAATCTTAATTTATTACCTATGCCTAATGAAATCATATAATATAATATATATATATATATATATTTCTATTTCTATAAAAAAACTTGTCATCTCGAGACTTTGAATCAATTAATAGAGATGATAGAATTTAAATTAAAAAAATAAAATTAATTTCTTACTGCTTGATTATTCACAACCGATCGAGTTATTATTGAGAATTATTTTATGGTTTGCCATCATCATGACATGATCTATAGCTTGATTTTCTTATAGCTATGATCTCACGTAAAAATGTCAACGGCACGGATTGCTTGCTCCAACTCGTAACGAGGGCTCCAGTACTGCAAGATAGATATTTACAGATCACGCTTGGTGATCTATGTGGTTGGGCTACAGTACTTGCACTGCTTGAGAGAAGAGAAGAAAATTTAAAAACACCATTTAATGTTTTTTAAATCCCCGTGGGCTGGGCTGGGCCGGGCCCACTAGAGGAGAAACAAGAGGAGGCAATCGTGCTTCGCCGCTTACGAGTGATGGGCCGAAAGTGTTAAAACGCAGGGGCAAGCGGGCGGAAAGTCATTTTAAGAATTTTAGTGATGTAATGGGTCGCTGTCTGTACTTGAGAATACAACTTCTCATCCAACTTTAGGTTAATTTACTCCGCAAGCAAAGCGCTGTGCCACTAACACTAGTATATGCTTAAAGTGCATCGATTTATTAACTTAACATAAATTTCATTGGAAGACTTAAAAATTGCTAAATATATTGTTAACAAATGATTATCACAGGAGGCATCCACTGTGGCTCCATGCTCTTTGCCCTCTTCAATGAGGCCGTCTTCGCTTGAAAGAACGAGAGTACTGGGAGAGTTAGGGGAGCCATGTGAGGTGAGCATGAATCGATGATAAAGCCCACTACTTTTGGCAGTTTGGCTACTATTCCCAAGCAAATGGAAACGCAAACCTTGCACCCACATCCGCATTATATATTATCTTTTTATAAAACAAGCGGCTGTTCTTACCATTATATTCATTTTGTAGTCTTATTTTGGCATCTATGGCCTACGGATTGGAAGCAAGGGAAATGAAATTTAAATCCTAATTCCTAAGCCAAGCTAGTAGCTAGGTCCAAGGAGAGCGAACCCTAATTCTCCGCGCACACAGAAAATCGTAATTTATACACATGCACAGGGTCAAATTAGGAGGATAGAAACTAGATTTTTTAGAAAAAAGATAGAGAATATAGACCAGAATAGACGCCTGCAGGTATGGGGTCCAGAGAGAATATATGAAGCAAAATAAGCTAGGTTCTAGCTCGAGGAGAATGACTAACCTTCTAAACAATGTCAGCGCCTAAAATTAAACCCTAGAATAAGGTCTGAGAGGAATACCCACTCCCACAAAATATGCCTGTGAGTGTCTTGAGGTGCAATAATCAACCAAAATCTTAGATCGACGCCCGTGATCAATATTGAGGCTATTTTCTATTTTCTTCTGGCTATTTTACTTAGACGCTGCAGTAATCATTATATCTACAGGCAAGCTTGATGATCTGATGTTGAATTAAGATATATATTTTGCGGGACTAGGAAGAGACAATGAATTAGGAGCAAGTTCAAGCACGAAAACATGCCATTGCATCATGCATGTGCATGCCTAATTAAAGTTAAGCAATCCCTCCTTTTCTTCCCCTCGTCAGAAGGAAGGAAAAAATAATGACTGTACATACGCACATGCTAGGAGAATTTCTGTTTCACTTTTAGATAATGCGACATTTGCTTCTGCTTGACACTTATTCCATCTAACTAAAACTGACACGAGAGTTGTGGAGTACTGTCATTAGATTCTAAATTGTACAGGCCGGAGAAAGTGGGTAAGACTTTTTTCTCCAGAGTTCGGAAATATCTTCCATATATGCTTCAAGACAACTGTGTGGTTTGTTAACGCTGCAGAAATGGAATTTCATTAAAAAAAAATTATTTTTTTTATCTTAATATATTAATAAATTGATGTTAAAAATATTTTTTTAAAAAAAAATTAATGTATTTTAAAAATATGCATTGTGATTTCAATCCCTACGTACGAGGGCTTTTTTCCTTCCCCTTTATTCTTTATTTGACTACACCTTTCAGTTTA
>Ga0325414_1002536_pt1 | contig 18575 bp, 8 predicted proteins | sample PopdelMetagenome_8_FD_206183 | JGI IMG/M metagenome (GOLD analysis project Ga0325414, IMG submission 206183) | Populus deltoides microbial communities from Bellville, Georgia, United States - Leaf-PdKOR-R3 | ecosystem: Host-associated > Plants > Phyllosphere > Phylloplane/Leaf | place: USA... | reverse complement strand
AAAGACGAAAAGTACGTAGATATGACTTCTTGAGGTTTGCCTGAAATCAATCACCGGTGAAGGTGCGCCCCTTGATTGAGGGAGCAAGTGGGAAAGTGGCAACACGCGGTTAATTAACCTTTCCTAATCCCTACCGTGCGAAATTAATGAAGGAGGTGAGGTGCCTTTGACCACCCCCGCCACGCTGGCCCTCCTCGTTCAAATCTCTCTTCCTTTGCTGTAATGTGCTCTGCCCTCCTTTTAATCATTTTTACTTATTCGTCCCGACACAAAGTACACAACACTAGACAACGCTGTACTGCCATTACCATTTTTAGTATTCTTACAAAAGGGAACCTCTTTCTTTCCCAGAAAAGAAAAGACAAGAAAAATCTTATCGATCTATCACCTCCCTTCTTTCTGTCTGCAAACAGACAGTCTATTAGTATTGTCATTATCCCTGCTCTCTCCCTACTTCTTCCTTGCTATCTGCTGCTGCTGCTGCTACTATTGGTTCCTGAAGAATGCAGTTTCTTTCTTTTTCTTCGGGTACAAATTCATTGCTTCTCATCATCTCATGATTATATCATCACATCATCTCTCTCATAATTCCTGCCTGCCTAAACCACAACAACACCTGCACCAGACCATGACATCCAGGAGCTGAAAAAAGAAGAATATGAGGCTGAGGAATTTGGTGTTTGGTTTGCTCTCCCTCTCTGTATTGGCTCCCATTCTTCTTTATATTGATAGTTTCTCCTCTTTCACCCCTTCTTGTAAGTTGTAATCTTTATTCTTCTTTCTCCTCCACAATATTTAACCCTGTCTTGTTTAACCTTTCTATCCTCTCTTTCTATTGTGCAGTCAAACAAGAATTCCTCGAAGATGTCACTGCTCTTGTATGTTCAATTCAATCCCATCTTTTGAAAAAAATTCTCACTTTCTTTCTTTAATCTACACTACTTGGAAAGATTAAATCATAATAATATTCTCCAGCTACTCTTTGAATCTTTTGGTTTTGCAGATTCTCCCTGCCGATACCAGTAATCTAAATGTATTGCCACAGGTATGGCTATTTCTTTATCTTTATTTGCCATTTGTTAAAAAGTCCTCTTTTTGCTTCTATATCAGTGATGAATTCTTGATCTAACCTCTTCAATTTCTCACTTTAGGATGAATCATCTGCTGTGCTTAAGGAACCCATTGGAATTATATATACTGATAACCACACCAAGACCATTCTAACTGACAAAGGTCTGTCCTTTCTCCTTTGTTTTCTTTCCTCCCTCAAAATTTCTTACCTTTCTTGCGTTTTTAATTTCGGGTTTATCCTTGTGTTCGTTAGATTTGCAGTTGCCTGATACAGGTAGAGCATTATCTGCCACTGATGAGGATGCTCAACCTCGGAAGGATGATATCATCAAACAGGTCATTCAGAGCGCTAATCAGGAAAAGGAGGAGACCCGGACAGACAGGGGAGCTGATCAGGAAAGCCACCAGGTACATTTGATTTAACAAATTTCCTTTCTCTTTTGTTGTTTCTATGTTATTTTTCTTAATGCTATGAGATCATGGGCGTATACAAAAAGTCTTCGTCAGCTCCTTTTTTTAGGATTTTAAATGTAATTTGAGGACTGACTCATTTTTGGTGACGTTTTGCTGAGTTTGATATTCTCTTACCATGTTCATTATTTGTTTTTAAAGCTTAGTCTACTCTAAATGTCAATTACTTCCTGCCATTGGAAATCGTCATAATCTTCTCAAAAGGCTCTCAGTTCCTCTCCGATTCTAATAACTACAAAGTAGAAGATTCTTTTATTGGGTCACATTCCCTCGCAATAGAAGCTAAATGTAGAATTTATCGCTAGAAAGAAGAAATTTCACTTTTCAAGGCTCAAAAGCACACCCACTTGGAATTTGGATGGAAATTTGAATAAAAAGTGAACATGCTGATTGTCAACTCAATCTGTTACTTGTTCTTTATAATTTGAACAATGTTACTCTGTGGCAGCCGTGTAGTTCCCAGGATGAATGAATGCCTGCCTGCTGAAGTCCTTTGAGGCTTGAAATACAATTACGGAAAGAAAAAGAATAAAGAAAGTTTTCTATAGCGAAAGTGATTTTGAATCTACAGGTGGAGTAAACTTTTTTTTCCTTCCGGTTCTTTTTTGCAAGCTTAAGCAACAATCTGCTTTAAACTCAGACAAAGTTGGTGAGAAGGATGCTTTGTTAACTAAAACCAACAAGCAGACAGATCAATCACCTATGCCAGCTGCTTGGGAACGGCAGCTCAGGGATCGGCTTATCAAGGCAAGTGTGTACCTGTCCCTTCCAGCCACGAAGAACAATCGCCGCTTTGCAAGGGAGCTTCGAATGTGGATAAAGGAAGTTCAACGCGTACTTGGAGATGCAATCAAAGATTCTGATATGCCAAAGAAGTAAGCTTCTTTCTAAAACATATCAAAATTGGCTGGCTAAATAAATTGCTCTGTTTGTTTTGTCTATCTCCTGAAAATGGGATTCTCATTGGCTCTTTATGCAGTGCCTATGAAAAATGGAAGGCAATGGACCAATTGTTGGAAAAGGGCAAGCAAATGCAGTATGAATGTGCTAACGAGGTAAAGAAGCTTCGGGCAATGCTCCACTCGACAGAAGAACAACTCCGAGTGCATAAGAAGCAGACCATGTCCTTTGCTACGATGGTAGAGAAGCTTCGGGCAATGCTCCACTCGACAGAAGAACAACTCCAAGTGCATAAGAAGCAGACCATGTTCTTAACGCACTTAACTGCAAAGACGCTTCCTAAAGGGTTACACTGTCTTCCATTGCGCCTGACAACTGAGTATTACAATTTGAATTCTTCGGAACAGCAATTTCCAAATCAAGAGATATTGGACAACCCTTTGCTTCACCATATTGCACTATTCTCGGATAATGTTTTGGCGGCAGCAGTGGTTGTAAACTCTACTGTCACCAACTCTAAGGTAAATAAAATATGCCATATCAATATGCTCATTTTGGTTGCCAGGGAGATGTTAGAAAGCCGACGAATATCTAATTAAAAGAAAGCAAAAATAGTTTTCCTTAAAATTTATTATTGAATGTTCCTTTTTCTCCATTTCCTTTAGGTCTTCCGTTTGAGAGGGGAGGGGGGACATGATAGCATTAGTGAAGTTGTTTTCTTACTCGTATTTGCGACCTTTGATTTTAATTGACACCCTTAAACTGACTGTGTGAGTTGACATATCTGCAGCACCCTTCGAAGCTTGTTTTGCACCTTGTTAGTGATAGACTCAACTATGCGGCAATGAGGATGTGGTTTCTAGTAAATCCACCAGGCAAAGCCACTATTCAGGTCCAGAACATTGACGAATTTACATGGTTAAATTCAAGTTATAGTCCTGTTCTGAAGCAGTTGCATTCTCAGTCAATGATTGATTATTACTTCCGGGCACATAGTGCCAATTCTGATTCGAACTTGAAGTACCGGAACCCAAAGTACTTGTCCATCCTGAACCATCTTCGCTTTTACCTGCCAGAGATTTTCCCAAAGCTCAACAAGGTGTTATTCTTAGATGATGATATAGTGGTGCAGAAGGATCTTATTGGCCTTTGGTCCCTTGATTTGAAGGGTAATGTGAATGGCGCAGTAGAGACCTGTAGAGAAAGCTTTCATCGCTTTGATACATATCTCAACTTCTCAAATCCTCTTATATCAAATAATTTCGATCCCCGCGCTTGTGGATGGGCATATGGAATGAACTTGTTTGATTTGGAGGAATGGAGGAGGCAAAACATCACTGATGTATATCATTCATGGCAGAAGCTGGTAAGCGACCTTCTTGAAGATGCATTTTTATGCAGAGTGTTCCAAGTTTAATAGAATTCAAGATCGGTATCTTTTGCAACCAGACAGCTGGCTCTAGTTCAAAATTGGACATTAGGCCTGCATTCACGCAATATATTCTTAAATCTTAAATATTTTATGCTGGAAAAGCTCACTCTGATTGTCCTCTGTTGTTTTGGGTTCTAAAGAAAACTTTGTTTGTGAACAGAACCATGACAGACAATTATGGAAGTTGGGGACTCTGCCACCTGGCCTCATTACTCTTTGGAAACGGACTCATCCCCTTGATCGACGTTGGCATGTTCTGGGCCTTGGCTATAACCCCAATGTCAGCCAAATAGAAATTGAACGAGGTGCTGTTATACATTATAATGGCAACATGAAACCATGGCTTGAGATAGGCATACCCAAGTATCGGAAATACTGGGCAAAATACGTTGATTATGTTAATGTTTATTTGCGAGAGTGCAACATCAATCCATAGAATGGTCCTCGTGGTGTAATCCAGTTATTGGGGCTCCATACACATGCTGTGCCACCTTTTTTACAGGTCTGCATCACTTTGTAGGCTCTTCCACACATCCTGTGCCAGCGATTTTACAGGTCTGCAGGACTTGGTAGGTTGTTTTGTTATCTAAAGTAGAAGCTTGAGCTTAATTTTTTCTGTATACAATCCCCCCTCCCCCCCTCTTGTTTCTTTTCCCTTTTTCTATGATAGGCTGAGGACCACTGTGCATGTTAGTTGATGTTGGTACCTTGATTACATATCTGCCATTCAGCAGGTGTATTTGTAAATGATTGCAACCGAACAAAGAAAAAAAAAAGAGACAGTAGTTGGTTGAGTTTGTGCCTGTAATCTGATATCGGCCTGATTGTGTGTGAATCTCCCAAGTCCATTGGCATCCTTTGCTGAAGCAATGATGAATCCTTTATTTTTATTTTTATTTTTATTTTATTTTGTAATCTGATCTAGTACTTGCCGTCTTTGTCAAGAGAGGAGATGGTTAAATGCAGTGAATTTAAGAGAAGAAAAATATACATGTAGCATCTTTTGTGATAACGGGTTGCTACATTCTGGAATATGGCAGTTGCTTTTGATTTCTCGAATGGATTCATTTCATTTACTGTATGTGATAGAAGTAACATTTGGAAACCCTATCTTGATACCTGTATTAATTGGCCTTGTAGTTTATGTGGTGAATTGGAACAATTGTAGCTTTGTAGTTTCCTTTTCTTGCTGGTGTAGCAAGGTGAAGGTCCGTTCGTAAGCATCCAGAGCTATATCGATTGACAATCCTCTCTGTTTTTGGGTTGATGGGTGATGTAAACCGAAACAACACGGTATAAACACATAATTTTTTTAAGAGAATGGATCACTCATAAATCTCAATTCAGAACTAAAAGTTTTACAAATAAAATAAAAAAGAAAACCTGAAAATAAAGTAAAAGAAAATAAATTATTAAGCATAATATTTAATTTTCTGAACTAAACAAGAAATTAAGGTTCACGTCCGACTCAACTCTCCCTGCGTAGACTTGTCTGAGCTTTACAGTTTATATTCACGAATTCAATATTCCCTGAGATTTTCCAAGCATATGCCATAGCTTTCAAGACAAATGAAGTATCAATTGCGTGCTTCTTTCTCTGAGATAAGTCGAACATGCGGATTGAACAAGGAACCCCACCCTCATGTTAAATAAATACGAATGTTTAGACGAGATTGATTCGTTGCAGAAACATGAACCGGTATGGCAAACTCCCTTTTCTCTAGTCTTTTGCGAGGCCTCGATCGGACAAGATCATGGAGGAGGCTAGCAAGCAGTCCTATTAATCAAATTCTACGTGGAAAAGATAAGCGTGTCTCTGACCTCGCTCTCCCTGGTCAAATGATGATACCATGGAAACCAATATTGTGCTTGCATTGAACTTGAAGACTAAGTTTCTTCACCTATCTATCCATGTGATATGTATGTAGGTAATTGCTGTGATGCAGCCTTAATGTTTTACAGTATAGTTGAGTAAATGGACAAGGTTTGCAAACAAAACTCAACTTATCCATTCTGCGTACCGTCTCTTTATAGAAAGTTAGGTTCAGAAAAGTTTCTTAAAGTATTTAATATATATTTTATTTCTTGAAACTTCAGTACATCTTGGCTTTTTGCAGCATTTTAGTAAAGCTTAACAAGAACTCCGTGAGGCCTTGGGTTTGCCCCAAAAACCCAAAGCCTGAAGTCCAACCAGACCTCATAAGTCATAACCCATGTGTGTTTCTATATATATATATATAACATCTCTTAATTTGCCAAAATAATAACAGTAATTATGCAGACAAGAATTACAAACATTCGTCTTTCATCCTCTTTGTTGCTATGTATTAGGAAAGGGTGGGTGTGAAATTTCGATTTCAGGTTATGATAGGATTTGAGTTTCATACCGGTTAACCGTTTATGGAATAAGAGGGTTTTTTGGGTCTTGTTAAATTTATTTTGTATATATGATTGATTTTCGAGTAATTTTTTTAATGTATTTTTATTTTTTTATTTTCGAGTTTATTCTCGGTGAGTTGATTTGCTTTGGTTTTATTTATTTTCTTTCTAACATCCTACTCATCAATCAGGAACATATATATATATATATGTTCCCTGATTGATGAGTAGGATGTTAGTAATATGATATGTAAGATGAGCATACTTGTTTTGTACACCATTTGATATGATACATTTGATATACATGTTTTGTTCTGTACTTGATTTATGTAACTGTCATGACCCGAATCTTAGGTCCATGACCGACAATACAGAAGTGATATTAAAAAGAGACCCCATCTACATTAGGCCTCATATCGGATATATCAAAATAACAAGTTATTAAAAATACATTGCATTTCATAATCTTCAGAAATATTATATTATTCAAAACGAGTGAAACCAAGTGATAATTTAAAGCTTCTCATTAGTAATTTAAACAAAAACACAAATCCATAATACTCATTACATTATGAAAATCCAAACTTAATTAAAACAAGGTAATAGTGGAGCGTCTAAAACATCGAATCAAAACTAAAAGGAAAGACATCGAATCAAAACTAAAAGGAAAGTCTCGTAAAACAAACAAGGTATACTAACCAAAACTGAAGAACAAGAACACTCAACAAAGTCCACTTGCTAACAAAAACTAAGAACCTGAAATAATATTAAAAATAAAGGATGAGTTCAACTAACTCGGTAAAGGAATAATATTTAATCTACATTTTAGATATTAATAGTTTGCAGGTCTATTTATCTTGATATACATATACATATACATATTAAGTATATTATTATAAAGTAGTGGAATACATGTCAAAAATCAGATGACACCCAAAGGTGACCAGATGACACCCGAAGGTGACCACTGTGGAAGGATCAGTCGTCATATGCTAATGCCTCTCTTACCGGCTAGGTATACGGAATACTATATGCACATAAGCTAACTACTCTCCGTTAGCATGGAATTATTGACAAGTCCTATATCAAGACATAATAAATATTTATAAAATCATCAAAGAAATGTATATCATATCAAATAGAATTTAGTTCAATATAATGCGACTGCAAATTGAAGAATAAATAAGTACTTGAAAAATAAAACAACATATATAAATATTCAAGAGATTAATTAGTCGTACTCATCATATAATCAACATTAAGGATCGTTAAGAGAACTTACAACAAATATATGAAATATACTAAAAAAAGAGCTCAAAACAACACAAATAAGATATTCAAATGCATAAAAGAAAATCAGATTTAGTCTCCTAAGTTTAGGGACAAATAATAATTTTCCAAAATAGGGACTAAAACATAATTTTATCAAAATTAGAGGACCAAAATGTAAATACATAACGATACTGAGATTTCACCTATAAACCATCCTCAATTCTGCACAAAACGAACCAGGAACCGAACTGTATTTTTTTTAAAATTCAAGGACTAAAATGTGAATTCCTAAAATTAAGGGACTAAAATAAAAATATTTCAAATCAATTATTAAACTAAGATTCATCATCCTTAGCCTCATAATAACACTATACAGAATCCCAAAATATATTTAGGGGTCAAATTATAATTTTTTTCAAAGTTTAGGGACTAAATTATAATTTTCATAAATCAAGGATCAAAATAAAATTTCTTCATCTTCAACCTCAAGACCATTCTATCTAGATTTTCCCGCAAATTTAAAATGAATTTCTTAACTCATAAAAATCAATTTACACAAATCAACTCACAAATCCTTATTTCTAATAACAAACTTCAAATCAATTACTTAACCTTAAATCCCTAATAATCATGAACCAATCTTAACAACATAAATTTTAAATCCTTATAAACCCTAATTTTTTCTTTAATCCTTCCATAAATAAACCATAATCAAAAGTAACATGAGGAGAAGCAACTTATTTGTTATTTCCACATTTCTTGAACAAAAAAATTAAAGATAAAAAATCAAAATCATTGGTTTGGTGAGAGGAGAGTCATGACAGCCACAAGAATTAGAAGAGAAAAAAACAATTCTCTTGCAACTTTTTTTATATACTTAGGTTAACTTATATTGGGTTTGGGCTGACTTGGACTTAAATTTACCCAAAAGTTTGGATTCTAGAGTAACCGTATTCATTTATCTTAAAATGTATATTAGTATATATTATAAATATTACCTCTCAATGAGTGTTTGGATTCACCCCTTCATCCATATTTTTTCAGGTCTTTAATTCAATTTCAGTAGCATGATTTTTTGGTCGTGTTACTCCTGTTTCTTGAGTCGGTATACCTCGTTTGTTCCTTGAGGCCATTAATTTATTCTTTATTTGTTATTTATAGATACTCCACTGAATGATTTTAATTATGTTTTGAATTCATTTTAGATTATTTATAAAAGAGATGGATTTTAATTTATTTATTAAATTTCTAGGTTTTGGATATTTTGTTTTATGTTGCGCTCTTTTATGATTTTTTATGATATCAAATGTGTAAGTTGTAAGGTTTAGTGTAAAAAGAGCACCTCGAGGTGCTATGTTCGTATTGCTGGTCATGGGCTCGGGAATCGAATAGTGACAAACTCTAATCGCTGAAAAATAACTAATAAATATAATCATAATCTATATTAAAAAGATAATCTAAGATAGTGTATAATCAGAACAAAGAACTTCTCCTGAAACTCGAACTCCTTAAAGTCAGAAGTGCTAATCATGTCAGCTTCTGTTTTTGACTTCTAATTAGAGGACTCTGCCTTGACTTTGAAATCCTTGGTTCTCATCACCTCCCCCAACACTACAAATCCGATCAGCTCAAGTTAATTAACACCAATGGCTCTAGCTATCATGAGCTGCAGCAGCGGGAACGTCTCCAAATATGTAGACGCGGTTACAAAAGGGCTGTTCAGCTATGGAAATGGCCTTCAACGACTTGGACTCCGAGACTTTCTTCGAATTGGCTAGGCTGGCAGGCAAAGCCTCACGCGGTGGTAACGATTGCCAGGCTGCTTTCAAGAGAATTCATTCACCAACAGTACTGGCAAAAGGGAACCAAGACTTGAATCTATGTGAAATATGTGGTGTTGTTGCTAAATTATTTACTGCGACAGTGTATAATTAATATTCTGTGGCATTTAATTGTCTTGTATTTATAATAATTAATTAAGTAGTAGCTCGAGATTTAGGTTTTAATTACTATAATTCCATGATAATTTGTGAGTGATATTATAATCAATGTTAGTTAGGTGTCCTGCCCTCTCCATTGTTTTTGAAGTGGTACAGTCTCTATAAAGCCATCTTACTTTGTAGTAATTAAGTCATATAATGGATGGACTTTTTTCAGGACATATAATATACTGCTAACGGTCAAGAATAGTGAGGGCTAGCCAACAGCGATGCTGAAAGGCCCAAGATACCCGTTCATCTTGATTGTTCAAGTGCTGTAAAGGAATTGTTTTTTTTTTTTAGGTTTTCTAATTTGTTTAGTTTGTTTTCCTGTTTAATTAAAGACTTACAAGCCTTTTTAGAAAGGTAGATTATTTCAAAAAAAAAATATTTAATAATAAAATTATGAATTGATATTTATATTGTTAGTATATATACCTTATAGTTAATTGGTTGGTTATCTGTGACATTGATGTTATTCATATATTTATATTTAATTTATTAATATAGATTTATTTATTTTTAATATTTATCAAATATTATATTTAATTAATGAATTTATAGTAAAGATAACAATATTGTTATGAAAATAAAAATACTTTGAACGGATTCCAGGCAAATTTAATTTATTTTTTAAAAGAATCACTTTTTTTTGTTTTTCAGAAATCAACGCCTTTAGCCCCGTTGCTGGACTGTTTAAAGCTGAATGTAACACTTGATTATCTTCTAGTTTTTCTTAATATTCAAATTAATACACAGGCATTTTTATTTTTTTGGATGGGAGAGGGAAATCATTACTATATATTATACCGTAAGAATTTTTTATTTTTTTCCCTCAAGGAAGGCGACGGTCCCCTGCGGCCCTCTTTGTCCCCACCTCCTAGTGGAAGAGGTTGGTTAGGCTATGAGAATTAAAGTTAACATAAAGGGCCATAGATCTGTAACCAATCAGCCTGATTTTGTTCAATTACATGTTGACTTTAGCAAATACTGACGTCAGGATTTTTAAAATGAATTTTATCACAGTTGGTCTCCGACGTGGGATGGCGTGAATATTTAAATTATAGAAGCTGGATTTGAGTTCAATTACCTGTTTATGGTAACAGACCAGACATTCATGTCAGAATTATTTTCAATGAATTTTAAAACTCGAGAGTTACCTGGAAAAACAATATAAATTCGGACACCAAATGAAAGCAAAATTGAGATTCGTAAGAAGTTTGATTGGAGCCAAGCATGGATTCTCTCGGTAACCTTCAGTAATATCATGAATTAGACACCGTTAATATTTACAGTTCAAGATGTTTTTATTCTTACCACAGCTTTGAGAGTTGTTTATATACGGAAGCCACCCAGTAAGAGCTTAAAATCATAAATTTTTTTTTTAAAATCATAACAGTAAAAACTACAATATTATCTTAGTATTTGAATGTGGGTTTTCTCTGACAATGGTAGAAAGTTGTGGTCGCAACACATTACAGTTTTTGAGGAAGAAACGGAGGTGGGAGCAATCATTAGAAGATGCCAAAGTGCAAGAGTTGAATATATAATTGCTAAATAGAATCTTTGATCTAAAAGAAGAACAAATTAATTAATAGGAAATAATGAAGCCAATGTTTCCAATATGGAATGGGAAAACAGTAGGTTGCTGTGCAAGTATCTCATAGTTCAAGATCTAACTCTGACCACCCATTTTCTCTTGAACTGGTAAAATGCATGAGCAAGATCAAACATTTCTGTGCTTTCGTAGGTTAGGCTGGCAAAGTGGTGAGGACACAACGAACCTTTACTCTTTTACTTCTTTTCATGATCGGATCATTGAAAGCCCTCTCCAAATACATTTCAGCCATTAATAAAGAGAGATTCTCCCCCCACTCCTCAATACAGTCAGTAGTTAACTTTAGTCGCATGTCCTTTTTTAACCTCATTTGTTGATGACACGACTTGGGCACAACTGGGAGCAGATAATCAACTATCTTTTCTTCATTGGAGACTAGTGATGTGAGTCTTGTCGAACCACCCTGGAAAAGAATCTGATCAATAATAAGAGTTCCTTGGCATGCGTCATGCATGTAAATTTGTCCCGATCAAAGGACATTATCTGTGCATGAGGATATCTGGTTTTAATCAAGGGAGGTTTCTTAATTGGTGGTTAGCTTCAATTGTTTCAATACAATGAACCTCTCATGATTTTATTAATGCTTCCATGTCCAATCAACATCAAAACCTTTCTTAACTTGTGATAAACACCTAAGAGAGGTTGGTTCAATAATAAAAAGAAGATTTATTATTAAGGATTTGTTTGGCAGTGCCAATTGAAAACGCGTTTTACCAAATTAATTCGTTGTCCATCTCATTAATTATCCAGAACCCTACGTTAATTGCTTTCATTTTTCCTGTAGACATCAACCCTTTCGAAACATATACTTGACAGGATTGAGGATGCCATCCTTTATCTAAAGGGTTTAAGGCTGAGCTTTTGCCACGAGAAGCGGGAGGGATATGCCGGGCCAATTCTAGCTAGGACATGTATAATCATCCAGCTTTGAATTAAGTAGAAATTGTATCATTTGTCATAATAACAAAAGGCCAAAGATATTGGGCCCCTTCCCTTTTGAATTTGCAGGGGGCGATTAGACCTATATATCCCTTTGAGCTTAATACTACTGGAAACAGAAACCCAAGATTAATTAGGCTCAAGACCTGCCATTCTTTCTTGTGTTTTGTAGGTGATGTATTGAAGTATAATATGATTTATGCCCATTGATGTTGATTATAATTAATTCTATGCGTGTATGTTTAGGGTGCCCGGTCCAGGTGGTGGCAGGAAGAGGGAGATGACCCTTTTGAGTGCCAAATGGAATGCAACTGGTAGAAGGAAGAGTATTTTTGGCGCCAAGCCATGCCAACCAGCCAGCAGTATCCTTTGAACTTGAAGCCAACCGAGGAAAAACAAGGAGCCAAAAGCTCCTTGGTGGCTTGGTCCCCATGGAAAATCTTTTATTCTACAGGAAACTTGAAATTCAAAAAATTCCAACGGTCTTTTTCACGTTTCCCCTTGGTTTTTCTTCTTGGCTACACTTGTGAAGTGATGTATTGTTACATCAATGCATCAATAATTGATTAGAGGGTCTTTCACTGATTGCTAAGAGAAGGGAAATGTTATAGGAGTAGAAGCCACATTAATAAACAAGACGAGGGCATTTGGCAAAGCAGAAGCAGCTAGCACTATTAGTGTGGGATTTCATAACTAATACGATACAAGAGGGAGGAAGAGCGGGAAGGGAGAGGGTGGAGTGGCCGACTGGGACCTTTGGTCCTTGCAAGTCAGGTGGGAGTAGCTAGGTGGTGGTCCAATATTGTCCACGACTCGATCCATGTAGTGTATGTAGCTAGGTTGCATGCAGGGGCTGGTAGGGTCACTTTTGTTTTTTGCCTGTACAGGAGCAGTATTTGCCAATTCTTTCCCTTTCATGGTCTACCACCAATAATGAATTCGGGCACCAATATATTCGTTCCATTTATAATGTTTGGTTGCGTGTGGCTCTCCACTCCGCTACCCCATGCCTTGAAGAGAGGTTAATTTAGTGACAACGCCAATGTATCCATCCATTGCATTTATTCACAGAGAGGTCTCGTGCCAACGCCAATGGATTAATTATTTGTTAAGATGTTTAATATTTATCCATATATGTTATTTGATTTTTAAGAGTTTTAATTTATAATAAATCGTTTTATCCTTCACCACCGGACAAGATATACTTGTGTGGTGACATTAGTGATATAATTAATTAATTGTCAATCGAGGATTGGCAGGTTGAGCAAGCTCTATTATACTATTCTTTTTTATTTAAATACACCCCCCCACACACACAGAGAGGCACAGTTGTAATATAAACATGTGTCATCCTTTTCACAATGATTACAGCTTAGTATCTGACAAGCAGGAGCAGGTCCTCTCTCTTTCAGGGGAAGACTACCCGTAGGAGTCCAACCATTATCAAGAATATGTGGCAGGAGTGCTTCATCAGACAGCAGTTCTCTCATATTTTTTGTTTTTACTTTCCTTATTAATGTTAATTAAAAAGAATAGAGAAAAATATTATGATCCATGAGGATGAAAAGGAAAAGGTAAAGAATGTCTCTTTCTTTTTTCTTCTTTCTTTGCCCTTAAAGAGTGGTCAAGGTAGAGAAGGCTAGGGATGGCAGAGAGAGGGGGCGAGTAAGAAAAAAGGGGGGGCAAGGAGATAACATTACTTTAATTCAAAGTGGTAGAGAGAGGTAGGGTTATATAAAAATGTTGGAGTTGGCCTTTGCCTAGTTAAGAGGGGGAGAAAGAAGAGAGAAAGCAACACAAGGTCCTGAAGAAACTGCAGGATCTGGCAGTGTTTTGTATGCCCCTTTTCAGCTTTTGTGTGCCACTAGGACTCTTGGACTAAGCTTCATTCATTCATTCATCAAATCGAAATTCTTCTGATCTCTACCATTGCACTCTGGCATACCATAGCATAGAGGAATAGAAGCAATAAGAGAAGAAAGAAGAGATATGGGGGTAGGAGCAGCGTCCTCCAAGCTGAAAAGGGCAGCTAAGAAAATGGTGGTGGCTGCATGCGCCTCCTTCTCTTCCAGAAAGCCACCTGCTCTTGCTGATCCTTCTGCTTCCCTTCATACCAACTCTATCAATGTAAGTCACTCGCTTCTCCTGCTGCTCGTTTCCTCAATTTCTCTTCTTAATTAATCCATAAAACATCAATGCAGTCCCTCTCTCCACAAAACTCCAAAATTGTTTTCCCCTTAATTTTCCTTCCTTTTCTTTTGTTTTTTTGGGATGCAATTTTATGAAATCAACATATACATTGATTTATGATGATAACAGTCATTTTTAATCTCTCCTCAGAAATCCATCTTTGTGTAATTTGCATAAAATTAACGGAAGAGGATAGTGATTAATTAAGATGGTTGCTAATATTTGCGAGTGATATTTACAGATCTCGGATTCTAGCCTAGCAACGTTTCCAACAAGGACAAAGAATAGCTTCTCAGGGGAAGCGGAAGGGGAAGATGATGATGATGATGAAGAAGAAGAAGAATCCAACACCATCACTAGCAATAAAAATAACAACAACGTGGCTTCTAAGGTAGGCAAGACATGTTTTTGTCTTCTCTTCGCTTTAGAGGACTTGAATTGATGTCTTAATCTACCTGGCTATGTCCATTTGTTACATTAACTTTTGGAATCCAAAGTTCGACTGCTCTCATGCCTCATCTCATCTTATGTTTATCTGTGTTCTGCTTCATTTCACAGTTGCCCGCAAAATATGAGTGGCAATTCTCTAGGACATGGAGAGAGGACAGGACCGCCTTTTTCATTATTTTTTTAAAAATATCTCTCTGTTCATTAGTAAAATTGCAGTGTGATTCTCGAGGAAACTTTTTTCTTTATTTATTTGTTCATTCAATTTAAAGTTTTGAAAACTACCTGAATCACTCATTTCCTACAAAAGCATGTGATTCTTCTGAATACTTGCACTTTTCAGGAGCCCTGATCCACCCACTGTTAGTATCGTATGTTAGCGTGATGATTGAACTGTATTTTTCCCAGTTTTAAAAGTTTTTGATTGATCAAAACACATTCCTGTAAAAATTCTCTTTTGAAATGCTGTTTTTTTCTTTTTAAAATCTACCTTTCAAAGTCACAACCACAACACCTACCTTAATCAAGTCCCATTTACCACCACATGATTTCTAACCAATTTTGTCTTCGTTCAATTCCTTGCACTATTTATATTTGTTGGTGATCCATCATGTCAATTATATTAATTTCCCTCTCACTTTACTTCCCACGATGTTGTTCATTTCTAGTAACCACAATTAATCACCCTTTTCAAAAAGGGAACAAAAAGAAAACCCACAATCATAACATTTGGCCACCTCTCTCCAAGTCAAATTTTACGTTTCAGGTTATAAAAATCATCATTATATAGTTCTATCAAAGGACAGTATTGATACAATTGTAGCCTCCTGACCGAATAATTTCCTAGATAATTTGCTCTTCTTTTACTCTTGATACACCGCAATAACAGCACATTGTTGATCCATTATCAACAATTGAATGCAGACCACAATTCTTAATTCAAGTTTTTTGGGATTTTCTTTTTATTTTTTTATTTTTAGGAATATGTTTTGCATGTTCTTATATATTTTATCCTCGAGATTATGATCAAATGCTATTTTTATGATGTGTCTCTTACTTCAAATTCCTGCCAGGCATGCTCATGGATTTGTATAACTAACCTATTATGTGGTTCGTGTGATGTGGCAGAACTTGTGCGCAATATGTCTTGATCCCCTGAGTTACAGCACAAGCAACAGCCCAGGGCAGGCCATATTCACAGCCCAGTGCTGTCATGCATTCCACTTTGCCTGCATCTCATCCAATGTCCGCCATGGTAGTGTCACCTGCCCCATCTGCCGTGCTCGTTGGACGCAGCTTCCCCGCAACCTAAATATGCCTTGTTCCCTCTCCTGCAACCAAACTGACCCCATTCTCCAAATCCTTGATGATTCCATTGCCAACTTCCGGGTCCATAGACATTCTTTCCTACGCTCTGCCCGTTATGATGATGATGACCCCATAGAACCTGATCAGACTCCCAATTATCCCCGTCTAGACTTCTCTATAGTGCCAATCCCATTGACAATCTTTCACCATCCTCGCACACAACATTATCAGCACCACCACAATTTAACAGCAGGTTCCTCATTCTTTTCACACCCACCCACTTCTTATGCATGCACCTCCTCATCGAATAGGATATCTACTGCTGCCTATCTCTCAGTAAAGTTGGCAAATCAACGACCAACAGATTTAATTCTGGTTGCAAGCCCCAATGGGCCACATCTTAGGCTTCTCAAGCAATCGATGGCATTGGTGGTTTTTTCTCTCCGACCCATTGATCGTTTGGCTATTGTAACTTACTCTTCAGCTGCAGCCCGTGTGTTCCCTTTAAGACGCATGACGTTCTACGGTAAGCGAACAGCCTTACAAGTCATTGACCGCCTTTATTTTATGGGACAAGCAGACCCAATTGAAGGTCTCAAAAAAGGGATAAAAATACTAGAGGATCGTGCACACAAGAATCCACAGTCTACTATCTTGCATCTCTCTGATAGTCCAACAAGATCATATCATACTATCAATATGCAAGTTCCTATTCCCATCCACCGGTTTCATGTGGGATTTGGCTTTGGCACTTCAAATGGATTTGTCATGCACGAATTTGAAGAGTTCTTGGCAAGAATGCTAGGAGGTGTGATTAGAGATGTCCAGTTGAGAATAGGGGATGAAGCCAGGATTACAAGGCTCGGAGAGCTACGGGGAGGTGAAGAAAGAAGAATTGTGTTGGAATTGGGCGAGTCAAATTATGTTAGTGTAGGATATAGCTACATTGATGGCGGAGTTGGTGAATGCAACAGAACAGGGGAAACTGTGGTGACTCTAGGGGAAAAATGGGAAGCAAATGAGGACGGCAGAGAAGCTGTAGCAGGGAGGGACTCCAGCAGTATATTTGGTGGCAGGAGCAGCAGTGTTGAAAGTTGGGATTACCATGACCCTTACATGGCTAGAAGATGGGCTAAACATTTGCATGGCTATAGGATTTGAGTCAAGCAATACCTGTAGTTTATATCAACGGGGGATTTCAGTGATTTTCCGTGAGCTTCCTGATAGTTTGAGCGAGTAGCCAACTAGCCGTGCTTAGATAGCGGTTTACAGAATTTAAGAAAAAAGTAGTTAAATTTTGAAGGAAAAAAAATCATACTAGGTGCTTTGATTCATTTATATCTCCATTGCAATTTTCTACTACTTGAGCTTCTCATCCATAAATGAATGTGTCCTCCCCTCAACAAGGCTTGGAACTTGAAATTAAGGAGTAACGCCACCAAGAGGAAGAACAAGCAGGCAGCAAAGTAGGATGATCAGATTATGCTTAAACACATTTAAGGGTGATGGATCAGATGAATAAGAAGAGTGTTTAGCATTAAGAAATCACAAATTAATTGCCATTGCAATTGCAAGTATATATCAATTAATTCATGCCTATTAGCAAATAATGTATTTTGTCTGCAATTACAGCTATCGAAGTCAAATGACTTCTGAAGACTTGAGCCACGGTCTGCTCAATGATGAAGCAACCAACAAGCATTAGCATTGATCATGTATTTATTTTAGAAAGTTGTCCAATTGGCAGCTAATTGTTGTTCACACAAAGGCAAAGGCAAATTCTGGGGGGGGGGGTGGGCATCTAATTAAACAAATAGAAGAAGCAGCAGCAGCAGATATATAGACGGTTAGAAATGGAAATTAAGCATTTTTCTCCTCAACCAGAATTTTTTTTTTTTTTTAATTCGAGAAAACCTTATTTCTGAAAAGTATACTTTGTGGACCAGATGAACCAGATGAAGAAGTAAAATTTCAAATGTTCCAACCAACCGGAACCTTAACTCATCATCAACTCTGCCACCCTCCCTCCTGCATTGTCAACTTTGTAGTTTGTAATATTAATTTTTTTTTTCAAGTCCAGTGAAATAAAAGTAAAACAGCTGGCTGTCAGTTTTTCTAAACACAAATCATTAATTAATCCAGCCAGTCTGAGCTTTGGTACACTGTTTCCTTAACTTTAAAATTTTATATTTGAGATAATAATAATAATAAAGCCCACTTTATCACTATTAGTAATAATCCTCCTTTCTTTTATTATAGCATCTCCTCATAAATGAGGTTTATATATATATAGCATTTTAATAGCAAAAACTAATTTAGAATAGCTAATTGTATTTTAATATATATGATACACAATTATTTTAATAACCTGATATGATTTGGTTGATTTGACCGGTCTAAAAACAATTCAGATGATTTTCAATCAAATCAATATTAAATGATGAAATTAAAAAAATAATTAATTAAAAAAAACTAAAAAATAACCCGAATCATTCTTGGTGAACTCATCAAGCTCATGACATGGATCATAAGATCATGATAATCTCATAGAAAAAAAATTAAAAAAATA
>Ga0325414_1002534_pt1 | contig 18577 bp, 8 predicted proteins | sample PopdelMetagenome_8_FD_206183 | JGI IMG/M metagenome (GOLD analysis project Ga0325414, IMG submission 206183) | Populus deltoides microbial communities from Bellville, Georgia, United States - Leaf-PdKOR-R3 | ecosystem: Host-associated > Plants > Phyllosphere > Phylloplane/Leaf | place: USA... | reverse complement strand
TGGAGCAAGTTATGAGATAAGTCAAGAGAGTTTAAACCTGATAGCCTACTTATTTGTGATGGGATGCGTCCTATCAGTTGATTATTAGATAAAAGGAGTGTGGTTAGACCTGAAAGCCTACTTATTTGAAAAGGGAGGCCTATCAGTCTATTGTATGAGAGGTCCAACCAATAGAGTTGTTCGAGCTTAAACAAACTATTCGGAATTTCATTAGAAAAATCATTGAAAGAAAGTTTCAAGGCATTTAGCTTCTTAATGTTTTCAAATGAGGATGAAATCTGTCCATCAAACTTATTATTTGAAAGATCTAACCAAATAAGTTGTGTGAGGTTAGCAAAATTATTTGGAATTTTACTAGAAAAACTATTAAAAAAAAGTGTTAGAGAATGTAACATATTAAGATTTTCAAGTGAGGATGAAATTTGATTATCAAAGTTGTTGTTTGACAGGTCCAACCAAGCGAGTTGAGTGAGGTTAGTAAAAACATTTAGAATTTTACCGGAAAAATTATTAAAAGAAAGTGTCAAGGAATATAGCATATTAAGGTTTTCAAGTGAGGATGGAATCAAACTATCAAATCTATTGTTTGAGAGGTCCAACTTGGTGAGTAATGTGAGGTTAAAAAAACTATCCGAAATTTTACCAGAAAAATCATTGAATGAAAGCTTCAAGAAATTTATCATATTAAGGTTTTTAAGTAAGGATTGAATCTGACCATCAAACCAGTTATTTGAGAGATCTAACACAGTGAGTTGAGTGAGGTTAGAAACCTCATTCAGAATTTTGCCAGTAAAATTATTGGTTGAGAGAAGCAAGTGACTGAGCTGCATAAGATTTCTAAGTGAGAATGGGAGATGACCTTGAAAACTGTTATCTGAGAGGTACAACCATGTCAATTGCGTTTGATTAACAAAAACATCAGGAATTGGACCAATAAAATTATTGTATGTAAGATCCAAGTACTTGAGTTGCTTAAGTTTTCCAAAGGAGAAAGGGATTTGACCACTCAACTGGTTACCCGCAAGTCCCAACTCAATGAGTTGAGTGAGGTTACCGAGTAGACCCAGATTCGAGCCAACAAAATTGCACCCATTAAGATACATCATTTCCACATACTTCAGATGACTGATTGAATCTGGTTCCAAATGTATTGAGATTCGCGTATCTGACAGATCCAAATACAAAAGAGCATTGCTCAAATTGTATGGCGGAAAAGAGCCAGTGAGTTCTTCGTTGCTCGATAAATCAAGCGATTGAAGGTTTGATCGGCGAAAGAAATTATCAGGGAGTTCCCCTTGCAATCCACAATACCAGAGTTGGAGAGATGACAAAGAAGTAGACAAGTTCATTAAGGAACTGGGTACCACCAAAGACATGTGCACTCTAACCAAGTAGAGTTCTCTCAGCTGGGTAAGGTTCTGAGCAAGCTTGTTGAAAGAAATCGGTTCCAGCATCAGCTCCTCAGAGTTGGAAGAGAGATCAAGTGACACCAATCTGGATAAATGGGAGATTTCTGGGGGAACTTGGCCTGCAAAATTCGATGAATTTAGATTTAAATGGGTCAAATGCAAGAACTGGCCGAAGGAAGATGAAATGACGGAACGATTGAAGTCATTGCGAGAGAGATCGAGCTTCTGAAGATGATGAAGGGAGAAGAGAGTGTTGTTAGAATGGATGGTGCCATAAAGCATGCTGCAACCAAGGTCTAGGCCAATTACATGGCCAGATTTCATGTTGCATGTCACGCCATCCCAAGTGCAGCAATCTGTACCCTCTTTCCACAGCACTTTCTTGGGTGGATAACATGGAAATGTAGATAGAGAAGAAGGAATCATGGGAAAGGAATTTTTGAATTGGAGCAAAGCCAGGCTCTGGTCACCGGGGCATAATTTTACTGGAGAGGAGAAATTGGAAGAAGAATGAGCAGGTTGGGAGTGCGAATGGAAGAAAAGGAGGCAGAGAAATTGAGCGAGCAACAATGAAGATCCCATCATTCCCTGAAAGTGCTCTTCTTAGAGATTAACTTAGATTGTTGGGAGACTTCTATTAGAATGTAGTCTATATATATAGACTTCCAGAATGCATAATTTCCCCTTTCCTCGTTGTTTCTAAAATTATTTAATGGGAATAAAGTGTATGAGACGAACTGCATCCCACTCAATTTGAGAGAGTTCTTGTCGGAAACCTGCAGTGTTCGGGTTTCAAACTTGATTAATTACATTAGATATTGAAACGTGCCAATGGGTCTCGTGACCTTTACATGAATTTTCTGATGAAGCATCTTAAAAGTTTACTCCCACAACCCTACTCCTGTTTTTTAACTTAACTTAATCCCCTTTTGAGTAGTGCTCAATACGCTACTCCTTTTATATATATATATATATATATATATATATATATATAGAGAGAGAGAGAGAGAGAGAGAGAGAGAGAGAGAGAGAGAGAGAGGGGCCAACTACCATGTACCTAGTAAAATCTGGCGTTACCCGTGACTTGGTTTAAAGATGGGTCATGGCCTAGGTTGGTAAACATAAATTAATATTTTTATATTTTAGAATTTTTTAATACGATGATGTTAAAAATTAATTTTAAAAATATTAAAATATTATTTTAATATATTTTTAAGTAAAAATATATTAAAAAATAACCTCTACCACACTTTTAAATAATTCTTTACTTGTTATTCACCCAGATTTTGCTAGTAATATATATAATCTATCTATTTACATCATTTTTTTTTAATTGATGAATGAATATATATTTTAACTAGTTATAACACTTAGGCAGTTTTTGAAAAAAAATAAAATAAAATAAATTAAGGTATACTTTGTATTTGATCTTAGTATAAAGACACATCCTTTGTGTCCTTCTGCATGCATTAGTGTTTTAGTTAAGAAGAAATTTTGTTAATATGTGAACCATAAATTAATTATTTATCATATATAATATAAGATTTTGCCGTTGGCTTGGTTGCTTGCTATGTTCACTTGATGTTAATACAATTCTAATAACTACAAGCATGCATAACAAAGTACAATATTTGGATTAAATAAATAAATAATTCATAAAAGAAATTGAAAATTTAACAACTAGTAAATTCATAAAATTAAGTAGGTGTTTTTTTTGTTGAATAGTGAAATGGATATTCATTTTGTAGCATAAAATATAACACGTCTATATTAGATATGCTAAGTCATTATTATAAATTTAAATTATATTATATACATGATTTTTTGTATATCAATAAAAGCATGCAATGAACATAGGGCTTTATACCAACAAATGATTAGGAATTATATTTATCTAGTGTTTAGTGTTTATATAATAAAATTTAATATATGATAATAACCATAAGAAAATAATAGTGGCTCATACGCATAAGGATGAGTCCAGCAAGGGGAAAATCTTTGATTGCTTTTTTTGTGCAATAATTTTTTATTTTAAAATGCTTGTTTTTTTTAAACCTTTTATCTTCGGTAATAATTTTTTTGACCCTTAAACTGAAACCATAATTTTTTAAACACTTGGAATTAATTTTTTAACAATCATGAAATCCTAATAACTTTTTTATTTTATTTTTTTAATAGTTATAACTTTTTAATTTTATTTTTAATTTTTTATTTTTTGCCTAATTATTACGTGCTAGCAGTGTATATATATATATATATATATATATATATATATATATATATATCATGCACTCTTATAATCAAATTGCGCTGAAAACACCATAGCCTAACTGTTGCATCAATTAGTTGTTATTAAAATGGGATCCACGCAACCACTTGTCATAAGAAGAAGAAAATTTTCTCCATAAGAAAAGGATAATTTGCCTAATAATATTTTTTTCCTTATTTAAATCATTATATTTCTTATATATATATATATCTATTTTAATTAATTGCAATAAAATTAAATAGACAAATGGAATGTAGCTGTAGATTACCTTATTTTTTCGAGTTCAACGACTTAAGATTTGCATGGAAGACTGAGGTGGAAGACTTGGTTTTTTTTATGTATTTTTTTTAGAAATAAGTTTTTAAATTTATATTTATCAAGAAAAAAAAAATGTTTGGCCACCCAGATGATTGTAAGGTGGAAGACTTGTTGACATGGCTTTCCTTGGTCTTCTCTCCAAATACAGAGCAACTTCACATTATATTCTGTATTTGACTAGCATAGACCGGAACATGTAATGCAGCAACTGATATATTCGGATCGTGTTAATATTATTGTCATGATGCAACTTTACATGATATATTCGGACGTGTTATTATGCGATGTTACATGAAAGATTTAATCTCGATGTTGAACACCAATAGCAAAACTTATGTGCCCTTATACATCAAATATAAAAATACTAAAATATTTTTGTTGACGGAGTATTTATCAAACTTGATTTATAGGTAAGATCGAGTTTTAAATTAAATCAAATAAAAATTAATTATTGATATTTTTATAAGCAGCATATTTCATTGAATATAAAGTAACAACAATAAAAAAATAATATTTAGAAAATCTATAATGATTTGAAATAAAAAGAAAAATTATAATTTTTCTTATTTAGAAAAACTATATATATAATTAAAATCCTATACACATATTTCTTTTTTATTTTGATGAAAATATTTTTTTATTAGAAATCAAATCCTAATGGATAATCATAAACCAATTACAATATCTATTTTTTGCATTTTTAAAATATGAGAAAGATGCAATTTTTTTATATGAAAACATACTTGAAAAACTTTTAGAATTTGACCATACCATATGCATGAAAACAAAATATTTTTTTTTAGTTTTTGAAAGAGGAAATTAATTTAAAAATTTTTTGAGATGTTTTTGAGTTTTTATTTTTTTTAGAAATGTTTTGGAGAAAACCAAGTATTTTAATATTAGATCTGCATCTTACAATGTAAATATACAACTCAATATTATACAAAATTGATAGAAAAACATGCAAGAAAATCACAAATTTTTTGAAAGGCTTTTATTTTTCTAATAATATATTATTATTATTATTATTAAATTTAAATTGGGCTAGACACGGCCTAGCCATCCAAGCTGGGCCAAAATGGGTCTAGCCCAATGCAACTTAGCCATTGGCCGAACCCAATGGCTAATGTTGCATGAACAATGGATGGGGAGAAAGATAAGGGAGGTTAAATAGCATAGGGGAGAGGAGCTGCTAGTCTGGTTGTTGACCGGCAGAGGAGTTGTGGGTGAAGACACCAATGTCAGTTGCTGGATAAGAGAGAAGGAGAAGGGGAAGCTTGTGGTGGAGGAGTTGTTGCAGCTATGGAGGAAAAAAGAGAAACAATTAGTGGGGAGGGAGAAGTCTGGTAGCGTTTATGGAGGAATTGGTGGCTGGCGTTGGTTGTGGGAGGAAGAAGGAGAAACCTTCGGTTGGGAGCAAAAAGGAGAAGTTGGTAGAGAAGAGAGAGAAGCTTGCAGTGGCTCCTCCTAGCATGAGATGGCCGGTTGGTGATTATGCTAGTAAATTGTGGTGGAGATGGTGGTAATCATACTAGTGGTGAGAGTGATACATATTATAACATATATCTAGTATTGCCATGACCATTCTTCTTTATCAGGATTAATTGGGTTAGAGAGAGAATAATAAATTTTTGTTCATAAGAAAAGGAAAATTTGCCTAATAATATGTTTTTTCCTTATTTAAATCATTATATTTCTTATATATATCTATTTTAATTAATTGCAATAAAATTAAATAGACAAATGGAATGTGGATGTAGATTACCTTATTTTTTCGAGTTCAACGACTTAAGATTTGTATGGAAGACGACTGAGGTGGAAGACTTGTTTTTTTTTTATTTATTCTTTTTAGAAATGATATTTTTAAATTTATATTTAACAAGAAAAAAAAATGTTTGGCCACCCAGATGAATGTAAGGTGGAAGACTTGAATTGATATGGCTTTCCCTGGTCTTCTCTCTCCAAAGACAACGCAACTTCACATGATATTCTGTATTTGAGTGCTAGCTGATATATACTGGAACATGTAACAACTGATCTATTCGGACATGTTAATATATATTATTGTCATGATGCAGTTTGATGGCTTCAATATGCGATGTCACATGAAATACTTAATCTCGATGTTGAACAGTACCAATAGCAAGACTTACGTGGCCTTACACATCAAATACAAAAATACTAAACTAATTTTGTTGACTTAGTATCTATCGACTTGATCTCTAGCTAAGACTGAAACCAAGTAAAAATTAGCTCAGTATTACCCTTTTAACTTGGCAGGTCCACTCACTTAGTGGCGGAGCCATAATTGTACAAAAGGGGGCAATTGCCCCCTTAATTGTTTTTTAAATATTTTTTATATTAAAATATTAATATAATAGTTTGGTAGATGATTGATATACATAAGGAAAATTATTATTATTATTGACTAATATCCTAATATAATATATAATATAGATGTCTAGCTTTACCCCAAAAATTTCCCTTTTCTTGTTTTTTTCTTTCCCTAACTAACCGAGAGCCTTTTTTTTTCTTTTGAGTTGTTGTTCATGCCTCTCTCCCTAACGCAAATTTCTTTTCGAGTACAACTAAGCAATTAACTCATTCAAGTTCAAAGAAAAGTCATGAAATTAACCCCGACACTCTCCTTGTTGACCCTAACTTAAGAAGACCAATTTATAAATACCATATAAATCATAGGGATGCAATCCAAAAAACTTATCTATAAAAGGGTCCTTATCAACCTTCACACTATGATTTTCCTCAAAAATAATTTGGGAATATATCAATACTACGACGCTTTAATCTAACTTAATTTTGTGCGTACCCAACATGGTTGGAGTACATCATTGCCAAAGATGCTGCCTTTTGCTTGTATTGTTACCTCTTCAAGTCAAAAGGGGGTGTTGATTCGTTAGTGAGTGTTAGGTTTTCAAATTGGAAAAAAAAAGAGATTTGATCTTCATATTGGAAAGTCTAATAGTAGTCACAATGCAGCTCGAATAAAATGTGAGAATTTGATGAATGAAAAACAAAGTATTATGATTTTGTTATCCAAGTAGACAATAAAGAGTTAAAGTGATTATTGAACTCGATTGAATGCTTCAATAGAGTGTGCTCATTTTTTGTTGCACCAAGGACTTCCATTTCACTTCCATTTTGTGGCCATAATAAATGTGAATATTCAAGCAACCAATGAAATTATCTAGAGCTCTTGCATTTCCTTTCTAGAAATAATGAAGCTATTAAAAGAGTTACTTTCAGTGAAGCTCCTAAGCATAACAAATTGACTTCTCTAAATATTAAAAAAGACATTACTCAAGCTATTGCAGAGAAGGTTACAATGTGATTATCAAAGATTTAGGTTACTCATTATTTTCAATTTTAATTGATGAGTCACGTGACATATCAATCAAGGAACAAATGGTAGTTGTTCTATAATATGTAAACAACAATTGACATATAATTGAATGTTTTCTTGGCATTCAATATGTGTCAGATATAACAACTAGTTCACTTAAGGCAGCTATTGAAGCTTTGTTTTCTAAACATGGGCTAAGCATATCAAGATTGCGTGGTCAGGGATATGATAGAGTTAGTAACATGTAAGGTGAATTTAATGGCTTGAAAGGAATTATTCTAAATAACAATCCAAGTGCATATTATGTATATTGTTTTTCTCACAGACTTCAACTCATGTGGTTGTTGCACAAAAGCATAATGAAGTTGGAGATGTCTTTAATTTCATTTCTAGCATTATAAACATAGTTGGAGCATCATGTAAAAGAATAGAGGAGATTAGAGAAAATGGAGAAATTTCTAGTGGATAAAGTCTGAATCAAGAAACTTCTCTTAGAAGGTATGGTGATACTCGTTGGGGCTCCCACTATGTTACAATTATTCGTCTACTTGTAATGTTTTCATCAGTTTTTGATGTATTTGAGATTATAAGGGAGGATGAGATGAACTCAGAATAAAGAACATAAATAGTTGTTTTAACAGATATTATGGAATCATTTAATTTTGTGTTCATGCTTCATTGTTTGAGAAGGATACTAACAGTTACTAATGAGTTCTCACAAGCATTACAAAGAAGAGATCAAGACATAGAAAATGCTATGATTTTATTGAAAACATCAAAGAAACGATTCAAAATGATGACAGAGAATGATTAGGAATCTTTATTGGAAGAAGTGTCATCTTTTTGCATCAAACATGATATTGATATTCTAAATATGAATGATAAGTATAAGTTTTGTGGGCGTTCAAGGCAAAAATCTTAAGGGATTACAAACCTACACCATTTTCGTTATGAATTGTTTAACAATATCATCGACATGCAACTTACTGAGTTAGATAGTCATTTTACTGAGATGAGTACAGAGTTACTTCTTTATGTGGCATGTTTAAACCCAAGTGACTCTTTCTCAACTTTCAACAAAGAAAAGCTTATTCGTCTTACTCTTTTTTTTATCCCAATGAATTCTTTATAATGGACCTTATGGTACTTGGTGACCAACTTGATCCGTATATTATTGATCTATATAGTGATGATGAGTTCTCTGTTATTGAAGGTATTGCTAGTCTTACATAGAAAAAGAAAAAACTAGGGGGGAAGGCTGATTTTTTGTCGACTTTGGCCTCTAATTCCTCCTCTCTCAGGCCATGAGATCCATCCATATTTATAAAGGGTAGAAGAGGGACACTTTATTTCTTATGATGTTAAATCTTGGCTTTTGGTTCGATCTGGAAGGATCTGAACCGTTAGCTCAAAGTAGCTATAATAGGCTATCAGATTTATTGTAAAAAAAGGACTGGTCAGTTTGGCCACTTTAGGGCGATGCCATATCCACTATGGTATCAATCAACTACCATTAGAATGTAGTTAGGTGTCAGGTAATCATTTTTGTGTAAGTTTTGTCCAATTTGATGAAGTGATGAAGCATAAAATGTATTAGGAAGGAAGCCACTCGAGCAGCCTCTCTAGAGAAAAAGATGAATAATCAACCCCAAAACGATGTTGTTTTAGCTAGGTGCATTTTAGTCCTTCGATTTCTAATGTCTGTTAGTTACATCCCTGATTGGCTTCAAACTTTCAATTTCTTTCAATTTAACCCTGACAAACTTCAATTTCAGCATCTTTTTCACAAGGGTCCTTGGTCTTGGATTTATAGAATTTGATCATTAATTGACCAATTAAACTTTCAATTCTCTACAATTTCACCTTGATTTCAATCAATTGGGTCCCTTGAGTTTAGTGTCTTTTCCAAAATGATCATTGGTTGTGAAGTTCTTGCAATTTTACCCTTAATTTGAATCATTTGACTTGGTAAAAATAAATTTGGTCTTCTAAAATTCCAATCTTCTCAATTAAACCCAAATTGGACTCCCAAACTTAATTTTCACCAATTAAGCCCCTAATAAAATTAATTTGACTCATTTAAAGTATAATTAAGTCCTTGCACCTAATTAAATCCTTCCATTGAAACCAAATTAGTTCTCAAACATAATTAAACTTTAAATTGGCCCATGATTAAATCCAATTGGTGTATTAAAAATCTAATTATGTCCTTTGGCTTAATTTGTTTATGCAGATTCGTCCAATAATGATTTAATTTGACCTTGAATCTGCATTGTCTCTTCAATTTTGGGTAAAATGGGGTACAATTAGACTCCAATTCCATCCAAAATTGTAGCTTGATTTTTTCTCCATTTGAAATCCTCCTAGCTTGCTTTTGCCAAAATGCTAGTCTTTATTTTAATTCTTTTTTGGAAAGGAATAAGATGAATTTGAGGAATAACCTAGAATGGGTTATGATAGTTACCCTTCTCTTTACAATGCTTACGATAAAAAGTCGTGTAAAAGACTTTAGATAGCAAGCTTTGTAAAGAACAAAAAGAAATGAGAGATAATTGATTCACTAGATTAAGATATAGTCACTCCTTCTAAAAATGTTTGAAGTGAGGGCTCAATAGAGCACTCAGAGGGGAAAAAAAAAGATAAGGCTAGAAAATGCATTATTCGAAGGAAAAGAGAGATAGGGTTTGGAAAAAAAATAATGATCTTGGTGAACATACTGAAAGACCCCCTTTTTTTGAAGTGGCATAGTTGTACCAGACAACCTACCTATTGGTGAAATTAAAAAAAAAAATTAAAATGGTCAAATTGTTAAAGGTTTTTCTAAAATGATATTATTATAATGGGTGATCTGCCCAAGTGAAAAAAATGCAAAGATCTTTTGAGTGGTGAAAAATGCGAAGATTTTTTTAAAATGGTGAAAAATGTGAAAGATTTTTCAAAATGGTCTTATTTTAATGGGCGACCTGCTTAGGTGAAAAATGCGAAGGTTTTTCAAAAATGGTGAAAAATGTGAATGATTTTTCAAAGTGGTTTTATTTTAATGGGTGACCTGCTTAGGTGAAAAATGCAAAGATTTTTCAAATTGGTGAAAAATACAACTTACCTGGCGAAAGGATTTGGTTAGAGATGCCTTGAAGGAACAAAAGGATAGGGCTCGAATGCATACTATCTAGGAGATGAGAGCTCAAAGGAGCACTTAAAGTGAAAAGAGACAAGGCTTGAAGGCACACTATCTAAAAGGTGAGGACTCAAAGATAAGCTTAAAAGAGAAAGATAAGGCTTGAAGGTGTACTATCTGAGAGATGGGGGCTCAAAGATATACTCAAGAAGAGATATTATATAGAGATAGGGCTGACACACTATCTAAAAAGTGAAAGCTAGAAAGCACTCTCAGAAAGGAAAGATAAGATAGGACTAAAAAGCATATTATTTGAGAGATGGGACATAAAGGTGCTCTCGAAGGAGGTAGGGTTAGAAAACAAACTACTTGGGAGATGAGGGTGTAAAGGTGCTCTCGAAGGAGGTAGGGTTAGAAAATACACTACTTGGGAGATAAGAGCTCAAAGAAACACTCGAAAAGAGATAGGGTTAGAAAACACACTATTTAGAAGATGTGGACTCAAAGGCGCACTTAAAAAGTGGTAAGGTTAGAAAATGCACTATCTGAGAGATAAGGGCGCAAAGGCATAATTGAAAGGAGGTAGGGTTAGAATACGCACTTCCCAAGAGATGAGGGTACAAAGGCGTATTCAAAAGGAGGTGGAGTTAGAAAATGCATTACTCGAGAGACGAGAACTTAAAGGAAGGCTTAAAGACTCACTAAAAAAAAGAAGGCTTAAAGACGCACTCAAAAAAAGAAAGGCTTAGAAAACACACTACATAGAAGATGAAGGCTCAAAGGCACGCTCGGAAGACATTTATTGGTGAGACACTAGTTTGTCAAATATCAAAGTAATCCATTATGATCAATATGCATGTATACTTACCTAGTAAATATAGATCCCTTTTTCTTATTAACTTTTCTCCTTCTTGAAAATTCGAGTCTCTATAGTATGTTGCGACGACTTTTTCGCTCTTGCTTACTCGAGTCATATCTTGTGATTTTTGACCTTTAGGAAGGTCATGATATCAGCATATGTTTTTTCCCTCCAACCTTTATCTCCAAGGTCGCCAACTTTACCCAACATTTTCTATTTTTTTAGAAAGGAAATCATGGAGCCAACCCTATTATGTGTTTTTTAGATTTGCCCCCAGCTTGATCATACACCCAAATTTGGATTTTCTATAGAGATAAGGTTGTGCGAAAGAAGATTCGGTTCTATACATGGAGTTGTTTTCATAGAGAATTTTTGGAATTTGAAAGCTATTTCAAACACAAAAATCATATTATTAGTTTAAAGCAAACTTGTTACAAATTCAAGTGATTCCTATAGATAGGTCTTCATAAGTGTTGAAAATATTGTTTTGCTTTTGGTGAAAATATGATATTTTATTGGTCAATGAGTTTAAGCTTCAATATAAGGGTTTCAGAGAACCATTCTTCAAAGCATTTATTTTATTTGTATGAATAATGAAGCTTGTTTTGTATGAGAAAGTATTGCCTGTCGATCCAGGGTTCATGGGTGTCGCATATGTGCGACGTCGCGGCGATTGTCCACTATTATAAAGTGTATCTGTCTGGCAAACATGGAGAGATAAGGAATTCTTATCTTTTATAAGTGGAAAGCAGGAATGAAAGTCGTCACCTAGTATTTGGCCACTAGAAACCTTAATTGGTCTCAGAGATCGGGCACGGGGACTGGTTGCGTAAAGGGAAGATATTAACACCCCAAATACGCCCTACCTAATGTAAGCTGCATTATTTGATTGTCTGATATATGCTAAGATGTTATTGTATTTCTAACTGTCGGCCCATCTATGGTTTAAGAAAAGTTTTCCTTGGTAAGGAGATCCTTATCTTACCGGGTTAAACATAACCATTCTAATGTCAGTAAAAAAACTATCCTTTTAATATCAAGAATATGTCTTACGTATAAGAGGAAAATACTTAATATTAAAATAAGACAAAATAATTTTTTGGAGATTTTGAAATATTGGCTTAGTTCTCATGACTTTAATAAACTGGTTTTCAAAGTTAAAATGCATGCTAAAACATATATATATTTTTTTAAAATTTTCTTTCTATGGAAATATGATATGATTTTTTTTAGAGACTTGGTCGTATGCATGAAAACAAGACTTTTTTTTGTTTTATAATTTTTGCAATGTTTTGATGAAAACTGGATTTGTATCTTTACAATATAAAAATACAAATCGATATTAATCAAAATGACATAAATTTTATGTGGGGAATCAACATTTTTTTTTGAAAAAAAGATTTTTTTTCAATTTTTTTTACTGGACCGAACCCAGCCCAACCATTTTGGTTTGGGCTGGTGCTGTCCGGCCTAGAAAACAAAAAAAATAGTGGAGAGACTCTCCACTGTTCATTTTGTAGAACAGTGGAGGTCACAGAGCCAAAAAAAAAAAGGAAGGAGGAGGAAGGGAGTGGGGCGGCTAACCGAGCGGTGGCGCTGGGGCTACGGACAATGGCATTGTGGTGGTTCTTCTTCTTCTCCTCTGCTTCTCCATGTTTCTTCTTCCTCTGGTTTTTTGTTTTTATGTTTGCTGCCCCTTATCTAGCTTCTATTTCCTATTTTCTTATGCTTTCCTCTCTGTCTCTTCTTGTTTCTCTTTTGCTTTTTCCTTTTTGTTTTTAATTCATTCATTCCTCTCTTTCAATTTTCGTTCTCCTCCATTTTTTTCTTTGCTTTTTTTCTCTACTCAGTTTCTTCTCTTTCTCTCTTCTGTATCTCAAAAAATTCTTTCTTTTTTTTTTCTCCCTCTATCTGCCCATTTTTTCATTCATCCCTCTCCTTTATTTATAGGAGACCAGGGGAGAGAGCCACCCCTACCCAGTCCAATCATGCCGAATGGGTAGGGTAGCTGGGCGGCCACTGGGCAATCATTCTAAGGCGCCAAAGAGCTTGTTTCCTCTACTCTTTCATCTTTGGCAGGTCAATGGGTGTGGGTCATGTTGGTTTTGAGTCTTTGGGAGAGAGGGAAAACAAGAAAAAACAGGGGAATAAACCCCTTCTTCCCCTGCCTCTACGTGTGCAGGGGAAGAAAGAGAACAATGCCATTCAAAACAACATTGTTTTAGTTTTTTTTAGAGGTTGGGGAAAAAATTGAATTTGGAGAATAACCTAAAAATGCTTTATGACAATGGGTAGGAGGAGAAACTATCTGACAGATTAAAGCATCAGTGTCGGTGGCAATTGCTATAGACAGTGCTGTCTTTGGTTGTCTAGGACGGAGGACCATGTGATGTCGACGAGTAGCAGGTCGAGGAGGAGAAGAGCCTGGGCCTATAAGCTATTGGAGAGGATACGAGGAGAGATCTACATAGAGTTGTGGACCGGCTAGAAAGCCTGTGGAGGGATTGGTCAACACAACAAGGCATCAAAAAACCTGTTGCAGGATCAGTATGTTCTATAGTAGCAAGCTTGGAAGCTTGAACCTCTATTGATGGAGAACCTATTCCTGTATAACGATCATTGGAAAAAAAAAAGATGGTGATAGTATGGCAGGGTTGGATGGTGATGGATTGATTTCAGAATCAATTGGCATGCAGTAGGTTTATTGGGTGTGGCGGATGACAGGGCAAAGGTGCTGGTTTGGCAAGGTTGTGGAGCAAGAGGATGAAAGTTTTGGGGAGGATTCAAGGTTGGGAGGTGTGTAGGGTGTGTGTAGGGTACAAGTTGATATGCTATCTATTCAGAATTCACGAAAGGAAAAACATCTTCCTAAAAACAAACAAGACGTGAGACATAAATACGTTGAGATGCTAAATCAAGACAACAATAACCAAGATGAGAAGAGGTATATCCTAAAAACACACATGGAGAGGAATGAAAATCTAACTTGTGAGCATGATATAGATGCAAAAAAAGAAAAACAAAGACACCCAAAAATACATAGAAAATTATAATTAGGAGTACGACAAAACAGATACTCAAACGAAGATTTATTTTGGAGAACAAGTGTAGACATGTGATTAATAAGATATACTGATGATTCAAAAGCATAGTTCCAAAACTATAGTAGTGCACTACATTAGCCTAAAAGAGTGAGGCCGATTTTAATAATATGCTGATGGCGACGTTAAACGATGTCATTTTATTCATGAGTATGATGACAGATTAATTAGTAATGAATACCAATAGTCTGAAAAAACTGATGTAATTTATAATATTCACCACCCCAATTAGTTTGAACAAATTTAATTTTACATGAAAACCGATTCTTAACAAATGTTTGAAAACAATGAAAAATGAAAAACACATTAGATTTTGCAACAAGAGGATAATACCATATATGTTTGGTAAGTGCATCAATAAATATAACAAAGTAACGAAAACCATAAGAAGAAATCATAGGGGCAGGACCCCAAACATCACTTAATATTAAATCAAATAGGGCAATAGTTTTATGACCTATAGGTCGCAATGACAGATGCGATGACTTGCCTAATGGACAAGCTTGACATTAAGCAAGAGAACGCCTAGAAGTACAAACTATTTTATTGTTGGAAACAAACAAATTTAAAATGCAAGAGATAGGATGACCCAAACGACGATGCCACAGCTCAGCAATCGCGGAGAGGCAAAGAGACCAAAACACTTAAGGAATTGATGTAGCAGAAGACTCAGATAGAACATAGAAACCATCATTACTCTGACCAGAAAGGAGAACTTCCTTGATGATGAGATCCTTGACATAAAATAAAGAAGCATGAAATTCAAAATAAACATGATTATCATGAAAGAATTTTTGAATAGATAATAGCAGTTTGGTAATTCAAAAATACATTTTGAGGAATGTAACTTGGTATGCCCAATATGTGATATGGTAAGGCCCTTACCGTTATCAATATGCAAATGATCATTACCAAGATAGGGTGTAGAATCAGTTAGAGTTGCAAGATCAGGTGTGATGTGTTGATTCACGTCAGTGTCCAAGAACCAAGTAGTAGCAGAAACAATCCCTACAACAAGATGAGCAGAGGGTTGTTAGGTACTACTGTGAAACTGGGCACAATAAGGAGTTATGCGAAACTGGGCACAATAAGGGCTATACAACATAAATCTAGATTAACCATTTAACAAGTAAATTATTAAAAGAATAAGATAACAAATATAAAACATATTAGTATCAAACATTAAAGTCCATGTTAAGTTTATATTATACTTATTCTTACACCATTAGCACCTTTTCACCTTGACATAATAAACTTAACTAAAGATAATGAAAGAAAGAAACATCAATAAACAAGATAAGAACATAAATAAGATATAAGTTAACTAAGTAAAGGAAAGGAAATGAAAAGCATAAACAAGATATTAATGAAAGCAAAACTTAAGCATTACAAAAAATATAAAGAAAGAGAGTAAGAACATGATCTTGATCTAAAAACCAAGATGCCTAAATGCATGGCAAATGCCTCCTTTTATAGGCTAAAATTTGGAACTATTGATTTGTTGACTAATTGTTGAGTAGGTGGCCACTTTTTGACTTGGTGACAATTCTTATCTTCTTATCTGAACAAAATGTCATTACTAACGTCAGGATTTGAATAGATAGTCTCATAAAAGTTCTGGGAAATTGTCTCAGATTTCCAACAAAAAAGAAATCGGTGCATTTGGATTTCTAGAACTCGAGATATGGGCTGAACACTGAACAATGTCTGGGCTGTATGACAGATTCTGACTCCTCTGTTTTTGCTACAATTTGAACTTGAAAACAACTTTTTTGAATCTTAGACTCTACATAAATGTTTTAGGCCTATGTCTTAGCTTTCCATACATATAAACTAGACCTAATTCCAAGTTCTATATCTCCAGTTATGATCCAATAATCGAATGATGTTCTAATTTGGACTGAATCAACATTTTTTTTTGAAGCTTAGCCCTCTCTTTGTCTTCTCAATTTCAGTAGTTAAACTCATCAATCAATCATTTGATTTATGTGATAGGCTTGTATTTAAAATGAACATTTACCATAAATTAAAGGTATCTTATATTATCAGACATGTTATTATAGAATATGCTATAGTTAAGGAGTTATTGATACTTCCAGTGCAAAATGATGATATAAAACCTTGATAAAAATGCACTTGTAAGTACTAATCAAGGGAGAAGTCGGCAACAATAGTAGTAGAATCCATTTAGTAAAGGAAGAGAAAAGTTGGTTGTAAGTAGGATGGAGAGAAGTTCTGATGACAAAAGGCTTTGATACCAAGTCGAGAATAATTATGAGGCTTTACCTTTGGTTTAGCCAAACCTTTTCTATGTATATGTGGAGGGCAATATAGAATAATTAAGGTAGAGATTACAATACTAAAGTAGTGCCTATAATATTTCCTATATATACATTCTATAATACTAATGAATAACCTTTATATTTATATAGTGAATTTTGATATGTCATAATAACCAACAAGAAAATGATAGTGGGCTCGCACGTATAATGTTGAGCTAAGCAAGAGAAAAACCTTTAATTGCCCCCTACATGCGAGGCGATGCATGTGCTTTTTGAACATTTTATCTCCAACAATAATTTTTTTGGCCCTTAAACTGAAAACACAATTTTTTAAACACTTAGAAGTAATTTTAAACAATCACAAAATCCTAATAACTCTTTTATTTGAAAACTTTTTTTAATAGTTATAACTCTTTAATTCTCTAACAATTCTTTTATTTTTTAAACTATATATTGTAATAACTCTTTAATTTTCTAATTTATTTTTTACTTAACTGTTTACATGCTAGCAGCTTCTATAAACCATGCACTCTTATATGAGGATGTGCTAACGATAGTATTTTTTTGTGTTTATAAAGCTTACTAGTATTTTCTTTTAATCTTGGTCTAACTATTTTTGTAACCCTCATTTTAGAGGAGGAACTTATTGAATTAGATGATAGTCTTGTATTAAGGAAATATCCTTATGAATATTATTTGTGCAAGACTCAGGTTTTATTTATATTTTTTTTCTTCTCATTATATTTTCTTACAACAGTTGGAAGACTTGTTTTTTTTTTATATATTTTTTTAGAAACGAGATTCTTAACTTTATATTTAACTAGAAAAAAAAGTTTGGCCACCCAGATGATTGTAAGGTGGAAGACTTGTTGATGTGGCTTTCCTTGGTCTTCTCTCCAAATACAACGCAACTTGACTGGATATTCATGGATAGTCAGCAAATTAATTGGTTATTTAACTAGAATAGACTGGTACTGGAGAATGGAGATGATAGCTACGTTCCGGAATGCATATTTCCCCTTTCCTCGTTGTTTCTAAAATTATTTAAATAACAAATTTTATATGTACTAATATTTGCACTCAATTTGTCCTACTAAATATTAATATTATAGCATTGTGAAGAGATCTTTGATTTTTAATCTCTTTCGATTATATAAACACTTATTTTTTACTTTTTGTTAATCAAAACTTTCTCTTGAAGTTTTCACATTCTCGCCTATTACAACTTTTAAAATTCCATTCTTTTGTATTATGGTGTGTCTAGAAGTGTGGTAAAACTTTAATTTTGAATAATTTTATTTTTTAATTAATTTTTTATATTTTTGGATCATTTTAATGACTAATGTCAAAAATAAATTAAAAAAAATAACAAAGTATTATATTAAGGTGTGTTAAGAAGCGTGGTCAAACTCTAATTCTGAAAAATTTTATTTTTTTAAATTAATTTTTATACTTTTGGATCATCTCAATGGCTAATATCAAAAATAAATTATAAAAAAATAAATATTATTTTAATATATTTTTAAATAAAAAACATATTAAAAAATAATTTCTATCATAGTTTGAAATAAATTATTACTTGTCATTCACCTGGGTTTTACTTGTAATACTCTCTCTTTTTCTCTCGTATCAGATATTGTTGAATTTATACTTAACCAGAAAAAAAAAGTTTGGCCAACCAGATGATTGTAAGGTGGAGGACTTGCTGATATCATTAATTTGGCTAAAACAAATTAATTGGTTATTTGATATCCACCAAATGATCAGAACAGTACTGGAAAAAATGGTTATGAACTTTCCATCAATATTGACTTGGTGCATTTAATTTCCAGGATGGAGATGTTTTATGCGTATCTTGTT
>Ga0325414_1002533_pt1 | contig 18581 bp, 16 predicted proteins | sample PopdelMetagenome_8_FD_206183 | JGI IMG/M metagenome (GOLD analysis project Ga0325414, IMG submission 206183) | Populus deltoides microbial communities from Bellville, Georgia, United States - Leaf-PdKOR-R3 | ecosystem: Host-associated > Plants > Phyllosphere > Phylloplane/Leaf | place: USA... | reverse complement strand
CACTTCGCGGCATGATCGCACTAACATTCTCTTTTGGATTCAATGCTTGGGAGGGCAATTTTCCATTCATTTGTGCTTCCAATTTCCCCACACTTGAAGCTACTTGCCCCATTTGCTTCTCCAAGTTGTGAATACTTGACCTTGTTTCCTGTTGAAAAGATATGACATTTTGTTGCAAGGTCACAGTGTTAGAAGCCAAAGTTTTCATCATCTCATGAAGATTATCACTGGATGACGACCCCATAACATTGGAGTTTGTGAATGTAGGTGGTTGTCTTGCTTAATAATTTTATTGGGGCTAAAATCCATAGGGATGGAACTATCATCCTTGATTGCCTTGTTGAGTATGTTCCCATAACGTAGGTTGGGATGATCTCTCCATCCAGGATTATACGTGTGGGAAAAAGGATCATACTTACGCTGAAGTTGTCCATTGAATGCTCCATCAACTACATTAGCTTGTTCAATGTAATCTTCTTGCATTGTTGGGCACATATCCGAAGCATGTCCTTGTAAGGAGCATATGCTACAAACTTTCACTTGCTGTACATTGCCACAAGCCAAAGAACGCACAAGAGAAGTAAGATCATTAACATTATTCTTAAGGTTAGAAATGCTTACCTCATTTACTCGTTTATTTGTGAAGTCTCCACGGGTGCTAAACTGTTTCGAGTTGGCTGCCATGTTTGAGATCAATTAGCGTGCAGCCTCGGGTGTCTTATCTACCAATGCCCCTCCACTTGTAGCATCAATGATACTACAGTCAGTAGGCATCAATCCTTCATAGAAATATTGAATGAGCAGCTGATCGGGTATTTGATGATGAGGGCAATGAATACACAGTTGCTCAAATCTTTCCCAATACTCGAAAAGTGTCTCTCCATGAGATTGTTGAATCCCACACATTTCTTTCCTTATGTTGGCAACTTGAGATGTTGGGAAATACTTCTCAAGGAAAATCTTTTTCATGGCATTCCAAGTTCCAATGGAACCTGGGAGAATAGAGAAAAGCCATGCCTTTGCTGCCCCTTTTAAAGAGAAGGGAAAGCTTTCAACTTAACATGTTCTTCGTCAACTACATTCAATTTCATGCCAACGGAAACCATATGGAACTCCTTGAGATGAGTATGAGGATCTTCTCCTGCAAGACCATTGAATGTTGGTAGCAAATGTATAAAACCAGATTTGAGCTCAAAGTTTACATTATTGTTGATGTTTATGCACAATGGTTGATTTTCCACGTTAGGAGCAGCAAGCTCCTTGAGTTTTTGTTGTCGTGCAACAACCATGGTGTTTTCTATTTTGAGATCTACCTACACTTGACTCTAGTTATTAGAATGGGTTACATGCATAAATCATCAAGAAAACTCAAAATAAACCAACCACACAAGAGATCGAAAACAATGCAAATTGTACAAAAATCCTACGCTAGAAAACTAAAACTGCCTAAAAACCCTAAAAAATAGCGGAATTTGGCCTTAATAGGGTAGGGCTAGTGGTGAGATTGGGAGATTTTACTTTGAAGGTTGTGATTTCCATGCTCTTCCTTATTTTATTTTCTTGCTTTAGATGTCCAGAAAGGTATGGATGTTAGCTTTTTAATGCCACTAGAATCACTTCATTTCAACATCTAGAGCTCATGCTCTGCACAAAACATCAACTGAATGTCAAATCTGCCAATTACCTCCAACTTACTCCTTTATGCATCTTTCATCCAAAAATGCCTTCAAAACATAAAACAAACAATATCAAGGCATTTTATATATAAAACATAGGCAAACACTAATTAAATGTGGGTGAAACTATCGAATAACATGGTTGCATCAATTAGAAAGGACTTCTAAAGGCTTGTAATGTTGATTACAGTTGTGGGTTATGAAAGAAAAAGATGCTTTAAGGCTCAAAAAGTGTTTGAGGGTTTAAAGACTTAGGATCACTCTTCTTCTATCTCTTGTTCTTGTGAAGCTGTCTCATAGGCTGTGTTTGGAGAAACTTGCTTAAGGATCAGTCTTAAAGCATCATCGAATTATTATATCTTTTTTTTTAATGCCCCCAAGTGTTGGGTTCTGAATTTTAAAGATCCGAGTGTTCTCTTTGACAATTTGCTCAAATTCCTTCTTATTTTTCTTCTTAGCCTTTTATCAATCATGGGGCTTCCATTCTTAGCTCCTTTTTTACCCCTGATTCTACCATTGTCTTCATCTTTTCTAACAAAGGATCTCTCATTGCCCCTAGTATAGGGTGTGGTCCTAGTCAGGGTTTTCAAAGAAAAACTCGTTCCGGCTTAAATGGGGACCACTAAGGATATAATCTTTAGAAAGTGAAGGGCTAACAAAGATGGTCTTTCCTCATTTCAAATGCAAATTTACTAGGATTGATAAACTTTGTTCTCATCGCAAATGACAATTGCATATGATTATAGAGTGATTACCTAGACATTTTATCTATACAATTCAAAATGCTATCAAAGACTGCGTTTTATCTTTAGGTTTGGTTTGGTACCCTCTTTACTGGGAAGTGCTTAAAATTCACTTTTGAGCATTTTATGATACATTCCTTGTAATCATACACAAAACCAATTCTTTCAAGATTTTCCCTCTTAGAAAATAAACAGATTAAGTGTTGTGACATCAACGCAATGTGAAAAAAGGTTTTTTACACCAAGAAATCATGGCCAAACTTCACTTTATTGATTTTTGGGAGAAAACTGAACATATTAGACATAATATCTCTTTATAGAATCAAAATTCACAAGTCTGGCTAGATCTTCTCCATCCATTCTAGACAACTGTAGAGCTCTTCCTGAGAAAGCCTTCTTCACTACATAAGGACCTTCATAATTTGGAGCCCATTTGCTTTGATTTTCCCTTGGTAAAAACAATAGCTTCTTTAGTACTAGATCTCCTTCTTGGAACATACGAGGTCTAACCTTCTTATCATATGCTTTGGCCATCCTTTTCTGGTAGAGTTGATGATGACATATTGCAACTACCCTCTTTTCACTTATCAGATTTAGTTGTTCATATCTCATTTTGGCCCACTCAGCCTCTTCTAGTTCTGAATCCATCAACACCCTTAACGAGGAGATTTCTACTTCCAAAGGCATCACCACCTTCATCCCATACACTAGAGAATACTGCAGTGCAATATGCATGGAGAGCAAATGACAACATCTCATGCCCATCCTTGTAAGTGACTGCCATTTTCTGAATAATTTTCTTGATGTTTTTGTTAGTGGCTTACTCAGCATCATTCATCTTTGGCTTGTATGGTGAGGAATTTGAATGCTTGATTTTCCATTTAGTATAGAGCTCCACTATTGTTTTGCCGTCGAAATTCTATGCATTATTAGTCACTATTTTTTCGGGCGGACCATACTGACAAATCAAGTCTTTTTCAATGAACCTTTTCACCACCTTTTGTGTTACATGGCCATATGAACTGGCTTCTACCCATTTTGTGAAATAGTCAATAGGTACGAGAATGAATCTATGCCCATTGCTCGCTTTTGGGTTAACAGGCCCAATCACATAAATTCCCCACATTGCAAATGGCCAGGGAGTTGCTAGATTAAATAGAGGAGCCAGAGGTGCATTGACCTTATCATTATGCACTTGACACTTGTGACATTTCCTGACATAGTCGATGCAGTCTTTTTCTAACATCATCCAAAAATAACCAGCCCTTTGTATTTTCCTTGCTACCATATGGTCATTAGCATGAGTTGAGCAACTCCCTTCATGGACCTCTCGTAAAACATTTCTAGCATTTGTCTCATTCAAACAGCTTAGCAAGGTTCTGTCAAATGATCTTTTATATAGAATCTCTCCATCTAAATAGAAATCCCTGGCTATTCTTCTAGGGTTTTCTTATCCATCTTTGATGCTCCCGCTGGATATTCCTGATTTTGCATAAAATTCTTGATATCATAGTACCAAGGCTTTCCATCTATCTCTCCTTTGGTTTGTCATTCTCCATTCACCTAACAGATAATTAACATTGAGTCACTGTACACATCTATCTTTTTTATCTTTAGCTCCAACACGGCTTCTAAACCCAGGATACATGCCTCGTACTCAGCCGTATTATTGGTGCATTCAAAATGTAATTTAACTGAAACTAGATACTGCTTCTTATCAGGAGAGATTATTACCGCGCCGGCCCCATTACCATACACATTCACTGCCCCATCAAAAAACATGGTCCACCAATCTGTCTTCCCTTCTTCTTCCTCTATTGATAGTACACTTTCATCAGAGAAATCAAAATCTAATGGCTCATAATCTTCAACAACGTTATCAGCTAGGTGGTTAGCAATCGCACTTCCCTTCACAGCTTTCCTTGGCATATACACTATGTCATATTCTGCTAACAAAACTTGCCACCTTGCAATTCGACTTGAGAGATAGGGTTTGTTACAGATGTACCTCAATGGATCCACTTTTGAAATTAACCAAGTGGTGTGATACAACATATAATGTCGTAATCTTTTTGTCGCCCATACCAACGCACAACAGAGCTTCTCTATCATCGTGTTTCTAGACTCTCATTTGGTGAACTTCTTACTTAAGTAATAAATGGCCCTTTCGTTTCTCCTGGTTTCATCATGTTGACCCAATACACATCCCATTGCTTCAGTCACTGCCAGATACAGTATTAAAAGCCTTCCTAATATAGGAGGAACAAGCAAAGGTGGCCTTTGTAAATAATGCTTGATTTTATTGAATGCCTCCCCACACTCCTCATTCCAAGTCCCAAGATTCTTTTTTCTTAGTAGTTGGAAAATAGGTTCACATGTTGTGGTCAACTAAGCTATAAATCGGGCGATGTAGTTCAATCTTCCCAAGAATCCTCTTACCTCCTTTTCAGTCTTTGGGGATGGCATAGATTGGATGGCCCTTACTTTATCAGGATCTACCTCTATACCTCTGTCGCTTACCACAAATCCTAGCAACTTTTCGGACTTAACCCCAAATGAACATTTTGTAGGGTTGAGCTTTAGTTCGTATTTCCTCAACCTTTCAAATAGCTTTCTCAAAACCTTTACATGATCTTCTCCCTTCTTGGACTTCACAATCATATCATGAAATAAAGTCACCATGGCTCTCTGATAGATGGCCACTGCATTCTTCAGACCGAATGGCATAACCTTGTAACAATATGTCCCCAAGGTGTAACAAAAGTTGTCTTCGCCTTATCTTCTGGAGCCATTTTTATCTGGTTATATCCTGAGAAACCATCCATAAAGGAGTATATGGAACTACGTGCAACATTGTCAACCAAAACATCTATGTGCGGAAGTGGAAAATCATCTTTGGGGCTAGCTTTGTTCAAGTTCCGGAAATCCACGCAAACTCTAATCTTTCCCTTTTTCTTTGGCACAACAACAATGTTGGATACCCATTGTGGATATTTAACTACTAGAAAGCCTGCATTCCACTATTTCTCAAGTTCTGCTTTGACTTTGATCCAGACATCTAGGTGGGCTCTCCTCAATTTCTACTTGACTGGTTTACAACCTTCCTCCAGTGGGATCTTATGTACTACGATATTTGTATCCAAACCAAGAATATCCTCATAAGACCAAGCAAAAACATCTGCATATTATTGTAGTAGGGTGATCATCGTTGTTCTTTACTTGGGAGTAATTAAAGTCCCTATTTTCAACTCTTTCTTAGACTTATCATTACCCACATCTAGGGTTTCGAGTTCTTCTGCAGCGGGCTTCCAGGTCTGTTCATATTGCTTTCATCCCACTCTTCTTCTTCCACCGCAATCACATGTTTGTTAAAGTTTGGCCATTCATTCTTGATGTTAAGTGTATGTGATGTTGTGGAAGACCTGTTGACCTGATGAGCCTTGATTGTCAACCAGAGGAAATAAAAGCAAGTAAAAGCAATGACAAAAATATGTGAATGCAAACAGAGTTGGTTTACATTTTAAACACTACAGGAGCTTCTTAGGTCACCTAGTTTTGAAACTTCTCGCCTACGGCAAGCTTTCGCACAAAGGTCTTGGCAAAGACTTCTTCTAGAGTACGGACAATCAGTTGTGGCAGTGATTCATCTTTGCCTCCTACTACCATATTCATGTCACATCCTTCCTCTTTATCCCCCTCCAAGGTGTTTATGCTTATGGTTGATAGTTCTTGACTAAGGCTTTCTGAACCTTTTTCAGGTTGCATTATATATACAGCCTTTGGGAATGATACCCTTGACACGATCAAAGAATTGATGTCTTATCCCAAGTGCAGGAGTTTCAAAGTAATAAATAACCCATCAAGACCGGGGTCGAACCACAGGGAGGTTAATTGTATAAACTACAAATAAAGAAATAGATAATAATAGAAAAGGAGTTGAAGAGAGCTTTGAGATGTGATATTGATATAAGGATTAAACAAGGATAAAATAATTGTCAAGGTTAGAGGTTCCACTAATGGTATTTCAAACAAGTATAGTATAAACTCTTTTTATTACTCAACTGGAAACCACACACAAAGGAGGTTCCAATCGGATTATAAATAGTTAACATGATTACATTAGTTATCTTATTCGAATAATGTTAATACTTGTAAATGTTGTCAGGTATTCATGATTATAACTTATGTTAACAACAAATCAAGTTCCTTTCATAGCACAGGTGTCAGTTATACCATACGGTTGGGCTATAAAAGTGCCAAGTATTTATTCTACCAAGGTTATACAACATAAATCTAGATTAACCATTTAACAAGCAAAGTATTAAAAGTGAACAAGATAACAAAAACAATACATGTTAGTATCAAACATTAAAGTCCATGTTGAGTTTATATTATACTTATTCTTACACTATTAGTGTTGTAAATCCCGAGAAAATCAAGGCTGGATTAAATTAAAGAAAAAAAACTAAACTAAAAAGAAGTGGAGGCAAAACGAATACACTTAAAGAAAATGGGGCCTAAATGCAAATAAGAATAATAATAGAGCATAAATACTCCTCTTCTCACCAAAAACAAATCTGCAGCTATCGTAAAGAAAGAAAAAAGGGAGTTTTTGTATCCATTTTTACAAATCAAGAGAGAAACACCAAAATTTCAAGAACCCGTCCAAGATTAAGGGTTATAGGTAGAATAAACACTGGTGGGCAAGGGATTAACAAGAAAATTTGAACAAGAAAAGAAGAGGGGAGGGCCAGTTGTCATTAGAAAGAAAAGGAGGGAGTTGAAGATCGAAACCTTGTTTCGTACCGGGTAAGGTGTTCTAAACATGGTCTTATGAATCGTTTCAAAGTCGATTATAAATTGATGCTTGGATGTTGATTTATAGTTTAGAGTGCTTAGACTTGAATTAAGGAAAAAGTATGAGTTGCTAAATTAAATAACTTCATGTGTTGTGTGTAAATGGAAAGATTGGCGAATCTGGATAGTTTCATCTCTTGACTTTCAAAGAGATTTCGGGTAGGAGGATGAAGGAATTAGGATTAGGTTCTTTTATAGAAATTGTAGTTTTAGATGTTGATTAACTAAGAAAATTGATCTTGCTCAATTTGGAGTTATAGAACTCCAGCTATAGGTCACCAACCGAGACTGGGTCATGACAGACCCTATAGGGTAATAGGTCTGGTTTGTTGATGAGATTTTGACTGCCTTGGAGGTAGAACTGGATTCTCCGTCCTTCAGAGGACTTGTAACCTCATGTCTTAGCTTTCCAACAAGACCAATCTCGCTTGAAACAGAGTTCTATAACTCTAGATATAGTTAAAAATCTGAGGAGAGGTCAGACAATAATAGTTCAATGTCTAGACAATAACAGTTCAATGTCTAGACAATAACAATTGGACAGTAATAGTTCAATGCCTAGGCAGTAACGGTTGGACAGTAACAGTTCAAAAACGAGATAGTAAAGTCCAAATGTTTGTTGATGAGCAATTTTGACTGTCTTGGAGGCAGAACTGGGTTCTTCTTCCTGCATAGAACTTGTAGCCTTATATCTTAACTTTCCAACGAGACTAATCTCGCTTGAATCAGAGTTCTATAACTCTAGATATAGTTAAATATCTGAGGAGAGGTCAGACAATAACAGTTCAAAAACAAGACAGTAACAGTTGGACAATAACAACCCAAATGTTTGTTAATGAGCAATTTTGACCATCTTAGAGGCAGAACTGGGTTCTCCTTCCTTCAGAGAACTTGTAGTCTCATGTATTAACTTTCCAACGAGACTAATCTCGCTTGAATCGGAGTTCTATAACTCCAGATATAGTTAAAACTTTGAGGAGAGGTCAGACAATAACAGTTCAAAAACAAGACACTAACAGTTGGACAGTAACAGTCCAAATGTTTGTTGATGAGAAATTTTGACTGTCCTTGAAGGCAGAACTGGATTCTCCTTCCTTCAGAGAACTTGTAGCCTCATGTCTTAGCTTTCTAATGATACCAATCTCGCTTGAAACAGAGTTCTATAACTCTAGATATATTTAAAAATATGAGAAGAGGTCGGACAGTAATAGTTCAATGTCTAGATAGTGACAGTTCGGGATTTAAACAGAAACAGTTCAAATATAAAGAAAGGAATGATAACTGTGGTTGGACAAAGAATGACAATATTAATAGGTGAAATGAGAAAAACGTAAAATATTAAGAAATGAATGAAAGAAAGACATATTGGTTGTTGTTATGGTTATTATAAAACATATCCTTGAGTGAGGAAAATTTATGAGATAAACCTGTAATTTAGGAAATATGAGAAGTGTAATTTGGGGCGTGAACTAGCATACATTTAGTGTATGTTAGGATCTCGGCTAAGGGGATCAATCATGTATTGGCTAGCATACATTTAGTGTATGTTAGGATCCCGGGTAAGGGGATTAAGATGTATTGCCTAGCATACATTTAGTGCATGTTAGGATCCCGGGTAATGGGATCACCTTGCATCGACTCATACGGGGTGATGATGATAACAGTGAAATTGATATCGGTAATGTGTTAAGCGGAAATAATCATGGATGGTCTTATGAAATCTTGAATGGAGGTTGATAATGGAAGAGAAAATGGTTCTTAGTAGTTGAAGAAGAAAGAGTTTCCAATGAAAACCAAAAGGGAGAAATGAATAAAATATGAATGCATGCTTGCCTTTTTAAATTGCTGGATATTTGTATTGTTATATTATTGTGATATTCATATGTCAATAATATATATTTTGTTTTCAAGATCATCGCATGCACAACAAGAGTAGTTTCTAGCTTAGGTTCACTTTTTGTAATTTAGGTTTTAAAGAGTTTACCCTTGTATTGGTAATTTTACAACTTTATATAACTCAATTTGTATAATTGATGTTTAAAGTTGAATAAATGAATTTAATTCTGTAGTTTGTATAACCATGTTCCATGTATGCATGTTATATCTTTATCCATCCATAATGATAATTGTTGTACAATATGTATCATAAACATTGTGGTTAATTTGAAGGATGATGTTTGTGGGATTGAGACCCAGGATGATTGAGTTGAATTGAGTTAGGAGATGCGATATATTAGAAATGTAAACAGGTCGTCTGTCGATAACTTGGGACCTCCAATATAGGGGAGACTCCGTCAAAATTTTAGTAGACCTTAATACAAACACCATGAATAGATATATATAAAACATTAATCACTTTGTTTATCAGTTAACATGAGATCGTTGCTTTATCCCGAATATGGGGATGTTACAAGTGTAACCTGTTCACCTTGACATAATAAACTTAACTAAACATTATGAATAAGAGAAACATAGATAAACAAGAAGAGAACATGATTATATAAATATAATAAAGGAAATGAAAGGTATAAACAAGAGATTAATGAAAGCAAAACTTAAGCATTACAAAAATATAAAGAGAGAGAGCAAGAACATGATCTTGATATGAACACCAAGATGCCTAAATGCATGGCAAATGCCTCTTTTTATAGGCCAAAATTCAGAACTATTGATTTGATGACTAATTGTTGAGTGGGTGGCCACCTCTTGACTTGGTAACCATCCTTATCTTCTTGTCTGCAGAAAACATTATTGCTAACATCATAATTTGAACAGATAGTCTTCATAAAAGTTCTGGGGAATTGTCTCAGCTTTCTAACAAAACAAGAATGAGGTCATTTGGACTTCTAGAACTTGAGATATGGGCTGAACACTGAGCAGTGTCTGGGCTGCAGGACAGATTCTGACTTCTCCGTTGTTGCTAAGATTAGGACTTTCAGACAGCAAAATTGAGTCTTGGACTCTCATGAATGTTTTAGGCCTATGTCTTAGCTTTCTAGCCATATAAACCAAATTGAAATCCAAGATCTATAGCTCCAGATATGACCCAATGACTGAATAGCATTCTAGTTTGGACTGAACCAACATCTCTTTTCTAAGCTTAACCCTCTCTTTGTCTTCTCAATTTCAGTAGTTGAACTCATCAATCAATCCTTTGATTTATGTGATAGGCCTACATTTAATATGAACATTTACCATAAATTAAAGGTATCTTATAGTATCAGCCTTGTTATTATAAAACATGCTTTAGTTAAGGATATATTGATACTTCAAGTGCAAAATGAAGATATAAAACCTTGATAAAAATGCATTTTTAAGTACTAATCACACCCCGCAACCAACTTATTACTAGTCCTTAGTAATCAAAGCGTTAAAATAGAAAAATAATTTGCAAGTTCCACAAAGCAAGGCATTCATCATTATTAATCTATCCAGATAAACAAACTCTCATTAAATTTATATATCTGCTCAATACCTCTTAAATAAAATATTAATAAACCTTTCTTTTTATGTCCTCAATGTATGAAAACATAGATGATGAGGCTTTTATTGGAAGAAAACAATATTTTGTTCTAATGTTTAAGGTTAACTTCCTTGGTTGGGATTATTATCTCTTTTTTTTTCTTATTTTTTTCTCTTTTTCTCTTTTTCTCTTTTTAATATATATATATATAACTTAAAACACAATGCATCTTTAACCCATGTAACGAGCTTTCGGTTAATAACTCCCAGACCAGTTGGTCTTAGGGCATTAGGTGTTGAGACACCCTTACGAGCTTAGTAACTCGGGTTGCAAATATTGATACGTAGATAGTGCAATGTTTGATTCCCTTAAGCTTTTCTCCTTAACCCATGTAACAAGCGTTGGGTCAATAGCTCTCAAGTCAGTTGACTTTAGGGTATTAGGTGTTAAAGCACCCCATTGGGCTTAATTGCTTAGGTTAGGAAGGCTACAAAACCAAACTTATCTATGTTTTTATTATCATCAATATTATCAATTTGTTTTTTTTTTGCAAATTATATACTATCCATTTCCCTTAGTTGTTACCTTTAACAAAAGAAAATAAATAATGTAATAATCCAATGTGCAACCCACAATCATATGTTAAAGTGTGTGTGTGAAAATGAAGGTTTAAGAATACTTTTTAAATGAGTATATGAGCAGAATCAAGTGATAACAATGCGAGAGTTTGTAAACCTGAATATTTCAAGAAGTATTTTGATAAATCTTGATAAGAATGTTTACTAAGATGCATCTCAAGAGTCAATAAAATTCCTCCTTATTCTGCCATCCTAATAACGGTTTTGTCAAATGGTTTTAATAATAGTAAAAACAGTTAGTAAGTTAGTTTTTTTTATGTCAACTACTACCCTTTCCCCCCAATCAAAATGAGACATTGTCCTCAATGTTCTAAGGTAGAAAGATAGAGTACAGAAGACATCACTTGAAACAACAAACATTGACAAACCTGAAACACACTTAAACAAACAACAAAACACAAATATTAATAAAATCAAAAGACACACGTTCTTACAAACTAAGGCTTAAATTGTAGTTGTGATTGTGGCTCACATCTTCCCTTGGTTTTACATCCAAGAACGGCTTAAACGCCCTCTATGAGTCATGGATAGGCTTCCCATCCAGTTTTCTTAAAAACTAGCAAACATGATCTTTTATAGTCAGATTCCCAAGACTAAGTCGATCATGTTCTATATGGAATTGTTGCCATAAATCATGAATTGCACAATGTACATCTCCACTAGGATGCGTCTTAAGAGTTAATAGAAAATTATCTAAAGACTCCTTACTTAGTCCATCCTTAATGAATTGTATTTTATCTTCATGGTTTACAGATACCATTCCTAAAGAACAACATGTTGCATTACAAGTCCATCTGGCACAAACTTTCAGTCATTTTGCACAACGTTTCTTTGCAAAAGTGCTTTTACTTGTTCTAAGCATGTATGAAATAAAAGAATTAGAGGACTCACCTGATAATCGGACCTTTGCTTCAATTAGCCAGCAAATATCTTTAGGAATTCCATGATTCATTAACAACCTCAATCTTGCCCACCTAGCATGGTAAATTTTTGTAATCGCATTCTGAGGCACAACGGGAAAGTACTTTTTCAATTTTTCCAAAGTGGTGTCCATTTTCAAATGAGAGTTGAAGAAGAGATGTAAAGAAAGGAGAAAGAGTAAATAATTGTACAAATATATACACATATATCAGTTATCATGGGAAACTGAAAGAACCGACTTAAGAGTTATGGAGTACCGTTATTTGCCAATTGACCGGGGTGAGAGAGACTAGCAAAACAAGAGTTACACCAAAAAGAAACACAAAAACAATGTGAGAAAAACAAAATAATCAACCTTCATCTACAGGATCATTCAAACCAATTGATTCATTTTCGCTAGGAAAATTATCAAAGTAAGCTTTCCAACGATGTCCATTTACCTTAAAAACATTGTCATTCTTTAGATTCTCAATATCAAAGGCCTCATAAGGATACACATGTTTCTCAATAAATGGACCGCTCCATCTTGATCTTAGCTTTCCAGCAAATAAATGGAGTCGAGAATTATAAAGCAAAACTTTTTTACCAATATCAACTTTTTGACAATTTTCACAAGTTTTGCAGAATGCATGCGTGTCCATGAACATGGTGGGCCAATAGAATCCATATTGTAAGATTTTTGCAGTCATTTTTTTATGAGAAATGACTCCCACATGCCTCAGAATGACAAAGTTTAATGACACTACTTGCCTTATTGTCCTAAATGCATCTTGAAATTTTTGATCAAGACAATATTTGAATAAGTAATGGTCATCCCAATAAAAGTTCTTCACTTCGTTAAAAAACTTTCCTTTGTCTTCGGTACTCTAGTGAGCTGGCAAAAATCCTGAAGCAAGGAAATTGATATTTTTAGCAAACCAAGGCATTAGACTAAGAGAAAGTAAGGATTTGTCAGGAAAGTAATCATCGATTGGTGTGATGTCGAATGTCAAATCTATTGTCAATCTTGACAAATGATCTACGACAACATTGTCGGTGCCTTTCGTGTCCTTGATTTATTCCTAAGAATAAATCATTTGCAATTCTTCAGATTCATCAAACTCAATTTTACTCAAAGTAGATTCAAGTTGATCATAAACTAATTCTTCAATAAAATGTACTTCTTGTAAATCATTATCATCTCCAGGTTGCTTGCAAATGTTGAAAATATTCATCTCCAATGTCATGTTTCCTATGATAGCTTCATCAATCCATTCCTACAATTAATCAATGCATTAGAAGTTGCAAGAAACGGACGCCCTAAAATAACAGGAAATGAATTATATGCTTCAACAAGTTGTGTATCCAAGAAAATAAAATGCACAGGATAAATAAATTTATGAACCTATACTAACACATCTTTAACTATTCCTCTAGGCATTTTTACAGATCTATCAGCAAGTAAAAGAGTTACAGAAGTTGGTTTTAACTCACCTAGATTGAGACTTTGAAAAACTGAATATGGAAGTAAATTCACACTAGCTCCAAGATAAAGTAAAGCTTTTTCAATTTTATGTTCTCCAATAAAGCATGAAATTGTAGGACAACCAAGGTCTTTATATTTCAAAGCATTATTGTTTTGAAGAATAGCACTTACTTGTTTGGCTAAAAAGGCTTTCTTTTTCACATTAAGTTTTCTCTTCAAAGTGCACAAGTCTTTCAAAAATTTAGCATAAGAATGCACTTGTTTAATAGCATCCAACAAAGGTATATTGATCCTTACCTGCTTGAAAGTTTCAAAGATTTCAGAGTTGTGATTGACTTTCCTTTGTTTGGTTATGGCATGAGGAAATGAAAGTGTTGATGAGGAATCAGTCTTTTCTTTGCGATGTTCAGGTTCAACCCCTTCCTTACCCTCAGAGATTAACTCATCATCTTTCTCATAAGGTTCAAAAATGGGTTTTTCAATAACCTTACCATTGCGAAGAGTAATTAATGACTGATTTGACTTGATCCATGTGTTGGCTTCCGGAACTACTTGCATTTGCATTGTATTGCCCCTTTGGATTTTGTTGTGGTTGAGATGGAAACTTACATTTCTCTCGAAAACTGAGAGCAGATGTGAATTTTGCAAGAGTATTTTTGAAATCTGTCATGCTTTGAGCAAGTTGAGTGTTGATTGTCTCTTGTTTTTCAATGAATACATGCAATGTTTCCTCAAGATTTCTCCTAGGAGTTGGAGCATAAGGGGGTGTATATCCATGAGAATTTTGAAAATTATGATGTGCTTGAAACGATGGTTGTGAAGTTTGTGCATTATTGTTATCACTCTTCCAACTGAAATTTGGGTAATTTCTCCAACCAGGGTTCTATGTTTGCGAGTATGGGTTATGATTGGGCCCTTGGAAACTGTTTAAAGCACGAGCTTGTTCATGGAGACATTCCTTAAAAAAAGGCAAAGTTGGACAGTCATTGGTTGAATGTTCATTGGTTTCACAGATTTGACACACAATGTGTTGAACAAATTTTAATTGACCACTCTTTTTCAATTCTAGTGCCTCAACTTTTCTAGCTAAAGATGCAAACTTGGCTTGGAGGTCATGATCTTCCCTAAGGTTGTACATACCTCCAGTAGATGTATGAGGTTGGGTTTTACTTGGTGCCTCATAAGTGCCTGCAGTCTCCCAATTTTGAGCATTTTCAGCTAGCAAGTCTAGGTACTCCATTACTTCATTAGGGTCTTTATCTTCAAAAGTTCCATTGCACATCAATTCAACCATTTGCCTATCTCTAGGTGTTAACCCTTCATAAAAATGTGAAACCAATCTCCATGTTTCAAAACCATGATGAGGGCAAGTATTAAGCAAGTCTCGATACCTATCCCAACAATGGTAAAATGTTTCTCCTGGTTTTTGAGTGAAAGTGATGATTTGTCTTTTGAAAGAGTTTGTTCTGTGAGACGAAAAAAACTTGTTTAAAAAGAGTTTGTTATGTTGTAGCTTTATCTTTTAATGAAAAAGAAAAAAGCTTTAATATGATGGTGTTCATGCTACAATTTGAGTCATTATAAGTGTTACAGACCTCCTCAAATTCTCTCAAATGCAAGTATGGATTTTCTAGATCTAAGCCATGAAAAGAAGGTAAAAGTTGAATAATGTCTGGCTTAAAATTAAAATGAGATGCATCAGAGGGGAAACTATGCATGAGGGTGCACTTGTTTTTGTGGGATTCATGTGATCTCTAAGTCTTCTAACATAGTTATTCTCATTATTCTCATTATGAAGCGACTGATTATCTTCTTCTGCCATATTTTCTGAAAATGATGAGGATACCCTACAAAGTCTAACACTTAATGTACGTGACCAAACTCTTATGCATGTGTAGGAAGAAAAAAGGAAGAAGAAAACAAAAGAAAGAGAAACAAAACAAAAGAAACAAAGTTAGATACAAGAAAAGTGAAAAGAGAAAATAAAATAAATATTATAATTTATACAAGAATTTAACTCCTCAGCAACGGTGCCAAAAACTTGAAACGATCAAAGAGTTGATGTCTTATCCCAAGTGCAAGAGTGTCGAAGTAATAAATAACCCGACAAGACCGGGGTCAAACCATAGGGAGGTTAACTGTATAAACTACAAATAAAGAAATAGATAATAACAGAAAAGGAGTTGAAGAGAGCTTTGAGATATGATATTGATATAAAGATTAAACAAGGATAAAATAATTGTCAAGGTTAGAGGTTCCACTAATGGTATTTCAAACAAGTATAATATAAACTCTTTTTATTACTCAACTAGAAACCACACACAAAGAAGGTTCCAATTGGATTATAAATAGTTAACATGTTTACATTAGTTATCTTATTCGAATAATGCTAATATTTGTAAATATTATCAGGTATTCATGATTATAACTTATGTTAACAACAAATGTTGATCGTATGCATGAAAAAAAACATTTTTTTTACTTTTGTTTTTTAATGTTTTGACAAAAACCAGGTATTTTAATACAAACCAATATTGATCAAAATGCAGTAAAATAATTTCAGAAAATCACAGATTTTTTGAAATAATTTTTTTTTGAAGGTAATTAAATTAATTACCTTCGCACTGTTCATCCTTCTTCTTGCAAATAACTCAAGACGCAGGCAACGCTTTTTTATTATAGGGACTGTTGAAGGAAGTGAACATACCTGGTGCTGGAGAGATGAAGACGATGGTGATGCTGACTTCTTCTGCTATTTGCGTTCTTTGCTTCGGGTTGCTGTGTATTCTTCTATTTTTTTCGTTCACTCTCCTCTCTCTCTCTCTCTCTTTCTCTTTCTTTTCCCGTCTGCTCTCCTATATTCTCCTCTCTCCGCTTTCTTCTCTTGCTGCTTTTTTAGTTTCTTATGCTCTTCCTCCCTCTGTTTTCTCTTCCTAACGTTCTCCTATCCCTCTGTTTTTTTTTCTTTCCTCTCTCGTTCTTCTCTTCCTCTCGCCTCTGTCTCGTTTTATTTTCCCTGGGTGCAGTACATCCTCTAGCTTTTATAGCTAGAGGATGCATGTGTTTTCCTTTGTTGTTGCAGGGATGGAGTAACGGTAGGCGTGCATCATGGTGGCGAGAGATATCAACCGTGAAACATGCCCCCTTGATTGAAGCAAATCAATGCCTTCGCTGCTGCAAACGTTTCTGGACCAGTTGCACGTAATGTCTTCTGAAGAAGATAGTCAACAGTGTTGAGTGAAACGGCATCGTTTTGCAACTTTAAATGATATTTTCGATTTGGTCCTCGGATGTTTATGCAATTTGTAATCAAACCCCCTGAAAAATTGTACTTAGATTTGTTGATTTTAGCGCCTTTTCCGGTTTGGTTCTTGGCTTTGGATTCTTTCAATTAAGTCCCTAATTGGCCATCAAACTTCAATAATTATGCAATTAAGCCTCTGATTTGACCAAATCAACTCTTCAAAATTATAATTGGACCCCAGAACTTTAATTTCTTCCAATAAAAGCCTAAATTAACTTAAAAAATCAAATTTTCTTGCAATCAAACCCTCCATAAATTCAATTATACTTTAGATAAAATTTAATTGAGTCCATAAACATCAGATTTTGGACCTTTTTTCCTCAAAAATTGAATTTTCCTTGTCAATAGGGCCCTCAACAGTTAAAAATATACTGTCAGATTTTAATTCTTGTATTTTTGAACCTCCTCAACCAATTTCTAGCCATTTTATAGGCGTTCCAGCATCCTTTTCTCACTCTAATTATTTTTTGGATTCCTTCTATATATATATATATATATATATTAATATGTATATATTTTATATATATATATATATATATATATATATTTATTATTTTTATTTTGTGGGAACCCAAAAATGGGTAACAATAATAAGTATGAAAATATTAACAATAAAACACAATTTGAAAATAGAGAAAAGGAACCTGTAAGTAAAGAGAGTAGAACTACACTTACTTTCCCATATTACCCAACCAACTCTCTTTCAATATTAGAAAAGATAAAAGATACTTGTATTTGTTTTAGAACTTCAAAACTCTTCATACAATATTTGATTTAAAATCATGTAATTTTCTTCTTTATATTTTTCTCAATCTCTTTCTCGTTACACTTTATATGAGAATTTGATTTAAGATCGTAGGGAATTGACATAATGTAAAGTGAAAAGATAGAATTAGAATTCTGAAACCTAAAATTACAATTCCAAACTATACACAAGTAGTAAAGAAAATTTTGATATATCAATGGTCTTTTAATTCATAATTTTAATGAAATAATTGATAAGATAACAATCAATCACAGTTGGCAATAGAGATATGGCAGCAAGATTTCTGTGATTGATCACACCAATAGAAGGATTCTTGTAATCCTATAATTCTGCAATTAATATATATATACACGACTAATAACATAACCACAGTGTGGGTTTTCTTTCTTTGCTTGCATATTCCTACATGGTATCAGAGCCTGAAATGGACTCCTCCACCTCCTCCGTTTTACCCATGCCTTCTGCCCCTGAGTTTTCACCAGCCAAAACTCATTTACCTGACATCTCGATCAAGTTTGCCTCAAATAATTACACTACAAGATTTCACATTTTACCGACGGAAATATTCCGTCGGTTATTTCCGTCGGTATGTGATTAAGATCTCGTTGGTAATTTATTTAGCGACGTCATCTCCTCAACAATATAGGCATCACATATCGAAGTCTCAACATGCGCCTTGTTCTTAACCTTTTTCTTGAGATTGAACAAGTACCTGTATTGAATTAATCAAATATTTTCAATGAAGAAA
>Ga0325414_1002532_pt1 | contig 18582 bp, 12 predicted proteins | sample PopdelMetagenome_8_FD_206183 | JGI IMG/M metagenome (GOLD analysis project Ga0325414, IMG submission 206183) | Populus deltoides microbial communities from Bellville, Georgia, United States - Leaf-PdKOR-R3 | ecosystem: Host-associated > Plants > Phyllosphere > Phylloplane/Leaf | place: USA... | reverse complement strand
CCATAAATTAAAGGTATCTTATATAATTAGATATGTTATTATAAAACATGCTTTAGTTAAGGAGTTATTGATACTTCAAGTGCAAAATGATGATATAAAACCTTGATAAAAATGCACTTTTAAGTACCAATCAGCAATGGCTAAGCTCTTGAAGAACCCCGTGAGAACATAAGAGATGAGAGCTTTGCGTTCTTTCAAATCCTCATGTTTTTTTTGGGTTGACTCGGGTTAACCTATTTCAGCCGTGATCCGATCATTAGACTGGGTCGACCACCAGGTCGGGTTTCAAAACTATGATACTGATAATCAAAAAAGAATTTTAAAATTTAATGTAGGTGATCAAGTATTCTTGAAGCTCATTCCCTAGAAGAATGTACTTTGATTTGGAAAGAAAATGAAGTTGACACCAAGATATATCGGTCTCTTTGAAGTTATAGAGAGGATCAGACTAATAGTCTATCGGTTAACATTGCCATCCCATCAATCAAATATACATGATGTGTTTCATGTATCTCTGCTTTGGAAAGTTGAATTGAATTCATCTCAAGTTCTACCATAAGTGCCAATAGAGATTCGAGAAGATCTGACACTAAAGATTAGGCCAATAAAGATTATTGATTGAGGTGAGAAAAAATTGTGAAATAAGGTTATGCTTCTGGTAAACATAATATGGAGAAGTTTATGTAAAACCCGTGAGCTCTTGATCACATAACCCACACACAAACAATACAACTCCTGAAAAGTCAAGAAATCAGGTTTGAAAGTGTGACATATAGATTACCTTGAACCTAAGTACCAACACTTTGTAATTTGAAACCCCTACCCAATGAATAACAATTTGCGAATGAGAAGTATATGATGACATCACGAAGATAATTATTTTTTGATAAGTCGATCAATTCATTAGAGAACCACAATAGGAGAGAAAACTCACCATCACACACTCATAAATAAAGATGCGAGAATATGAATTATTATCAAGCAAAAACATAAAACTAAAACTTAGGTTATAAATGTGTTTTTATATGTGTAATAACCTAAGCTAAACCCTATAATACCTATGATATGGACTTGTATAAGGTTCACTTACATTCGAACCCAAAACCTTAATTAAACAAGCCTAAATACTAATAATCAAGCCCAAAACATGGAAACAAAAATTAAAATAAAGGTTTGAAGCATGTTGCCATAAATAACAAAGAAAATAACATAAAAGAGTCTTATTTCCTAGCCTAAATAATTTCCTTAGCCGAATAATCCTTCCTTGTAGCTCTAAAATCAGTTGCCAACTTTAGAAATTCTAAATAAACTAGAAGCATCAATTCTGACTTGGAAATCTTTGCTGCCGCCTCTAGCTTTTCCTTGTAGAGTTTGGTTTCCTTGCTTTACTTGGACAAAAATAATGATTATTTCATCCTTAGTTGTTGACTTTATTAGTTTCCTTCATAAATTAAAAGAATCATTAACTATCATTCCTTGCTTAAGAAACAAATATGTTACCCCTTAGTTTCCTTAGTCAACTAAAAAACTTCTTTTGAATGCAAAAAATCCACTCTCATTAAGGATCTAATTTGGCCGAATTTGCCTTGCATAAAAAGGAAAATAATTGCTAACTTAATCCTTGTAATATTAGGAAATATCGCTCAAACAAGGCTGTTATAGGGCCGAACACATCATGTCTATGTTGCATATGGATTAGACCCTTTTTTGCATTTGGATTAAATGCAAAAGCTGTCCTTTAAGCTCCATTGGCACCACTTGCTCCTCTAAGTCCATCTTGACCTAAATATGTTGAACAAGACCATTTAATGTGTCAAAACCCAATTTTTTACCCTTATTTTTTATTTTATTTTTTCAAAAAAATCCAAAAATAGCGACAAATAATAAATAAATACATAAAATTTTGACTTATTTGCATCGCTTTCGGTATTTTCAGCATCTTTTAAAAAACGAATTTAAAATTTCTTTTTTAGTGTGTTTAGTTTTTTAGCGCGCTCATTAAAAAATATTGATATTTTTTAAAAAGTCAATGCTGACGTTGCATTTAAAAAAAATAAGAAAAATGAAAAATACAAAAAATATTTAGATAATGAGACCAAAAGTGCAAAGAAGAAAAAATAAGAGGCCAAAGTGATTTTGTGTTCCTTGGGCACCATGCAATTGTGAGGAAAAAGATAATTTAGTTTTGCCTATAAATAAGTGGTTGTACTACACACAAAAAAGGAGATATTTGAGGAAAGAATTAGTTAGGGAACAAAAAAACTCACTCACACACCAGTATTCTCTCCCACACTATCCAGCACACATATAACAAAAAAAGACCGGTTTCTTTTTCCCATCTCAACTCACCCATAAAGCCCTCTCCCTCACATGCTCTCTCTTTCTCTAAAAGCAACAAAAAACCGCATCAACCTTCCCTTTATTCTAGATTGTTTTCGCCACCACCGTGACCAACCACCATTAACCACAGTTGCCTTTGCCTTCACCACTGAACTAGTGACAACAAACACCATTTCAGTCTCCTATCCCTATTTTCTCCTTCATCAAAACAAACTCAACGCCAGTTGCAGATCCAACCCTAACAACCTTCACTACCAGTCTTCCCTTTCTACTTGAATACCCAATAGACCACCTCCAACACCAACCCTTTAACTCGAGACCACCAGCCAACCTCACTCCACACTAACAACAGTCATTCTTCACAAACCTACTTCAAGCTTTCCCTTTTTTCTCTCACTGTGAACCCACTACAACAATGTTAAAACTGATCTGACACCTTCGTCTTCCTTTTGATTAACCCAGAAAAACCACCATCATTGACCCACAGAACGTTCATCACCACTACGACTAAGCACCAAAAGCCTCAATCTCTAGACAACTCCAAATGAGCTTTTCCTCGTTCATTTCCTTTCCTTCTCATTATTAACCATAGAGATACCATGGGCTGCCATCCTCCCCCATGATCTCCTTATTCTTTACCAACCTTTTGGCCGAAACGACCTTACAAAAAAAAAAATGAAAATCAAGCTTCTCTCTTCTTCGATCAAAACCAACAAACCAGCAACAACCCACACTTCACTCTCTCATCCTCCCCCACACTTCACTTTCTCGTCCTTATAGACCGTGGCCACTAACATCTTGAAAAGTTGTCTTTACCTCTCTTTTAGCCATTATTGCCAGCCATTCCTTAGTAATACCTAACGTCATTCACTTGTGATAGCAACAACAACCACCTGAAGAAGAAAAAAAATATAAACTAAGAGGGAGAAGGAATCAGATCTAAAAAAGAAATGAAAATAAAATTAATTATTTGTGCGAATTTCTTGTCTTTTACAGTTAATAGTGTATCACTGCCAATGTAGGAAGAAAGAGAAGAAGAAAAAGTTCTAGATCCACCTATTTCTAGGTTTCACCCGCGAAAATGCGTGAACTCATGTGCTGACAATGGCGATGGCGTATCACCACTATTCCACCACTTTCAGGAGCTTTCCAGTACTATTCATGTACCTCTAAAAGACTTCAGACCTCATTCCTTTAGTCCCTGGACCCTTCAAATGCCTTAGAAGGTTAATCTATTAACCCAAATCATTTTTGGACAAATTACTATAGAATTGTGAAATTTTGGAACCAAATGCTCATTATTTTGTATAATATCTGAACATTTTGGACACTATTAATTTGGTTCGATGTGTGTTTTGCTTTTGAAATGACTTGATAATTTGTGTTGGATTGTGAGTTTTATTTTGTAATATTGTATTGATATTTGAACATTAAATGTTTGATTTGAGGATTATGTTTGAATTTATGTTGATTTGAGTTTAGATTTTTAATTCAAGGATTATGTTTAGTATGAGTTGAGTTTGATTAGCAAATAATTTGTTTTAAATTGGTATTTTGTTGAGATTTTTATGTTTTGTCAAACGTGGCTTTAACAAAATTTTCAAATGCTTGGAAAATTTTTTTGCAATCGATTTTTATTTCCCTACTTTTTTTTACCCTCACTTATTTAATATTTGGCGTTGTGACCTCTATGTGAGGTGCTTTTTCAGTATTAAACAAATTGCTTCCCTTCTATAAACAAATCTTTCTTTTAAAAATATAATTTTTATTTAAGTTGCATATGACCAAGTCTCTCAAAAATTGATTATATCTGCATATTTTTTTATATAAAAAAATCATAAAAAATAGTTTTTACTTTGCATGTATTTTTATTTGATTTAATAACTAGTTTATTTAAGTCATAGAATTTGACATATATTTCAAATTCACCAAAAAAATTGGTTTCTTTCAATATCTAGGATTACATACTTATTCGTAAGACGTATTCCTGATTTTAAATAAAAGAGTTTTTTTATTATTTATTTTATTTGTTTTAAATCTTTACCAAAATTTTTATTTTTTTTAATATCTGGAATTATGAACTTATACGTAAGATATATTTCCGGTATTAAATAAAAAGATAGTTTTTTTTATTATTATGTTTTGACTTTAGAATAGCTAGGTTTTAATTTGATAAAATAAGAATTTCCTTACTGATAAGGATTTTTCTTAAACCTTAGAGAAACAAATGGTTAGAAAACACAACAACCTTAGTTTTTTCAGACAAATAACAATGCAGCTTACCTTAGGTAAGATGTTTTAGGGGTGATACGTACTCCATATTCACAACCTGGCCTCTTATCTATACTCTCACAGACCAATAGGTTTTCTAGTGACTATAATACTAGGTGACTCTCATTTCTTTAGTTTCATTGATAAAGGATAAAAATTTCTTGTTCTTTCCACCACACCCTTTCATGCTAATCCCGCTCTAGGAGGACGATCGCTGCGACGCTGCACACGTGCAACATAATGCTTCCTTAAACTTTTTTGCTCTAACCCTTGTAATTGGCCCACTTGGCTATCTCTAAAGGGTCAATAGTGTGTTTAGTCATGGTGTTAGGCTAATCCTCATCATCCTCTCTCTTTTCAAAAGGATTCAACCTCGAGTTATAACCTACATCAAACAAAGAAAAATTAAAAATATTAAAAATAGTACTAACACCATACTCACCTAGTGAATCAACTTTATAAGCATTGTCATTGATCCTTTCAAGGATCTGAAATGACCTATCTCCTATTGATTGTAACTTGGATTTACTATGGGTTGAAAATCTCTCCTTACATATATGCACCCAAACCTAATCTCTAGGATGAAAGACAACTTGTTTGTGCCTTTTATTTGCTTTGGTTGCATACACGCAGTTTGTTTTTTCTATTTATTGTTATACACTCTCATGAAGTGTTTTCATAATTTGTGTTTTACAATTACCATCCAAACTAACTCTTTCATCAATAGGCAAAGAAATCAAATCCAAGAGAGTTAAAGAGTTAAAGCCATACACAATCTTAAATTGTACACAATCTTAAATTGTGAAATATCAGTAGTAGAATACAAACTACAATTATATGCAAACTTTATGAATAACAAACAATCTTTCTAATTCTTTAAGTTCTTTTGAATGATAGTATGTAATAGTTGTGTTACGGTCCTATTAATTATCTTAATTTGTCTATCTATTTGAGGATGCCATGCAGTCGAAAACAAAAACTTAGTACCTAAATTTCCCCATAACACTTTCAAAAAATAGCTAAGAAACTTAACATCTGTATCAGGAACAATGTTCATATGGACCCTATAAATCCATACTACCACCATATAGAACAAATCAACGATGTTAGTGGCATCATCGATTTTGTGACAAGTAATGAAATGCATCAATTTAAAAAATCTATCAACAAGTACAAAAATCAAACCCCTGCCCTGTTTGGACCTAGGCAAACCTAATACGAAGTCCATAGAAATGTCTACCCAAGGTTTTTTAGGTACGTGCAAAAGGGTATATAAGCCATGTGGTTGAATCCTAAAATTTTCTTTTCTACAAGTTATACATTTTTTACATATGCGCTGCACGTCCTTCTTTATTTTAGGCTAATAAAAATGCCCATGCAACACATCCAAAGTCTTACACTAAAATGCCTCATCAACCCGCCTCCAAGTGCTTCACGTACAAGCAATTCACGTATAGAACTTAATGGAACACATAAATGATTTTCTTTAAACAAGGATCAATTAAGCCTATAAAACTTACCAAAGGTAAAATTCTTATAAGCATCACAACTATTGCCAAAATCACCATCCATGTATAATTCTTTTATATGTTCAAATCCTAGTAATCTAGCATTCAATATAGATAAAAGAATATTCCTGCGTGAAAGTGCATCAATCACAATATTTTCTTTTCCTTGCTTGTATTTGATCACATAAGAAAAGATCTCAATAAATTCAATCCATTTATCACATTGACTACTCAACTTACCTTGCCTTTTAAGTACTTCAAGGATTCATGATCAGAATGAATAAGAACTCTTTAGGCCAAAGGTAATGCTACCATATCTCCAACGTCCTCACCAAGGTATAAAGCTTCTTGTTGTATATTGGGTAATTCAATTCTTCCTCGTTGAGCTTTTCATTGAAATAGACAATGAGCCTCTTATCCTGTACTAACATAGTTCCAATACTTATACCTGAAGCATCACATTTAATCTCGAAAGCTTTTATAAAGTCTGGCAAAGCTAAAATAGGAGTAGTATATAATTTATCTTCTAATTGGTTAAAAGCCATGTCATGTCTATCACTTCATTTAAAACCAATAGACTTTTTCACAATCTCAGTTAATGATGCAAATATGGTACTAAAGTCATTCATAAAACATCTATAAAAGCTAGTTAGACCATGAAAACTCTTTACCTCAATCATAAATTTAGGTGTAGGCTAATCTCGGATGGCCTTAATCTTGTCTTCATCCATCTCGATACCCTGTGCAGTTATAATATATCCAAGAAACATAATTCTATCTATGCAAAAGGTACACTTTTTAAGATTAACATACAATTTATTACTATGCAATACATCAAGTACACTACGCAAATGATTAAGATGTTCATTCAAGTTCTTGATATAGATCAGGATGTCATCAAAATATACAACAAAAAAATTACCTATAAATACACACAACACATGATTCATTAGCCTCATAAACATACTAGGTATATTTGTAAGTCCAAAAAACATGACTAACCTTTTATATAAACCATGCTTAGTCTTAATAAAATTATCCATTCACCCCCTTCTTTCATCCCAATCTGATGGTTCCCACTTTTTAAATCAATTTTAGAGAAAATACATGATTCATATAACTCATGTAGCATTTCATCAAGTCTAGGGATATGGTATCTATACTTTATCGTTATGGTGTTGACAAAATACATGTAATCAACACACATTTTATGTTCCATCCTTTTTAGGCACAAATAGCATTGGTATAACGCAAGGGTTTATAATTTCACGAATGTACCTCTTCATCATCAGCTCATCAACTTGTCATTGAAGCTTTTTTGTCTCCTCAGAATTACTTCTATAAGTTGGTCGATTAGGAGTTACAACTCCGGCTACAAGGTCAATATGATGTTTTATCCCCCTCAATAGTGGTAATCCACTGGGAATGTCTTCAAGAAATACATCATCAAACTTTTACAATAAAGAAATAACAACACTAGAAACAACATGATCAAGATCGTTAGCATTAAATAAACCTCTTATACACAAGTAAAATCATTAGCTTGTTAGTATAAAATATATATTTGATCTCACCATCTCTTGCATAGAAACTTGGTGGTTTTCTTAATTTTTCCACACAATGATCATCACTCACACTTACATTTTTAATTCCTGGGTCTTATCTCCACTCTCAACTGGTTTAATTACTGATTTAGAATTAACCAAATCTAATTGTCCTCTCTCATAATTTTCCTCTCATTAATTTTCACTCTCCCGAACCTCACATTCTCTTTTCAGCTTTAATTGATCATTATACATTTGTTTTAGAGATAGAGGTACAAGAGATGATTTTACCATATTTTACAATAATATATCTATTTCTAAATCCATCATGAATAACTTTCCTATCAAACTGTCATAGATGCCCTAAAAATAAATAACTTGCATGCATTGGAACCACATCATATATAACATCATCAGAATATCTACTAATAGCAAAGGAAATCAGCATATGTTTAATGACTTTCACCTCACCACATTCATTTAACCACCACAATCTATAAGGTTTAGGATGTTTCATAGTATTCAAATTAAATTTTCTAACAAGAGTAATACTAGTTGCATTGGCACAACTGGCTCCATTAATTATCATATTACATACCTTGTTTTAGATGTGTCATCTAGTGTGAAAAATGGTTTTCCTTATAGCTAAGGCCTACTCCACAATTAAATATGCAATCTCTATATCATTGCAATATTTTAAAGGTAACATCTCATCATCATCATATTTTTTACTTTCAGATTCAATCTCACCCACCATGCTTTATGATCATTGTTCTTTTATTTGGACACTAAAAAACAATGTGTTCACTCCCTAAACACCTAAAATAATTTATATCATAATTACATATAGTTTGTGAATTGGTTTTACCTTTCCCATATGTAGGAGTCTCCTTCTTGGTCTTGGGTGGTTTAGCCTTAGCATACATAAAGGACTTCGGTTGAGCAACCCCTTCTATCTTTATATTCGTCCTCCAAACTGATGAAGAAGGTATTGAACTAATCTGTGTCTTACACTACCTCTTCTTTTATTTTGTCTTTTCATTTTTATTACTATATATACCATGTCCTTCAACTTCACATAATGTTGTAACTACAAAACATTAGCAATGTCCATATTTAACCCATTAAGAAGTCTAGCCATGGTAGCTTCTCTATCCTCAACAACATTGGCTCAAATCACTTCTATGTGTATCTCTTTGTGATATTCATCTGCTGTCTTGAAACCCAGACCTTATAGCTTCAGATTTAGATCCATATAATAGTGATTAGGAACAAAACTCCTCCTCATCAAGACTTTCATCTTCTCCCATCTCTATAAGTCGCTCCTTATTCCTCATCTTACTAATTATAATTTGATCTCATCAAATCAATGCGTAATTTATAAATTTAATGACCACCAACTTCATCTTTTTTTTTCAGAATTAAAAATCTAATCAACCTTTTTCTCCCACTCCAAATAAGCCTCATGATTGTTTCTGCCTTAGAAATTAAAAATTTTCAATTTAATAGAGTTTAAGTCCCTATCCACATCGTCATGATTCCCCATGTCATGGAAATATCCTTTCTAACTGAATTGATCTCTTTATCTAATCCTAAAATCCTTGTTGTGGCATGCACGATGATGAATGATAAATCTTTCTTTTGGATTAATGGGATTTTAGATACACACACACACATGTTGGATTAATTATTAAATTATGATTTGAAGGGTTCAGGAGTTTCCACCTTATATTATGGTCACTAGGAAACCTACTAATCTGCAAGAGTCCAGGTAACGAGCTAGTTATACATAAGAAAGACACATTACCCCCAGTGCACCCTATCTATGATAAGTTGCTATATTGATTGATTTTTTTTTTTAATCTAAGTTATGTTTCTATTTGTTGGTCTGTCTAAGGTTTAAAAAAGGTTCTCCTCAGTAAGAGGTCCTTATCTTATAGATTTGAGGTAGATCCTTTTTAGTAAGGAGGTCTCTATCTCTATAGGCTCAAAATATATTCCCCTTAGTAAGGAGGTTTCTGCGTTATCAAGCTAAAACTTAACTATTCTAAGGCCTAAGTTTTAATAGTGTATTTATTTTAATTTTTTTATCTTTAATATACGAAGATATACTTTACAATATAATTTTATACCCCTACATATAAAAGTTTACAATTATTTCTTACCATTTTATTTTGCTCAATTCATTTAATTTAATACCATGAATATGCATTACATTGTAAAGTTCATATTCCAAATATTAATTAAATAAATTGATTTTTGTGGTGTTTTTGAAATTTTGGTGAAATCTTAATGGATAATCATAAACTTGTTATGATACATTAATTAAGTTTTGTATTTTTCAAAGTATGATAAAAATGCTATTTTTTTATATAAAATATGAGTGAAAAGTTTAGAATTTGGTTGTATGCACATAGATATAATTATATATATATTTTTATTTTTTAAATAAGGAATTTTGGATTTTTTTTTGTATTTTTCTGAAATTTTAAAGAATAGCACGTATATTTAATATTGGGTCAATATCTACAGTGTAAGTTTACAACCCGAATATTAAATGAAATGGTTGAAAAAATATGCGAGTGATTTATAAATAATTTTTAAATGATCCCTGAATTTTTTAGATTTTTTAAAATTATTTTGGGGTCTGTTTAGTAATGGGTCAGATATACAAAGGAGAAAAATGCATGATTAGAGCTAAGGGCATGTTTGCCAAACACGTTCCGAAGGAAGAAAAATGAGTTTTTCCCTTGCAAAATTAGGATGGGCCAAACAAGGCCTTAAATTTTTATGGGTCTGCCCAGTCATGTGGGATGGGCTTAGCCCACAAACAGGAAAATAAAAGCAATCAAAGAAACTAATTCCCTGGGTAATGTGATTAGTGTATTGGTTAATGGTCAATTAGAGCATCTAGATGATTTATTGATCTTGGTATATCCGTAAGAATTGGTATTAATGATATTGATTTGTGAATGTAAGGGAATAATAAAGATAAATTGTTTGATAAAGGATGTGGCAAATACATATACACATGCATACGTAAGTCATAATATTTAATTATCTTTGAGTGTAAAAATATATAATAACTTCTCAGGTACCTCGCAGCACTGAGCCGAACAGTAGTTTAATGAATTTGTATATTTTGTCTAATCAAACGATGTATTTGGAAGAACAAATATTTTTCGTAATATAAATTTGTATATAAAATTATAATTACTTATCTAATCTAATTATGGATGATGTATTTAAAGAAATTGTCTCTATAAATTATGATATAATTTAGTTGCACTATACTTTAGATATCCTTTTATTATGTATAAGAACATGTGTCTTGAATTATGTTGTAACTAAATTAATTGTACTATTATTTTTCATAAATATGGAATATTATAAGAATTGTTCTATTGAGCGAATATTGAAGAAAAATAGGAACTTGATCTTATGGCCAAGTTAAGGAAATCTAGGATAATAGGATAAATATTAAAATTATTGTTTGTAGGTTGTGAAAATTATTGAGTCGATAACTTCGTATAGGAATTTTGCTTACCAGGTGCTTTATGGTCTTTTGACATATATCTTGAGACACATATGCCTCGTTTATCATCTTTTATAGAGCCTTTCAGTGTGGTTCAAAGCTTAAGATCAAATATAGCATAGATATCCTAGTATGAGTTCCTTTGAGTTGCTCAACAACATTATATTCACTGTGCTTTATCAACTTCAGGAATTCACTAGTTTTTTATTCAATTACAGGCTTGTTTATTTCCTCAGACAAGTCAACTACCTCTTTAACCTTATTTTTTCTTTGCTTCTCAAGCTCCTCAGGTGTAAAGCACCTTCCACTACGAGTCGAGCCTCTAATGTCTGCTTGAAAAACAGGTGTTGGTTGCAAGCTTTAGAAGAATACCTATAATTATATGGCAAGACACTATATCTCCCATTACTTGCTACTTTGGGTTTGGACAAAATGAATTTGGATAACCCATTGACAGTAAAATATACATGTTAAACTTTTATATTCTTTCTATGTTTATCAACTATAAGTATCTCTTTGCTCGTTGCCTATTCGATTCTCAAAGTGCCTTAAGTTAGCATCTGTATCACTTTATTGTGGAAATTTTCATATTGATCAATCATATGACCCCCTTTTTTGTGATACTTGCAAAAACTCTTATTCATCAGCTTATTCTCACAACTACTCTTCTTATATCTAGCTCTTATGAGCATTTTATAGATCCTATTTAGAGATACCTTCAAGTCCTTAGGTCTCTAGTCTTTACTGCATTTACAATTCTATTACATATAGCATGATTAGGCAGAGAATTTGTATTTATATTAGAAGCTTTATCAAATGTTATTCATCCCGCTTTGATCAATTGTAAAAGGTTGTTTTTGAACGTATTGAAAGTTTAATGTTATGCCCAAATATACCCATATGATATTCACAAGTGAGCTTTGGTTTTTACTAATTAGGATTGAGTGGTTATAGTTATGCGATAGGAACTGAAGCTACTTGTCCAATACTTAGTAACTTCTAGTACATTTCACTCAAAGGTAAGGGTAGTGGGGGTAATTATTCTTGGGTTCTTTTATAGTTTCTTCTGAGTTGATTCTGAGTTTGGTTATTAGTTGAGTTATTTTGAGTTTTGAGTTTTTTAGTAGGAAAATATGAGTTGAAGTTGATATTGGCTATTTGGGATGAAGGGGTTTGAGTGTTGTAATTTTAGAAATTTTTATTTTTACCTCTATACCCACCCTTGACATCATTAACATCTTTTTTTTTTCCTTTAAACCTTTTTTCTCTATGGGTGCAGTGATTCTTTCACTTTGTATTCCTGGTTCAATACGCCCAGCCACTATCATAACTTTTATAAACTACTAAGTTGAGCTATCCATTGCATGCTTATAGTAGGGAGCTTTGGTGATATTAGCAAACAAGGTGACCATATCTTTATCTAAAAGTAGGAGATATATTTAGACGGTTAAATCTCTATATCATTGAGCATGTTCATGCATAGTCTTCTTATCTTTCTTTTTCAAAAGAGAAAAGCTAGACCTGTCAGTAGAAATGTCCATGTTGTATTTATATTCTTTAATAAAAGCATCTACGATATCCTTTAACTTTCGAGTTTCGTGTTGTCTAGCCTCATATTCTAGTTTAATGCAGCTTCACTAAAGCTATCTTAAAAAAAATACATTAACAACTTTTCATCATGTACAACCCCTGTCATCTTATTACAATAGGATTTAAGATGAGTGGATAGGTATTGAGTTATAGTACACTTCATGAATTCAGGTACGCGAAATTGTTTCAGCACAACCACATTTAAAACAAGGCACATCTTAGCAATTTGGACAGGATCATATAATTCAACACTCTTAATGGCCCTCACTTTTGCCTCTAATGCTGCTATCTTATCATACTTGATATCCTCAAAGTATTTTATCTTGTGAAACTTATTAGCAAATGCATCCATAGCTATTGTGGATGGTGCATGTATAGTCGATTATATGAATGTCATATTATAGTGGGGTTCCTGACTTTGGCCACCCATCCCTTCTTCTGATTGGATTGTAGTCTAAGCTTGGATAAATGTCACAAGTCAATTAGACGAACACTTACCAAATATATTCTTACGTGTCTACTCGAGTAGGTCGGTAATGCCAGCCATGTTAAGTTTCAAGAAGTCCAACTCCCTTTGAAAATAAGCATCATGATGGGCACGTTCATTGTCTTCCATGTTTCTTCATCAAAGTCTAGTGTTGTATTTTGCAGGGACCTATATTTCAACCTGTATATGCACACATGAAATTTAAAACCTAAAGTATGTATGCATGTATGCTCATGTATGAATGCAAATGAGAGTATATATACATGTACATCGAATATGAATTAGCCTGTATAAAGAGTTAATTCATGATTTCTTTGTTGAATATATGCAAAATCCATAGTCTAATAAATCTAAAGAGATCTTTTTCCAAGTTCTCATATCAGTTAGATCACATATATGCTAGAGAGTACCATATAAAAGGGCCCAATCTAAGCCCTTTTCATTCAATAAAGACAAATAGTTCTTATATATGGAGATTAGCTTTTTTATACGCGGAGAGATAAGATTCCTAGATGTTTTTATTTATCCTCAAAAGCAATACACATATTGGTTTTCTAATGAAGGCTGAAACATCGTTCAAGTATTCCTGGTATCTGCTAACACTGTTGTTAATTAAAGAGGCCTTTACTTACAGTTCATTTGCCTATCGAGCCACCTTATCAATTAACCTATTTGTTTGTTCTATTTTGCAATGGAATAAAGTGTTGTCTTGAAGCAACGCACTATTGCTTATGGCTAGTGACTCGTTGTTTCTATTCAGTATCTAAATTTTCCTTTCTATTAGATTTAGTCTCTAGCCCTTTGAAGTTCTTCTTACTCAATATTAAGTTCAACTATCTTTGTGTTCATTTGGACATCAAATCTATTGGTGTAATCTTGTCATTCTTAGTTTACTCAGCTTTTCCTCAGCCTTTAGATATTGTCCTTTTAGATTCTTTAATTCCTTATCTTGGATTTCTAGCTTAAATTGAACCATGATGATACGTTTTCTTAGGGCATTTGTTCTATCTTGGTAATTCCTCATGTCTGATTCATCTGCTTTTTTAACTTTTCTTTCATCATCAGGTTGAGCCAAATACTGAGCTCATAATAATCTTCATATTTAATGCTGAGATTGATCAACCTGTTCTTATACTATTATCTCTTTTCTTTTGTTAAAGAAGCAATCAGTTTGTCAGCACTTACTTTGCCCTTGAAAGCTCTGTTTAGAGTAACTAGTTCTTTTTACATCACCACATGTTTTCTCACCAAATCATCATACTTGGTCACCCTTTCTTTCAATTGTTTTTGGATCCCTTGTGCAATCTCCTTAAACTTCTTGGTTATGTTTTGCCATTCACTAATCATTATTTGGTTGCTCTTCCCTAGTTCTAGGTTTTACATTAAGGCAACTATCTTTTCATCATTTTTTATAATTGTTGGTTCAAAAAGGCCTTTATCTTGTCCTCATCAATAAGTTAGTTTTCTAAAAACTTATGTTGACTCTTTCTATGACTTAACTCAATTCTAAGCTTATCTAGTTCATCTTGTAGCTACTCTTCATTACTAATTCTCTTTCTTTTAGGTTCTTCGGTGACAAATGGTCTAGCTTTGTCAACTATTATTGGGCCTTGTACTTTAAAGCTATCAAATACTATGGATAACCCATTGTTTCTCCAAACTAAATAATTAGAACTAACTAGGAATTCAACCTCTTCTTCACCTCTGTGAACCAGTATAAGGTGCCTCCAATCTTGTTTGATAACTTCTAATTTAGCTAAAGAATCAGAATCCTTGAACAGCCCAATGTATTCAGTTAAACCTCAAGTTCTTGATACATGTTGAATCAAGACAAATAGTTATTTCCAAACCGTCTAGCAACCAATGAAAGTGAATAACTAATATAACCAGATAGTCCAATTAGTGAGACTTATGCTTTATCTCTGTAATTCATGATATAAGAGGAGTTTCCTACCTAATAGGATTTCCATATGAAATTACTATAAAGGATAACCTGATATTTCTTTACCCATGCTCTGTCATCCAAGTTACTCCAATCTTTACTCACAACAAGCTTTAAGGATAACCATTATAAATTATTGAAACTCTTTCTTAGAGTTTCCAAATGGCCTACCACCCATATAAATAATAAAGGAATACAACATCTCATTGCACCTCTTCCATATAATCTATAATGGTTCAATAACAAGAAAGTCTCAGCCAAGATGGTTATAGTATAGTTGCTTTTTGTTTGCTTATATTCAATAAAAGCATTAGTGGCTTCAACACTCATAATCCAAGTATCTTCTGATAAAAAAAAAACACTAACCCAGAGATGGTAAAGGAAACTGCTTGGTATCTTTCATCTCCTAATTTCCCCTTATCTTTATTTTTCTCTAACCTAGCTTCAATAAGCTTCCACTTAAAACTTCATCAGTTGTTCTATAATGGCCATTTTTTTTAAATGTAACAATTTAGTGAGTTCAACAGCTGTGTCTCCAATTCTTTGTCTGAAATAAACCTTATAAGGGCTGTTTGGGAAATTCAAAATCTGAGCATACTCCTTAATAGTCAATGTCTTTGAAGGTGAAACATCTATAATTTGGGTCCCAGAAATACAATAGGGCTTTGATTGTTGAAATTTATACTAGAATCCTTATTAGATGGGAGATCCTAACATACATCCTTTCAAAACGATTTCATTCATATAACCCATAATTGACCTAAGTTTCTTCATATTATTTACAGAACAATGCACTTTAGTTATGTACAGTAATTCCTTGGCCTTGATCCTTGGCCAATTCCTCTCAGCTAGTTGCATTATCTCAAATTTTTGCTCGTATTCAGAAAAAGTTATGGAAGTCATGGTCTTAGTTCAAACAAATCCTGCAATGTGTTTAACAATTTGTCATGATCCCCTAAATATTAAGAAATTCATAAATGGTTTGACTTAAACTTTTAATGACTAATTTTTCAGTGTAATTATTATCCATTCATCATGAATGTTTCTATTTAAACATTATAGCATGAAGTATATCTGCTTTGTTAACTCATTTTAGTTCTCAACATTATGTTCATTGACTCTTTGAATAAGATTCTGTAACTCTTTTCAAAACTCATTCCACCTTGGCCAAGGATTTCACAATCAATACTATTTGAGAATAGATGAATTGTTTTTTTTTAATTCACCTAGGATGATGAATCATATCTTGTTTACTCAAATGCCTTCATGTAGTTTATGTTATACCCAATATCTGCTCGTTTGTTACCCTTAATTAGGACAATATGTGATTATGATCAAAACATAACACTCTCTATATAAGATATCTTAGTGATATCAAGTCTAAGAATCACTTACACAACTATCATGAGAGTCTTTCCATAGACATAGGCGATCCCTCCATATAGAATTTTCTTGCGGGTTAATTTAGTGTACATGTCATTCGACAAGCATATACATATTAGTTCCAGGTATCCCTCATGCTTTAGTTTATGAGAGCAACCGATTCTTTTCATAAAAAAGAAATATAATATATATCGATCTCAACAACTCTAATTAATATCTAGTCTTATTAGAACATTGATCAAGAACTTTTAGGAACAATGCTTTAATGCAATAAGAATCTCATAATTATAACAACTTTATAATTTTCTTTACAAAACATTTTTGTCATATGGATTTTATCTTTACTCTAGACTCATTAATTAAACATTAAATCAATTAATCAAATACAAATGAATATTAAAGATAAAAAAGTCTTTATTAACAATAAATATATTCTACATAAATAAAATCAGTACTACGTGTAACCAATTGATTGACTATATAGTATATTCACTAACAATTTAATCACATGGTTGAATAAACCAACTTATTGAACAATAACAACAACTAAACATTATTTTTACATTAAAAATAAATTTTATTTAATCGAGAAAGCCAGCCAACAATCTAATGCAATGCACGCACAAGCCATTTCTTTTCCTTAAAACAAATTAGTGCCATTTTGTCCTTGTATTTGTTTTAATTATTCAAAATTATCCATATATTAATAACTTGTTCAACAACACTTTATATCTATAAAATTGACTCCATTGATACTAATAATCAAATAACATCCTATCACTACCTTAATTTGACATTAATTTACAGAGTGGATGAAAATGGGACCACACATCACTCAAGAGGAATTGATAGATAAAGCCAAGCAACTAGGGAAAGAATTAATGGTGCTGGAATTGTGCTGTGTCACATCAACGTATGGAGTCCTGACACAGTTTATTAACTGAGAGGATGTCCGGTGCTTGATCGGTCACCATATCTCAGGCGGGAAGAGAGGGTGCGAAGAGGGCAACTGTTTTGGCACTTTACACACAGCCAGTATCTTAGTCTTTCCTTCACAATGAAGCAAAAATAATAATACTATATAAGATTCAGCAAAATCTTGGGAAAACCTTTTGGTCTCCCATTTTCACAAGTGTAGCGTTCCCCTTTTTCCTCTTCTCCTCTCTCTCTCTCTCTGTTCTTGTTTATTGCGAGAGAAAATGAAAGAAAAAATAGGTTTTTTTTGTGGCCCTTCAAACATTCAATCCATCAAATCCACACTGCTTGTAAGTAAGAGACTGTTTTCTTGGACTTATCACTATTGCACAATCCACTGATACCTGCACATTCCAACTCAAATTAGATCTTCACCTTGTTTGATCAAAGTTACTAAAACGTGGGATAATCAAAACAAGAAAAAATTAAAACACCAGTGTTGAGTTTTTTTTTAAAAAAATCAAATTAGATTTTGACTAAGTCGAGAGTTCTTCGTCCGCCACCCTGAATCAGCCGGAGTTTAATGTATGAGGCGAACAGAACAATATGCCACCGGCAAAAAGTGAATACAAAAATGGAGAACAAAACCAATACCAAAGAACCATGATGTGGGAAAAGATGATCGAGGCTAGAAATGCACGTTGGACTGTTGCTTCTGTTCATTTTGTCAAAAAGCCACGTTTGAAATTTCAAAGAGACATGTATAATAAAACCAAAATGTAACCCAGAAATTCAAGCCAGACAAGACACATGCACGCGGTAATTATACCCCACAGCAAACGCAAAAGCAGAAGCAACAGCAGTTTCACTAATAACAGAGGAGGTAGATGTGATTGCTACCTGACATGCCCCACTATAATAGAGCTCTTCACACAGCATACCTCCAAAACGACAAGAAAAAGGGACCCTAAAAATTCCAGCCAACCATAACAAGTTCACATGCTAATTGTTGCTGGGAGGTGATATCCACAGTTAGACATGAACTAAACTTGTAAAGGAAACCGAAA
>Ga0325414_1002531_pt1 | contig 18585 bp, 12 predicted proteins | sample PopdelMetagenome_8_FD_206183 | JGI IMG/M metagenome (GOLD analysis project Ga0325414, IMG submission 206183) | Populus deltoides microbial communities from Bellville, Georgia, United States - Leaf-PdKOR-R3 | ecosystem: Host-associated > Plants > Phyllosphere > Phylloplane/Leaf | place: USA... | reverse complement strand
GATTATGCATGTCCAATAATGATACATCATTAAAGAAAAGAAAAAAAGATGATGCAGAGGGATGATTGTTGGTTTCCTTAACACAAGATGCACTTGGACAGGAATTAAATTGCACGATGCATTTACAGCCAACTAGATATCTTCCACTTCATGCTTACCAAAGAAAGAGATTCATAACTCGAGGAATTCCTTGGTGGGACTATCCATGTACTATGAACACTCTTGGGTGCAACGAACAGGATTAGGGTGCAACTAAGTAGGTATTAAAATAAATTGTGTTTTAAGCACATTGTGGATATGGCAGTAAATAGGGCAGAACAGGGGAATAAATTCTCATAGTTTGCCACAACTAAATTCACTTCAAGGCTTAATTGTGTTGAGTATCTTCTTTGAGACACTTGACATAAAACCTACCAATGACATAAAATTGGATTTTCTTTTGAATTCAGTGATCCTACAGAACAAGAAGGCTGAATAGCAGAAAAATTCAAATCAGAGAGAGAGGAGAAAAATGGAGAGAGACCTTGTACCAAACACCTTCCAGACCAGTCTTCCACATTGCAGTAACAACATCTCTTCGAGATCCCATTATGCCAAGATAAGCTCCCAGGCCAACAGAAGTGTTCAAGCCAAAAGCTGCATCTCTTTCAGACAGTCTGCGCTTCCTTGGCCATAAGCCATGAGCACCATAATAAACATCACAGTTTTCGAGTGAGCTGAAATCAAGTGGATCTGAGTTAAGCTTCAGAGTATCATCTGAACCCATATCCTCAGCATCAGACCAGGGTCCACCAAACATATTGCGCCTGTGCCACTCTTCAGATGGAGGGTGGAGTTCTAACTCTCGTAGTAACAGACCAGCAGCATCTGCACCTCTAGGCCGTGGCATGTTCTGTGGATTTCATAACAAAATTTAACATAAAGTTAACAAAACAGTCGTTTTGTCAAGAAAGGGAAGAAAGAAAAGCATGGGGAGGTTTATCCCTATGAAAAAGGAAAAAAAATTACTTTGAAACCTCCTTAGGGTCATTTACAAGATTAAATCATAAGCATGGATACCTGCATATGTGGGCCAAGAGATGCTTCTACAACCTCTGGCAATACTGTATAATTGCCATCAATATAATGCAACCGCACCTGGATATTGCTGCTTCCTACTTGAGAAACTGGCAATGGGTGTGCCAGAGTTGCTGTTCGCCGACAAAGATCCATGAGAATGCGGAAAAGGACCTTCACCTGCACGAGGCAATGAATGAGCCTTTATCTGAATCTAGGGCACGAGGGCACCTCTGCTGATTGATTAATTAATTCCTTAACCAATAGAATTATCAGAAACTTTTTGGATGCCCAAAGACAGTGATTGTCATGGAAGTTAAGAAGCTTTTTCTCCATTCGTACACCAGAAAGAATATATTTAGCCAGACAGGCAACCAAAAATCTAATGAAGATTGTTCATAACATGTGAAGCCTAGAAGGAATTAAAGAGCACCAGTATGTACCTCTTCAAAACTGTATCCTTGGCCGGCATTGCCACTGCCTACTCTGTGCCTACCAGCAGGTCCATCTTCGACTGGTTTAGCTCCAGGCATTACTTGACCACCTCGAGTTGTCTGAACTTCATCTGACCTGACCATAGCTGGTGCTGGCTTTGAAGAAACAGTGTTGATCTCCTCCACTTTGCCAGGAGCACCAGACTGAGGTTTTTGCACATTTGTATCAGTTGAATTTCTCTGTGCACTTCCGACAAAGCGAGGTAGTTGAGTTCGGCGAAAGAAAAAACAGAAAAGCAGGAGCTGGCATAATCTGCGGAGGAAATGGCAGTCACCAATGAGCCTAACTGCTGGTGTTCCAGGAAAAGTTCCAGTGTTAATGCTTATCGGCATAACGGAAGATGGACCACTTATGGGATTCGGAGTTGAACCAGTCACTCCATCAGTCGTGCTACTAATCTTAGCAATGGCACCTTGAACCCAAGCTTGCATCTGAGTGCTTCCAGTGGAACTTGTAGAGCCACTTTGACCACCTGGAGAAAATGTAATAAAAAACAGAGTGTTGATCACAATAACCCAGAGAGAGCAGAAGAGAGAAGAAATATACAAGATCTTCTGGAGACATTTTCCCAGCAACTGTGGCAGTAACCTCTTAATCAGTAAAGATCAAATTGCAGGCACTTCACCAGCTTTTGAAGTCAACACTGCATAACTTTAGTAAACACAAATTATTGAATAAAGGTCTCCCCTTTATGTATCAGAACACTAGACACTGCATACTGACCCTGACTTGGCGCAGGAGATGCTGAACTTTGAGTAGGACTAGTCACCATATTGCGGTTACTGCCTGTGCCTGCTGTAACAGCATGACTAGCCAGTGTGCGACAGAAACTTGCATAACGCCGTAGACGTGTGATAAAATGTGAAGCTAGATCAAGAACTGCATCAACATAAGCCTGCATGAAATTCTCATGGTTAGAGAAAATCATCAAATCAGTAAACCTGCATCAACATAGGACAGATGTTTGAGCTGACTGGAGGCAGGGAAATATTCAACAAGCACAATCTGAGTGCTTGGATACAGCAGACTGGCAAGCCTAGAAGGTGACAGATATATTGCTGGTTCAGGAATCAGATTCTAGGCCATAAAAAGCCAGTGTATGGCCCAAGCAATGCAACCATCATTAACACATTGAAAATATCAGGTTTATCATTAGCATGTAGAAATATAAGCACCACATCGCAGGCAATCAGATCTTGATGAAGCCTCATATTGGGGGTATCAGTAGATCTTCAGTACTACACTCACAACTTCAACAGGAACCAAAATTTAACATGAGACAATAAAGAGATAAAAGCATACCTGAATACTCGGAACAAGGTTTGGCTCAACTGTCATTGCTTCGGGGTCGATGCCAGATAATGTCTCACCAGAAGCCTGCCATGGTTCAGGTACTAATGCTGAAGGATTTATCAAAGCTGACTCAATGCCTCTGCCCAACATATCAAGCAGCAACCTAGCTTGCATGTCAAGAACCATTGCCCTAACCTCCTGAGCATTTGTACCTTCCAGCAGTCTGCATTTTATTCTGTCCAGACTCTGCATCATTAAAAAAACAAGTTTACCTTACCCAATCAGGGCATTCCAGAAACTGGGACAGGTAGTCACATGTGCTTTGAATTGTCACAACAAACTTAAAGGAAAAGGAAAAGGTACCTGTGCAATCAGTTAATTAAGAGAAATCAGAATTAAGGTATGTTAGCGTATCTTGTTTCCTTATTTGATTTTGATTCATGTCTTGCGTGGCATTTTTGGGTTATAATGTGCCACAATAAACTGTGTGCTCATAACACATGTTACATGCAACACCTTATGTAAGAACATAGTTTATTTGGTTAGAAGCAGATGATCGCTAAATGTAATTTTCATATTTGCAGCTTTGCATATTCCTCTTTTTTTCTGGTTTCAAGAACTCTAACTTGAGGATCCACAGAGGGCACAGTAAATTTCTAAGTTTCTAACCACCTCAATTTTCACAACCCATTCCACATCCAGTCCACGTCAACTATTCTACAAGTCAATTATTCTAGATGCCCTTGCTCACTTTAGAAATTATAATTGATTTTGAAAAAGAAACAGAAAAGGAAAACAAAGACCACCATGGCAGACTATTTCCAAACAAATAACAAAAAGAATTTGACATGGGAAATTTCAGGCAAATGAACTGCAATTATAAAAATATTAGATGCCTTTGTTCAATATTGTCATTCCAATTATCATAATCATAGATTATCTTAAAAGAAATAGTGGTGCAATGGCAATAGTGCAGAAAAACATACAGGACCATACTGCTGTCTGTGCTGTGAAGTGGGAAGAGAATGAAAATCCGCATCCAAGACAGCAATCACACTGTTAAGTGAAACTGAAAGGAAACAAAGAACCAGATCAGCAGAAGATGTCACCCAAGGATTTGTGTTATTTGCAAGGAAATCTTAAATAGGAATCCTTGAAAAGACATTGTTCATCAAAATATTTTCTTTTTCATAAACCACAATAATACCAGAGAATCTAATTGTTCTTACCAATGCCATCCTCAGCAGCACTCTGTGTACAGCCAACAGCATCCCACCAATCAACTCCAACCAAAAGGCTCCACCAAAACCTGCTCTGGCAAAACTCAATATCAGTATGACCATGTAGAGTGTTGAGATTATCTGCAAATTGAACCTTCATCTAATTTTTAGCCAAAGGAAATGTCCATAACCACTAATACGCGGACTTCCAAAGTATTTCCCAACAAATGACTCTTGCCACATACCTCTCAGCAATAGCACGTTCCCAGATTGCTGAGTTAGCCTTCGCCTGACTGCTTGGAACAGCAGGAGGAAGAACACGAATTATCTTCAATACAGTGCAATCCTTACTAGTGTCGTGCCAAACTGAAGCTGAGCAGCAGCTTGTGGAAGAAAAGGCAGGAGCAGCAATTGTAGATCCAACATTAATCTGGTGGTTGTCAACTAGTGTGAAGTTTGTCCCAGAGAAAATGTGAACTCCACCCCCCAGAAAAGCAACAGCAATCTCGCCACCATGAGCAGAATAAACAATTCGAGTAAGTGTTCTAACATCACTGGGCAGATCAGAGGGATCAAAGATGACTCTCTTTGTCTTCTCAGCACCAGAATCAGAAGTCTTTCTTACATCAGAGATTGGTCCTGCAGCAGCTGGTTGGTAATTTTTGAAATCATTTGTTGGAGGTATGCTTGTATCCACTTTGGACACCCATACAGTTTGCATAGGCGCCTGCCCACCAAAACCAGAAGTGGGATTTCCAAATATTGGATGAAGAACTACAGGTTGAACAGATGATTCCCAGCGTTGCACCCTCCATCCTGTGATTAAAGGACCCTCATCTGGATCATAAGGGGACATATACTGTCCTGCGTGTGTAAAATCAGTTATTGACATATGGAATCAAGATAACTGTAGGCAGATAAAGGGATATTCAACTGACTCAAACATGAAAGTTAGGCCTCACATCTCTTTCAAATGACTCAAACATGAAAGTTAGGCCTCGCATCTCTCTATTAGTACAAGGATAAATTTAAGTGGAGGAAGAAAGAGAGCCCAGGAAACTGTTGCACAAGCATAATCACACCAATCATATAAACACACACAAACACGCATACACACGCTAAAAGAGGATTTGTTATGGAAAAACATGGAACTGGCAAAAACTAAAATTGCAAGTCAGAATACTGATAGGTACCCTCAACTATAACAACTGCAATCACGGAGCCACCACGAGTTGGATCAAAAGCAACAGCACTGACTCCAGAACCCCAAGTAGTAGTTGCTGCAGATTGAGCTGCGGCCTCAGGACTCACATATGCAGAAAAATTTGAAACTGGCAAACAATGAAGTGTGATGGTGTCTGTGAAATCTTCATCGATCTGCTTTTTCCCTTGCTTTACTTCAGACATCAGATGCTCTTGCCAGCTGAATAAATATGCAGCCAGAGGAGCAAAACCTGACCAATTGGGTGGCTTAACTGAAGGTGGGACCCCATTGCCAACACTTGCCATTGGAGTTGCTTGAAATCCATTTCCAGGGCCAGGAGTAACCTCCCAAACAACAACAGTTGAAGGATTGACAATTGGAACACCTGCAACATGCATTGCGCCACTGTCTGTTATAATAGCATCAGCAGCCATAATCCCACTAGGGCCAGCACCCAGGAGTCCTTTGCTCGTGCAAAACCACTTTGGTGATGTATTATTCTGGCTAGGGGACCAATGAAGTTGAACAGAACCCGATGAGAAAACAGAACAAACACAAAGGAAATTTGGCCATTGAGCTGTAAGAAATTGAGAAAGCACGTCAATGATGATCTTGATGCTGTTACATCAGTCAGGTGGAAGTTTTTCAATAGTGGAAAGAACAGATGACCAAAAGTATCATCACCATTTTTGCAATACTTAGCATTAGCAGCAGCCATCTAAAGGTTGTTAAAAGCACTAGTTCATTCGAATAAAAAAAATGGCAGATATTAAAATTTCTCACTTTAAAGGTTTTTATGCTTGTCATTCGTTGCATCGTTATAAAAGCATTCGCGATACAGTAGTTAGCCATGGATGTAATTATGAATAAAAGCATTGCAGAAACTGCAGCCAAATTACTATTCTAAATTTACAGCTATTCAAAAAAATCTGACCTGTTTTTCTCAAAGCAACAGCAAAATAATCTAACTCATTGGATGTAAAGTTGCTAGTCAGAAGGCATAGCCCCAATTTCACACATTACTTGTTAAAAATAGAACCGGTCCTAAAGTTCCCACATGAGCTTCTAAAAATGCTTACAAAGAGAAATCAAACAAACAAACCTGAAGTTTGAGAATGCTGTGAAAGAAATTTTTCCTCAAAAGCTGACTTTGAGCTTGTGGGAGTACTAGACTTTGACGAAAGCCACCTGTACTGATTTTTTAAAAGAAGTCATACTACAATGAACGTATAACCAAATACCAACATAACTTGAAAACAAACATAGATTAACCAGGAAACTGAAAAGCACAGATGAATACCAAATTACTACCACATATATGTTGTCAAAGAACCATCTCAACCTAATAGCTTAAGCTGTTAGATGAGGTCCCAAGATATGATTTATATTATTCGCTAACACACACCCCTCAAGTGAAAACCCATTGGGCTTGAAACTTGCACAGGCCCACACTACCTTGTGCTTAATTTTTATCAAATAAATAGGGGTGATGAGATTCGAACCCGTGACCACTTGGTCATCAAGACTCTGATACCATGTCAAAGAACAATCTCAACCCAATAGCTTAAGCTATTAGATAAGGTCCCAGGATATAATTTATATTATTCTCTAACATATGCAAAGCAAAATACATGGATAATTTCAGAATCAGATAACAGAAAACATAATAACCACATACTGGAGAGACACTGGATAGCCATTTAGTAACAACTGCGATATCCTGCCGCCATTCATGCTCACGCTGCCAACAGCTAGCATCACGTACCAAATTAGATGGACCCTGTATGACAAGATAAAAAATAAGCAAGACAAGTTTTTAAAATTCTGAGCAAGTGGCATGCCATAAACATGGAGAAGCAAAGAGTAAAAACCAATGCAGGGCCAACCCAAAACTCTTGAGTTGAGTAAAATATGAAAACCTTAGTTAAGCATTAGTGAGAGGAACAAGGCATCTTCTTATTATATATTTGGGTACAAAAATCCATCAAGTTAGCTTACTTGAGAAGGCTGAGTCCAGATAGTTGTCCTTCCATGGAAATTAGCAATTAATAATGCACGAGAGTAAGAAGTAGGGGACCATTCAATAAACTGAACAGAATCACGAGGAGAATCTGCCAAGGGATTCAATGCAATAGCTCGTGATTTAAGAAATTAGAGCCCAATAGAAGAGGGAACCAATATATCAATGGAAAATCTAACATATAATAGACGTATTTCTGCATACATAATAACTAATTAAAACTAAAAAATTGGAAGATAAGGTAAAAGATGCAAGGTGACTCAAAATACCTGCTATGACATTGAAAACAGCACATTCAGTTGGTCTCTCAGGGATAACAACATGAATGGGGATCCAGAACGGTGGGTTTGCGTTGGAGCTACAAAAAAAATATAGTGAAAGATGATATCAAAATATAAATTGATGAACACTAGGCACAAACTTATTTTCCTATTAGAAGAACCCTAAATAGCAAACAATAACAAACATCATCATGCTTTAACATTTGTTCTCAAGCACATTTGAAAGTTATAAGCCTGATTAGCAACTATGTAAAGCATATGCTCTCCTTATTAGACTGCAACACATTAGAAGTGCAAAAATCCACTGACCTTGGAATTCTAGCACAAGTTTCTGATGCACAAGCTATAGCATTCAACTTGCCACACCAAGCAACAGCACTGAAAAAACAAACATTAAAATAAGAATTTGGCAAAGATCAGTAAAAGAATTTTAATGGCCAAGGAAAGATGCTTGAAATAACAACACCTCATTTACTTTTAAGACAGCCATTACTAGAATCTCAATATCTATATTAGGAGTATCATATTCTAACAATCATGATTTCTCATACCAACTGCATTTGGCTACAGGTATGTGATGCTTGTAATGGCATCAGGTTTCAAGTTTAAAATAGATGAGAACAGCCAGTGAATGTAAGAGTGATATACTATGGTAGCAACTAGCAAGGATGCATCAAAAAATCTCCAAGTGAAATCTACGATCTCCTCTTGCACTACCTTCTGTTCTACTTTTGCCCCCTGTGGCAGATTGTTTGGTGGCAATGCAAATAGTTCGCCTTATTTTCTGTGCTATAAAATGCCATACTCACACGAGGCATCGCAGAAATAAAAAGATCAATCATCCTAATACAGGTGCAAAGATTGTGATTGTCGATATTTAACAACAGCCAACAGAAAGCTTACATCTAGCATATACTGAATAACTCGATGATATAGTTCTTAATTGACAGCACTTCATCAACTTCATTGTATCCTGTATGCATCCACTAATCATTTGTAAAACTCTCTTTCTCTCTCCTGTTTTCTCAAACTTCATTTCTCGTTCATCCTAAATTCACTTCAACTTCCCACACTAACTACCAAACTAGGTAGCATCAAAACCAACAAAATCAAAGCATAAATTAGTAATTCGAGGACTCCAGGAAATCTAAAGATTAGATGCAAAAACCATTAATGCCTAGAGATTAAAACAAATAAGAAACTCAAATTCCATAACATTTTGAAAAGTACAATAACCAAAAACAAACACACTAAACTCAAATTGCAGAAGAGAAAACACAATTTCCACAAAAGGAAGAGCCCACACTCCAATCAACCAACTAAAAACCGTAAACCTCTACCGAATTCCACTTAAAATCAACAAATTTAGACACTAAACAACTTCTTCTGCACACAAACACAATTCTCTTGAAGGACTGAATAAAAAAGGTGCACCATTTCAAAAAAAAATAATAATAATAACTCGACATAATCACACCACTGAAATTTTTGCAAAGGAAACTCAATCCCAACCATAAAAGAACTCATAATCGCACCATAAAAGAACCCATTATCGCACCATCGATGAGCTTAAAAAATACTCAAATCCCATCAAAATTCACTTGGAAAGCATAACTTTATTCAAAAACAGAATTCATCCAAAATTCACTTTCAGAACCAGGAACTTGGTCATATTTCAAAAATACTTTGAAGAACCCTCAAAACTATCACACAAATCACTCCATTAGTCTAAAAGAAGCTCAAATTCCACTTAATAGAAGCCAATCCAAAAAATACTCCAAACCCATATCGAATTTCAGTTAAAAAACGACAAATTCAAACCTAAACAGCCAAAAATCAATCAAATTATTAATTAAAAACCCTGCTTTATCCATCAAGAACTTTACCTAAATTGGCGACAAAGCTCAGGCACACTCATTTTATGCTGCAAATTAGACCGTGGCTGTTTCAGCCTAATACAAAACACAGTAGCTGGACTCACTGAGTCCTCCTCCATTGGATCGTCGACTTTCTCACCAGCACCACCACTCTCTTCCTCACCACCACTACTGACAGGATCAGCCTTCCCCACTCCTCCACTACTAGCACCTCCACCACCTTCGGCAGGCGAAATCTCCGGCGCAGTCTGCTCCTCCTCCGTTGTCTCCTTGTTAGAAGAAGAAGAAGTCATTTTGAAAAATAAAAATCTAAACTTTATATATACTACTAGAGGGAGAGAGATGAATTTCGTGAGTGATGGGTGTAAAAGTCGCAATTGAAGGCGACAGGTATGACTGACTGTTTAGAGAAAGAGAGATAGGGAGTGGGGTTAGTGTTGGATTTTGAGGTTTTTTATTCTTATTTTCTTGTTGGATTTCGGCTTTTTAGGGGGTTTTTTTTTCCAAATAAGAGAAACAAGAATAGGAGAATGAGATTCCAGGTGTTCCTTGATAAAGAGAGTGAGAGATAAAGGTGAGGTTTTTTTTTTTCAAGGTTTCTTGCTTTCTTTGGTTCTTGCTTATGTCAGTAATCCTTACAGTTTGCTGGATGTGTTGAGGGAAGTGGGGTTCTTTTCATGATTTTGATTTGAGATGAAAAGGGAGGCGATGGTTTTTTTTATGTCAGCATATGGGAATTGCTTAGACTTTCTGCTGTGTCGTGTGATTGGATTGAAATTGCGTGCTGGGATCTTGTGCTTCCATTGAGATTGGGTATTTTAGAATTCTATCATGATTTCATAACAAATTTTGAAAAATAATAAATGTTCAAAAATATTAGAAAAATATCATAATTTTATTATAACCATAGTTAAAAATAGTGGTTGAATACAATCATTATTATAAATAATGCTAGTTTTGAAAACTAAATCCCTTTTAATTTAAATAACAAATATAAAAAATCATCTTAAAATTTTATAAAGATTCAATTTTTAATAAATAATTGGTCATTATAAACATGTCAGAGCTCTGTTTTCAACACACTTAATATCGTTAGAAAGATCTTAATGAGACAATTATAATTACATCTTGAAATACTACCAAATATGATCGTAATTTGTTAGGAATTTTATTCAGGGTTAATTTAGAGTTAATTGCGGTATCATTTGGTGTTCTTCTAAGGAGTAGTTAAAATCGTCTCGTTAAGATTTTTCTAACAGTAATGGGTGTGTCAAAAATAGAGTTTCTCTATTGACTCGTTCTTTCTTTCTTTCTTTTTTCTTATTTCTTTTTCTTGTCATGTCACCTTATCTCATATTTCTTTCTTAGCCATTGATCTTGAATCCTATTTTTTAGCCATTAGATTTTCATAAAAAATTTGATTAATTTTCTTTAGGTTAATTAATTTGTAAAAAAGAATTTTTTGAAATATTCACTAAACAACTATTGTTTCAATAGTGGCCGTGTAGAAAAAAATCATATTTTGAGACACGATTGTTATTTCAAGTAACAATTGTATATAAAACAATATTTTAACACGTAATCATATTCAAATTATGCTATTTTTCATAAAAATATTTTAAAACATTCACTAAATAACTTTATTCTAATAGTGGTTATGTAGAAAAAAAACATATTTTAAAACGCAATTGTTATTTTAAATAACATTTGTATATAAAACAATATTTTAACACGTAATTATATTTAAATTATATTATTTTTCAAGTACTTTTTTCAACATGTATTATTGTTCCAACTCGTTTGGCAAACCATGCTAATTTTTTTAGTTCTAGATTGCTTTGGTTTGTTCGCTATTTTTGTTTACCAATTTCAATGCTCATGACATGATAATTCGCAAGTTGTGTGCATTGCAATTTGTTTTTGGAGAAGTGTTGTGTATAGTTGGTGGCATGGTTATAATTATTCAAGTGCCGGTGTTGTTATAAATCATTGACAAAACTGAAGATCCCTCGGAATAGATTCAGTGCGCACCAAGATTAAGAGCATGGTTGTGTTCTTCTCACAAAAAACCTTAAACCAGCAATTAAGTGTAGTTTGATATTTGCATAAGACTTGGTAGTTATTAGGCTAAAAAAAAAGATTTTTCGTATAGAAAGCATGGTAAAATAATCAAAATATTATTGAAATAAAAAAATTTTAAATCTGACATATAAGGATACTTTTGTCTTTTCTTGCCGGTTTTTTCATTATAAATGAAGTGGGATGGAGAAGCAATTTGATATTTTAACAAAAATAATAAATATATTTTTTATATAAAAAAAAAGTAATTAGTGCATGCATAACGAATAGAAAGAGCTCACGCCTTTTCAGCGGCGAGTACGACTCCTCCCGCCACAAAACATTCATGTGTCATTAGATGCAACACAACCCTTTTTTTTTAAGGGATGACAAGTGTGCTCGGTGGCGGTGCGGTTCATCGACGACAACCTTTTTTTTTCCTTTACTTTTCTCTTTCTCCTCTTGAAAATCGCGCTACCATGCAACATTTTAGAGTTGTCCCTTGTTGTTTTGAGATTTTAATTACAGTCTTTATTTTTTTAATTTTTAATTTTTACTTTTGAATCTTTTATAAAATTTTAATTTATTTTCAATCACATCCTTTAATCTCAGTTTGTGGTATTATTTTTTTCAATGTGATCCTCTTTCTTTTGGTTCTTTTTTTCTTTTTATGTTCTTTTGTTAAATTAATTTTTCTTTTCAATTTCACTATTCAATCAAAAAATTATTTTTTTTATTTCAATTTTTATCCTTGTTCTTTTTTATTGTTTTTTTTCTTTCGTGTTCTTTTTTTTCAATTTGATTTTTCTTTTCAATTTCACCTTTCCATCAAAAATAAAAATTATTTTTTATTTCCATTTCAATCCTCATTCTTGTATATGTTGTTTTGTTCTTTTTTTACCCAGTTTTATTCTTCTTTATTTTATAGAATGAGAATAGGGCTACGTTGTTTTTTTAAAAAAAAATAAAAATTTTTCTAGCTTATTGTGGTTATTTTTTTAAAAATAATTTATTTATTGTTATTGCCTACCTTTTCTATCATATAATTAAAATAGAACTAATATTTTTGACCCTGTGGGCTGGCTGTGCAGTATTATAAGCACGATTAATGAAGTATTGCTAGTAATTAATATAATTTCAGATTTTATTTCACGATGTTTTTTTTAGTTCAAAGAATCTTCTAACATTCAATAGAATTTTGTTAAATGTACTAGTATGAATATGAATGTTGGATCTAAAATCCAATCATACAAGAGGCACAAGTTTAACTTCAAAACATTTTATAGTGAAATATTAAAATAGTATGAGGCGCTTAAGAATCCGATGACAAATTTTGTTTTATTAAATCCTTTTACATCATGAGGAAGCATTTGATGGGGTATTATTAGTTGAGCTCGATTGAAGTTGTGTGTAGTAGTTTCTGTTAAGGAACTATCTCAACCCAAGAACTTAAGCTATTAGATGAGGTTCCAGAATATGATTTATATTATTCTCAAATCTACCCTCTCAAGTGAAAACCCTTTGAGCTTGAAACTTGTACAGGCCCACATTACCTTTGTGTTTAATTTTTATAAAATAAATGGGGATGGTGAGATTCGAACTCGAGACCACTTGGTCATCAAGGCTCTGATACCATGTCAAGGAACTATCTTAACCCAAGAACTTGAGTTATTAAGTAAGGTCCCGGGATATGATTTATATTATTTTCAAATAGTTTCACCATTAATTTTGTAAACTAAACAAGTTAATTAAATAAAATCTTGACACAATTTTCTTAATATATGTAAAAGTTGGAAACTTGTTTGTTTTTGCGTTTCAAAAGCGTTTTTGAAAAATTTTAAATTTTTTTTACTTTAAATTAATATTTATTTAGTGTTTTCAAATTATTTTAATGCGCGATAAACAATCATGCTTTTTATTTTTTAGCTAATCTCTAAAATAAATAATCATACTTATTTATTAAAATTCAATAAACTTACTTTTTTAACCAAAATTTTTTGATGTTGATTACATGCATGAACAAACATTGTGATTCATAAGGAGCAAAATGAAAGAAAAAAAATAGATTTCCATCGGTAGGTTACTATGATAAAAGGCATGTAATCAAAGGATATGATAAGTTGTTAACTATGTAATATGATAAAAAAAATAAATAATATATAGGGTTTTTTCTCTCCTATATATCAAGAAATTATCTCCTTTCTAGATGCATTTCTTCATCAAAAGTTACTTCTTGAATATGTTGAATAACTTTTATCAATCTGCAACTCTTTTTCATCTACTTGCTTCTTATTTTGTTGCTAAAAGACTCTTCGATTTACAATTATAAACAGATTTTGCTAAAAAAATAAGGCTTTCAACATTGCAATATACCCTTTTATTTTTCAAATATGATTACAAACTCGTTTTTTCAATTTAGAAGTAAGTTTTCTAGGACTTGTGTATCAACTGTTATTCACTTACTTCTAATAATCACAAGTTTAAATCATATTAGAATCATTAAAGATTTATTTAATTATTAATTTCAAAACCCGTAAAATTAATTGAATTTGACACAAACTATCCTGAACATCTATATTAATAATAATAAAAAAAATTATGCTATCAGACACACACATAGCTAAAAATGCTACACATAAATTTCTTCATCTATAGAGACCTTTGTCGTTAATACTGTAATATGATAGCAAAAGACAAGTTAACGAGCATTTAAAAGTTGATTTAAACTCTTATGTCCAATATCCCTCCCTCCTTGCATGAGAGCTAAGTTTGGCAGGTAACAACATTGTATTATAAAAAATTATGCGTTACAATAAGCATTAGCAGCTATATTTCCCAAATCATCCATATAACATATTTCATCCTCGTATCTATTTTTAATCCTTGAATTTTTCTATATCTAATTTAATTTTGGGTATTTTTTTTATAATGATGATAATATAAATAATAAAAGAAAATGAAAAAGAATTTAGAGAGTGAAATTAGATGATATAAATAAAAAAGGACTAAAAAATTAGGAACTAAAAATAATAATGAAATATTATTCAAAAGAGGAAAAGAAACATCAATATAAGCATCAAGCAAAATTAAATTTTTTTTTTTAAATTAGAATGGCTAACATGTTGTTCTCTTTTTTTTATTAAAAAAAACACGTGCATGAGCTGTCTTTATACGAGGCAAATGCATGTTCGGGCCAATCAAACCTGGCCCTTCAATTTGTTTTTTTTTTTATCTTATTGTTTTTTTCTTTTCATATTTTCTAATTAAATTTATTTAAAAAATTAGGAAATAAAAATAATAATGAAATATTATTCAAAAGAGGAAAAGAAACATCAATATAAGCCTCAAGCAAAATTAAAAAAAAAATTGTTCTTCTTTTAAATTAGGATGGCTAACATGTTGTTTTAACACGCGCATGACCCATGTCTTTATATGAGGCAGATGCATGTTCGGGCTCTTCAATTTTTTTTTTTTTAATCTCATTGTTTTTTTTCTTTTCACACTTTCTAATTAAATTATTTCTAATTAAATTTATTTAAATAATGTTTAAATAATTATCCAAATATGTTATTATTTTAAAATAATATTAGCATTTTTCATGGTGATATTAATATTTGCTTTCTGAATAATTATATAAACCCGATATGTATAGTTTTCTAAAAAATGATGAAATATCTATTTTTAAAACTTTAATTATAATTTTTTATATACCTTTCTCAGCATTATTTCTTTAATACATTCACGTCAAAATTATTAATTCATTACATTTTCAAGATTATGATATGTTTTTGTTTAAAACGGGTGTTCGGATCATACATCCCATGACGTGTTCCACATCCACAACATCAAAGAGGCATCCTTCGCAATCTATATCGAGTTAAACTTTGAATTGTTCGAACAATAAAACTATTTAAATATAAATATATCATGAAAAAAATCTCAAAAGGCCAGGCCCATATTCGGAGTAGTCCGGCCCATAAGAAATTGGACTAACAGTCGTGAAAAGACAACTTTATAGCCCAAAATAAACGAGGAGACAAGAAAGCAAACGACAGTAGATAACTTGGTTGCAGGCTTGCAGCATTTTGAGTTAAGAGTTGGGCCTCCTTTAGCTTAGCCGCTAACAGACCATTAGCTTAGACGGGCCGGGCAATTGCCCGCTTTTGTGGGCCTCTTGTAGCTGGGCTCATTGTCTAGGCTAGATTATAGCCCATATGCCAGTTACTGGGCACGACCATAAACTAATTAAGCGCAATTATTCTGGTGCTAGTTCAATTTGACTGTCATTCAATAAAATGAATGAGAATCTGCGAAGCCTGTATTTATTCAACTTCAAATTCGATGAACAGAGACTCGAAAGCAGTGGCCTAAGAAACTGGACTTTTGACAAGAAACTGTGGATCCAGTCACAAAAGATATGGCAGCCACTCGATTGTTTATTTCATGGAAAAATAAAAAAAAAAATCATTTCGCTGGAATTCAAAGTTCCATGGAGAAGTACGATACCCAAGGTTTTTTTTTTTGTTTGAGCTGGTCCATTTCCTGTCATTATCTGTTATTTTATTATCAAATTAATTATACTAGTATTTGTTGCTCAGTCGAATCTATTCCCCAAGTCATCTTCTTCTTCTTCTTCTTACTTTTTTTACACATGCATGCTAGCTTGTGTCGTATTGACGCCTTTTTATACTGATAAAATAAATATTTCAGCTTATGGGATAGCGCATGCTCACAAATCTAGTGCTGAACTAAGTAAGATAATCAAGGAAGTGATTGGCGTGGAGAAACTTGGCAAGATTAACTATAAGTTTTTTTTTTAAAATTAAATCAGAATTTGACTGAGATAAAAGTCAACTTCTTTTTGAAAATTAGCTCTTAAGACCAGATCCCAATATATTGGATCTTGCCATGTTTGAATGGTAATTCAACTGAGTTGAATTACCTCAGTTGAAAGTTTTGTTCTGCCCTAACAAATTCAATAAGATTAACACAATGTTAAAAATCATATTTGATAAAGAGTATTATACAACAATTACTTTAAATTGAGACACCAATAATATTATTAGAATCTAAACTCCCATTCAATACATGTGAAGAGATGCGAATGAAAAATATAAACCCCTACTCAATACCTATGTAAAAACATGGATGAAAAATATAAAAGACGCTATGAAACTTGATTAGTTTTTTAACAAGTTAGAGCAGTTCCATGAAAAATCGAGAGTAAAAGCCGACTCTTGGACACAGTTTTATTTCTAGAGCAACACATTAATTTTATTCAATAATTCATAGCTGCTGAAATTTAATAGGAATAAATAACTTAAATAGTCTCAACAAACACCTCTAATAACCTTAATGAATTATATATCAAAGAATCATCTCAATCCAATATCTTAAGCTGTTAGATCATGTCAAAGATATGATTTATATTATTCTTTAATACACTTCCTCAAGTGAAAGCTCTTTGGACTTGAAACTTGCACAGGTCCACATTACCTTGTGCTTAATTTTTATCAAATAAATAAAGATAGTGAGATTCGAACTTGTGACCGTTTGGTCATCAAGGCTCTGATACCTTGTCAAAGAACAATCTCAACCCAATAGCTTAAGCTGTTAGATGAGATCCACGGATATGATTTATATTATTCTTTAACACTATAGATAAAAAATCCAAAGCAAAACCCAACTAAACTAAAGTTGAACAATGACTAATAAACTTACGGGTAGATACAATTAAACTCATAATAAATTCAATAAGCTAAAAAAATATTAAAGCAATAAAAATAAACAAATATGATCCTTATATCAAAATTGTCGTATATATAAAAATAAAATAACCTAAAATAATATAATTTCATAACTTAAATAGTCTTATAGTTGAAATTATATCCTCAAGAGACTAGGATAATAATTATTGCCTCTTAGGAATCCCATATAAGCCAGCTAGGAGAATTAGATCTGAAATCATAACATTTTTATTTTCTTTCTTGGCTAGAAAAATTTAATTATAGTTTTAAAAAATCCCCTCCAAACAAGAAAAGTTGTTGCCCCCATTAATCCTCTTTGTAGAATTAGAAAACTCTTCAAAATAAGTTATTGAATATCTTCTATTATTAGAAAAAGAATCATTTTTAAATAAAACGTTCACAAATAACAAAATTTATATAATATTTTTTAACTTGTATCACAATAACTTTCTTAACTTTAATTGACCTGAAATTTTAACTTAATATAAAATAATATATATGAAAATTTCTAGTAAAATCTCAATTTGATCTAATAATCAGATCGAGATTTATGCACGTAAAAAATATGTATATTTGGACAGAAAAGATATTAATTTTAATGTTTTTTTTTTCCTGATGATTTGGATACCATAATGTCAACACATGTTTTCTTTTTGGTGAAAGACAAGACAATAATGAGATTGAAATCACATACGTCTGTTCATGTTTGGCAAAGCTGTGAGAAATCCGACAGAAAACTTTTAAGACATGATGGAGAACATTTCTAAAAACCATCAAGTTTTAAGTTCTAATTACTAACGGTTGAGAAGAGTTTACAATACTATCCAAAAATCATGGAATAACTCTCTTAATTTCACTGCATCCAGAAGGGCGGCCGGTGATTGACTTGAAGTCCAAGAAATGTGTTAGTAAAATACAACATTGATATTCTTTAAAAAAACTGTTTGTTTTTGTTGTAATATTTTAATAAATATTGAATGAATTCACCAGAAATTGAAAGACAAGATAGATTAAGAACAGATGCTCAACTAAGTCAACAAAATGTTATAATATCCCAGTAATTATCCAAGTTTTATTGAGAAGAGTATATATAGTAATGGCTATTTTTAAAATATTTTTTATTTAGAAATATATCAAAATAATATTTTTTTATTTTTAAAAAAATATTTTTGATATAAGTAATTTAGTATATCATCAAAACAATGAAAAAACATACAAATATTCAAAAAAATTTAAAATATGATTTCAAAGATGTTATCAAACATGGTATATTCCAGTCCCTGAGTGAGGTTGAACCCACGGAAAAATCCCATTTCATATAAATTCAAGTTTTC
>Ga0325414_1002530_pt1 | contig 18590 bp, 16 predicted proteins | sample PopdelMetagenome_8_FD_206183 | JGI IMG/M metagenome (GOLD analysis project Ga0325414, IMG submission 206183) | Populus deltoides microbial communities from Bellville, Georgia, United States - Leaf-PdKOR-R3 | ecosystem: Host-associated > Plants > Phyllosphere > Phylloplane/Leaf | place: USA... | reverse complement strand
AAAACGGAGCTTGTAGAATATATTCATAAAATTGAAATCTAATTTAATAATTAAATTGAAAATTATATTAATTTTTACTCGAAAACTCGTTTAACTTGTCAAAATTTCTTAACAGATGTGAACTAATCTATCTACGTAACTCTTTTTCTATATATATATATATATATATATATATATATATATATATATATATAGTTTTAAAATACTTGTTTTTATTTTAAAACTATATATATATATATATATATATATATATATATATATATGCAAGTAACTTGTTTTTATTTTAAAACTATGATTAAGAAGAATAAATATAAAAATAATGTTTTTCACTCTAGCAACAGTTTCTACCACGATGTTACAGTGTGGGGATTACTTGTAAGAAAACATATTAAACTCTTCCATTCCACTGTCTTAAATCTACTAAAAAAATAGAAAAAGGTAAAAAGACAGTCGACACTTGGCGCATCCAGAAGCCCTAAATAATCGAGGGAGAAGGAAACCAAAGACATACTTGGAAACGCAGACAGAGAAAGAAAGAAGCCAGCAAAAACAAAGAGACTTGACCAATAATACAAACACAAAATCGAAGCATATGGTTAGATGTTCTTCCTTTACTCTCTACTCTGTCATTGCTTACGACTCTGTATATTCTCTAGTAGTGTATTTATCGTCTTAATTAACCATCTTGGATTGATTTCTGCTGGCTCTAAGCTTCTTCTTGATCTTTGTTCTTGATGCACCAGCTTTATGGTTTGCATGCTTTAGACTTTTTCTTTTTTTTCCCTTTGCTACTCCTCTTATTGAATGTGTTCTCAGGTTCGTGCTTTTTCTGTTTTGAAAAATAAAAAGTTGAAGACTTTTTTACTTTTTTTATGTGGGATTTGGTTGATAAGTATCATCACGGGATTGGAAATGCAATAAGGCTAGGGTTTTTAACTTTTTTTTGGCCTTAGTTGTCAGATTTTTCAGCTGTTTTGACCCTGTTTTATCCAGATATATTGAAAATGGGGACTAATTTCAATTTCAAGAGCTTCACAAATGACCCGTCAGATGCCGGTGGTGGCCGGCCACCGGGGAATTTTCCGTTGGCTAGTCAGTCATCGATCTATTCTTTAACGCTTGAAGAACTTCAAAACACCATGGGAGGATCATTAGGGAAGGATTTTGGGTCAATGAACATGGATGAGCTGTTAAAGAGTATATGGAGTGCAGAGGAGACGCAGACCGTGGCAACAGCAACCTCTGCTGGGGTACAAGATGGTGTTGGTCTCCAGCGACAGGGCTCGCTGACGCTGCCGCGGACACTGAGCCTGAAGACGGTGGATGAGGTCTGGAAAGACATGTCAAAGGAATATGTTATTAATGGGACTAGTGCTGGAGTTGCTAATAATGTGCCCCAGAGGCAGCCTACCTTAGGAGAGATAACTTTGGAGGAGTTTTTGGTGAGAGCTGGGGTGGTGAGGGAGGATATTCCAGTGGCTGCAAAGGTTAATACTAATGGTGGATTTTTTGGTGATTTATCGCGGTTAGCCAATAATAGTTCAGCAATTGGGTTTCAGCAGAATAGGGGTGTGGGATTGAATAACAATAATACCAATCAAATCTCGTTGCAATCTTCGAATTTGCCTTTGAATGGTAACGGGTTTAGATCAAATCAGGCACAGGTGCAGCAGCAGCAGCAGCAGCAGCAGCAAATATTTCCTAAGCAGCCTAATATGGGATATGTGACACAGATGCCTCCACAAAGTAGTCCTGGAATTAGAGGTGGAATTCTGGGGATTGGAGATCAAGGGATCAATAGCAATTTGATGCAGGGTGGAGGGATGGGAGTGGTTGGATTAGGTGTCGCTACAGGGTCACCTGCTAACCAGCTGTCATCGGATGGAATTGGGAAGAGTAATGGGGATACATCTTCAGTATCTCCAGTGCCTTATGTATTTAGTGGAAGGGGAAGGAGAGCAGGTGGCGCAGTTGAGAAGGTGGTTGAGAGGAGGCAGAGGAGAATGATTAAGAACAGAGAGTCAGCTGCAAGGTCTCGTGCTCGCAAGCAGGTGATTATCTTGTTTGATATTGTACTTATAATCTACTGGTTTATACAAATAGGTCTTGATTTTAGTTTGTAAGTTTGCTGCAGATTCAATTTCGGTATACTAGTTTGAAATCTGTTCTTGCTTGAATTGAAACTCTTCCCTAATCTAGAAGCAATTTAAATATCTTAAGATAAAAGAATGTGAGAAAGTACGAATCTTCTGTGTATTCGATGTATCCAATACCATGATTATTTCCTGTGTTTCTTCTTACAACTGCACAAGAGTTCTTGTACACTGCACAGAAGTAGAGGAAAGCCAATAATAGGTCATTGGCCATGTTTTACTGACTGAAGTTGCTAGACACTTGATAAGTGTCCATATAAACAAACTTGCTGTGCAAATGAGAAGAAAGAAGAATGAACCTTTGTATTTAGATTTTTACACAAATAAGTTGTTTTGAAATATTCCCTATTGTCACATGTTTTATGTCACCAAAAGTTAAGAAAGAAAAAACATCACAAGTTTCATCTTCTTGTGGTTCATGAATTTTGCTAGCCATTAACCTTCTACTTTTATCATCTATGGCCACGCTGCATACCAAAACATCATGAAAGATTATGGGGCAAAATGGTAATGTGATAGCGATCTGAAATGACAAGATGAGAGTTTTTGAGAAGTCAAGTTCATGAGAAGTTATAAGGATCCCGTTTGTTACAAGGTATAAATGGTTTAAGGATCGCAACATGAAATTGAACTTGTATTGAGCCAAACTCAACAAACGTTAATTAGAAGTTCAACCCCTTTGGTTTATTTCGAATCAAAACATTATATGGGAGTATAAGTAGATATTTAAAAAATAGAGTGTGTTTGATTCTTACTTTTAAGCATGTTCTCAATATATACTGTTTTTTCTCATTTCTATTTTTACCAGGCTTATACGATGGAATTGGAAGCAGAAGTGGCAAAGTTAAAAGCGGAAAACGAAGAATTGCAGAAGAAACAGGTATTTTAGCTTTTATTGCACTCACAATTATGAGTGCCTGCCATATCACTCCCACACACTCGTGGTATCAGTATCTACTACAAATTCTAAATCCGTGTTTAGCTCTCATTGATTGTGGTTTGGTTGCTGCAGGCTGAAATGATGGAAATGCAGAAAAATCAGGTGCCAAATCTATCTACTACTCAAAATAGAACGAATAATCTTACCTATTTGCTCATAACATGTCTAATGGCCAGTCATTGCTGCTAGCTATATCATTTTCTTATACGCTTGGTGATTTGAATAGTCTGCATGAATTTTCCCGCTTTGTTCTTTATTACGGATGTCCAAGCCAAGGTTACTAAAAGGAAAAACATCAAAACATAACGAATAATCATGCCTATTTGCTCATAACCTGTCTAATGGCCAGTCAATGCTGCTATCTATATCGTTTTCTTATCTGATTTGAATAGTCTGCATGTATTTTCCACTGTTTCTTTATCATGGATGTCCAAGCCTAATGTCACTAAAAGGAATTAGATTATGCGTGCGTGCATAACTCTATATATTGCTTTTTTAATGGTTTGCCTGAAGGCATTACAAACATAGTGCCTTCAAATCATGGACAGTATCTTTACTTATTTTGTGGTATTTTTTCCCCGTTTGGTGGTGGTATCATAGGTCATGGAGATGATGACTTTGCAGCAGGGGGGTAAGAGACGGTGCTTGAGACGAACTCAGACAGGTCCATGGTGAATTGAAAGGGTCGTCTGTGATTATACAGTTGAAAATTATGTATGGTAGGTGACTGTACATATTTAATGGAAATGTGTTTTCTTCTGTAAATGGAGAAGACATGAGTTTTACAGTGAGAAGATCCAGAGTTTTACTGTGACTTAGATTAAACCCTCCAATATCTACAATCTGTGTTTGCATATCCTCTGAACTTCTTTGAATAGGTAATTAGATTGGCAAGGAAAGGAAGCAAATTCATTGTGTTAGGAACCATTTCATCCATGTTTTCCTCAGAGTTGTATTTCTTCTTTTCATTTCATAGTGATCGATTTTTTTCACGTATAAGCCTCATTGATAGGAAAAGAATTATATACAAGCCTCACTTATTTTCAGCAAGTACTCTACGAGTTGGATAGATTAATATAAATCATTCCGAGATTTCTTTTTTGGATTGGAAGCTGACCTGAGTTAGAGTCAGGTCCCTATAAAAAGTAAAGTATTATTTTAATGTTTTTTTAAATCTTACAAAAAATATTTTTTTTAATATTTTTCCAAACAAGAGAAACAATTTAAAAAATAATCCTTGTTACAATTCTAAATATATTTTTAAATGAAAAGGCAACGCCTCGTATGGCTATTCCAGTCTCATGGAAGGTATAAATATAGCTTTTCAGCTAATCACATGTTTTCACGAGATACCAGAGTTACGAACATAAAATTATAGATAAATAAACCTCCTGCCTTACAATGCCATTCCCGACAACATTCATAATCTGAGCCATATCCATCTGCAAAACTGGCCTGGTTCAGAACTGTATCTCGCACAATTTTATTGCAGCAATGAAGTTCCACAAACATTACAAATTTGCATGTTCATATCAAGTTTATGCCATGAAATCCTCGACTCTTCAGAATCTGGAAAAATCACAACATTCAGCTCCTCAGTGGGAAATTATATGCAGCCAGCACATGCTACACCGGGAAATTCCTATTTTGGTGCCACGAGATCCACAAAGCAGAACATGATACAATAGCCCCTTGCAAATAAGTTTTAATGTGTTACGTTTCGCAGATCCATCAATTTAAGTAGAATGCGCACCCAAAATGGTCCTTTGCAAGAACAATGTAGTCTAGTCAAGGTAAATATCACCTCCCTCTAATGCTTTTATTCCTACCCCCAGCTGAGTGGTAGCAGCAATAGTTTGTGGTAACAAGTTCACCTGCATGCCCAAAGATTCTATTGCTAGTATGGGTAGCCAGAGGTGCATTCCATGTCCTTCCAGGATATCATCTTCCTGCGATCCCTCCCTCTAAATGATCTAGCAAGAAGACTACCACTAACAGGTTTACACAAACCAACATCGACAACAGAAGTACATTTTGCACTTGGAGATGCCTCATCCATGAAATAGTCAAACAACATTGCAAGATAGCGCACTTGATGAGCTAAGACATGATTTTCTTGATCCAAAGGTAGCAGCTTCAATATATAAAGATTTACCTGCAGAACACCAAAAGGAAACATAAATTTGTAGTATTTCAGCCAAGAAACTAACACCACATTTGAAACAAACAACACAAAATGAACACTGAAAATTATGATAATTAGGAGGCTTAACACTAAGGTGAGAAATCACCAGGATGCAACTCTAGGCAAACATTAATGGAAAATTGATTTCAAAGCAGAACATTCAAATACCCAAAATAACTTGTAGGGTAGAAGTACTATGTGAAGGTGTTATTTACACAAAGTTTGACAACCACTAAATGCCTGCAACAATAATCTACTAGTGGTAATATTCTGCAGTATAATTATGATGTCTTAGTTTATTAATGTGTCTCCTAAATAAAAGCTAGCTATTCCATAAGACATTGTTTGCTCACCTCAGCTTCCATGGCTCGAAGTTCATTGTACCGTTCAGAGCCATTATTCTCATCATGATTTTCTGCAGCACTGTACACACTCAAGCCAAAGAGAGGAGGCCTAAGAGGATACTCCATGCTGATTTTAACCTGCCATAAATAAAAAAAAGAACAAGAAAAAAACTGACATTACATGTCAACAGCTGGTTAATGAAGGACCAATACTAGGGAATAATTTAAGCTAACCTTTGCTTCTAACTTTACTTTCTTCTCTCCGTCATCCTTTTTCCTTATTAAGACAAGGGTATATTCTTTAACCCCATAATCCACCCATGACTTTTCGGCCATTTCATAGTATTTAATAGAAGCATCGGTTTCTACCTCTGGCTCAATTTGTGAAAGCTCATCCAAATCACTATCAGTATCCAGCAAGAGATCAAAATCTTCATCATGTTTCTTGAAACTTTGTGATTTCACCTTACTAATTGGTGATATAATGCTCTTCGACATTAAACTCAGCCGCCTGGAATGCTCTATAGTAGATACTTTTGAAGTAAGCTTAACATCATTCACAGCAGAAGCAGCTGCAATTAGAGATGGAAGCTCCCCATCTTCCCTAGCACTCTCCAATCTTCCATCCATATTGACATCTATTGGTTCCTGAACTATATTCGTATCAGTAACAGCCAAAGTTGAAGCTTGATTAGGTGGAGGCCCTGCTGGCGACCAGCCATGTAAATTGCATAAAGGTGTATGCAAAACCCATGGAACACTTTCACAATTCAGAGGAGGCCATTCAAGCTTCATAAGCGATTCAAGTTGTTCCCTGTAAGCCAATCAAAGAATTCCAACTTTTCAACTCAAAGCACACCTTATCACAATGACAAAGAAGACAACAAGAGAGCCACAGAATGAAAACTAATACACAAAATAAGAGGCAATATGCACACATCAAAAGTCATAAGACGTAAAACAGATTAACACTACAAAAAATCCGCAATATGAGTCACTACATTATCTCATAATAGATGCCATTGTAGTCCTAGCTGAATGAACAAAGATACGAAAGCTTATACTGAGATTTGATCACATTTTGGTACCCATCCCCCAACTCAATTGTCTAGTCTTCCCCTAATGATCCAAGACTTCAAACAGACAGATCAGTGACTCACACAAGAGCCAGCTGAGCCCTTTTCCGAGAGCGAATTCTTTGCACAACTGTCTGCACCCGATTCTGTTGGCGATACAGTGACAATCCAGATAAAACAATCTCGTTTTTAGCAGTTTCACTGCTTGCAGTTTCAAGGTCGCTGAGTAATGGGGCTGTTTCTGGTAAGAAATCAATTCCTGCCAAATGCTGGGCCCACTTATATGGACGTGAAGTTCTCCTTTCATCAAATGCAAGGTTGTCACCTACAATGACCTTTGCTGACTGCATTGGCATCAAGAACAATTATCATAATATGGAAAAGAAAATGAAAGAAGGAACAACAAAACTGGGAGGGGGTGGTGGTAGATAAGGAGAACAAATCAATACCTGCTGAGGCAGCTCAGCTCCAGTGTCATTGGGAAATAAGTTGCATAAGATGTTATTTTCTGGTCCTTCAAGTGACCCTTCAACCCCAACACATACAACATTCAACTTCAGCAAGTATTCAAACTTCAGAGTAATGAGCTTTGCAGATTTTGGATCAGAAACCTCGTCGTCAAATATATGGAGAAAAACCTTGAGCGGATGAGCTTGATATGATCCTGCCTGATCAACGCCCTCTTTGCTTTGAACCCTCTTTGGCCTCTTTCTCCTTCTTTGACCATCATCTTCCTCATCAGGTGCATCGTCCTCCAACCTGGAAGTCTCTACATTGGTAGATATACCTGATCCATTCAACAAACATCACTGTATAATTCTCTCCAGCCATGTAAAATCACAAAAAAAAAAAACAAGTTTCTACAAATCACATACTGCTGTCCTTATTCGCTTGCTGACGAGCAAATGCTTGAGCATCTTTAACACTTCCCACCACCTCCAGATCAATACATTCTCCAAATGCTTCCTTTTGCGCCAATAACTGCGAGTAAATCACATAAAGTGGAGGCGGAAGTAACTCCGCCAAGTTATGCTGCTTTAATTTCTTGGTATGCAGAACCCCTAACTGATTCTGTACTGGCAATGAAGCTTTCTTAAGCGATTTAAGATGCGACGGCAAACTCAACAAGAACTTCTTCCTATTAGCAATAGTCTCCAACAAACCTTTCTTCTTCTGTTCCAGTTTCTCACGCAACTTACACAGCTCTTTTCTCTAATCCAAAAAAAAAAATCACCATCTCAAAACCTTAATTACGAACACTAATCATTTCCCATAATATCAATCCATTTAAATTAATTACCTGATGAAGCTCATAATTTAGTCTCTTCAGCATCAAATTATGCGAAGTATCAGTAGACAAATTTGACCCTTTAATATGCTGAGGAGCATCGCGAAAAAACTCATCTTCATTTACAAGTTCAATATCAGGATATTTAGATCTAAAATCCTTACAAGCTTTTATAGCTTTAAGATAATGGCTCTTCTCATACATCAAATTATGTAACTGCAAAGTCGTAAAGTCCACCGGAGCTTTTGCTTTCTCCGTCTCCGCTTTCACTTTATCTTCCTCTAGCAAAATCGACCTATTGACCTAAAAAGGAAAACCCAAAAACCCTAACCGTAAACAAATGAAAGAAATTGAGAAAGGTTTTGCACTTTTGATTTGTTTGGTTTACCTGGCGGAGATTGACGAAGTTGAGGAACATTTGAGCGATGAATTCGGGAAGTTGAGACTTGGATTTGGACTCTCTTTTCATAGAGAGGAGTTGGGAAATGATTTCCTCTACAGAGGATTTGGTTTCTTTGAGTGATTCGTAGGAAGAGAATTGCATGTCTTCTTCCATTGCCACTGCCTCCACTATCTCGCCGTCCTCCATCTTCTCTTCCTCTTCTGCTTCCCTGCTCTCCTGATTGCAACTTAACCAGCGCACTCGACTGAACTCTGCTGCTGAGCATGGCTATAAGGCCCGGTCCAAGTCTTTGGTTGCGGACCGATTAGGTTAATTGGTCGATCCGTTTTTTTTTTAATCAAAATGAGTTATTTTGGATATTTTTTATGTTTTTTTTTTAAATGAAACATGATGTTTTAGAAAAATCACCTGTTCTGAATAAATATATTTTTTAAAAATATTTTTTATTTAAAAATATATCAAAATAATTTTTTTATATTTTTTTAAAAAATTTAATATTAAAACTAAGGTTATTAGATATAATCTAACCTAACAGATTGAGCCGGGATCCGGATAACTTGGGATCCATGCTGACTCTTAAAAAAAAAAATATTGGTAACAAGCGACCTCTTCTCAATCTAAGACCCACGTGATCCTATTATAACTCGATAAATTTTTTTTTTTTAATAAATAAAAAAATCAATTCTCTAGTGAATTTTTTTTTGCCTAGCAAGCTAAAAAAATTAATGTACAAACACCCAATCTCACTTGCTAAAATTGTGGTTTCATTGTAAGGGTAAAAAGACGCATGCGGGAAGGAAGGCAATCAAAGGTTTTTTACTTGTTCGGTTCAATTTTATACAACGAGCGTGCAACATTTTTTTTTATTGGTCACTAATTTATATTAAAATTTATTATATAAATACTAGAATTTTTTTTAATATAGAATTTAAAGCTCATTGCTATATATATATTTTATATTCACAAAAATAAAATCATGTTTTTTAATATAAAATGAAAAAAATATTGGTTCAAATACTTAAACTTCAACTAAAAATGAGAAGATAATATCTTTTCAATACGGGATAAAAAATCTTTTGAAATAACCTTTTAAACTTTATTATTTATAGCATATGTAGTTTATATTCACATGAATTGTTTTTTAATTTTTTAATGTAAGATATTAAAACCTCAAATATCTTTTTTAATTTTCACGAGTTGACCCGAGAGCTAATCTCTTAATTGGAATAACTCTTGGATTGAGTTTAAAAACTTTGACCAGCACATTTAAATTAAAAAGAAACATGTGAAAAAATTAATTTTTTTTAAAAAATAAAATATATTTTTAAAACATTCTTAAAAACAAAAACTATCATACTTTCAATCACTCATCCATATATATATATATATATATATATATATAAAAGATTCGATTCTAAATCTGACCAAGTTCAAGGATCTAATCTCAGATTAGTTTGTTAATCCATGGTCAACATGTTAATTCAAATTTTTTTAACCAAAAGAAATTGTTTCAAGGTTTTTTTAATGACACAACTTTGTTTTTTAGTAAAAAAGGTTAGTTTAATATAAAACTTAATCCCACAACTGGTTGATTTATCAAATCGGGCCAGGATTTACAGTTGTGCTGATGAGATTAACCTACTTTTTTTTTCCGCGGAAGAAATTAAAATAATACGGCGCCACTTTGTCTCGTTATTTTAATGAGTGGATACGTCGTCGTCTAGGCGTATGGTGCTAGCGTCCCATAAAAGCGAAGCGGGAGCGGCTGTCCGTGGTGATTAGAAAAGCGGTAACAGGAGAGTTGTAGTTCCGGACAGCTACGCATGATTCTTTTTTGACCTGCGGTGACCAGCGACCAAATCGGACTGCGGCCAAATGGCAATTGAAGGTGGTGGTGGTGCAGCGATTAGAGCTCTTGGCTCTTTCTTCAAGCTCACTGAAGTCTACATATGGTTCATCTCTCTTTTTATCTGTTTGCATCCCTGCTCTTTGTAACAAAAAAAAAAAAAACTAGACTCTGTGCGTTATTCTTATATATTTAAATTTAACCTAACAGGGACGATGGCTCGACGGAGACACGAGAAATATCTTTGCTTCCTGAGTCCACTGTAAGTTCTGTTGTTTTGCTAATTTAAATTTCTCTCCCCAGTCTCACAATCCAATTAGGGTTTTAAGTTTGTTACTTTATTTGTTCCATTTTCTCTTGAAACACAGAAATCATCTAGAGACTTGGACGATATTAGCTTCAGTATCCCAGCCTCAACTATTGGTAAGTGTGTCACTGCTCTTTTTTTAAGTGTAAGAAAGCAGAATCTTTAATTTTAATACAGCAGTTGAATAGTTTAGTTGTTGGAATTCTTGTCTTGATGGGGGATTTTTTTTTTGTTTAGAAATAAGTGAAATATTAGAGAATGAACAACTGATCAAACAGATGGATGCATTAGGGCTTCCCGTTTCCTTCTTGTCTAACAAGGAGGTAAAATCGCGCTCTCACTGGCTTTTTAATGATTTATAGTCCAATGTAGTTGTTATTTGTGATACCTATGTTACTGATTTTGTTTACACTCTGGCAGACGAGCAACAAAATGAAGAAAAGCAAAAGGAAAGGTGCTCGGTTGAAGCATTCCCGTAGTCATAAAGAAGCCAAGGAAGAAGCATTAGAATTTACCCAAGTGAGTGGGTTGGAGATTGTATGTCCTTCTGTTTTGAATGATAGCACAAGCAATTCCTTATGTTGCATGTCAATGATGGGCCAAAGTGAATCCTGTTTTTATGATGTTGCAGTGGGTATCGATGAAACAGCTGAATGCCCCACTGGTGATTCAGCAAGTTCGACTAAGATTATTTCTGGTGCTGTCAGGGAGAAAAACCTTGGGGGGACATCTCACTGTTTGTCTAATGCTGGCCATGAATACGAGTCTGTACCACACAATGATGTTATGTCCAAGGATGATGATAATGGTGGACAAAGTTTGAGCAATTCAGATGGTGCACCTCCAGCAGTGTGCTGTCTAACAGATGCAGGTGCCAACCATGGTGAGAAGGGAAATGCCAACAGGTTAATGGAGTATGAGTGTCTAGAAGAGTCATCTGCTGCTAACCATCATGAAGAAGGTGATAAGTTTTGCAATGATAGTGGCACAGAGCATTTGGGGATTTATGAACGTGCTGAGTTCTCTCAGAGTTCAGAAGCGGTTGGACATGGTGAAATAGACAGTTATAACTACTATGGTGATTTTGGAGATTGGAGGGTGTATTGGGACTCTTTGTACATGAGATATTACTTCCACAATGTCAAAACAGACACTTGTACATGGTATCCACCCCCTGGTATGGAACATCTAGCATCTGGCGATATCACTGATGAATTGAATGAAGCAACTGCTGAAGTGACTGAAATGGATGGAGGGCCTTCCTTTTCCTGCAGTTCACTTAATTATCACGAGACATCTGAGGGACCACCAAATGATGAGAGCTGTTTAAATAAATCATCTGATGAAGTTTCGATGGAGATTGGAGTTGCAACTGGCAACTCCATGCCTGGTTTAACTATAGTCCCTGCAAATGGAAGTTTTGAGCATGCAGATGAATGTCTTGTCAATGGAAGTTGTGATGATGAAGTTGCATTGCACTTACCATCAGCTGTGCAGGAGTGTATGGATGGGTATTATGCCTTTACTCTAATTTTCAATTGTTTTTGGTTGATTTGTTCCTTGTTGGAGAATGATCAAGTAACCAGGTTTGATAAACATGAAGCAGTATGCTTTTTATCAAGGACAATGTAAAGATAGAACCAATAAATCTGATTGTCATGGTTAACTTAATTTATACCTGCTTGTGTTGCCCATTTGTGAGTCTGCTGACATCTGTTTTTTTCATGCAGCCTGACGAGTACTGTCACAGAAGTTACCAAGGAGAGTGATATCTATCTTGAAATTGCTGATCCCGCAACTGATAATTTGGATACCCAGCTTAACCCTGCCATCAGAAAACCAAAAAAGAAAGAGAAAAAAACACGAGTCCATAAGAAATCATCAATGAATAGTGAAGGTATATACTTTGTTCCCATTTTGGCATGCAAATGGACTATTCTATAAAATTATTTTTGATAGAAGTCAGTTTTTGTTCAGTCTCTTCTGTTTATCTATTTCCATAATGCTGAATTATTTAGTTCCCATTTAGGAACGCAAACAGACCTTTAGTTAGTTTTTGACTGATGTAAGGCATGCTGATTGGAGTTGATCGTACATAAAATAATCTTTGTTCTGATATTTGCATCCTTTGTTTGAAGCCCCCCCCCCCCCCTCTCTTTGTTGGCTTTCTTGTTTGTTATATAACTGGAAGTTATTACCATAGTAGTCACTGAGATTGGCTATTAAATTTCTATATTCACAGAAATTAATTTTTTTCATAATATTTGATCCATCTTGTTTCTATTCAGCAGATAAGAAGGGTTAGGACCGTGAAAATTGAATTAAAGAGTTGGGATAGCTTGTGCATGGGCTGTATTTTTGCTGAAGTAGTTAGGATAGCTACTGATAGAAACTTTGTGCTGTTTATTACTTTCCAGTTTTCTTGATGTTGATCAAATGCTGTTAAAATTTGGTTTTGCTTTGTTTTGTGCAGACCTTCAAAGTGAGCAGATGTTTGAAGAGTTTTCTTCAAACATCGCCAAATATTGGTGTCAAAGGTACACCTTATTTTCCAGATTTGATGATGGTATAAGAATGGATGAGGAAGGATGGTTTTCTGTTACACCAGAGCCTATTGCCAAGCATCATGCATTGCGTTGTATGGGGGACACCATAATTGACTGTTTCACTGGTGTTGGTGGAAATGCCATTCAATTTGCACAGAGGTGACTAGACTTTTTTAACTCCATTCCAGATGAAGTTCCTTTAGCCTTAGCCTGGAAGTTTTCTTGGTGATGTAGAAACGGCTCACTTGGCATTTAGTTTTTAAAATTTCACCCTGCATATTATTTTTCTATTTTCTAGACTCCATTGCTCTCTTTAGAATGTTTGGAAGTCGTGTTAATTTACATGTACTTGATTTTCATATCATTCAATGTTTCAGGTACAAACATGTCATCGCAATTGATATTGATCCGAAGAAGATTGATTATGCATTTCACAATGCTTCCATCTATGGAGTTAGTGATCAAATAGACTTTATAGAAGGGGACTTTTTTGCTTTGGCATCAAAACTGAAGGTATTGAAGCTGATTTCTTGCATATTGACTAGTTTTGGAGTTGTAATTTGCACTGTAGGAGATCCCAAGTGATTTATCTCCTTTCCTTCTCTCTCTCTCTTTTCAATAGTCAGGGAGCAATGATATGTTTTGTTTCCTTTCATCTGCGTTGGTTTTTGTGCGTTGCATGTGTTCAGTCCATTTTGTTGAACTGGTTTAACTGTTGTAGCTGTGAATATTTTATGGTTTTGTAATCTCTGTTGCTATGATCCTCAAGTATCCACTTTTTAACTTTTATCCAGCCCATCCATTTCATACATCTTGCATATAGAAGTTCAGTTCTTAGAAAAAGGAGTGATGTGAATCACCATTTTAGGTTCAGGAAAGAAAAATAATTGGTGTCGGGTTTTATCTTTAATATTGAATAAAGCAATGAACTCATTTTAGCTCAGTTCCAGTCTTAATTTGTCATCTTTACTTCCCTGACTGCAGGCAGACAGTGTCTTCTTGTCACCTCCTTGGGGAGGACCTGCATATTCTAAAGTAAAGACTTACAACATCAAGACCATGCTTAAGCCACGTGATGGGTAATTTTGAAATCTTTATAGTTCCTTTTGGTTTTTAGTTTTGGCTCATCTTCGATACTGGTATGAAATCTCATTCTTCCTATACATGTTCAGATATTCTCTCTTTAACACTGCAAAGCAAATTGGTCATAGAATCATCATGTTTCTCCCGAGAAATATTGACCTCAACCAATTGGCAGAGTTGTGTTTAACTTCCAGTCCTCCATGGTCACTAGAGGTAATGTTCAATTTAGTTCATTTTGTGTGCCTTCTGCTCTCCAGTTGAATTCATTGTGCTTTGTCCATGAATAGCTTATATGTGTTGGTACAAATAGAATGTGGTGCCCCTTTTACTTTCTCAGTAGTGAGGAGCACATTTAAGTGCCCGTTATTATTGAATTCTTTCCTTCTCTCTCATGTTATGTTTGCACGTATTGTTCATTTTACATGGGTCCTTCACGTAGTTTAGATAGGTTTTCTTGTCCTTGCTTGCTTAGATCCATGACGTGACCATTTAACCGACCCTGGTCATGTAGATGAACTCAGCGAAGGAATTCTTTTTGGTCTTGTTTGCTTTCTTTAGAGACCTGTTGGTTTGTGCAGTGAAAAACTATGCCATATCCTTGTTGCTAAGGGTTATTCTTCATGGTCCCAGGTTGAGCAGAACTTTATGAATGGCAAGTTGAAGGCAATAACTGCTTACTTCAGCAACACGGTGATTGAAGGACAATAAATTAGCTTAATGCACGTGCATGCAGGTGGAAGGAACTGATATCAACATCTTGAGGATGTCGAGCGGTTATAAAGGGGACTATTAGCTGGCTAGGACTACCTGTACAGTTATGTAAGCTATTCTAATCATCAATTGTCTTGCTATAGTGATGAAAATTTATGGAATGTAATCTTATTGTTGCTACTAGGTGTAGTCGCAGTCTCGAACAAATAATTCAGCATTCCCTTTTTTGAAGACCGCTTTTTTAGTTCAAGTGTTTCGGGAGCTATTACTATCAAATTGCTAGATGATGACCTTTGCTAACAGTTGCAAGGTAAAAATCCGGTATTCCAAGCTTGTTTATTGCACATGGTTTCTTGGACTTGTCAGCTTTGAACTTATTCCCTTTTTATTAGGGATCCTTAACCTTAAATCACCAATAGGTAATTATTTTTTTAACTTTCCTGGAATCATCTGCTGCAAGCTGGAAAATGTGTCATGGGATATACCATTATACCCATAGTATAATTCGTTAGAGATTCCCCCTTTTTGGTGCTAATTAAAGTTGCATGCTTGTATTCCTTAACAAAACCCCTCTCTACTTTCAGCCAAATAGCTCCCCTATATCTCTACATACTATCTAACCCGAAGACCATTCGGGAAGTCTGATAACCCGGAGGTCTTCGAGAGCTTAGACGCCACCGGGCTTATTCCTCAAAGTTCTATTTCTAGGAAGGAAGAGACTATCGGGAAGTGTGCTCTCGGCCGGGCTCGAAGCAGAAGGTCCTAAAACTATATCAAATAGGGGATTTCCTGGAAACTCTTGTTCCCCTTCATTTTAGGATACCGCTTGAATAACAAGAATCGGATTGTATTTTCGTTGCTTCACTTTCGATAGGCCTGCATCTCACCTTCCACTACCGGAAAAAAAATGGATCTGTGACTCCTGGAACTTAGACGTACTGCACATCGCAAAGAAGAGTTTCTTTACTACCACTGATTCTCGAAGAATGAGGGGCAAAGGGATTTGATCGAGCAAGATCTCTTGTTCTTATTCTTATTATAAGATCCTAATTGGAAAGTGTCCAAGACGGGAAAGACTCGAGTCGTTGGAACTTTCAAATGCCAACCAAGAGATCTCCTGCACAAGGCTGCATTTCTTGTTGAAAGAAAGGTGTTGCAGTCTAGTTAAAAAGCAGTTGAATTTGAAGCCGTGTTTGTACACCCACTTTTTCTTTCCATGGAAAAATGCAACGTGTTTGACCTAACAACCGTGCTCTGTGATTGTCAATCAATGTTTTGGTACAAAGGGAGGTGGGTATGGGCTGGTGTGGGACGGTCAACCAATGTCTGGGCTATTCTCCTGTCCTGTGATGTTGAATGCCCAAGAAAAACAGCTATCATCGCACGTCACAATTCATAGTTTCATTTTGAGGTTTTGAAAGGAAAGGGTGGTTAATGCTCAGGTGGGTACTCCTTTAGCTTCTATGGCCCTACGGATCAAACTTATAGCTAAGAGATCAACAGAATTAATAAAAAAAAAAGAGAGGAATCAAGGGATCTACGATTGACCACCATGCGTATACTGATATGGATAACCCAGCTCCATCTTCTTTTTTCTTCTAATAGATAGGTAAGATGTTCAAATCAAGGGGTTCAATTTAGGCTGTTGTGAACGGGATAAACCATAAAGAGGCATTTGGTTCGTGAAGTTTTGTTAAGAGAAATGGACTAACGATCCGCCGGGCATGTCATTAGGAAGTTTCTCAGTGTCTCTGATATGTTGTTGGACAAATTAAACTCAAACAACCTCTGAAAACAGAATAATTTTATCGTTATAATGATTGGATATGTGGACAAGCAGCCTCCCATTCAAGTTCATTTGGGTTCAGCTGTCTAATTTGTCGACAGCTTTGAGAAATTGAAGTTGAAAATGGCAGGAGCTTGGTTCCATTGTGAAGAGAAATATATTACGGGATAATATAAAATTATATCTTGAGGTTTTATCAAGAAGATGTTTTATTATAAAAAAATTGAAAACAAGTCTTCGTTCTAAGGTTGATTCAGGTTAACGACTTGGATAAATAACCGGTTCAAACCTTGAACCGGGTATAACAAGCACATAAGTACGCATAAACTAAAGTCACGAGACAGAAAGATACACTGAGAAGATAGTTAAAGCTGTGGATTTACCGATGAGTCAGAGCTGCAAAGATTGCTCTTACCGAAGCATTCAAGTGTCCTATTCTATTATCAAAGTCATCATAGAAGCAGGTTTCTTCAGTTTTCAGCTTATAATTTAGCAACTATCATTGTTACTCGAATTTCAGAACTTTCTATATTCTAGACATTGTGGCAGTACGTCCATAAACGTGGCCCTTTTTTTAATGGCATAACTGGTCTGACCGGCAAGCGTCCAGGCTGTCAAGCTGCCACCGGCTAGACATGAGGTGCGCTCCTGCTGCTCTCTTTTAAGCATTTAATTATTTCCTATGATGAGTCCATTTTCTCGTAAATGTTGTCGATTTTGGGTAGATTTGACTGGATTTTTTTTGTATTTTTTAAATACTAAGAGCATAATAACTTCTGGGATCGGTATTCATTTCCAGAGAATTTCACTCGTTCAGTTAAGTTTTTACCAGCCAAACAAGTTGGAAAATTTAATTACCATATTCCTCTTCATGGTTATTAGTAGGGGTCGGAAAAAAACTGAACAATCGATTAAATCGAGAAAATTAAAAAGAAAATAATCAAAAAAACCGAACCGTGAAAAAAAACCAATTAAAATTTTAAAAAAACTGACCGGTTCGGTTTCGGTTTTATAAGTCTGGAACCGAAAAAACTGAATCAAACCCAAACCAAAAAAAAGAAAAAAACCGAGCCAAACCAGAAAAAATCAAGCTAAACCGAGCCAAACCGGTTTGAACCGTTTTTTGTTCAAAAAAACCGAACCGAAACCAGTCGGTTTGAACCGGTTTCGGTTTTATTTTTTAAAAAAATCATTTTGATTTGGTTATTTTTTTTGATAAAAACTGAACTGAATTGAAAATGATCATCTCTGATTATTAGCCCCACTTATGATTTGATCTAATTCAAAACCCGAGTTATGAGTTGGTCACTTTAACCATAAACAACATTATTTCATTGTTATTTTTTAAAATTTCAATGATGATATTTTGAATAAAAGTTAAAAAAATCCTAGAATAATATTATTTTAAATAAAAAAATATTTTAAAAAATCAAGTTATCTAAAACGAATCTCACTTAAATTTGAATATGTCAATAGAATTATGGATTAACCAAGTTAATATTCATCTTTTTTTTTAAAAAAAAAATCCAAATTAAGCTTAAAGTAAGTCAATAAATCCCCAATTCAAGCCGCTAATAATTATGTTTGCTAGCTTGAAGGATTTTCTTGGTGATATGAGAAAAACAGCAAGGAGACAGAAAGGAATGAAAATAAAAAAAAGGGTAAGAAAAGGGAGCTTGGTCAGATGATCACATGCACAAGGCTTTCTCTACAAAATTATGTTTACTTCACGAGGAGATATACTATTGCAGTCAATCCAGGGGGTGGCAAGAAAAAGAGACCCATCTAGTCAAACTCGACGGCACTTTTAAAGGGATCACAGACCGTCGGTGTTGCTGGAACATAAACAATTGAACATTGTAAGAAACAAATAATTCTCCCGTGCTTAAATTACGGCTACTATTCTTTTCAACTCCGGCAAA
>Ga0325414_1002529_pt1 | contig 18595 bp, 13 predicted proteins | sample PopdelMetagenome_8_FD_206183 | JGI IMG/M metagenome (GOLD analysis project Ga0325414, IMG submission 206183) | Populus deltoides microbial communities from Bellville, Georgia, United States - Leaf-PdKOR-R3 | ecosystem: Host-associated > Plants > Phyllosphere > Phylloplane/Leaf | place: USA... | reverse complement strand
GTGAATTGTTTCTTGGAGAATAGTGAATTCCCCATCTCTTTTAGTTTTATTTATATTTATAATATTTGCTGTTTCTGTGGGGTGGACACTATTGTTAAATTATTATGTTGAGTTATAATATTTCTACACTCCAGGAATAAGCTAGATAGCAGATGGGTAGATAGATGGATGATTATGAATGATAGTGATGCAGCTGAACCTAAGAAGATTAGGAATAATTATTAAAAAAAAGGAACATAGAATTCATGAAAAATGGGTGAAAAACAAAAACCCTATTTGTATTGTATTTCTCAATAATTTATTTTGCCAAAATATCCTTTCAGTGAAAAGAATTACAACTCTTTAATCAAGTTCAAAACTGAATTTAACAAAGTACAAAAACCCTAATAACATAGAGAAGGTAAAAGCTAAATTAAAACTAAAAATTTAAAATTAAACATAAAAATAATAAAATTTATTGAAACATAATCTTTTTAGATCTAATTTAAAGAATTCTTTTTTTTTTTTTTAACTTAGCTCGCGTAATAAGTTGGCCCTAATAAAAAAACAAGGTTTATAAAATTTATCGGTTAAATTTGAATATAGTCCAATAATCAGATTAAAAATATAATCTTCATCAAACATAGTTCAATAATAATATTAGAAGTATAATTATTTTATCAGATATATTATTTTACGTGACGTATCTATTTCATATTTAGATCTGTTTATTTTACAATAGATATCTAAATGTTGATGTCCGACTGGATGAAATAGTGATTCTATTTTCTTGGAAAAAAAGGTGTTTCTTCATAATGCACCTTTATGGGCTAAGATTATATGAAAATCTATCTTAAATATTTTATTAAGGCATCAAGAACATGGAAGATCTTTGGCTCCTCAATTCTACCCCTACTAGTGGGCTACCTCAAGATGCTAATTACTTGCCTGAAGATCTTCTTCCTTTGGTGGCTTCAACACACTATACTTCATTTTGCTTTCTCGATATCGAACCTGAAATCTGACGTTGAGTCTTTGGTAGCGAAGTTAGAGGCATAAATCTCATTTTGAGCTATGTTTCAGAAATTTTGTTTTTGCTAGCTGCTATGTGATTGCATTGTCCTTTGTGTTGATCATCATGCAATGCCATGGCTAGCCTCTCTTTAGAGTTATTTTAGCATTACAGTCAAATCAATGCCCCACATTCAACAACCATAGCGCATTACACAATTCTTTTACAAATTAATCACCTTTCCTGGCGCCAGGCTAGCTAGAGTGGTGTTTCGAGTTTTAGTACTATGATACAAGATCCCCTTTAAGTATGCTTTCATTAGATTTGATCAGAAGGTGTTGGATTCATCATCAGCTTCCATTGCTTTTTTTTTTATGCTCTTTTGATTGGATGAACATACTGTTTTACACATGATTGCTATGTTTTCAAAATTTCAAGTCTTTTCAAGAGCTATTAGAATGAGGCCGCGAGCCCGTTTCCCTTGCTGTAGATTGCTTCTGAGCTTAAGTTAGTGGGGAAATAATATTATAATGCTGCTATGCCCCATATAGGCAAGAATTGGCGTAAAAAGCACTATTAGGGAAATTTGACATTCTTTTATTATCAGTAAAGAACAAAAGTTTCGTTAATTCACTTACCTGACTGGCCTCCCACATTAGGACAAGTGAGTTTTTCAGTGATTTTCCTTCTCAGTTTCTTAGAGCCAGCTACGTTATTCACTTTCAGCTAGGTATTGGAGGGATCCTGCAGGGTTCCAGGTCCTACAGTTTTTGGTTTTGGTCTGTAATTCTGATTGTGGAACTACTGTTTTCGACATTGTGAGGGAAGAAAAATTGCACATTTAAACAATTTTAAACTACGAAAAAATTACATCTGTACTGATCTTGTGGATGGTAGCCTGTGACCTGTGACAAAGGCCTTCTAGCTAGTGCCATCCTTCAAGGTACAGGGCTAAAGATATCATACAATTAAAAGTAAAAAAAATAATAAAAACTTAACCAATTAACCCCTATAATTACTTACCAAACCTTCAGGTTCTAATGGCAATATGCTGACAATGGCTTCTTGTACTGGTAGTGAAGTAGGTCCTGATGTGCTAGCTTGGCTACAACCAGCAATTTTCTTGCAGGTCTCTATCAGGCAGTGCCTACATGTAGGACAGGATGAATGGGAGCTAAGCCACTTGTCAATGCATTTGACATGGAATCCATGGTTGCACTTAGGCAGAAGCCGAACATGTTCACCTGGTGTGAACTCTGAGAGACAGATTACACACTGTGTGTCAAGGCCAGGCAGGTTCAAGTCAGTTGAGTATTTTACTATTGGGAAAGTCTTCAATGCTTTTCGTTTCACTCCAGTGTTCGCTGCCTGAGTCGAGGGGTTTGCAGCAGATTCTGAAGCTACCAAATTAGAGCACCTTAATGCACACCTGATGATGGAATTTAGTCCAAGTGAGCAAATCAGTGCACATAACAGGACTGACAGAACCATAACAACATTTGTATCAAAGCTGCTGTCAGTGCTAGTGTGAGGTTCAGACGAGGCAGTGTTTCCAGGAGCTGGAGGAGTTGCCGTGTTTGATGATTGGTAAAGAGTGGTATGTAATAGCAGTCTTCTTGAGTAGAAATCCCCAAGAAAACCTTGAAAGAGTTGATGAGTTGTTGAAGTAGAAGTAGACATGCTCAGATAGTTTGGACCGTGGAGGGTTAAGACAGAACAGAATTATTTGGAGGTGGTTGCATATTGGTAGCTATATATAAAGGAAAAGTTTGAACTTGCCACTTGGTTTTTGATACAATAATTACAATAATGAGATTACAATTAAGAATATTCCTAGGGTTTTAGCATACAATAGGCAGGCCTTTATCTCATGTTTTATGTATGTCTCTAGCATATGGATGCTCCGCTGTACCTTCTGTATGTTAACGGGCCTTCTTATCAAAATGGGCTCATCCACTTTCTGCCATTCAGACACTGTCAAGTGGAAATTTCATTCAATGAATCAAAACCTGAAAATGCTGTCAGGGACCCAGTTTCTCAGGAAGGACTCGTGAAGTTTCCTTGGCCAAAGGTGACATGGAAAAATATGTTGTTGAAGTCAATTCAAATGAGCTTTTGTACACTTGTCTATAAGATAGAGTTTTCAATTTTCAATTTTCAATCTGACTCACTTGTTTTAATCCACTAAAGGGATATACATTTCAAAATTTCTTGAGTCAGACTCAACTCAATTCAGGTTGAGCACAATTCAGCTAATAGATATGCACCTAGCTAGTCACTACACTAAATATTGGCCCCTTTGTAGCAAAATTCACTTTGTTTTTCCACCCTTTTCTTTTTCTTGGCCTTTAGGATGTGTTCCATTCAGATATACTCATGTCCATACAATTATACAATAAGGATCTTAGATATATTTTGTTTCTGCCATGACAATTTGATTGTATCCGCAGTATAGAAGCATGCTGAAACAACCTTAGATAATAGTTTTTTTGTTTCTTTTATCATAAGCTGAATGATCTGTCTGCATCTCCATAATCATGTAAATAGCTGCTAATTATGTTATTAAACCCCCCACTAAATGGGAGGACACGACACTCCTTCCAACTGTAAGGCACAACTCTGTATTCCTCCATGTGACATAGTTGCATCTTGCCTATGATTATACTAACCTCAACATTCTTATCTGTTATGTTGTTCAGATGAGACACTGTCTGGCACCAGTCTTTAATTATCCATCGACAGGTAAATTATATAAAAATTGGATATGGAAATGGTGTGCTAAAGATCCCTTGTTTTGTTGGTCTGCAAGCTGTGATCTTCAAAAGAATCTGCGGTAATATAAAAAGTCATGTTGGTACTTGATGAAAATGCTGAAAATTCAAATGCTAACTAGGTTGGTGTGAATTTTGCTTACTGCAGATATGGTTAACAGAACTGTTATTTAATAGATACAACACTTTGAGGAATGATTTTAAGGATTTCTTTCTTTCTGTGTACAAAAGGTTTACCTAATGGGGCCAAGAAAGCTAGTGGGGGAATACTTTTTTCTTTCTTTTAGCTTTCATGGTTCAATGGCAAGAACAGAGATAGGCTGGTTTAAAGGATTGCTTTTGATTTTGTTTGTACAAGACGTACCACTACTTGGATCCATATCTATCGTGGTTGGATTTTCACCAGGTTATTGCTGCCTTGTGGGTCCAAAGAAGTAGAGCAGGAAGTGGTGGGATCTTCTTGTGCTTTTGTGAAGAGAATATAATTCTGAAGCACGTGTTGAGATCTTACTTGGGTTTTAGAGTGATGACTTGTGATCTTGTCTCCTTAATTATTGGTTCTATGAATGTGGAATTGAGTTGGAAATTACAGTTAAAAAACACTATTAAAGTGCACTTCGAAGCATCTTTGCATTCAAAAGCCATCAAATTCATGGTTTTTCCAAGTTTTTTTGAACATATATATGTCAAAATCATTAGATATTATTTAAAAAATCAATTTTAATCCTTTTAAAAAACAAATGCATTTACATAAAAACAGAAGTAATTTATTATCAAACATAACTTGTAAAGCAAGTAGATATAAGTTAGTTTGTTATATTATGATATAGGTGAACCATGCAATAACTTCTTAAACATAGAATCTGTTGAATAAAATTATTCCACAAAAAAATTTAATTTAATTTTTTATCATTAAATATTTCTTTTCAAATAACTCGTCTCTTTAAGAGATTTACAACTCCTTCAATGAATCTAAAAATTGATCTAAATAGGTTAGAAAACCTAGTAAAAAAAACAATAAAAATCCTAAATAAACTAGAAGGTTAAAAAATAAAGAGGAAAAATAACAAAATTAGCCCAAACAACATATTCTAGACCTAATTTGGGATTCTTTCGGACCTTGGCTAGTTATAGCAAGCTAACCTCTTGTAGAAGTAATTAGCTTTGAGAACTTTCTTGAAAAAATTGAGCATGACACAACTATCATATCAAAAATTGAAGGCCTTTTGGTCGGGCCAATTACTCCACACAACCAAAGTCTTTTCTTGGGCCTAACTTTATCCCATCGATCAATAAATATTTTTGCAAGACTATCCATATAGCCTAGTTATAGCATATCCATAACTAATCAGAATCACCTATATCATATTATCACATGAGAATGACATAATTATAATACCTTATCCTTTTTTTTTTTTTATAATTACAATACTTGTCTTTGAAGTGGCCTTATTGTTTAAAGATAGGATGTCTAGTTCATCATAAAATAACCTAACAATATGAAACTTTTGAATTAAAGCATACTATGTTAAGGAAACAAACAAGTCATAAAATAATTATTATGAATCCTAAAGAACTAGAGCAAAATTTTTAAAAGCATTTCAATGTGATTATGTTTTTGTTAATTTTTGTTGTTTTCATTCACTACCAGAAAATTAGTAAATACAAACGGAAACACTGATGAAATTTTTTTGTCGGTATATTGCAGTTACATTTACTGACCAAATTTTCCATCGCTAAATCTATCGGTAAACACTGAAAGGAATATTCCTACGGTACATATCGAGGGAATCGCAGTGGGAGAAGAAGGAATAGAAAAAAATCCAAACAATACAATGACATGTAAGTTTTACAGACGAAGTTACCAATGAAATTAACCCGATGGTAAAATTTATCCGTGAATATGTTGATAGAAAACTTCTGTCGGTATATATCAGCAACATTATGAAGGGTATTACAGTGAAATTAAAGAAGGCAAATCGTACGGTGACATGACATTTCTACCAACAGAATTGTCGATGGCGTTACCATTGGAATAATTTCGTCGGTCTTTCCATCGGTAATATTTAATTTATAACCTGATGCTCGACCCTCCCTTCCCCCTCCTCCATTTCTACTTCTTTCTTATGCATTTTTTTCTGTAACAAACAGCCACCCCTCCTCCCAATCTCAACACAATTCAACCTCCAACAACAAATTCAACGACTATAACACTTGATTTGTCAGCATCCGTGTTCTGATTCAAATTTTATTGAGGATTCTCCACCTTAAGTAAGCAAATCCATCCTTTTTTTTTATATATGAACATAATTTTAAAATTTTAATTTTTTTTTGTAAATTTTTGTAGTATATGTATTTTGTTTGGGTGTTTACTTGTTTTATGGTTTTTTCTCAAACAAATGTGTTGTATGAATTTATGATTTGTACATGATAGAGTTTGTTTTAGATTTTATAAAATTATATTTATTTGTAAATTGATGAAACTTAAGTTGAATTTTTGACTTAAATGTTTTGTGATGAAATAAATAATGGCTTATTTAAAGGATCCGTTTTATATTTTGTCAATTTTATACCCGAGTTGTAATTTCCGGTAAACATGTACAAATTTAAATTCATGTAGATAATTGATAATGAATTAAGAGAACTATTAAAATAGATTGAATAAGCTATAGCTAAAACAATATTTTGCAAACTTATTTAGTTAATTTAGTTAAGTAATACATGATGTCATCATTATTATATATAGGTTTGATATAAATAATGGATGATCATTTATGAATGTATCGAGATTCACCTCAAAGGTTGTGAAAGATGGATTATTATAATGAGGTTCAAGGTTTTATTAATTACACAATATCTAATCCGAGAAATATTACTGGAGGCGGTATTAGATGTCCATGTAAGAGGTGTAAAAATAAAAAAGTTTATTTATCCAAATGTTGTAACGATACATCTCCTATAAAAAGGGTTCATGGAGAAATACCTGTGTTGGTATGTACATAGAGAACCATATGTTCCTCACGATACCATGGTAGAAATGATTGTTGGGTCAACTTCTAGTGCCAGCAACGTGCATGAAGTTATAGATGACAATAATAATCTTTATAGGTATGGTTATGGATGTGATTGGAATGAAAAGAAGAAGAAAATGAATAGGCTAGAAACCATGTTCAATAAAGGGGAGAGCCCTACTTGGCATAAAGGGCGCTTATAGAGGCTATCATCTACATCCCCGAGCGGCAGTCAAATAGAGGCGTGAATGCAAGATGGCAGCAGAATGATCGGTCAAACCCCACCCAAACCTTTCTTAAGACCACCAAGCCTCTTGAATGAGTTCTATTTTTTTTAGCTTTTAATAAGTAGGAGGGGGGAAATGCAATATTTGAAAATGGATTGGTTCTTGTTGCTTCCTTCTTCTTTAAGATTCTCGTGTGCTTGTGCCAGCGGAGCTTTCCCATGATCGACAACACCAGAGAATACATGCCAAGGTGCTTAATTAATGTCCATTCATAAATGAAGAACTTAATGTAGATCATCCATATTTTTTGATCTTTTAAAAGATTCTAATGAACCATTATGAGATGATTACACAAATCACAATAAATTATTGGTCGTTGCACATGTGTTCACCATCAAGTTAGATCATAGGTTGAGTGAGGTCAATTATGACAGAAGTCAGATCATGGGTTGAGTGAGGTCGATTATGACAGAATTATCGAATGGGTGAGAAACATTTTACCTGAAAGAAACAGGCTGAAAGAGAACTTTTATGCTGCTAAGTCTATGATAAAGCCTCTCGGTTTAGGACACTAAAAAATTGATACGTGTCCAAACTCTTGTATGCTGTACTACCTTGAAAATACAGAGCTGACCAAATACAAAACACATGAGCATTCTTATTATAAACTTAGAATTGACAGGGAATGACTCTTGTCGCACATAAAAAACTTAGATGCTTCCCAGTCACACCTAGACTACAGAGGTTATTCATGTCACTGAAGACTAATGAGCATATGACATGGCACCAACCACATGATGCGGTAGATGAAGTGATGGTGAACTCTTCCTATAGTGAAGCCTGGAAGCACTTTAACTGTGTGTATCCTTAATTTTTAGTGGAATTAAGGAACATATGTCTTGGGTTATATACAAACAGATTCAATCCATTCAGGTTTGCTGCTTCTTATTCTTATTGATCGGTTATACTTTCAGTTTACAACTTGCCATAAAGGATGTGTATGAGGCCAGAGTTCATGTTTTTATCTACGGTCATACATGATCCTAATAGTCCGGGTCAGAATATAGATGTTTGTCTTCGACCATTGATTGATGAGTTGACGCAACTGTGGTCATTTGAGGCTTTAACTTATGATGTATCGAGAAAACAAAATTTTTAGATGAAGACATCTTTGATATGGACTATCACTGATTTTCCAGCATATGGAATGGTTTCTAGTTGGAGCACACATGAAAAACTAGCATGTTCATACTATATGGAAAATAACAAAGCATTCACGCTAATAAATGATAGTAAAACATCTTTTTTTGATTGCTACTAGCAATTCTTACCAATGAATCACAAGTACAGAAAGAACAAAAATGACTTCTTTGTTAGTAGAGTTGAAAGGAATGTTGTACTGCCACTTCTTTTGGGTGAAGAATTGTATGACGTGGTGTCAGAGTATGATGACATTGTGTTTGGTTTTCATTCCGGTAAGTAGAAGTTTTCTTGTTTTGGTTTGACCCATAATTGGGTAAAGTGAAGTATTTTTTGGGAGCTTCCTTATTGGAAAACCAATCTCCTCCACCATAACCTTAATGTCATGCGCATAGAAAAGAATATTTTTAAAAACATTTTCAACTTGATTATGGACGTGAAGGGGAAGATAAATGACAACATTAAGACTATAATAGATATAACTTTGTTATGTCACTGTAAAAATGTGAAATTGGTTTATGTTGAGTCACATATCACAAAACTCAAAGCCAGCTTCGCTTTAAATAAGAATACATAGTTACTTATCTATCAATGACTTAAGAGTTTGCATTTTCTTGATGGACATGCTTCGAACATACTAAGGTTAGTTAATTTAAAGGATTGCAGATTGTATGGAATGAAGAGCCATGACTGTCACATGTTTATGTAAACACTCATTCCATTAGCCTATTAGGATTTATTGCCAAAGGAGATATGAGATGCACTCACGGAGATCAATCATTTTTTTAGAGATATATGCTTCAACAAGTTGCAGACACAACACATGAAGAGGCTTGAAACGAATATCGTCCAGAAAATATGCAAACTTGAGATGATATTTCCTCCATCATTTTTTTACTAAATGGAGCATCTACCCATACATTTACCGTTTGAGGTAAAATTTGAAGGCCTAGTCCAATATAGATGAATGTATCCATTTGAGAGGTTAGAGATTACATATGCAATGTAATTAAAATTTTATTGTCTATTTTTTCCATAATTCAAAACATTCATTTGATTTTTTGCAGGTACTTTTTCAACCTTAAAAGAAAAGTTAAAAATAATGCGCATGTTGAGACTTCGATATGTGAGGCCTAAATTATTAAAGAGATTTCAATATTTATTTAATATTATTTTGAGCGTCAATTGAGAACAAGAATCAACCGTGTTCCAATGCATAACGATAGTGGTAAAGTGCCTTCAATTGAGAACTTGCCAATATTCTCCCATCCTGGATGACCTTCACCAAAAAATGCTACCAGGGGAAAATATTTGTCATAAATAAAATAAAAACAAACACATAATTATATGTTATTCAATTACGATGAACTAAGACTTTTTATTCAATAAGTATATTACTTGAACTCTATTAATAATGAACAATTTATCTCTTATAATATCATAAATTGATACATTGTTGAATATGTCATAGGCAACGTCATCAATATTTACTTTCCAAACTCGCAACTGACCACATCTCAAATCTTTTGATTACAAGATGAATAATTTTTTTATGTGGTTTAGAACACGTGTAAGTATTGTTTAATTATTATTATTATTATTATTATTATTATTATTATTATTATTATCTATTGAGATACTTAATTTCATTACACATTTCTTATTAACTGTTCATGATTGTACTTCATGTACCAGGTTTATAAATTGAGAGAGAATGTTGTTGTTACTTTATCTTCACTAAGTTTAGGTCCTGAAAGAAAGGTGAAGTACTACAATGAGTATTTCATCAATGGACAAGTGTTTCATATAGAAGAATATGGTAAGGGTAGAAAGACATATAACAGTGAGGTTTGTGTTAAGAGATCGACTTCTAATGAGTTTGAAGCTAACTTTTATAGGAAATTAAAACAGGTAATTGAATTGCAGTATGATAAAGAGCATAATAAAGTATTTTTATTTAAATGATATTGGTATGATACCACTGACAAAGAAATCAGAGTAGATCCCCATCATGGTTTGGTTAAAATTTATTCAAATGCTAGATTCCGCAACGTCAATGATGTCTTTGTTTTTGCCAAACAATGCCAGCAAATTTATTACACACACACTCCTTTCTTTAGAAATGATCATTCAAGAGTTGATTGATTATTCTTATTGAAAACCAAACCCAGGGGTTGTGTCAAAGTTGTTCAGGATGGGAATGATGAATCAACTATGAGAGATGATGTCTGCGGCGGGGTGCGCGACGTTAAGAACGACGAGTCTGCCTCCTGAGATGTGTGTGTGTTGAAAAGAGAGTTTGAGAATAATAATAAAATTATGATTATCAGTTCATAAGTTGCCACCTAGTATTATGGTTACTAAGAAACCTGTGGTTTGCGAGAGTTCGGGTAAGGGACTGGTTATGCAAGGGAAAGACACATCACCCTTAGTGTACGTTACCTAAGATAAGCTACATTGTTGTTTGATTATTTTTCTAAGTTGTTTTTCTATTCATTAGTCATGTCTTAGGTTCAAGTTAGATCTTCATTCGTGAGGAAGTCTCTACCTTGTTAGGTCAAATCCTAACCATTCTAAGGGCTAAATTTAGCATCACATTTATTTCTTTGTATTTTTAATATGTAAGGGTATACTCTATTATGTAGTTTTACACCCCTAAATATTAGAGTTTACAACTAAACCCTAACACTTTAAATATAAAGTGAACAAAATGATTGGCGAAGAGTTTTGATATTTTGGCCAAATCCTAACGGATAATCATAAACTAGTTATGATATCTATTTTTGTATTTTAAAACATGAGAAAGATGCATTCTTGTTTTTTTAATAAAAAAATATGCTTGGAAAACTTTTAGGATTTAGCTGTATGCACGAAAACAAAATATTTTTTTAAAGAGAAAATTAATTTTTTTTTTTAATTTTCAAATTTTTTTAAGAAACGTTTTGAAGAAAACGTGTATTTTAATACTGAATTTGTATTTTATAGTGTAAATATATAAGTCAATATTATACAAAATTGATAGAAAAATGTATGATTTTTTAAAGGACTTTTGGAAAATTTTGGATTTTAATAATAATAATAATAATAATATATTTATAAATATATTATTATTATTATTGTTGTTGTTGTTGTTGTTGTTGTTATTATTATTATTATTATTATTAATTCAGCCTTGTGGGCATGGGCTCTAATCCCAGACCCAGTTTAGTGGGGTCGACTGAGGCCTACCAACACTTTTTTTTTTAGCGGGTTGGACCTGACCCAACCTTATAGATGGGTCTAACCTAGGCCCGCATGGTCACTAGCCCAACCCAATGACTATAGGGTTAGTTATTTGGCCATTGCATGCAAAATTCTGAATGTAATGGTCAACATCGAGGGGCAGGGGGGTTAGGAAGAAAAAGAAGAAGAAGGCTCACGTGGTTAGAGGAGAAAATCTATCGGTGGTGTTTCTGGTGGTGATAGAAAGTCCGGCATGTGGTTGGTGGCAGAGACAACGACTGAGGTGTGGTGGAAGGAGTGGCGGAAAGTTGGAAGCAAAAGGAAAACAGAAATCAAGGGTAGGGAGCTGGTTTTTTATTTTAGCCAACTTTGGACCTTGATTTCTTCCTTCTAAGGGCAGGAATTTGCCCTTATTTATTGGCCATTGATTCACACAGGAAGGATCTTAACCGTTGATTTAAAGTTTGCCATCATGAATTATTAGATTTTGACAACTCAAAGATGCTTGAGTAAGAAAGAACCATACTAGGGTATGGTAAAGTGTCAGGCCATCATGTTAGTGTATGATGTGTCTGGTTTGGTTGAGAGATGAAGTATTAAATACTCTGAAAAGGTGGCCAACCACGCAACTTTCAGGTGAAAAAATGATGAAGATAAATAGTACCAGATGACGTGTTGTCTGATCTGTCTTTATTTTATTTACTGTTTGGGTAAAAAACAACACCACTTTGGTCAAAACACGCAATTTCATTTAAATGAAACGATTTTGATTTGGCCAAAGTTCAATTTAGTCCTTCAACTTTTAATTTGTTTCAATTGCAACCCTAATTGATTCTAAACTTCCAATTTTATGCAATTTTATCTCTGAAAAACTTCAACCCTGAATTTGAGCTCATTTTTCTTTGTGATCCTTGGTTTTTGATTTATGCAAATTGACCATTAAACTTTTAATTTTTTTCAAATTCACCCATGATTTAAATCAATTGAGCCCCTATTGTTCGGCGCCTTTTGCAAAATATGTATTGGTTTCGAATTTCTTTAATTGACCCTAAATATTTGATTTTCTTGTAATTTTACCTCTGATTTGAATAAATTGACTTGGTAAAAACTAAATTTGATCTTTTAAAATTTTAATATTCTCAATTAAGCCCAAATTGAGCTCCCAAACATAATGTTTCATCAATTAAGCCCTTAATAAAATGAATTTGACCTGTTTAAAGTATAATTAAGTCCTTACATCTAATTAAATCCTTTGATTTGATCCAAATTAATTCTTGAACATAATTAAACTTTTAATTTGCCCCATAATTAAATCAAATTGGCCTATTTAATAACTAATTATATCCTTGGATTTAATTTTTATGCAATTTCATCCAATAATCATTTAATTTGACCTTGAATATGCATTGTCTTTCTAGTTTTGGGCACAACGAGGTACAATCAGGCTTCTGACTTCGTCCAAAATTATTGCTTGATTTTATACATATATGAAATTCTTACTCAACCTACTTTTGCCAAAATTCCAGTCTTCTTGCTATTATTATTTATTTTTGATTTTTTTTATTTTAAAATGAAAAAGGGTAACATTTTGGGGAATAACCCAAAAACGGGTTATGACAATGTCTTTCAACTTGGTGAGTTAGTTGATCCATATCGAGTTGCTCTGTCGATTGAATTAGAAGAAAATTTAAATTTTTGCGTCTTAGAGAGTATTTTTGTTGATGTTGACGCTGAGGAGTTGAATGTTGTTTTTAGCTCTAATGGATATGCACAAGTCGATATAGATGACGATAATGATGAAATCAACATAGAAGATTGAGATGGAGATGACACCGAGTCAATTAAAGAAGAAGAAGAAGACAATTCTGATTATTTTGCAAAATATGAAAGTGTAATGCCATAAACTATAATGTACTATTTATGGATGAAATTCACTTCAATGCAATGCCAATGATGTTAATTTATTATTAAATTACAAGGAAATATTTATTTTATTATTGTGATGTGAACTGATGTTATTGTACTATGCGTGCAGGTATCAATTTAAGCATTTGCATGATAGATAGATAGATAGGGAATACATATATAATCTGGCGTCGAACATTGTTTCAAATAGATGAAATTACCCATGATTTTTTCATTACATATTAGTATATTGACAGAAAGTTTCCATCGGTATATTCCAGTAGTGATGAGAACTATTCCTCTTCTAGCTGACATTGTTCATGGTGTTCATTACACGGGTATGTTAATAGACTGTGTCTGTTAGCATATTCTAATGGCAATGAGAATTGTTCCCTTCCCAAGAGGGTGATGCCAATTAATGGTCGTATTATTTCCAACAAAATCACAACAGAATGAGATTTTCAATGTGCTGACAATTAATGCTCTTACTGACTGAGGTACATGTTTTTACAGGTTTCCCAACAAATTCACCGATGAAATGAGAATTTCAATCCGCTAATAGTTAATACATTTCTAACTGTTGACTGTTTACTCTTTTATTGATGGAATAATGAACAAAATTAAAAAAACTGGAGGGGTTTTTGAAATTTTTATTGTGAATAGAAAATTTCAATTTGACTTAACAAACATAATTATCGATGAAAAATTTAAAAATAATAATATTTAATTGGCCGTCAAGAATTTTTTCCGTAAAATCTAATATAAAAGCTCAACGAGCACAGCAGACGGTGCTTCATTTTGTTCTCTTTTCTTCTCTTGATTGCACACTTTTCTTCTCTCTTCTCTTCTTTGCTCTTCTGTTTCTCAATCCTCATAGAAATCAAGCTTCCTCTTCTCTCAACACAATCAACGTGGTATGTTGTCTTAATTTTTCTTCTTATTTTTCTGGGTTTTTTAACAATTTTTTTTTCATTTATTTTGTATCACACTTAGTTCAACTCTGAAATTAAGCATACCATTAAAGTAAGAATTTTTCATTCCTTATCCATTATTTTTTTTTTGCATTATTTTTTCTTTTGTCTTTGTTTTTGTTCAATTATTTGTTCTGCATAATTTTATGAATTAATAGTTTGTTTAATTTTAGTTGTTATTGAAATATTTTTTGCATTAATTTGTGGAATTTTTGTTATTTGTTCTCTTAATTTTGTTGTTCAATTTCAATTAAAAGCATAAGGTTAATTCCATTAAAATTTTTTTTTTTTGAATTTAGGATCACAAGTATTATCCCTTAATTGTGTTAAATTGTAGATGTTATTGAAATAATTTTTCATTATTTTGTTGAATTTTAGTTATTTTATTTGTTTAATTTTGTTGTTAATTTTTAATTAAATGTGTAGGATTAATTTTAATTATTATATTGTATTTATTCCATTTAACATAAATTCTTGTAAATTTAGAATTAAAAATATTATCACGTAATAAATAAGAATTTTCTATGAAATTGAGAAATTGAATAAAATCAATTGGTTTGTGAAATATATGTAGTTTATTTGTAGGACTAAAAATTTTGGGTAGCTTCTGTATATGAGAGGTGCTGTCGATTTTTTTTAAATAGAAATTGTTTAGTTTTTTTTCTAGAAATTTGTGTATATACCTAGGGGAACGTAAAAGTGAGCAAAGTGAGGTCAGGATCGCTACTAAGTCTTCTAGCAACCATGTTGACGACCACGAATCATTAAGTGACGACCAAGAAGAGGCACCTAAGGCACAAGCATCGACTCACGACGCAACCTCGTCGAGTGCGATGCCATAACATCAGGGGGTCCCTTCACATCAGGGTCCATTTACCCACAAGTATAGGACCTAGTGGAAGGACGACCTTTCAATGAAAGTTTGTTTTGCTTTCACAACGACATGTTTACTCATTTTTGACAAATTAATATTTCATTAAATTAATCCAATTTCAATTTTACAAACATTGAGACTGCGAGAACAATAACATCAACATTTAAATCGTTGATGAAAAATCCATTATTTCAATGGAACTAGGTTTCCAAACATCCTAAATGAAAATTGCAAGTTGATGCATGGTTTTCAAGGATTAAGGTTAGTATTTATTGAAATTTTTTTTATTATGTTAATTTGTTTACTTTATTGAAATTACTGAAATTTTTCTTTTTATAAATTTTTAACACAAGGAGAAATTTGAATGGGATAGAGCTGATGATAATGTTGTGAGAATGGTTTGGAAAAATCACGTTGCAATTAGGTAACATCGAAATCAGGATAATTTTTTTTATTTCAAATATTAAAATTTCATTTGTCATTTACTTATAAATAATTCATTTGTACCATATAGGTTGTGTGATTTTTGGTGCGAGACACAAAAGAAATCCAAAAAATATATGAAAAGAAAGCGATCTTCTAGGTTGGAATGACGTGACAATTTGGAAGGATTTTAGGCCACCATACACCTCGAAGACTGTATTGGCAAAATACATTCCGCATGCGATGCCCACGTGTTTCATGTGACGGTCATAGTCTGAGGCGGGGAGCCAAAGCCGACGTGTTCATAGTCCCGTTACCATGCACACCGGTGACTCTTTCGTTCATTTTGCATGCAAAGCGGATGACAAGATTTTTTTAATTACATCAATTTTTTGTTTTCTTTTATAAATTTATTTAACTGAAAACATTTTTATCTTACAGGTTATGGTTTTTGGACATGAGCCAAGCCCAATAGAGGTTTTTGTTGAAAAACATGTATGGAGTCATGATTGCCATTAGGGGTGTTAAAAAAAACGACCAACCGATTAAACCGAAAAAACTGAGAAAAAATTAACTTAAAAACCCGAACCAATAGAAAAAACCGAATAAACCGATTACAAAATAAAAAAACACCACCTAGTCTGGTTCGGTTCCGGTTTAAAAAAGTTTAAACCGATTGAACCGGACAAAACCGAACTGGTTTAATTAAATCTAAATAACTTGAAAAAAGGTTTAGAAAAACATCCCTAACCCTAAATCATTTTATCCCTTTCCCCCTTCCCCTTCCACCCCTCCCTCTTGCTCCCTCTCCTCTGTACTCTTCTTTCTCATTTTCTCTCAGATGTTAACATTAAATCTTACTTTTAAGTTTTGAGTCTTTAACACCACATCTTGGCTACCCCACACTTGCAGGACTTTGTGAAGAAAATCGAGGGAGAAGCTTTAGGTCCATGGCTATTCAAGGAAGGAATAATTCTCTTTAACGACTGAATCTATCTCTTGCCCACATCTGACTTTATTATTCTTATAATCAATGAATCTCATTCCAGCACTCACGAAGGCCTCCACAAATCTTCATTGGTTTCTGGTTTTTAATGCTAAAAAACCGACCCAAACCGAACAAAACTGGTTCGGTTCGAACCGGTTCTCGGTTCGGTTCGGGTTATATTAACAAGGAATACTATTTTTTGGTTCGGTTGAATTTTTGAATTAAAACCAGACCATGAACACCCCTAACCGCCATAAAGGGGTGCAACAGTTTATGGATAATTGAGCTTAACACTTTGTGGTATATTGGTTTTCAATTATGTTTTTTCTTAAGTTATTATTTACTTGAATTTGATGAATTTCTTTTTTCTTTATAGGAGATATATAACAACTGGTTGAAGGAGAAATACGAGGATGATCCTTCGACCCACCTAGATATCAATCTAGATTTGTGGTTGGAGGCAGGATCATCCTGTGGACCCGATAGAAATCAGGTATACAAAATCTCTAACACTACGGGCGAGAACTTGCGGACAATCTGTAGTGTGTTGATTGTTGGATGCTCAAAATCAGTTCCAAGCACTCAAACACCGGAGTTCGTGGCCTTGTTAGATTAAGTAGTACAAGAATATACAACCCATCTTAATGAAAAATATGAACGACTCAATGTTGATTATCAAGAATTTCATCGAGTGGTTATGGAGATGAGATGAAAAATGGGTGGTGCATGTGCACCCCCTGATTAGCCCCACGATCCCGGTGACGACCAACCTCCTCTAGCGTCGCCTCTATTTTAATTTTATTGTATTTGAATATACAAATGTTTAAATTTATAATAAATATTTGATTTTGATATTAAGATAATTTATTTTTCTATATTTGATGTTTATATTATTTTAATTATTTTTCTACTTTTGTTCATTATATTTTTTTAAATAATTAAAAACAATATTACCGACGGACCAAGTCCGTTGGTATATTTTAGAGAGTTGAAAAAAAATTACAGCAAACATCATAGCTACAGTTAATGCAACGACGAAATAAGTTTGTCAATATATTCTAGAGAGTTCAAAAAGAATTATTGCAAATACCATTGCAACTGTTAACTCACCGATGAAATTACCGATGATATTTTATCGGTGATATGTAACTTTATTGATGGAACTACATACAATTCTCCTGTTGGTGATATGCTAAATTGTATCGAGGGAATACCGATAGAATGAAGCAGATAATTTTTTTAGCATGCGTTTTCCGCTAAATTTATTACCGATGGACTCACCAGCAGACTAGAAATTACTGACAAATGTTTTTCCGACGAACGTTTTCTGTTCGTGATCTTGTCGGTAAAATAATCACAAACGGACTGTTAGTGTGAATACTGACAAAAATTTGTATCGGTAAAACTGTTAAATCTAGTAGTGATTATGCTTGTATATATTAGCTGTGATCCTTGACAAGGTAAAGTGTCTTGCAGTTCAATAGAGAATGTGCAACTTGACAAGCAAATATTGATTAATCTATAATGAATATTTTATCTCTCCATGTGTTATTATCCCCTTATTATTATAACAAGAGCTTTATGTATATACTTTTAATTCTCTTAGTTGCATGTCTTGATCCAATGAGACAATTTTGCTTGAGGGACTTTGCTAGAATATTAAAATGAAGTAAGACATTTGTGCTCTAACCACCTTAATTGGCTAGTTCGTTAGTGCAACAACAGATTCTGGAAAGATTGCAGTGCATGTTATGCTAAAAACAAGACCATGCATGCACCACAGACACAAAACATGGCAGCCCACTATATTATTGTGGGTCAACCTCTATGCAGGTTGACATTATTGGGCGAACAAATAATAACTCAATATAGAAGATGGGAGTGACTTTTGGAGAAGAGTTATAACAAGGAACCGAGGTCCCTCCATGAAGACATGAACATTTGAAGGCTGTTTTATCCTAAATCAAAACCGTTCAAGGTGGTCCAGTAAACCTAATGGTGTTAAAAATAAT
>Ga0325414_1002528_pt1 | contig 18597 bp, 9 predicted proteins | sample PopdelMetagenome_8_FD_206183 | JGI IMG/M metagenome (GOLD analysis project Ga0325414, IMG submission 206183) | Populus deltoides microbial communities from Bellville, Georgia, United States - Leaf-PdKOR-R3 | ecosystem: Host-associated > Plants > Phyllosphere > Phylloplane/Leaf | place: USA... | reverse complement strand
AAAAAAAATTATTTTAATATATTTATAAGTAAAAAACACTTTGAACCACAATCACAATTCCAAACAACCCTTTAAAACCAAATTTTTAATAAAGTGATCAATCAGCCTTGTGGATCGAGCATTAGATTCCCCGTGACCATGTAATTAGTCTCATTTTCAATTGCTTTAATTGAAATGACAATGTTTTTATCAATTCAGATTACATTATTTCTTACTAATGAAACAATATTATACATTTGTTGATCAATTAAGTAATTTTGTAAATGAATCATGATACATATTTTTTATTTTTCTTTCTTTTTAATAAAAAGAAACTATGATTATGGCCATGATATCAAGCAGAACAAAGGTGTTCTAATCTAATTTTTTACTTTTATTTTTATATATATTTCAAAAATTAAAAAAGAAACCAAAAATATATCTTTTCAATAAATTTAGTTACTTATAATCATTTTATTATTTTTATTTACTTTTAGTGTGTAAAAAAATCTTGAAAATCATACAAAAATGCAAAAAACAATACAAAAACAAACTAAAAATACAAAAAAAAAATATATAGTTGGAGTTGAAATTAGACCAATAATTGAGCACCATAGGCGAAAATAAAGTTTTAGAATTTTTTTATCACAATTAAGGGTTAAAATTGAATAGGAAATTGAGAAAAATGCTTAAATTGATTTAATTTGGCTATACGTGAGAGTAATTTGAAGTTTGAAGATGGTTTTGAACAAATAGTCAAGTTATAAATCAGAATCTTTTGGAAGTGATTATTTTAGTTTAGATTAGTTGCATGTTTTGTTTTCTTTATTTTTCCAAGTACATGAAGTTCTTGGTTTTTTACCTAGAGTTTTTTTTTCACAAGTGATAAATGTATTGAAACGCCCCAATAGAGGTAAGGTGAACTATGTAAGCATTAAACATGATATATATTGATAACAAAGACATAAAATGGAAGAATAAAAGTTATGGATGGAAGGAAATAAAACAACCAGATCAAATTTCACTTTGAATTTTTCATAGTTTGGGTTTATCTCATTAGACATGTTCAACGCAATTATTTTTCATTCTTATAAATTATAAAGGAGGTGGCATCGTTGCTAAAAACATGTCAATGCTTTTGTTTAAGTATGTGAATTGATGATGAATGAAAATTTATGAAAATCAATAATTGTATTTATTGTATTTTTAAGTTACTTAAACTATGTTTGAATTTTTATTTAAACCATCTGTGTTTTAAGGTGCTTAAACTATGTATAAAAAAAAATTCTTTATAATTTTACAACCTGTTTTTACGATCCGAGTTTGTATTATATTTTTCGTATCGTGTTAAAAATGTATTTTTAACAACCTTGAATTTAACCATATTTGAATAAAATTAAAAAAATCCAAAAAACATCCAAGGAATGTAATGAGAAGAAAGAAATATTCCAAGGACCAATTAACTATTTTTATAACTTCGCTTTAGTCCTATTTATTTCAATCCAGTCCAATTCAATCTATTTAATTCAATTTGATCCAATTAATTCATTGATTTCAATCCAATTAAGTCCAATTAAAATGATTTAATTTAATTTAGTCCCAAATTAATTCCATACATTTAAACCAAAGATTGCAATCTCTCAATTATGACCAACTTCTTGAGCAACTCAACCAAAGATCCTAGCAATTAAACCCAACTCTTCAATCCTATATTTTCAGCTGTTATATTCCAACAAATAAAATCCCAGATTTCCAGCATTCAAATCCTAAACTTCCAGCCTTTATTCATATACTAGAAAAGAGACATAACCATCCATGAATCTTCCTTTAACACCATCATTGCCCAACCTTACACCAACATCCCCCACCAAAATCAAACCAAACACAATTCATAATCTACCCCTTCTCCAACCCTTGATTTAATAACCTTCATCTTCTTCTTCGAACCAAACTTGAACTATCATCTTCACAGCACCAAAGCAACCCTTACTGACCACCAATCCAAAACCCATACTGTAATAACTCAGTAACTTATTTGCCATCACGAGTATGCTCTCTCATCAATAAAGCAATCAGCCTCTAAAAAATATAGAATCAAAGAAAGAACCACTCGAAATAACTTGCATTAGGGAAAACAAAACAAAACAACATTAGAGGAACAAACAAAGGGAAAGACCATTGTCCATAGCATTAGAAAACACCACCAACCCACACAGTCATTGTAGCCTCCTCCATCTCCATCCTTATCTCAAACTAAAAGAACCCTTTTACCCGAGACTTCCAAACCACCATAAAACTAGACCAGAACAACTGACTTTATCATTGTCGACATACCTTTTAACCCGAGACCATTCATCATCTCCCTTTAGGCCAACAAACCAAATCATCCCACGATGTCCTACCATAACACCTCTGTAACTACCATAAACAACCATTACTATCAAGGTCCACCATCATTGTCCATTTTCTTCCACTCAAACCAATTTAGTTGCTCTGTAACATAACTAATCTTCAATTTAAACGCCACAAAACCTCAAAATTCAACCTTCCTCTCATAAACCTCCATCCTCCTCTCCACCTAACACAGCTCAGCCTTCCCTCTACAAACTTCTCCTCGGTCCACTAATAATATGATAACCTCCTCATTACCAGTCTTCATTTTCTTTACACAGACTTCTCCTCGGTCTTAAAAAGGTTTAATGGAGGCTCAATACCAACAAGTTTAATAAACTTGTCAAAATTTGACAAGATCACCCATCTATTATGGTGCAATTGGCTTGGGTCTAATCTATATATTACCTAAAGATGTCCCTCACAAAACCTTGAAGAAGGAAGAAGTACCTTAATTTGTACATGTATAGGAGGACTATAATCTCGTAATGTCCCTGTATGAAGTTCAAGGTCTTTTGATTAATCCTTTTATCCCTGAAGGGAAATTGAGCCACATACTCTCTAGGTTATCGACCATTGGTAAAATCCACCTCTTTAGTGCCCAAAATACTAAAAGCATCATCCTTAAGGGTTTGGGGTAGCCTTTTTATTCCTTGAGGCTTCCTCAAAGCATTGAGGGAAGGCCATTTCTAGCGACAAGAACTATCTTCTCCCCTACTAGAGATGGACGCTAAAGTTCCACCTCCTTCAGTCTTGGGGCCTAATCTGATGGACCTGTGGACCTTTATCCCTCGTCGTTTCCTCTAATTCCTGGCTAAAACCTAAACCCATCACTAGAGGAAATAATGTCTTTACTTTTAGGGTCAGGTCTGACTCTATGAAGGTCCATTTGGTTTTGTTTAGAAGAAGATGACATTATTAAATGGAAGTACCGAGAATGACAATTTCTTATCAGAAAATGGTAAAGCTTGCTTAAGAAATCTTCAAATCTATTTTTATAGAGATCACTAAAAGAGAAAGCAAAAGAAAGAAAAGATAAACAACTTGGGTTATAAAGAAAATAACTTTTCACTCTCATGTTCGGATAAATGACATGCACGTTATCTTAGATCTCTAGAAATCCATTTAATTACTGCATTAATTGTAAGCTGCCATTTTATTTCCCAAGGGACCTCTTCCAATAAGGATGAGCGATTCAGCCACAAGGATCCTAATAGCTCTAAGTGGGATAGATAAATCTCACTGGGAAAGTAAAAAGTCTTTCATTAAAGATAACCTTTCAAAATCCTTGCGTATTGAATACACAAAAACATGAGGGAGGATTAACATATTTTATACACAACTCATTTGCCTAAAAGTCTCATGAATAAAAGGGTCAAAGGTGAGGTGATCACCTAATATGCATAAGCTTGACAGAATGTCAAGCCTAGATGATGCAAGTCTAGTTTTATTTCCATGCTTAACACAACTCCTTAGGCTTGACTACATGTTGAGTCTAAACTATTAGAAGTTTGACAAGGTGTTAGACCATAACTCTCTTGGGCTTGGTTATATACTAAGCCCAAGCGTATGCGGATTTGGTAAGACGCTAGACCCAAATCTTTCGGGCTCGACTACACACCAAGCCCCAAATACACATGGGTTTGAAAAAACACTAGACTCATATCCCTTGGGCTCGGTTATATACCGAGTCCAAATAAATATGGGTCTAGCAAGATGTAAGACCTAACTTCATTGGGTTTGGTTACGTGCCAAGCTCAAGCTAATGTAAATTTGACAAAATACCAGACCCAAATCCCTCGGGCATGGCTACACGCTAAGCTCAAATGCACGTGAGTTTGACAAACTATTAAACACGTGTTTAATAGATTTGGCTACATGCTAAGTCCAAACACATGTAAGTCTGACAATTGACAATAATGCTACAAAAGGGCTATTCCCATCAATATTAATGTTATGTATGAAATAAGATATAAAATTCTTTTATAACTCTATTGTTTGTTCATCAACATGAATGATGTTTGGTCAAAGGTAAGGTGTTCACCTAATATGCATAAGCTTGACAGAATACCAAGCCTAGATGATGCAAGTCTAGTTTTATTTCCATGCCTAACACAACTCCTTAGGCTTGACTACATGTTGAGTCTAAACTATTAGAAGTTTGACAAGGTGTTAGACCATAACTCCCTTAGGCTTGGTTATATACTGAGCCCAAGCGTATGTGGATCTGGTAAGATGCTAGACCCAAATCTTTCGGGCTCGACTACACACCAAGCCCCAAATACACATGGGTTTGAAAAAACACTAGACTCACATCCCTTGGGCTCAGTTATATACTGAGTCCAAATAAATATGGGTCTAGCAAGATGTAAGACCTAACTTCATTGGGTTTGGTTACATGCCAAGCTCAAGCTAATGTAAATTTGACAAAATACCAGACCCAAATCCCTCGGGCATGGCTACACGCTAAGCTCAAATGCACGTGAGTTTGACAAACTGTTAAACACGTGTTTAATAGATTTGGCTACATGCTAAGTCCAAACACATGTAAGTCTGACAATTGACAATAATGCTACAAAAGGGCTATTCCCATCAATATTAATGTTACGTATGAAATAAGGTATAAAATTCTTTTATAACTCTATTGTTTGTTCATCAACATGAATGATGTTTGGTCAAAGGTAAGGTGTTCACCTAATATGCATAAGCTTGACAGAATACCAAGCCTAGATGATGCAAGTCTAGTTTTATTTCCATGCCTAACACAACTCCTTAGGCTTGACTACATGTTGAGTCTAAACTATTAGAAGTTTGACAAGGTGTTAGACCATAACTCCCTTAGGCTTGGTTATATACTGAGCCCAAGCGTATGTGGATCTGGTAAGATGCTAGACCCAAATCTTTCGGGCTCGACTACACACCAAGCCCCAAATACACATGGGTTTGAAAAAACACTAGACTCACATCCCTTGGGCTCAGTTATATACTGAGTCCAAATAAATATGGGTCTAGCAAGATGTAAGACCTAACTTCATTGGGTTTGGTTACATGCCAAGCTCAAGCTAATGTAAATTTGACAAAATACCAGACCCAAATCCCTCGGGCATGGCTACACGCTAAGCTCAAATGCACGTGAGTTTGACAAACTGTTAAACACGTGTTTAATAGATTTGGCTACATGCTAAGTCCAAACACATGTAGGTCTGACAATTGACAATAATGCTACAAAAGGGCTATTCCCATCAATATTAATGTTACGTATGAAATAAGGTATAAAATTCTTTTATAACTCTATTGTTTGTTCATCAACATGAATGATGTGTAAGGGTAATTCTCATCAACATTAACATTATGTAAGAAGACATTTTCATCATCATTGATGTTGATGTAAATGATTTTTTCTTTATTAAAATATTCAAGAGAAAAAGATTTTTGACCCCTTGAATAAAAAATAAGATTCAAAATACTTTTCAAACCACTCAGGTAAATGATTCACAATCTTTATTCTTTTATTATACATTCTCAAAGCATTTGTTACATAAAAAACTAAGAACAAACATTCTTGTTCTTAGAGTTTAATGTTCTTCTCCTCATTTATTATAATCTCTTACTATAAAGTCAAAAGACTTAATTATCATAGAGCCTCTAAACCCTAAATAAATACTGATTTGCAGTATCTAAGATTTTTACCATCAATCCTCTATTTTTTCAATTTCTAGAAATAAAATACTGATATAAACATATAATTATTCACTTTCTAAACATTCAAAGTTTATCCCTGAACATATTGAAGTTTATAAACATATATGTGTTTGAATTAGAGGTGTGATAGTTTTTTTTCAAAGGTACAACCATTTTAAAGCACAAACCACATCTTTAAAAGCTAAAAATACATGTTTTATTGTGTGTGGATAAAAAAAAAAAAAAACTAAATCCCCCTCCAAATCAAAAGAGATCAACAATTTAACAATTTTTTAAATATTATTTTAGAAAAGACATTTAATCTTGTATTGAATTAAATTAGTGCTCATTTTATCCAAAATTGTAGGGTATGTTCAGGATTAGGCGGTTCTGCCCACCAACAAAACTAATCAGATTTCAACACGGAATATTTACCGAGTTTCAGAGAAAGTCGTCGGTGACTCGGTAGCAGAAAAAAAGTAGAAAAGGAATATAACAAACACAAAAAAAAGGTAAAGAGAAGAACCCTCATTTGTTGTGTTCTCCTACTCGAAGAGAAAGAAAGAAGAGACTAAAAGGAGATAAAAATGTCCGAGGCGACAGGTCAGCCACAAGAGGAAGATAAGAAGCCCAACGATCAGTCTGCTCACATCAACCTCAAAGTGAAGGGCCAGGTCTGTTTTTCTTTCTTTTGATTATGTCTTCTTCCTTTGTTGTGGGTTTTTGTTTCTGTTTCATCCTTAAATATTTTTGGGTTTGGTTTTTCTCTTTTAATGTTTTTGTTTTGGTTTACAAACTGTTACATTTGGGTTTTTTTTTTTTATCATTGCTTTTTGGGACGTTTTGCTAATGCAAAATTCATATGGGAGTGTGGGTGTTCTCTATTAGTATGCTACAAATAATGCTTCACCAATTGAGTAGTAGTGTTTTGGGAATTATAGTGCTTTTCAAAATTTGAACGAGACTTTTATTTTTTGAGTTAGGCCTGCTAGGTAATAGTTAAAAAACTCTTCTTTATCATTTTTTTTAGTTCTGGATTCTAAATGGGTTGTGTTCAGGAAAAACTCCTGATGAAAGGGCGTGGTGAGGATTTGTTCACTTATGGTGCAACTAGTCTTTATGGGAACGTCGATTTGGTGTCTTGTTTAGAAGCAGTTGTGCGTGAGAGAATCTACGCTGCTTCAAAGATGAGTGGAACAGCTTTTAGTAGTTGCTTACCTTGTGTTTCTTGATTGTTGTGCCTTTGAATCGTGATTATTGTTATAGATGTCGAAACTTGATTATTGAATATTTATATCATTGAAATTACAAGTTTCAAGTTGCATTTTAATTGAATTTTTATTATGGGGTAGTCCATGCTAACTCTTATTTTGATGATGCGATGGGTTAAAAGTTTGTAATTTATACTCTTGATGTAAGGCTCCTATTGTGGAGAATATGCTGATTAAACACCCATTTTTTACCTTTTTTGTAGGATGGAAATGAAGTCTTTTTCAGGATCAAAAGAAGCACGCAGTTGAAGAAGCTGATGAATGCCTATTGTGATCGCCAATCTGTGGAGATAAACTCAATTGCCTTTTTGTTTGATGGTCGTCGTCTTCGTGGAGAGCAAACTCCTGATGAGGTATCTTTCTGGCACACAGTTGCACATTCATAGATATAAATACATGGATTATACACATTTAGTTAATGCATATATTGCCTTCATTTTTTCTTGTTTCTGCAGCTGGAAATGGAGGATGGGGATGAGATTGATGCCATGTTGCACCAAACTGGTGGTGCTGTGAAAGCAAGTGATTATGCTTGATGGAAAGCTAATCTACTGGTGGATGTAGGTGGTACTAGGGTCTTGGGATTTTTGTTAATGGACATATTTATGCTGGTCTTGTTTTGCTAAATGAGCTCTCATTAAGAGCTTTGACAATAACTAAACTATCTTAGTAGGATTTGGATTTGCAATGTTTGGTTTGTTGGGACATGGCTCCTCATTCTTTGCTTGCTCTCTCCCGCTTCACTTCTCCATGTGTTATTTGTTGCAGTTGTTGAGGGCGTCAACAGGGAATGTTATATCTGACATCCTTGATTGTAAAGTAGGTAAAAACCATTTTCAGTTGTAAGTGTGTGGATGAATGGGGTTTGGGTAGTTCTGTTGGCGGGGTGGCTACAAGATAAAAGCAGTCTCCCACCCCATGAAATACCCCATCCATAATCGAATGAACTTGGTTTCAGAACTCTTAAACTTTTATTTTCAAGTTCTGGAAATTGTTATACACCGGGAAGGCTCTGGCAGGAGAAAAGCAGTTTTCCACCATTTGAAATATCACTTCCTGGCTGTTGTTATACCCATCGTGAGAAGACTCGTAGATGGCAGACCATTATTGATGCCTGCTTGGGAGTTTAAAGTTTTTCTCCCCGAGCTGTGTAGAATAAATGAAGTCGGGGTTTGTTCGGAAGAAATGTTCTCATTGGAATTTGCTCTTGCGGTAACTACCAGTATACCTCAGCCTCACCTGTAGTGGAGCGAGGAGTGAACAGGGTTAACTTTTTCTCGTCTCTTGTTCTAACAAAATTTTTATTTTCTTATTCTTTCCCACCTCCTAGGATACATGGTATATTTGCTATGTTCCAGAGATGAATGGATCATGGAAGCTTGCTTCGAACGAGCTATATTGACCCTCGGAGAAAAGCTTGCAGATTTAAATAGACCCAATCACCAATTTGAAAAACCCTGCAGTTTGGTGCTTGTCAACCAAATTCTTATCACGAGGTTGTGCTCGCTCTGATTACTTTAAGAATGCTCAGAAAAACTTATTTTTCTTGCAATAATTGGTTTGTTGCCTCAACTTGTGAATCTCCTGGGCAACTCATGAACTTTAACCACAGAATCCATGAAAGTTTAAGCATCTATAATAGCAGTTTAGGGATGAGTTAATGCAGCAAAATGAGCATACTTTATTAAACAGTGAACCACGACAAAAACTACTCTCTTTCCATAAGAAAGTTACAATCATGTCCATGCTGTTTGTGGAGAGAACATTCCGATATGAAACTGAAACTAATTTCTTAGTATTACCTCCCCATCAGCTGTAGTAACCAAATTTTGACCAATTGGTTTTTAATTTAATTTTTGCGGGTTTAAAATATAAAATTAAAAGATTATAGATTTATTTCAATGAAAAATACGATTTGTCAACTTGCGTGAAAATTAAGGACTACAATGTGTTTTTGTCATTTTATCTTTATCTTCAAGGTAATCCATATCTTTAAGATAATTCTTGTCTTCAAGATAATAATAGTTATCCGCTTTCAAATTTGATTCTTAATCAAATTCAAACTTTAAAAAAGAAAATGAGTTTGATTGAAACTTAGTTTCTCACACGTGAAATGACTCTAGCACTATAAATACAGATCTTAAAAGAACAATTAGAGGGGACCCTAAAGAGAGAAAACATCAGGAGAAGATCATTACCAGAAACCCTAAAAAAAAAAAAAAGATATTACAAAAAAGAGAAGGTGCGGCCGAATCCTAGACTAGCCGTCGCTGCCCCCTCCCCCCAGCTTTATTTTCCTCCTTTTCTTCCCCAGTCACCAAAAAACAACCAGAGAAGCCCTCCATAGCTTTTCTTTTCCTCTTTGGCTTGAGACCAAAACCGCCACCACACTAGCCTTGGCCTGCCATCTCAGCTGAACAAACATCCCCAACCATCACCATCGTCTTCGCCTTCGTTTCCCAATAATAGCATAAAGCAACAACACAGGAAAGAAAGACTAGGGAAGACACAGAAAAATAGAAACAGAGAGGAAAGCAGCAGTAGTCGAGCAACCCTCCATCACCATCGTCATCGTCTTTGCTTTCACTCCGCAACTACAACAGCCCCAACAGCTCTTCCACACCGTGAACATCCAGCAGTCCTCCATTGAAGCAACTGCACTGATCTCAGCAAACCCGGAAGCTGCCATCCTCAACTGCGACAGCCCTTTACCCTGTCATTTTTGTCCTCACCAGCGCAGCATCTTCAACAAGCCCAGCACCGCAAGCTTCCCTCTGGCAGTAGTAGAATGCAACTCCAGGACGACAACACCAGAACAGCAAGTGGGATTTTCAACCGTGAGCGGTTGCCCGATCGTCACCATCGTCTTCAACTGCACCAGACTTGTTCTGTATTGTTACATAAACAGATTCATAAAAAATGAAGAAGCATAGGACAAACAGATAGGAGAGAATACTAGTGGAGAACAAGAAGAAATGAAAAAGGAGAGGAGAACAGCCAGCCACCATGCTTCAGTTATCATCTCCATTCCTGCATTGAGGTAAGCCCTGCTTCCTTTGCATTTTAATTCACTGCTATAGTAGCATCGAATTATAATTCACTTGCTCCTGTAGCAAGTGAATTATAATTCATTGGGCAGGCATGCGTAACGCACGCCTGCCCCAAAAATAAAAAGATAAATAAAAAATAAAATATATAAAAAAAATAAAAAATATGTGCTTCAGGAATAAAAAAACCAAATTAAATTTATTTTATTTCTCAGCTACGTAATATTTACCAACGCCAGAATTAGAAGTAATCCGTAGTTGAATATTCATGGACGCTAGAGTCAGGAATATTACAAGCAAAAGCAATGCAAACCATCTTAATATACACGAACAAACTTTTAGCAATTTAAAACAAAAATCAGCAATGCAGCCAGCCTCAAGTAGGACGCTTAAAGGGTGATAGCATTTTCCCTTTCGCGTAACTAGTCCTGAACCATAAAATCTCTGTTGACCAGTTAGGGTTTCTAGTGACCATAATACTAGGTGGTGACTCCTTAAACAAGATATTTTCTCCTAAAAAAACAAGATATCAAATATCTGTTATTTTTCCACTTGTGATTAATTTTTAATCCGTCGCTGTGATATCTGGGTGTGACAATCACCATGAAATAATGAAATTAGATTCTTCTAAAGATCAGCATCATGTCCTGCCACAAGCTTTCCTTTTCTGGGTTATTGATCATTAAACCCAGCATGCTTAGATTCTGAAGTAGGATTACTTTTCAAATGATCAATGACAGACTTCAAATAAGAATCATTGTACCAAAATGCTATCGCTTTGGGAAAAACGTCATTGGAATCAGATGATTAGGCCAACACTTATAATTATGAACTAGGTACTCTTTATAGAACATCACTGGTATTTAATTGTTTAATGTTATGTGTCAGAACCATTTTGAGTTGAGATTATATAATTGGTAACCATTAATATTATGTTGAGATTTGACGGGGATAATTTGTTTATATTTGTTTTTTATATACTTATCATAGTTTTGAAAAAAATGTGAACCTCTGAACAAAAAATAAGTAAATCAATGTTAAATAGGGTAATATTTAATTAGAAAAAATGATAAATTAGAAAGAAAATTATTGTGATTCAGGATGACATCTCTAGTAAATTCAATTAAATTTTAGATGAGATAAAATAATAAATCGGTATGCAAAATGTTAACTCAGTGATGAATTACGTAAATTCCTCAAACAAGTAAAATAATTATGTAAAGGAATTTTTTTTATAAATTAGGGTGAAAATAGTTATACAATAATAATAATAATAATAATAATAATAATAATAATAATAATTTATGGTTTTTACACGCGAAAAACGTTGATCACATGTATAAGCTCGGTGTACAATTGCACAATTTTGACTGAAAGTGGTGAAAACTCCGAGGAAGATTTTATGACAATTATGAATGGGAGTCCTCAATGAATTAGTTTTAAAATCATGATTATTAAAGTAAATAAAATAGTATGCAAATTCAGATTTTGGTGTAAAATAACCTATTGTCCAGTTTTACGATATTAATCATATCTCTCAATACGACTGTAAAATCAAGCTAAGTCTCCTGACATATTTTAATATATCATTTTAAAATTTCATGTCAATAAGAGTTCAGAAAGGCTTTGCAAAACTGTCGATGGACGAACAAAAATACATAAAATAATTCATAGACTCATTAATGTCGTTTTTCTAATTTAGTCCAAATTCATCTCTTCCCTACTGTTCTGCTAATATCAATGGAGAGAACATGAAAAACGTTGAGAAAACTGCTAAAGACTAGTTAGAGAGGATCAAAATATATAAGGTTAGAAAAATTAGTAGTTCGATATGGACAAGTAAAGGCCTCTTGAATTGAAAAAATGAATTTGAGAAGGAAAAATCAAAATTGGTTGTTTAAAGGCTCCATTGGAATTTTTTAGGATTTAATTGAGTTTATTGAGGGATTAATTGCAAGAAAAATTGATTTTTGAGTTCAATTAGGGTTTTAATTAGAAGAAATTGAAGTCTAGAGGTTAAATTATAATTTTTAAAAAACCTAATTTGATCAAAATAGAAGCTTAATTGCATTAATATTAAAGTTTGGTTATTAATTAAGGGCTTTAGTGATTGACATTGGTTTAATTTGGGTCATATTGAAGAACATTGAAAATTTGTTGATCAATTTTATGTTAAAATGCACAAATTGACCAAGGAATAAATTGAAAAAGACATTGAACTTTGGGGCTAACAATTGAGTTTGGCAAGGGCAAAATTGCATAAAATTAAAAGTTGGATGACAATTACAAGTGCAATTAAAATAAATCAAAAGATCAGGAACTAAATTGAATTTTGGCCAGATCCCAAATTAAAAACCTTAATTTCTCAGTGGCTAACCTAGACAACACATCATTTGGTTCATGTTCAAAATGCACCATTTAGGCAGTTCTGGGTCGATCGAATTAGCATCTTCAAATGAATGAATGTGAAGTTACAAACATCTAAATTGAGTAAGGTTTGATCCAAAAAAAAGGTGTGCCAATTTCAGGTAGTCTCTAACGACAATGAAGTCGGAGTTGCTTCATCAAGGCTTCAAAAGTGATCAACTTAATCAGTCATGATTGTGATACTTATTGTGCAAAACCATTGATTTTGTTTCATCTATTCGCACTTCTAACCTTCTCAGTAGGTTTTCTTCAAGGATTGTTCATGTTTCTCTCAAGGTCTAAAGGCTAGAAACAACTTATTGGTCTTCAAGTTTAACAAAACCATTAAAATCTTTAAAATTAAGTTTGTTGCAAAATCATCATTGCAAAAGCAGCAAATTACAAAGATTCCAGCTGTTAAAACTAGCCCAAAACCCTCTCATTTTAATGACAGGGTCAACCATTAATCAATAATAATCAAACCTTGATTAAGATCCTAACTTAAAACCCTATAAATACCCCCTGAAAAATCAGAGCAGACAATGAGGAGAAAAGGAAAAAAAGAAAAAGAAGGGGTAGGAAAATCTTGATGAGAAAACTAAGTGTGAAGGTACAAGAGTCTAGCACAAAGGTTTCTTGAGCTTTGAGTGTGGTAAAAGCTAAAATTTGCAAGAGAAAAGCATAAAGAACCAGTCGTTATTAGTGAGCCTTAAAGGTATAAACTTTTTCTAACCTAATAGGTGATGTCTATGAAGCACATCTCTAGCTAGTTTTACATTTTTAAAGATGTTTATGAACTTATTGTGGTATTATAATGTCTTAATTTTTTTTATTTTGATTAATGCATAAAAATATTATTTTTTCTTGATTAATTTTGCTTTGAGTGGTTATTAATGTTTGCTAGATGTTTAGAAAATATTTGGATGATTGTTTTTGATGAAATGGAATTGGTTACGAATCTGTCAAATATAACAATAGGGTTGTTGGTGTTTTTTCTAGGTTTCCAATGCATATTCTAGACTCTTAGGTTTTGGCCAAGTCTTTTTTAGTGTCAAATGTCAATTTTGTTTGGGTCTTGGGTTTTTTTGTTTGGTTTTTAGTTGAACCAAAGATTCCAAGTCAACTCAATCGAGTCAAATTTAGGTCAAATGGGTAAGTTCTTATTCGGTTCTCAATCTTTTTTATAAAGTGATTTTTAGCTTAAAGGTTTGTTTCATAAACATATCATTATGCCTATTTTGGTTGTTTTATCCAAAAGAAAATGAGTTTTTTTTTTTGTCAAACAAAGCTTTATAAAATAATTTAAAAATAAATAAATAAAAGGTTTCTTTGCATATAGCAAAAAATCCTAAAAAAATATTGAAGCATGTCTTAAATGTCAGAAAAAGATTTAAAAATATTTTTTTTTCATGTTTAAAATACAAAAAGTATTACATGGATTTTACAACCAGTTTGTAAAATTTCAAAGGATTTTGACTTATATTTCAAAAATATTTAAAACTTATTTTGACAAAGAAATATATTATTCATTTTTAACATAAAGATAAAAAAAAAAACTTGTAAAAAGCTTAGTATTCAAAATATTATTAAGGATAATAATTTATTATTATTCACGTTTAATATTAGAATAAAAAAAACTTGTATGGGGTTGAGATCTAAAATATTATTGAGAGTAATACAACTCATTTATTTTAATATAAGAATAAAAACTGCGAGAATTTTTATCTGAAATATTATTTAAAATGACACGGTAGCTAAAAATTTCAAATTTATTCCAAAAAATATAATTGAGAATATTTCAACTTGTGTCCCGCGATACAAAAGTTATGGACCTTCGAGATACCAAAGGGAAAAGTGAAATTTCAATAATCACAAAATCTTTTTGAATTTCTAACTTCATCTCCTCTGCGTCATATAAGTTGTGAATGAGCTTGATTTCTTTTGATATCTTTTTAAGTTGGGATCTTTTAGACCAAGTTCTTAATCTAGCAAACTAGGGTTTTATTAATCATAGCAAGCCCGTCATATGAGGTTGATAGAATTTAGAAACACTATCAGACCATAACAACCAAAAAAAAAAAAGATGCAAGTTACTTTAGGTAAGACATATCGAGGGTATTAATACCTTTCCTTTACACAACTAATTTCTTATCTAAATTCTCTAAATATTAATCAAGGTTTTCAATAATCATAATACTAGGTGGTAATCACTCAGGGTTTATATATATATATATATATATATATATATATATATATATATATATATATATCAACTTTTTAATTCTTAGTTAAACTTTTTTCTTGATTAAAAACATGTTGACAATAATTACATATTCATTTGTCTACAATTAGTTTTTTTTTTATTCGGCTTTAAACGTAACGTGGTATAAAAGACTAGTATTAAACTAAATAAGCACAACATTCTAAACTAAAAATAAAAATCGCTTTTAAAAGTTAAGCAACTATTCTAAATTGTATATTAAAGTTTTAATAAAATTGAAATCATCATTAAAAATTCCATATACATGGGGACAAAGTGACTAGTTTCCTAGAAAGACAGGGATGAAGTCAAATACTAGATGCTCTTCAGTCATCAACAGTTACAGTAATTGCTTCGAGGTGTTTTAAAAAATTATTCCTCATGTAATATTTATATTATTTAACCCTACTTATTAATGTTAAATAATATAGATAATAAAATATTAAAAAATTTAGGTGGCAGATCTTGAATTCTAAAATTCAATCAATTTAATCCAACTGTTATACCATATACTTTTTTTTCTTCTTTATAGTAGATAGTTTGTAGATTAATTAATTATTTTTATTTTATTTAGAAATATTTTGGTTCCATTTTTTTTTTTGTTAATGAGCTACTTATTATTTTTCTTTAATATAAAAAATAATTTTTTTTCTGAAGAAGAATTTAAAAATGATGCAACATATAAAAATTTGATTTACAAAAGTATAATACTTACGGTTTATTTTGTAAGCCTACCTCTAAATATAAATTCATAAAAATTAATAATATAAATTCAACTCATAAATATTTATAATATTTATAAATAATTTGCTGTAACCTAGTATATTCAACTCACTTATATAAATAAAAAATTGAACCATTTAGTAGGTGATTTAATGATAAGAATTTGAGATCAAGAGATTTGTTTCCTTTATCGTCTTATATTTGAGCCATGTGTTTATTAATATGATGATTACTGGAGGCTTCTATGATTGTTAACTTTAAAATTTATAAAATTAATTGAGATACACGTAAACTGACTCGAAGATCCAAGTTAATAAAAAAAATTCAAATCTGTAATTTATAAAAATATCTTGAATATACCTGAGTTATATCCACGAAGAACCTAATTTCTACCCACCACCAACGGGCCTTACAGCTCTGTCTATTATCCAATGGTCTCTGTCTGTAATCGTATTCGAGCCGAAACCTTCTTGATTCTTTGTAAATTCTGAAGCCGGTCCCGCCATAAATCCACTAGACAGCGTCGAAAGAAGACTTAGGACTGGACACCAAACCAATCAGATATGCGCACATGCATGCTCTAGGATGATTGACGGACTTTCAGAAAAAAACCCAAGTCGGTGACGGAATATATCATAACAATAATAATTTAAAAGGTAAAACAAAGAAATAAAAATCCAGATTTCTTGTTTTCCCTTGTTCGAAGAGAAAAGAGTGTGAGAGAGAGAAGAGAAAAATGTCTGGGGCGACAGGTCAGCCACAAGAGGAAGATAAAAAGCCCAACGATCAGTCTGCTCACATCAATCTCAAAGTGAAAGGCCAGGTTTGTTTTTGCTGGTTGATGATGTCTTTTTACTTTGTTATGGGTTTGTTTCTGTTTTATCTTTACATATTTTTTGTTTTGGTTTTGTTCTTTCCCCCCGATCTATTTAGGTTTTAGCTCTGCAATTAGTGTTAAATTTTGGGGTTTTTTTCCCTTACTGTTTAACAATCAGGCGTTCTGGGGCTTTTTGCTCATGTGAAGTTCGTATGGGTTTTATTGTTTTCCGAGTGTGTTTATTATGTGAATTAAAATGATGGGGGTGTGGGTTTTCTTTGTTATTATGCTAATAATATAGGTTCACCTATTGAGGAGTAATGCTTTGGGAATTACAGTGTTCTTCACAATTTGAATGGCATTTTAATTGTTTCAGTTCTTTGCTAGGTGATCTGCTTGGTAATAGTTAGAAAGCTCTTCTTTTATATTTTGATTTCTGGATTTTAAAAGGGTTGTGTTCAGGAGAAACTCCTGATGAAATTGCGCGGTGCCACTGTTATCTTGCCTTCTTTAGGACAGTTTTGTAGTAGAAAATCAATGCTACTTTCAAAGACAAGTAGAAGAATTTGAGGAACTTGTGCTTTTAGTAGTTGCTCACCTTGTTTATCCTGGTCGATGCCGGTGAATCGTGATTTTTCTCCTAGATGTTGAAAATCTATTGTTAGATATTTAAATCGTTGAATTACAAGCTTGAAGTTGCATGTTTAATTGAATTTTTATTGTGGGGTCAGTCCATGCTAACACTTGTTTTGATGAATCGAGATTTAAAAGCTTGCCGTGCTTGATGATTTTCTTAAGAGTCCTATTTTTGAGAACATGCTGATTAAAGAAAGACATGTTTTGACTTTCAATTTAGGATGGAAATGAAGTATTTTTCAGGATCAAAAGAAGCACACAATTGAAGAAGCTGATGAATGCCTATTGTGATCGTCAATCAGTTGAGTTCAACTCAATTGCCTTCTTGTTTGATGGCCGTCGTCTCCGTGGAGAGCAAACTCCTGATGAGGTATCTTTCTCACACAACATGCTCATGCACACAGTTGCACATTCATAAGATTATAGACATTAAGTTAACGCTATACTACCTTTCATTTTTTCTTCTTTCTGCAGCTGGACATGGAGGATGGGGATGAGATCGACGCTATGTTGCACCAAACTGGTGGTGCTGTGAACACAAGTAATTAATGCTTGATGGAGAGCTAATCTACTAGGGCATGCGGTGGTAGTAGGATCATGGGATTGTTGGCAGTGAACATATCTATTCGGGTCTTGTTTTGCTATATAAGCTCTCACCAAGAGCTTTGACAGTAACTGTACTATCTTACTGGGATTGGATTTGCAATGTTTGGTTTGTTGGGATATGGCTCCTCACTCGTCTTGTTCTCTCCCTCCTTACTTCTCCATGTGTTATTTATCACAGTGATTGAGGGCTCTAAATGTTTTATCTGACCTCCTTGAATGTATAGGAAAGTATGTAGGTGGAAACCAATCGGCCTTCCGCCCAACGAAATAAATACCCCATCCATATTCTAAAGAACTTGATTTCAGAACTTCTAAATTTGTATTTTCAAGTCGTGGAAACTGTATACAGTGGGAAGAATCCGGCGTGAGAAAAGCAATCCTCCACCCTTCGAAATATCACGGCCAGGCTGTTATACCAACCGGAGGACTCGTCAGAGATGGCAGGCCAGTATTGCTGCCTGCTTGGAAGTTGAAAGTTTTGACCCAACGCTGCGCGTGTCTGGGATATTATATTTTAGAATACCTTAAGTCTGGGATTTGTCTGCAAGGACAAGTTCTCAGTAGAATCTGCTTTGCTGTGCCTACAAGCATAGCTCAACCAGCAAGGAGTGAACATATCTCGTCTTTAGTTTTTACAAATTTAGTGTCTGCCACTTTCCATGCTCCTAGGATCCAGGATGTACTTGCTATGTTTCAGATATCTGCATTGCCAAGCCGCGTAAAAACCAAACAAGAATTTCTGTCCTAGCATGATCAACATGCAATAACGGCTGTCAGTTA
>Ga0325414_1002527_pt1 | contig 18598 bp, 7 predicted proteins | sample PopdelMetagenome_8_FD_206183 | JGI IMG/M metagenome (GOLD analysis project Ga0325414, IMG submission 206183) | Populus deltoides microbial communities from Bellville, Georgia, United States - Leaf-PdKOR-R3 | ecosystem: Host-associated > Plants > Phyllosphere > Phylloplane/Leaf | place: USA... | reverse complement strand
TGCCAGCGTTTTGTGAGAAGTTACTAGGATAGCACCTTGTAGAAGTGGCATGTTTGGTCTTTTTCCAAAAGATAAATAGACCAAGATAGAAGACGTGAAAACCAACATAACTATATGATCATCCCTCCATGTCACGAGATGATTCTTCTGGTTTTAAAATTGTTTTTATAACTGTATTATATATATATATATATATATATATATATATATATTAAAAAATATTATTTTGTTTAAAAATATATTAAAATAATCTTTTTATTTTTAATATCAAAACATTAAAACAATTATAAAAAACTAAAAAAAATAATTTAAAACTAAAAAAATAAAAAAATTAAAGTTTTTCCAAAAATACAATTAAACCATAATACCAAATAGAACTTTAAGCAAGATTCCTATCTTTTTGAAATGATTATATACACATAATAAGTATCTTTATTATTATGATGGTATTTCTCAAAATTAAAACACTGTACCATAATATAAAAAAATACAAAATCATTTTCAATCCAAAATAACCCCTGTTTTTAGAATTATATCATGAGACTTTGCTCATATAGCATAAAATAACCCAATAAAAAAATTTACAAATAATCTCAGGATATGGTTGTGAACCTTGTAGTTATTTTTCAAAATATTTTTTATTCAGAAATATATTAAAATAATATTTTTTTAAAAAAATTATTTTTAACATCAGCGCATCAAGATGATCTAAAAACATAAAAAAAATATTAATTTAAAGTAAAGAAAAAAATAAAAAAAATTTAAAATTTTTTAAAAATACTTTTAAAATATAAAAACAAATAAGACAAAACAATTAAGAGATTGCTCTTTTCACGGATTTTTTAAGTTAGAAAATTTAAACTTGATATTTAAATAAATTTATTCTATTAAATCCAGCAAGCAACATCAACTTGGATATCTATCTAGAACCATCAACTTGGATCTCTCTATCTAGAATTTTCTGACCCAATATTCAAATAAGTCTAACAGCAAGGAGACATTTCTAAATTCGAATTCTTAATCTCCACCTTGTGTTTTTAATTTACACGCAAGTGTGTCCTTGTAGGCAAACTCTTTTTTTATATATATAAATTGACTCTTGAAAATAGTGTTTTTAAATATGTCCCTGATATAAAAAACTAAATTTATTTAATTTTTAATTGATATGAACTACCGCACTTGGATCTCTGTCTAAAAATCAAGAAGGGCCCTCGAGTGGTTGAACTGAGCTTTTATTTTTCACAACCAACCCCAAATAAACAAACAACTAACAAGAGACGATTCAAAAACAGTTCAAAGAATTGCGTTTGTAATAGCTTTTCTTTTCTTTTTTCTTTTGAGATGTCTAGATTCTAAATTATAGTTTGTAATTGTGTTCTAAACAATATTTTTATAAAAATATTTTTTTAAAATTAATATTTTTATGTTTTTTTATTGTTTTGACGCGCTGATGTTAAAAATATTTTTTAAAAAATATAAAAGAGTTATTTTAATGTATTTTGAAATAAAAAACAACTGTTACCACGCTTCCAACACCACCACACAAAGCAAAGCAGCCATGTATCTACGAACTCCTACTTTTAGTCCTAAGCTACTAGAGTCTATTTGTTTTTATGTTTTAAAAATATTTAAAAAAATTGAAATATTTTATTTATTTTAAATTAATATAATTTTTAATATTTTTAGATTATTTTATTGTTTTGATATTACAAATAATTTTTAAAAAATAAAATTATTTTATTTTAATGCATTTTAGTACACTAGCTTGAAATTAACCTATTCCAAAAGAAAAGTCTGCGAACAGGGTGGCTGGCCACTTACAGGCAATACAGCCTCCACCAAGTTCAAGCAACTTAAAGATAAAAAAAAGCAGTGACTTTTCGGCTTTCGCAGCTCAATTATTGACTTGAAGGAAACACCCTTTCGTCAATGAATGCATCGAAAGTCACACATTGCGTGTAGCTGCCTCTACACAGATTCCTTAACAGTTAAGTACCTAGGGTTTTTGTCTTTTTCTGGAATAAAGTTTAAATAAACAAGTGTTTTTTTGCCCCCCTCGCTTTACCAATAATTGATGTTTGGCAAGTAGAAGAGCCACTTAACGAACTTTTTTTACAGTCAGAAGTTGGATTTTTTTATTCCACTTTTTATATATATATATATTTTATTAATATTGGTGTTCGGATCAGCTTGCGCGTGTACCTCGATTAATTCTATAAGTCTTGAAGTTAACGACCGTGTAAACCTCCAGTGACCATCATATTAGCAACCACATGGCTCGAACCTGAGACCACAAGAGAAGCAAACCCTTTAATCTCAAACTATCAGCACTGAAACACCCATGGTTTCCACTTTATATTCTTAATAATATTTTTTATTACTGTAAAATTGGACATCTAACCATGTGAAATTGCCTGGAAATGCCATAGTTATGATAAATGAGTTCATGTGATATATTGATTTAATCATGTTTGTTTATGTATAATTGTTTTTTTTAATTAACGTGGCGGGCCCTGAAGTTAACAATCATGTAAGCCTCTAGTGACGATCATATTAGCAACTATAGGGCTTGAACCTGAGACCACGGGAAGAGCAAACCCTTTGGTCTCAAACTCTTACCACTAAGCTATCTACTAGATGATTAATTATGTTTTTAATATTATTATTGTTAGTATTTATATTTTTTATAAATTACGTGTTTTTTTTACACTTAATTTTTTCAACAAGACACTATTGATTAAATTTTAATTTCTATCAATTTTACAAGTTTTTTAAAATAAAGATAAGAATTAAAAAAATAGTATAAATAGATATAAAGTGATAAATATTTAAAGTGTTAAACATAAAAAAATATTTTTTTTCAAAAAAAGTAAAAAGATATTAAAAAAATAAAGATAAAAAAAATGGTGATAAATAAACTAAGTGAAAAGCAAGTAAATATAACTTATTCTCTTAAAAAAACCAAAAATTAAAATTTTATCACTGCTACATTAAAAAAATTTAGCAAAATCTGCATTTTTATTATTCCTACAAGAAAACACTTTTTTGTTTTGGTATATGTATAATTTATAAAATTAATATGCTTGGGATCATTAAAAAAATTAATATGCTTGGGATCATAAAAATTTGTTAACCAGTCAAGATATTATTAATTAAAATATTATTTAAATGTTAAATTAAATCTGAATAAAAAAATAATTTAATCAAGGTTATACTGTATTTTCATTTATATGCTCAAGTACATTTACAAAAATTGAATAAATTCATATTTCATTGAGATGTAGTCCGAATATGTAAAGGACTCCCCCGATAATCTATTGGGCTATTAGCCGAACAATAGTATATCTACCAAAGGCCCATATAAACCCAGGCCCATACCCGTATAGCAGCTCGTAAGTCCTAACCAAAATAATTACTCTCTTAGTCGTACAAAGCAGGGTGATGAAAGAAGAAGCCAAAAAACCAATCTAATTCTCAAAATTTTCTCCCTCGCGCAAAATCTTTCCTGGAAAGTGAATTTTTTCCCGGAAACTCAAAACCCAATTCAATCTACCGAACATAAATTACAATACAGTTAAGGATTTTGACTCTTTGGCGAGTGTAAATACAATTGTTGAATTCTTTATGAGAGTTACGGTGTGGATATTAGTGCCTTTTAAGCGTTTTTAATTTCGGTGTTTGTTTGGTTACAGAGAGAAGTGGAGTCCGGTTTTGGATTACCGATGATGATGGTTCAATGATGTCACTGTTCTGGATTGTGATTCGTCAGCTTGCAGAAATTGAAGCAATGGTAAAAAATAAATAAATAGGGTTTCTGTTTCTCATTTCTTGTTAATCTTGATTTTATTTTCAGTAGTGATCAGTTACGGTTGATGCTGTGGTGTTCTTTGAAGGAAATGAAAGATTTTTGGAAAGAGAGCGAGCCCTTCACTTAGACTAGCCAAATGACTGTGATAAGTGCTTTGAATTAGCGTTTTGTGACTCTTGATTGATTTGATGTTATTAAAGTGTTTAACCTCATGCATTGTTGAAGCGAATGAAATTTGATTATTCAAGGTTTTGTCATTTGTCAACTATAAGGTAAATATTGTTCTAGAAGAGGGCCTTGTGAATTCAATGAAAAAGAGTATTTTTTTTGCACTTGCCAGATAACCATGACAAGTAGTTTGAGTTACAGTTTTGTTAGATTAGATCCAAATGGGAAAATACGTGCCAATGCTTTGTTTTTTTTTTTTTAGTTTGCAAAAATGGGAAATAAAATATATGAAATTTTGCGTTTACACCGCTTAATTTGTGTGGCATTGAGTGTACAAAATACAGACTGGAGCAAATTTAATGGAACTGGAATAGCTAGATAGGTTTGGATGTTTATTATTGTTGTGCACAGGCTACGTCGAAAAAGGTGATTACAAGAGAAGAGTGGGAAAAGAAGCTTAATGATGTAAAAATCAGGAAAGAAGACATGAATAAATTGGTGATGAACTTTCTTGTTACTGAAGGTTATGTTGATGCTGCTGAGAAATTCCAGATGGAATCAGGAACTGAACGTATCCTTTATCTTCAATATTAGCTCATTCTTATTGCTGGCATTTTATGTTTCGTGCTCTGGTGGCATGACCTTGTGAGGATCCTGTGTTTTTCCTTATTGAGAAACAGCAGATATAGATCTTGCAACAATTACAGATCGAATGGCTGTTAAGAAGGCTGTGCAGTGTGGAAATGTTGAGGATGCTATTGAGAAAGTCAATGATTTAAATCCCGAGGTTAGACTTTTTATTATGTTGCTACAATCTATGCGAAGGTGACTTGTGTGTCAATTATACACAAATTACAGTCCCTGTCATAGTTTGTCAGAATGATTTGACTACATTGTTTGTTTGTTTAATCTGTTTTCTCAAACTTTTAGCGTTTTAAGTGTCTAAAAGGACTTCTGCAGTTTGCTTATTGTATTCATGAATGTCTTTTTTTGAAACTCCCTCTTCCTTAGAAGGATCAGGAAGCATGTTAGGCAGTCATCCATGGTTATGTTGGCTGTAACATCTTGAACTTTGCTCAACAAGCATACAATTGCATTGAGCTGTAAGAGACCTTCAACTTTCTATTACCATATAATTGTTTCATCCTTGTAGCAAAATTAATGGTTTGCCCTTAGTAACTGGTTATGGTATAGCTCCAGCATCCTAGCTACCTTTACTGATTTCATAGGTTTGAATAAAATATGACTTGAACTACGGGATTGTGCGTGCCAATGATCTGCTTATGGGCTGAGTGCTTATTAGCTATGAATGTTTCAAGGAAGTAAATGAATAAACTGCAGGATTGTACGTTATCATTTTGCATGTTGCATCTTTGCAACTCATGTTAGTCTAGCCAAGAGAGAGATGTGATTTTCTCATGCATGGTGTTTGGCATATTGCCCGGTTTGTGTGTACTAATGAAATGACAGGAAAGTAATAAAGAAAGCTAGAGTATGGAAATTTCGTCTTTAATGGCGGTTGTGGAATTTCAGAAACATAATTCTTTCAAGTGAGGGTTATTCATTTTGCCATAAATGTCTGATCTTTTCAGTATTTGTTTTTGTGTGTTGCAAGACAACCATATACAGTATGGCCTTTTTTCTATCTTGATTTCCTTATGTGAAAATACTTCATGCAGATACTGGACACAAATCCGCAGCTGTTTTTCCATCTCCAGCAACAGAGATTTATAGAACTGATTCGGAATGGCAAGGTAGAAGAGGCTTTGGAGTTTGCTCAGGAGGAACTTGCACCAAGGGGAGAAGAAAACGTAATTCTGAGTTGTTCATAATTTTGTTATGTTGACTTCTATTGCATTTGATATCATTTGCAATTCCTTATGGCTCTTTTTTTTTCCATCAATTTGATCAGACTTAAATGATTAAACGGGTTTCATATTTATTGAAACTAATAATGGTAGTCACCTTGAAGATAAATACTGTCTTAGTAGACACGTTCACATGACAACTGTGGTGATAATAAATGACCTGAGAAAGTTGATATATTCTGCAGCAAAGCTTTTTAGAAGAACTGGAGAGGACTGTTGCCCTGCTGGCTTTTGAAGATGTTTCTAACTGCCCTGTTGGAGGACTTTTGGATATTTCACAGCGCCTGAAGACAGCAAGTGAGGTGAATGCAGCTATCCTTACAAGCCAGAGTCGTGAAAAAGGTTGGTGGATTTCTTTCCTCTTTCTTCCTTTTTTGGTATGCTCGTGTGTGTGTGTAAATAGAAATGAATGTTCCCGTGTACTTGGGTGATGTATGCTGCTCTTTGTTTTTATATACCAAAAGGAAAAAAAAGGAGAAGAAGAAATCAAACACCTTGGTTATCGTCTTGGTAACCAAATAAATTATTATTCTTGATATATCTTCTGGACATGCTCTTCTATTCATTAAAACATCATACACAAATTTCCACTCTCATAGTTGTACAAAGGGATGCTTACCTCCCAGACATGTCAATTAGGTACTGGTCTAAAATGGGCATCAGTTACTGTAACAGCATCCTTTATGTCAGATTTAACTTTTATATTTTTGCCCAATTGAACTTTGCTGATTTAAGGACCTGCCTGAAGGGTTGCTTGATCTTCACTCAGTAGCACTAAGAGCCTGAACATTGGCTCTCACTTAAAATGCGGCCATTTTATTCTTTCCGTTGGGGAGAATATATAGGAATATTGAGAAAGGCATTCTTAAGGGAATTTGCGTATGTTACTCCTTAGGTCACATCAGTAGCTATGAATTAGACATGCTTATTTTCTTTCACAATACTTGCTGAATTCTCAAAGAGAAGATGGCAAAAGCAAAGAGATGCAAGCAGTAGAGGTTGCATAGTTTGGGTCCTGACTGTTTCTTTTGTTCTCACAGCCGTCATGCTTTATTGGGCTTGTGTTCTTGAGTTGATTCTTGATATTGTTTTTTTGCACCGTCTTATTTTTATATGAAGAATTAATTTATAACGTAATCACAGATCCAAAGCTTCCAAGCTTGTTAAAAATGTTGCTATGGGCTCAGAACCAACTTGATGAGAAAGCTGTTTATCCTCGAATAAACGATTTATCCACTGCCATGCTTGAAGACCCTGCAGTTTGAGTTGCGCGCAAGTTTTAGGCTTGGCCTAGCTTGCACATGCAGAAACTAGATGGAATGATAAATTTCTGTACTCAATATTACAGCGACTCTAGACAGCTATTTGTTGGATGCAACTTTTTTACAATTTGTTTGCTGTTCTTTCTCTTCTATTCCAAACATTGCTTGCTCCCTTTGAAATTGTGGATTATGGCATATTATCCAATAACGCAATGAGATTAGTACAAGTGATTTCAAGGCTGTGACCAAACTTTGAAAATGTTGTCTTGTTGATGTCCCCTAATATCCCAACAACAAATTCAAGGGCAAGCGATGAGAGGAACCGCAATTCACTTGCCTGGACAAAAATGCCCAGCAGGGCATTTAACTGAGCATTTAATAATGGAATGCTTTCTGCTATTCAGCTGCTTAATAGGGTTGATTGGCAACAACAGCGACATAAAATTGGGTAAAGAAAATGTACAGAACAGACTGAAAAAACAAACAAATACCACTCTCAATGTTCTTCTACCCACACCACGTAGACCCATAGAATAAGATGGCTCTCCTGAAGGATATTAGTGTTGGTATTCGTATTACCATGTTTGAATGCATCTCCACTTGCATCCAAATTGCAACAACCATCATCAAAATTGAGAGCATAACTTGAAGGATCATACTGGAACTTGAATCGCTGCTTCCCACCATTCTTTTTCACGGCCTTCTTCACTGCTGCCTTGAGCCACCAAAAAAGGGCCCTGCATTGCTTCTTGCTGTAACTATTCACACATTCAAAGCTTCCAATCAATAAGCCCATGTCAATCAATAAGCAGAAACCCTCAATTCTCATAAACAAAACCAACAACCCAAGAACTGATATCTTAAAGGAGAAACAAAAGAGATTAGGAAGTTGGCTTGCAGGTATCTCTTGGCTTTATAAAGAGAGAAGAAACAAGAAAACTTGGCAAACTGTTTTTTCAGAGAATGAGAAAAGAGAATACCAAAAAAAGAAAAATGAAATGGATGAGTGCAGCAATAAAACAAGCAAATCTTTTGGGTCTTTCAAAGAAGCTGCTATAGCTTCAATTGCAGCATCCACAGTCATGTGCCCTCTTTTGACATGATATTGGGTGCTCAAATTCCATCATCTACTATAAGAAAAAGGAGAGAAAAGAGAAGGTTGCAGTGGGCAGGAGAGCCTCTCTCACTCTCCATAGTCCTATCACTATCAAATTGTTGTTGTGGTAGCTGTACTGCTATAACAAATGTGTGCGCCTTCGCACTTCATGATGAATTCCTTGTCCGCATCGGGTTTTACTTTCTTTTCAAGTATTCTTACCTAGCAAGAAGAGGCACCTACCTATGTCAAGGGCTAAAACTCAGGCACGATGTTAATGGAGGGAGACCAGAAGGAGTCACTAGACCAACCTGTAGGTTGCGACAAGCAAAGGTTGCACTTAACTGCTTTATAAAGTACTTCTAAGTCACTTGTCAAGCGGTTTCGTTTCAACTGGCTAGCTGGTTTGACTCACAGGTTAGATTTTTTTTTTTTATTTGAGTAAAGATTCTGAATTTGAAATTTAAAGAAGAAAATTAATTATTCTAGGTTTTTTTTCTAGTATTTGTTCATCTTTATTTTCTTATTTATACGTTACAATTCATCTTAAAATTTGATTTTTGAATATGTTTTGTATTACTCAAATTAATTAAATTTGGTTCACTTATCCTACATTTTTTTTTTTTTGGTTTTAGTTAACCAATAGACTTATCAACCCTGCTAAAACATTCAATGATGGTGTGAAAAAAAAGATATGCTTAATAACTTTTTCAAGTGATTAGGTGTTTATTTTTTTAAACAAGATTAAGATTTCGAGTCTTGTAAATGGAGTATATCATTATAATAAAAGTTTTATTTTTTAATGAATAAACCCGGCTCAACTAGATTAGTCGGAGTCCAATAAACTTTTAAATACTAAGGTTTAGATAAAAAAAAAACCCATGAATGAAATGTAATTTTCATTAAAATTATATATATAAAAATGACATATTTAAAGTTCAATTTTTAATTTACACGATAAAAAATATTTAGTAGTTTTTATATATTTTTCATATACTAACACACAAAAACTTATATGATATATAACTCAAAACCAACTATACATGAGAAGCTCCACATATTTTATCATCTCAGGTATGAGGAACATATCACAACCAAACATGAAACAGCAATGGTGGTGGTGTCTGAGACTCTAGCCCTAAACCAGCCATGATCCCTAACAGGGCCCGAGTCGTTGATATTTGTACAATGATTTGCTCGTCACTGTAAAAGGTCCTTGCACTGATAATTTCTGTAGCATAGGTTAATTGAAGCTATGAAGGACCATCCGTGATTTAGACCATCACATGCATCACAAGTAGATAAAGTGGGCTCTGGAGATCTCTAATGATCTATCAAATCAGTCTTATTTTTTACCTCTCAGCTGCCTATACAATATTTGTTCATGTGGGAAGACGGTAGGTCTGCTTCCTGGATTTCTACCTTATATGCCGTTGTTTTCTTCTCCAAAGACTTTCTGCCTTTTCATACTCATTAAATTCCCTTTTGTCTCACTCCACAGCTCCCTTCTATGTTTGCCAGTGGCATGGTGCCCTATCACTTGCTTTTTCAAACTCTTACCCTAGCCTGCCAATGGAGCTTGTGGACACATTCCCAGATAAGTTGACATTCTGTGCCAATAAAACAAAGCTTGTCTTCCACATTGGAAACTCCATGGAGTCCTTCCAGAGTATTATCTCTCTATTTTGATGTGAGTTGCATGCATAGTCGCCCAGAGCAGAACTTGGATCATGAATTTGCTTGCAAATCAATCTATGTTTTTTATAAAATCAATTTGGATTTAAAGAAACCCCATTAGAAATAAACTTAATTTGGATCAAGTTTCGAAACCTTAGTTTAATAACTTGAATATGGGCTTTCTTAGAATTTGGTATAAAAAATTTCAACGGGTCAGAATTTTCCACTAGGCTTTTTCTTGAAGTCGGCCTTTCTTATCATGAGCCTTTAACCATCTGGTAGCCTACAGCAGAGAACATTATAGGCGCAAAATATTGTACCAGATCCATCACAATCACTAGTCAATCCAATTGTTCAGACTCTCTCAAGGCTAGCTGGATCTCACAGCTCCATGCCAAGTTTGTTCTCATTCCCAGTTTGGTAGTGCTTGTTCATGTACCTTTGCGGATTCTTCCTACTGGAAGCTTGTATCTTTTTCTTTCATTTTCTGGTCTTGTTTGTGCATTTTTTTAGGAATAAACATAACATTAAACTAAAGGAGAATACAGCAGTACAAGAGATAAAACAGAATCGGGGACGTCTTCCTCTCAAGTTCTCTGAGAAACACTAGGATTAGCTAACTGTGCTAGAGCATGGGCAATAGCATTCCCATATCTCTTTGGAAAAGTGTACTCGTCGTTCTTAGAAGAGTGTCAAAGCATTCTATCCTTTAAAAATCAAGAACTCAAAGAGATAGGTAGGACCTGGAGAGCATCAAACTGATAGCAGTGAGACAACAACAACATCTCTCCACATCAACGAGGTCACTAATTAACGAACTCTCGAGATATACCCAATGGCTTAGGAGATTGAACTTTGAAGTCCAAAATAACATGGCAGCCATCGATCAGTCCTTATGGTGACCTGACTCCTATTACCAATAACCCATCTAGCTACAAGCCTACAACCTCTGCTTAAAGCTATCTAGCGGCCAAAATACATCTCAGACAACGCAGACCATAAGTTAGTGGTGGGAAAGTATTTGGCTTGTAGCTTGTAGGACTTGTGCTATAAAAGGATACCAATCTCCTTCCTTGTTTAGCAAGCAAAGCAACATTGAATTGAGGGATGCTTCGAAATTCTCCACAATTCTTCTTGTTCATGCACACCTTATCCCAAGCTAACCTTGGAATGCCACAACCCTCATCAGAGTTGCTCCACGCTTGCCAATAACCACACATAATGCCTTCACCTTCGGATCAAGATTATCCATTGATTTGCTTAGCCAACAGTTATAGAGTTACCTCATGGAGAGTTAAGCGTATCAACGCGGGCATATAATTAATGGGCCTTGAAATACTATTTCCCTGTCCCTTATCCAGTAAACTACAATGCCTCAACTCATTTCATGGAGCTATTCCTTTAGGATCACCATGCTAGGGTCGAGCTCTTGAATTGGGTCTCGTGTAACTGCTTGGATAGAAGTTAAGAACCCTTTTTTTTGTGGGATTCCAAATAAGCAATTGATAACAATTGACAAATCATTCAAGTAATTGATTGAACAATCAACGAAAATTCTCTCTAAAAGACTTTTTAGACCTATAAGAAGTGGAATCAAAACTTCCTTGTTGAATAATCAGTCCTTATTTGAATGGAATTATGGAGTTCATCATAACTCAATTTAAAAGTTCACTCTCGATAAGTCCATTACATAGAATTGAATGGAATTATGGAGTTCATAACTCAATTTTCAAAGTTCACTTTCAATAAGTCCACTATGTACAATTATTGACCTAAACATCAATCCAGATTATTGGAGTTCATCCCTCAAATGGATGCCACATTATCAAATTTTATAATTCCCACCTTATCAAACATCTTCATAGGCATAGATCCTCCGACATCAAAATATTTAGAGCCTTTATCCCTTGGATTGATAAATTTAAGCTTTTGACGATGAGCTTTTAAGCTCCACATTCTAAAAGCACAACAAACAAACAATGATCACCCTGAATTTTAAAACTTTCTTTGAAAATCAAAACTAATGGATTCATAGCTTTTGTTATTATATGTATTAATGATTTTTTTTTAAATATTTTTTATTTTTTAAAATTTATTTTTAATATCAGCACGTCAAAATAATCTGAAAATATAAAATAATTAATTTAAAATAAAAATAATTTAATTTTTTAAAAAATATTTATAAAACATAAAAATAAACATAAGAATTTCTTATGGTGACAAGGAGTTTGGAGTGCAGAGGGATTTATATAGGGTTTTGGCACTCATGAAATCATTATGGTTTTTCTAAATGGTGTGCCATGTTCTTGAATATAAAATAATAAAAAGTATTTTCAATTCTTGTATATTCATGTTATTAGTTGAGGAATTAAAAGGTCAGTCATCAGATAAGTTTTCATGTTAAAGAAATGTTATCTATCTATACATATGGGATTTTGTTTCTAAAAAACCCACTAGATAGCTTTTTTTATGAAGAAAAACAAAAAAATATATAATTAAAAAGAATATTAATTATTATAGTTGTCAAACTTCACACTACTCTATATTAAACTGAAAATTTAACAAGTTAATTAGTTTAAAATTAAACTAGTAAAAGAATTACTTTAAATTCAATTCATTCAGTCAAAACTTAATTAATTTAATTAACTCGGTTTAATATAATCCAAACTCAATCAAGTTAATTTAAAAAAATATCATATCAATATTGTTTAAGAATTTAATCCAACAACCCAATAACATTCCAATTTGAAAAGGAAAAACAAAAAACTGCTCAAAACAACTTGATTAGCCCTTGAATCTACAGAGATAAAGAGAAGATAAAGATGTGATCCCAGAAGATAACATCTGATTATAAAACTAACTGCTTTATTAACATGAGTGAAAAGGGTCATTTCTTGGTAATCGGACCTAATGCCTAGAGCCAATCTTGTGTTGGCCTGATGAGAACATTTGTGTGAGATTCGAGATTTCTAGTATCATGTGGTAGTATTCATATGGATTTGCTCCCTTTTCCTTCTTTTTTTGTGCCTTTTCAGAGTAGATTCATTGGTTAAACGCATGCCTGCGTATATACATATGTGAGTCCTCCATGCTTAGGACCACTTTTAGATTATTATTCAAGTCTTCAAAACTTAGGGTGTTTTTCATTACAGTGATCAATGATCATTTCAAATTAAGAAATCGAGATGCACTCTTGATCATTGATTAATTACATCATGTTTTAAATGAAATGACAGAGAAAAGACTGCTCAGTAAGTCATGCAGGGAACAATTGATAGCATTGCAGGCGTTATTGCTTGTATTAAAGCTATGACAAGATGAACTCGATATTGCAAAGCCATATATACTTGCTAGGCAATGTCCCAGTGACGATTCCAAAGCATTGAACCTTTTTCTCTCTCTCAAGATGAATTGCTATTTCCTTGGTTAGACCAACAAAACCTTTGTTATCATACAATAAATTCGGAAAAGGTAAATGTCACTTGCATCTCAATATCGACTATGGCCAAAGATGAGTACAAATTAAGGATGCTACTGCTATATCTTTTAGAGGAACAAAAGGGTCACCGATTTAGCGAAGATTCCTTATTTCGAGTTCCACAGCCGATTCTCCCTCTAATTTAGCTTCGATTTCTCAGAAAAATCTTTATCGTGATCCAAATATGACAATGCAAGAGACAATAACCCACCAAAAGTTTCCCTCACACCAGATTATGCCTTGATTATTTGGTCATCAACTAGGTAATATTGTCCTAGAATAATGCTCCAATCTTGACATTAGCTACCCTCCATGCATAATCCTTGGTCGATGCACACAAGAAACCGTTATGTTGTGTTCTCCGCTGTGTTATTTATATGTTCCATTTTTCTCTACATATAATTCCCATTTCACCTAAGATTGTTTAAAAGCATATAGGAGCTACTAGCTAGTACCACCACCTCACCTTTGCCAGTGCTGCTTCAATGGGCTCCCTCCCTTCTCCACCCCAGCCAACAACACCACCACCATCTCCCGAATTTTTCCCATCGAGCTATAGGGTATATGCCTTATTTTGCCACAAGAATGTTTCCAATTGGATAGAATGTTACAACCCATCAAATAACACATGGAGTTATGTTAGCTCAATTCCTGGCCTAATTGAAAACCATGTCTTGAAAGGTTTTGCAATGGTTACGTTAGGTGATTCAATTTACATAATTGGTGGATTGCAATGTAGCAGAGCGCGACCACCTCACAATCTCAACGAGTCGGATGAATTTATCGACCTCGGAGTTGAGGTACTACGATCAGTTCTTTGCTACAATGTTCGTTCTAACCAATGGTCTCAATGTGCTCCCTTAGGCGTGCCACGATACGATTTTGCTTGTGCTATATGTGAAAATAAAATTTATGTGGCTGGAGGCAAGTCCAGTTTGGATAGTAGAAGGGGGATGTCCTGTGCCGAGGTATATGATCCAGCTCTTAGTGTGTGGAACCCCCTGCCTGGTATGAGCACATTAAGGTACAAATGTGTGGGTGTAACATGGCAAGGTAAAATTCATGTGGTAGGGGGGTTTGCCATGAGAGGGGGCTCTGATAAAACGGTGCCGTTTATAACCGAAAGGAGCTCTGCCGAGGTGTATGATCCACAAACAGGGAAGTGGGATCTAGCGGCAGGAATGTGGCAATTAGATGTCCCACCAAATCAAATTGTAGAAATTGATGGAAGACTATTCAGCTCTGTTGATTGCTTAAAGGCATGGAAAGGTCACATCGAAGCCTATGATGGGAAGCTCAACATATGGAATGTTGTTGATGGATCACATTTGCAAACTCTCAGCTCACCGATCTCGACATCAGAAGCCAGCGATGAAAACTGGCCACCAATCCAAAGGATATATCTCACGATGGCACCAATTGGGACTCAGTTATTTTTCATGGCAGGTTATAGGATGGCTGGGGAATTGTCACGTATAATGTCAATGGTCCTTATTTTCGACACCACAGCAACTAGACATGCATGGAGGAGCTCTGAGCCCATGGAAGAGGAGGGAGTGAAAGAACTCTGTAGTCATTGTTGCGTAGTTAGAATTTCTCAAGCAACCTAGCACGAAAAACGCAATGGACGACAGTCGCAAGTGACGTGACAATCTTATGCTAGTCATTCCTTGTATAATACAAAGCATATGTAATGAAGACACCATTAGAATTAATTGAATAATTCTTGTACTTGAAAATGTCCATGATATTCTCTTTTCTTAGGTGTAGATCATCCTTTTGCCTTGCTTGTTTTGATGCCATAGATAATAGGATCTTATGTATAAGGTTTTTCAAGATTCACTTTTGTAGTGTACTAAACTCGTCTTGCTTGGATGCTTCAATTGTTAGAGAAATAGTTTAAAATATAAACAAATAAACAGTTAATTTAGAGATGTTAAAACACTGTTTTTAAAGTATTTATTTGTTATATATAGATATAATATTTTCATAATAGAATTAAATTATCTAAATCTCTAAAATAATAAAAAGATGAAACAAAGAAAATAAAATACATTTTTTTTAATTATCTGTAGCTTTATATTAAATTTGAAAACATTATAATGAAATATTATATCTTTTAATATTATAATTGTTAAAGAAATTATATGAGTGTTAATAAAACAGTTATTTTTTAAATTAAACTCAGTTCTATCTCAACATTTATAAATATAAAAATTAATTATGAAAATTAAATAAATTAATTTAAAAACATTTCAAGTGTCATCTTTTGATATTATAAATATTCATATAATAACACTAAGAATCCTACTAGAAGAATCATTTCACTATAACTTTCACTTAATTTACTACACAATAAAAACTCATATTTATAAACACTTAAAAAAGAGTATTTCTTTCTGATGTGAAATAAATATCTTATTTATTTATTTATTTACAAACTATACCAACACAACTTGTTACCTAAATAAGTACTTATTTTTAGATTATAATGAATAAAATATCATTTATTTTTATATTTTAAAAATATTTATAAAAAACAATAAAAACTACATTTCCAAACACAAGAAAAGCCACATGGCAAAAATCTTCTTTATGAAGTGCAATAGCTACATAAAACCCTATATATCAGACCTCTTCATCAATTTTTGTAGGGTTTATTTAGGATTATAATAATGATGATGGTTTAAAGTATTTTTTATTTAAAAATATATTAAAATAATATATTTTTTTATTTTTAAAAAATTATTTTTAAGATGAATTGATTAAAACTATCTAAAAATATATGTAAAATAAATTTTAAAAAATTAAATTTGAAAAAAAACAAAATTTTAACGGCATTCTCAATATAAACCTCATAGGCCTGCAAGCCCAACCCCAAGCCATGACCCTTTATTGTCAAACGGTCAATGGCTTCTGCACCATGGTACCATCAAAAGAAGAGAAAGTGACTCATACCTATGAGCAAAATAGAACATGAAAAGCCAAGAAATTGAAAAAGCAAGTAATAGATCCTTTCACGTGAGCCCGTAAGGCTATCACCATTCACCAGCCACCATGCACCCACCTCTTGTACAATGAAAACAAAAATAAAATATTCGGGAGGTGAGCAGTAATAAGAGTTTAAAATTATTTTTTATTATTTCAAGTTTGAATTTTGTAGTTATTTATATAATTACTATTAGAAATTTATATAATTGTTAATTTTAAAACCCGTAGAATTAGTCGAGGTATACGCAAGTTGGCTCGGACACTTATGTTAATAAAAAAAAATCTTAAGAGATAATTTAATTATTGAGGTATTGAGTTTACTATGTAATGATTATGAGTTTGAATTTTTTAAGAATCACTAAAAATTTATATGATCGTTAATTTTAAAACTTATGATATTAGTTGAGGTGTATGAAAGTTGGTTTGGATATCCCCGTCTATAAAAAAACAAAAACAAAATAAAATTTGAATTATTTATAAACACTATTTTTAAATATATTTATTCAAGGTTGTTTTTTTGGATTTAACAAATTTCTTCTTTAAAACAAGGGTTACGGAAATAATTAAATTAAAATTTAAAGTAAATACGTGTAAACTTTGCAAATATAAAAAAAACTATTATGATGTTTTTAGCAAACTTTGATAGTAGGAGTTCATGGTATATATAGGATGCTAATATGTAGCAGCTAAAAATTAAAAAAATTAAAAAATTGTAGTATAATTAAAGAGTTGTAACTATTTAAAAAATTTAAAATAAAAAAATCATTAAAATTTTGTGACACAAATTATTGCCAATCATAAAAGTTTTAAATAGTACAATACGCGTTATCTCGAGTGCAAGGATGCAATCAAATGTATTTTTTTTACTCAGTCTAATTTTATGCGGGTGAATCCACTATTTTTTTTGTACTGTCTTATTTTAAAGTTAATTATATAAGAATCAGATAAAGATTTTAATTTTTTAATATGAAATAAAAAAAATCTATATATAATTTAAATTATGTTATTTTAATATAAGATAAATATTTTTTTGAGATACCCTGGCACAGCCGTGGTGCTTGCTCGCTTCGCTGCTTCTTCCACTTCTTTGTTATTCTATTGCAACGACTTGTCAATTTACAATAGCAACCACACGTGCGAATCGTACCATGCACGCATGGATTTACTGCAGTTCTTGATGTTGGACCCACTTGGCTTTGACTACGATGAGCATCCTTAAATCAACGGCTAAGATTTGATGGGTGGGAGAAGTGATCTAGACCGTTGATGTGGGAGACAATCTCAAGAAGTCTGATGTCCACATGTTGGTTAGAACTTGGAAAGGCCGACACTAGAAGTTGATATGTCGGTTTGTTTTTGTATTTTTTATTGGTGCTACTTGTAAAATTGATATGGAGTGACACGTGGGAAAAGGATACAAGAGGGGACCATAGGGCTAATAGGGTATGGAAGACATGGACACATAACCCGACATGGTTGCATGTGATGGAGCCTATTTTAGGTCACTTTTCGTTTAGGTATATGAAAAGTTTGGAGGACACGTCTTTGCTATTAGAAGTATAGTTTTTTTAAAATGTTTTTTATTTAAAAATATATTTATATAATATTTTTTTAAATAAATTATTTTTTATATCAATACATTAAAATAATCTAAAAATTTTTAAAAATAATTTTAAATAAAAAAATAAAATTTAACCAACTTTCTTTTGAATTGCAATACTAAACAAACATTGATTTTCACCTATATATCCAGCAATTCCTAATTCTTTGTTTTGTTGAACCTCTTTAAATAATGGGGTATTTCATGCCTCCTTTTGCTATTTATGGTTAATCTTTGGTAAATATAATTTAATATGTTTTTTAATATAAAAATAATGATTTTTAGTTTTTTAGCCTACTCAATGTAGTTTCATACATTTTAACCAATCAATTAAAAGGAAAATGTCCGAGAAATACTTTTTCAATGCATGCAATATAGAGCATATTCAATTGTCCATTGAGATAATAAACGGCAAATGAACTAAATAATTTTTTTATTTGATTTTAAAAAAAAATTATATTAACCGATTTAATACATTGAAAAGAAAAATAAAACCTTAAAAATTATTTGCATCCGATTCAAAATGTATCTCTAAGCATGGGTTGAGCATAGCATAAAGGGAACATAAAAATATTAGCACATTTTCTCTTCAAAGCCAAGAAATTATTGCAAGCAAGAAAGAAAGAAACGAATCTTTAATTTAGTTTTTT
>Ga0325414_1002525_pt1 | contig 18604 bp, 15 predicted proteins | sample PopdelMetagenome_8_FD_206183 | JGI IMG/M metagenome (GOLD analysis project Ga0325414, IMG submission 206183) | Populus deltoides microbial communities from Bellville, Georgia, United States - Leaf-PdKOR-R3 | ecosystem: Host-associated > Plants > Phyllosphere > Phylloplane/Leaf | place: USA... | reverse complement strand
AGATTTGACTTTGAAGGCTGCGATTTCCATGCTCTTCCTTATTTTATTTTCTTGCCTTAGATTTCCAGAAAGGTATGGATGTTAGCTTTTTAATGCCACTGGAATCACTTCATTTCAACCTCTAGAGCTCATGCTCTGCACAAAACATCGACTGAAGGTTAAATCTGCCAATTATCTTCAATTTATTCCTTTTTGCATCTTTCATCCAAATGTGCCTTCAAAACTTAAAACAAAGAATATCAAGGCATTTTATATATAAAACATAGGCAAAACACTAGTTAAATATGGGTGAAACTATTGAATAATATGGTTACATCAAACCTCACTAGCTTGAAAGACTTCTTTTATCACATTTGTGTCTTCGTTCTCATCCTGAACAACCTCGACACGACCCCTGGGTTTGGTTTTTTAAAACGGATAACCAATCAACTCTTGATCGGTGCTTTCTAAAGGAAGGGGTGTATGTGTAATAAACTTGTTGGCATTGCTTTACGAAAACAAAGACATTGTTTACGTTGCGGTGTCTAGCTTTTGAGTTGATTTCAACGAGACCATAGTGAGGATCTATTCTAATTCCTCTGTCAGTTGTGTCATACCAATAGCATTTGAATAAAAACACTATATTCTACTCGCTATGATATTGTAGTTCGATGACCTCTTTCAATCTACCGTAGTAGTCAACTTTAAACTCACTAGAAGTTGATCCCTTAATACAAACACCACTGTTGTATGTCTTTCTTCCATGCCCATATTTTTCAGTATGAAAGACATATCCATTGACAAAATACCCGTTATAGCACTTGACTTTTCTTTCAGGGCCCAGGCTTAGTAAAGACAGTGAAATAGCAGCACTACCTTCCATTTGATAAACTTTGTATATAAAATACAACAATAATCAATAAACGAATATTCTGTAATATTGACATACAGTTAATTACATTGCAAGAGATAATGAGTTTGTGATAGGACTTACATGTGTTCTAAACCACGTGGCAAATTGTTCATCTTGTAATTGAAAGATCAGGGATTTGGTCAGCTGTGAATTATTGGACAGTAAGTATTGTCGATGTTGCCTGCAAGATTGTTTCAAATTATATGAGTTTATGGTATCACAATATATAAATAGTACACTCTTGACAAAGTTTAAGTCGAACATCTACTTACTTAATAAAAGGTCTCAGCTCATCGCAGTTAAATAAGACATAATTGTGTGCTTATCTGAACTCTATTTTAGACAAATATATTCCCCTCCGGTATTTTTAGGTGTGGGTTGTCCAGGATTGGAGAATATTGACAAGTTCCCACTTGAAGGCACTTCACCACCATCATCATGCCGTGGATCACGGTTGATCTTCGTTTTCAAATGAGGTTCGAAATAGTATGAGATAAATGTTGAGATCTCCTCAACAATATAGGCCTCACATATTGACGCCTCAACATGCGCCTTATTCTTTACCTTTTTTGTAAGATTGAACAAGTAACTGCATATATAGAATTAATAAAAAATTATCAATTAAAAAAATTAAGAAACATTTAATTATGAATTACATAGCAACTGTATATCTAACCTCTTGAATGGATACATTCATTTGTACTGGACCGGTCCTCCAACTTTTACCTCAAATGGTAAATGTACGGGTAGATGCTCCATTGAGTCAAACAATGTGGAGGGAATATCATCTCAAGTTTGCATATTTTCTCTATGATATTCATTTCAAGCCTTTCAATGTGATCAACATTCAACTTGCTGGAGCAAATATCTCTGAAAAAATGACTGATCTCCGTGAGAGCATTCCATATCCCCTTTAGCAACAAATCACGAAAAGCTAATGGGATGAATGTTTGTATAAATACATGGCATTCATGACTCTTCTTTCCAAATAACCTGCATTCCTCCATATTAACAAGCCTTGATATGTTCGAGGCATGTCCATCGAGGAAACGCAGACTCTTAAGCAATTTGTAGACTAGTAGTTGTGCGTTTTTCTCTAACACGAAGCTTGCTCTTGGTTTTGCGACCTGTGACCCATCACAAACCAACTCTATATTTTTACGGTTATAGAACAACGCTACATCCAATCTAGCCTTGATGTTGTCCTTTGTCTTCCCTTTCACATTCATGACGGTGTTGAAAATGTTCTCAAACACGTTCTTTTCAATGTGGTCAAGGTTATGACGAAGAAGATTGGTCTTTCAATAAGGAAGCTCCCAAAAGATACTTCGCTTCACCCTATTATGGGTCAAACTAAAACCAAGAAACTTATGCTTACCTGATTGGAGACCAAACACAATGTCACCGTACCCTGGCACAACATCATGCAATTCTTCACCGGAAAGACGCGGGGGTGCAACATCCTTTTCAACTCTGCCAACAAAGAAATCCTTTTTGTACTTTTTGTACCTGTGATTCGGTGGCAAGAAATGATGAACAGAAGCTTCACCCCTGTTTGTTAGCGTGAATGCCTTGTTGTTCTCCATACAGTATGGACATGCTAGGTTTCCATGTGTGCTCCAACCAGAAACCATTCCATAAGCTGGGAAATCATTGATAGTCCACATCAAAGCCGTTCTCATAACAAAATTCTGTTTCCTCGAGATATCACAAGTCAAAGCTCCAGAGGACCACAACTGCGTCAACTCATCAATCAACGGTCGAAGACAACCATCTATATTCTGCCCCGGACTACTCGGACCTGGTATGACCATAGATAAAAATACGAACTTCGGCCTCATACACATCCCCGGTGGCAAGTTATAAACCGTCAGTATGACCAGCCAACAAGAATAAGGAGCAACAAATGACCCAAATGGGTTGAATCCGTCTGTACACAACCCAAGACGCACATTTCTTGATTCAGCTGAAAAGTGAGGATGCACACTATTAATGTGTTTCCATGCTTCACCGTCAGAAAGATGCACCATTACTCTATCAATCGCATGATGTGATTGGTGCCATGTCATGTGCTCAGCGGTCTTTGGTGACATGAATAACCTTTACAGTCTAAGTGTGATTGGGAAGTATCTAAGTTTTTTTATACGCCACAAGAGTCTTTTCTCTGCCAGTTCTGGGTTTGTAACGGGAATGCCCACATGTCATGCACTCGGCCAACTCAACATTTTCAAGGTAGTATAACATGCAGAAGTTAGGGCACATGTCAATTTTCTGGTATCCTAAACCGAGGGGTATCATCATGGACTTGGCAGCATAGAAGTTCTTTTTCAGCCTGTTCCCTTCAGGTAAAATGCTTCTCGCCCATTCGATAATCTTGTTAAAACCGGCCTCACTCGACCCGTGATCTGACTTGATGGTAAACACCTGTGTTACGACTGATAATTTACTATGGTTCGTGCAGCCATCCCATAATGGTTTGTCAGAATCTTTCAATAGATCAAAAAACATTGCTGCATCTGCATCAGGTTCTTCTTCTTTGATTGGACATTCACTGACATTACCTTCACTCATTCTCATTGCATCCATAACCATATTCCGTTAAGGATTACTGTTTTTATTTCTAACTTCATGCATGTTGCTAGCACTAGAAGTTGACTCAACCACCCTTTCTACCATGCTCTTATTAAGAACAAATAGTTCTCCGTGTGCATACCAACACAAATAATCCTCTATGAACCCTTTGGTTAGAAGATGCATCGCTACAACATCTTGATGCAGAAACTTTTTATTATTACACTTCTTGCATGGACACCTAATATCGCCATCAATAAAATTCCTCGGGATAGATGTTGCGAAATTAATAAAACCCTAAACCCCGTTACAATAATCCATCCTCCGCAATCGTTGGGGTGAGTCCCGATACATCCATGAATGATCATCCATGACTTCTATTGAACCTCTATAAAATTATGACGACAACATGTATTAATTAACTACGTTACGTAAATAAACATAACAAAAATATTGGCTTGCCCCGACATTATCCAACAAACTAAAACAACACTTATGTTAAATATTCATTATCAATTATCAACTATCAATGTCTATACAAATTTATACATATATAAATTTACGGAATCACAACTTTGCAATAGAATTGATAACAATTGAAACAGACCCGTTAAACAAGCTATTATTTATTTCATCACAACACATCTAATTCGGTGTAATTCAAACAAAGTTTCAACAATTTACAAACAAATATATTTTGACAAAATCTAAAACAAACTATAACAACTACAAAATTATACATTCATACCACAAGTTTCTTTGACAAATAAAAATCAAACAAGTACATACGTTAACAAAATACATATACTAAAAAAACAATAAAATTCACATTTAAATGTTAAAACTAAAAAGGATAGATTTACTAACAAAAAATGATAAAATCCACAAGAACGGATGTTGTGACCACGTACAAAAGTATAAGAAACTTGAGTGCTTGTGTTGAGAAGAGGGGAGAGTTGGGATGGGTGGTTGTCTGTAGTTTGGGAAGGGAGAGGTGGGATGGGGAAGAAGAAGGGGAAGAAGAAGGAGAAATAGAGGAAGAGAGTGTTGGCAGAGTGGGTATCTATTGACTTTTACCGATGGAATCACCGACGAACACGTTCCGTTGGTATACCTGTCGGTGGTTCCACCGGTGACAGTGCCACGTCACTGTATGAATATCCTGGTTTGAATCCCTCGGTCATTTCGTAGGTAAAATCGTTTGAAAAAAATCCACGTCATCACACCGTTGCAACTTTCCAAAAAAACTATATAGTCTGTTGGCGCTACGGTCGGTATAAACCGACGAATGTATTTCGTCGGTATATACAGACCGTATCGCCGACGGGTGTTCTGTGTCGGTATATACTGATAGATGTTGAGACGGAATTATTGCCGTCGGTAAAAATTACCGATAAAAAAATTTCATCGGTAATTCTGTTAGTTTTCGCCGATTTTCTGGTAGTGTTTGATCATATAAAAAATCTACCAAAATACATCCATAGAGGTTTCAAAATCATTCACGGAACTACATTTTTATTTTTATCAAGGAGTTGAGAAATGATGCAAAGTACAATGAGTATAAAAGCTAGGATTTTGAAGTCTTAAAATTACAGCCTAAACATGGTAGATGAATAGAGTTTCTATTGTATTTTATAAGAAAAGCCTGAATAATAATATAATATTAAAACAACACCACAACTATTTAGATAGAGCTTAAAATCAACCTAAACAAAAAACCTAAGCTAAGTAGAAAACAAATAATTAAAATCTATAATTAAATAAAAAAATAATTAAAATAGAAAAAAATAACTTCTGGATCTAATTTTAGGAGATCCAATGGTCCCATGATCGATGAAGTGGGTATTTTAAGGAACTCGACTTATAGAATAACTTGATCAAATTTGAGTCAAATTGAACTATCAGATCTTACATTATTGCTATTTTCTTTAGACTTCATATATGACATGTTCAAGTTTCTTTGCAAAATCTTATTAGGCTCGATCTTATCTATCTGGTCCATAAACATATTTGCAATATGTTCCACGTTTAGAAACCCCTGCAGAGATGTGAATCCTTTTCTCACAATTGATGTGGATCATCCTTTATTGGAAATGGAGAATGATGGGTTGAAGTTCTTACAAAACAAGTCTCCTTAGAAAGTTAAGAAAGCTTTTATGCTTAAGTTAGCAAGCGAATGATGGGAAACAAGCTTAAAAAAATAGTGTAGTATTTGTTGTAGAGCTTGAATGTAAGTATAAAGAAGAAGGTTAGAGAAGATGAAGTTTAAAATACTTTACCCTAGGACTCGTTGCTGTTTATATAGCCACAAGTCTTGGAAACTTAAATAGAGTCAGCGGCAAAAAGATTAGTCTTCTTACCCCATATAATCCTAGATCATGATTAGAAGATAAAATCTTTGAAGTTGGTCGATCACTATTAAGAGCTAAAGTTAAGGTTATGGATAATGTCCATATGATAAGGGCAGTCATCACTATTTTTAGTGGATGCTATATGCCCCAAGAACATACATGTATTTAATGTATGTATGATTTGTCCTTATAGTTGTTAGGTGGTATGTCGAGTTGAGTTAAGATGTTAAACTCTACCATATCATACTTAGACTACTTAGGTGGCCAGAGAATAAATGGGTTTTCTCTCTTCTTTGGGTGCATTTTATCCTATTCGAGTATATAACTCTTTAAATTTACTCCATTTACTAGTCCACGTAGGGATCATGTGAAGTCGAGTATGTCCTATTTGGTATCTTTAAAGAGAAGAAGAAGTGAAGAAAACTTAGATTTCTCATCAATTTCTTTGTGGTGGAGGTAAGGTTCACTTTTACCAAGATTAATTTAATTTTGGTATGTTTTCAAGCTTAGTAAGAAAAGTATATATTATAGAAAGTTGAATTTTATAATTGAAATGTTTAATTTTGTATTCTTTATAAAGCATTATGTTATTGGGCATGAATTAGGAATGAGTAATGAGTGAATTTTGGACAAAATTGAAGAAAAATTATGCTTTCCTTTGAATGGATGTTTCAACCAAATTAGTGTGAATAATTCTAAAATTTGTCCAAATTGACTTGAAATTGATATTCAATTATGTTATATGCTGACATAAATGATTGGGTGAAGAATTAATAAAAAAAACTAAAACTAAACTGATATTTGATGTGCTGCATAAACTGATCGACCATTTAGTATTACCAAATGATCGAGTTGACCGATTGATAGGAGGAATAATGAAATTTGTTACTGTATAACTCGATCAATCAAACTGATCGACTATTAGGGACACCAATAAAATTAAGTAGCATCCGGTTGACTTATTGGTTGTTCCAATATGAGCCAGTCGACTATTCTAACCGATAGTGAACTATAACTATTTCAAAAAAAGAAAAGAAATTAGTATAAGTTTCTAATAATGTTTATGTTGTAATGAGTTTTGGATTCTTGTGATAACAAGAGAGGTTGCAGGTTTGAGACATCAATCGAAGACTGTATCTAGAGTTCAAGCACCAAGTGGACGTTTTACATTTAAGGTTCCAGTTGTTAAATACCCAAGGTGTCAAAGCAGTATAATAAGAAAAGTGCACTAATGAGTGGGATGGAGGGATAGTAGTACCTGTGGGGTGGTTAGGGGAGGAAGGTCTGTGGCTTCCCGAGGAAGCTTTGCCTTTCACTAGGGGTGGCGGTGGAGTTGCAACTCCGGCCTTCGGCCTGGGGCTAGGGTTTCCAACGCCAAGAAAAGAACCAAGAGAACCAGATTCAGGAGAGAGAACATGGCGAGGCGTGGTGGTGACAGAAGATTCTACATTTTGCCCACAAGAGCCAGGAGAAGATGATGGAGGAATAGTAAGGGGCGTGCTCTGCAGCCCCTATTCCGATTCTTCACTCGAACCCTAGCACCATGGTTGAAATTAACAACATCAACAAAAGCTACTGTTTTTCATGGAGGAGTAGAGGCTTGAGAAGGACTGGAGGAGTGCTGCACACTAGAGGAACTGCTCTGGCTCATGGTACGTTGTGCGTGCGAAGACGAGGGATGCGACGTGCGAAACCCATAGTCTTGCTGGGCCAATCGGAGAACTGAGGACTTTTTCTTTGATTTTGCCATGTAGAAATGACACAAAGAAATCAGAAGAAGAGACTGTTAGAGTGCAGAGAGCAAGAGAAGAAATCGTTGCACAGTGAGAGGGGAAGGGACGTGCACAAAAAGGACACCAATGGTTTTCTCTCTCACTACAACCGGGAGCTTCTCTCTCACTGTACCCTTAGAATTACATGACTTTGATGTGATTCTAGGAATAGACTAGTTGAGTAAGAACCAAATGGTAAAAAAATGATGTTTTGAAAAGAGAGGAATGTCATTCCAATTTTCATGATTCCAACCATGACCACTAGGAAATTGATGAGGAAAAGGTGTATGGCATACCTTGCCTATATGATAGATTCAAAAAGGATAAAACAAAATTGTCTCAGCTCGCTATAGTAAAGGAGTTCCCTAACATATTTTCGGAGTAGTTACCAGGATTACCTCTAGAAAGGAAAGTAAAGGTTTATGCTGATATACTATCGAGAACCTTTTTTATATCCCAGCCACCCTATAGAATAACACTTGCAGAACTAGTTAGGTAGAAGATTCAACTTCAAGAACTACTAGATAAAGGGTTTATATGCCTTGAGCAATTCGTTATAGGGAGCCCTAATACTACTTGTAAATAAGAATGATGGCACAATTAGACTCTGCATTGATTATTGACAGTTGAATAGAGTGACAAAGAAGAATAAATATCCACTTTTGCGGATGTATGACTTTTTTGCATAGTTAAAGGGAGCTAAAGTGTTTTTGAAAATAGACTTAAGGTCAAGGTATTACCAGTTGAGAATTAAAGAGCAAAATATGCTGAAGAATGCTTTTAGAACTTGTTATGAACATTCTAAGTTCCTGATAATGCCATTTGGATTAACAAATGCTTCAACAATGTTTATGGATTTCATAAACAGGGTTCTTCAAACTTATATAGATAAATATGATGTAGTGTTTATAGATGATATCCTGATTTATTCAAACTAATACTTGAAGAATAAACAATATTTGAGATGTGTATTGTAGAAATTAAAGGATCATCAGCTATATGCCAAGTCAAGTAAGTGTGAATTTTGGTTGAAGGAAGTAATCTTTTTGGAGTATATCATATAAGGAGAAAGGGTATTTCTGGATCCAAGAAAGGTTAAAGCTGTTTTGAACTGGGAAAGGCCTACTAATATAATGGAAATTCATTGTTTTTTTTGGTTTAACTGGATATTATAGAATGTTTATAGAAGGGTTTTCCACGATAATGACCCTCCTGACATGATTAACTCGAAAGGAAGTTAAATGAGATTTGTCTAAGGATTGTGAAAAGAGCTTTTAGGAATTGATAAAGAGGCTTACCATTGCCGCAATGTCTACCATTCCTTTAGGATCTAAAGGTTTTGTAGTCTATAGTGATGCGTCAAAGAAGGGAGTTGGGAGTGTTTTGATGCAATATAAGAAGGTGATTACCTATGCATCCATACAATTGAAACCACACAAAGTTAATTACATAGTTCAGGATCTGGAGTTAGTTGTTGTAGTGTTTGCCTTACGAGTATGGAGACATTATTTGTGTTGGACCTGGATTTAGACTTTTATAGATCATAAGAGTTTGAGATGCTTGATGTCATAGAAGGAATTGAATATATAACATAGGAGATGGTTGAAACCAATTAAGGATTATGATTATGATTATGATTATGATTATGATTATGATTATGTAATTGATTATCATCCAAAAAAATCAAATGTCATTGCTGATGCCCTTAGTCATAAAAATAAGGCAGGGGTAGATGAATTAATGAAATGTGATAAGAGAGAAATGATAGAATTAAAGAGTATAAATTTCCAATTAGAGGTGGGACTAGAGGGATCCTTATTGGCCCACTTAAGAGTACTACTGCCTATACTTTAAGATAAAAGATGTTGATGTGAATAAAATTATGAGCAAAGTGGAATCAAGGATTAAGACTCCTTTCCGGATCTTAGAGGATGAAATGGTGGTAATTGATAGATAAATGTATTTACCGGATGACAATGCTCTTAAAATTGAAGTGTTAAAAGAAGCTTATGAATCTAATTTTACTGTATATCCATGAAGTGCTAATATGTACATGGATTTAATTTTTTTTCTTCTATTGGTGGCCGAATATGAAGAAAAAAAGTGGTTGAGTATGTGACAAAGTGTGTTGTGTGTCAAGAAGTAAAAGTAGAACATCAAAAGCTAGCAGGGCTTTTACAACCACTTTTGATATTTGAATGAAAGTGAGAAGATATCACTATGGATTTTATATTAGGTCTACCTAGAGTAAAAAATAGGAAATGATGATATTTGGGTCATTGTGGATTGACTTACCTAAAGTAAAAAATAGGAAATGATGCTATTTGGGTCATTATAGATTGACTAAGTTTGAACATTTCTTGTTTATGGAGATGATGAACTCAGTTGATAAATTGACAAAGACGTATATGAATAAAGTGGTGAGGCTATATGGGGTTCCAGTGTCAATTGTTTTGAGTAGAGACTCCAAGTTTAGTTTTCATTTATGGTCAAACATTCAACGTCCTCTGGAAACTAGTTTGAACTTGATCATAACTTTTCACTCTTAAACTAATAGGCAATCCAAAAGAACGATTTAGACTCTAGAAGATTTGTTAAGAGTGCATACCAATTGTGATGTAATTATCGAACAATTGAAAAGATAAATTTTAATATTAACAAGTATATGAGTGGTACTAGAGACGTCGGTTTATCTGATGATCAGGAATTTAAATATTGATTAGTGCCTAAGTGGTACTAGAGGTGTTAATTTATCTGACGACCAGAAATTTAAATATTGATTAGTGTCTGAGTGGTACTCGAGACATCAATTTATCTAACTACCTAGAATTTAAATGATAAATTTACCTTAAGGGATTTAGTGTCAACAAAGTGATAAATGATTCAAATGATGTAATTGGGATAATAGATTTGAATGATATAAAAGGGTTAATGGTTTTATCAGTTAGGATATCATTAGATAATTGATGATATAAAATTTCTTAAATATTGGTTAGTGATATTTGTAATTTGATAATTATTGTTTCAAATAGACATATAAATTGTTAAATAATATTTCTTATGTTGTAATTATTTTTGACTATAAGATCCTCACAAGTTTGAGCTGAAAAACAGACTTCTTTTCTCATTACTCATGATAATAGATTTTCATGTTGAATTTCTGAATGCTATATACTTATTATGTAACGTATTTCCGGTACTGTCTTTTGAGATGCAATTAAATCTATTATTAAACATCAATGAATTGACTTAGATTCTCTAGATCGTTCTAGTATTTTGTATAATCGTACTCTTTTATGTCTTAATTAGAAATGTATGGAATTTAATTTATTAATCTTTTAAAATGTGTTTATGTTAAGTTTAAAAGATAATTGTGTAGAAATTATTCTATGGAATGTAATAAGGGAAAGCCTAAAGAATGGACGTAGTCTATTTTGATCTTGTTGGATATTGAAATGATCTCGGATGTTGAATCTTGTAAAACATTAGGATTATAGATGAATAATAATGTCGATATTTAGGAACGTTAAAATTTAAGGGAAACTTTGTTGAAATTTTGGTGTGTGTGTGTGTGTATTGTATACACACACACAAAAACCAAAAAATATTTTTCCTTTGATTTCACATTATCTATGATTTTGAATATGCTAATTTGTGTTCTAAATTTCGGTGTGTGTGTGTGTATTGTTACTACTTGTTTGACAGTGTGGTTGCGGTTGCTTTTCAAATAACCTTTTGTGCCAAAATGCATGTCAATGATTTTTTTTATTTTTTTAAAATTATTTTTGACATCAGCAAATCAAAATGATTTAAAAACACTAAAAATATATTAATTTGAAGTTAATAAAAAAATAAAAAAATTTCAAATTTTTTCAAAAGCGCTTTTGAAACGCAGAAACAAACAGGATGTAATATTGTTTTTTTAATGAACTTGCCTTTATTTTTACCGGGTTATCCTTAAAGCGCACATATGTTAGGATGGGGTTGAGCATGTTAGATGAGGTCAATTATATGGACAACCGAATCACTTAGGTTGGCCTATGTGGTTAGCTAAACTCTTTAGCCTGTATAAGACTTACCTTAAACCTTTATTCCTCATTTCTAAATTTTTATTAATCTATCTTTCTTTCTCTCTTTTAGAGCGATTTTCAATATAAGAGAGATTTATAAACTCCTAAATTATACATTTTCTAGGGGTTTTGCAATTGCAAATTATTGATTTTTTTCATCCTTAACCCTTTTTGACATCTTCTTGCTACTATTTAGGTTGCTATAACGGAATTAGAGACCTTCTCACCATTGATGACTTTTTTCGATGATTAGAAAAACTTTACATCAAGTAACCCCTTAAAGATCATCTTTAGAAATGAAAGTATGGTAGATTTGAGTATCGTTACATTTGGGTCTTGGGCCACCCTAAATAGGGAACCCAAGTTGAATATATTGGACCCAAAAGGTATCTAAGGATCTTAAAAGAGGGGCTGGGGTGTTGGGTTCCCGAATATCACACACGAAGCGAAAACTATGAAACAATATTATTTGGGAGTCCCAATAATCTTGTTAGACAAATCTAAAGTTGTTTAGGGATTTATTAACTAAAGATCTGATTTTTTTTTGGCTTTGAATGATTTTTTAAAGCCTGAGTTGTCGCAAATCACAAGCTGTCTAATTTTTCAGCCTCGAACGGTAATCCACACGTACCACCCGTGAAAAATCTCTTAAATCCATATTTAGAAGAGAGGGATTTCTATGATTAGAGTGCTATTTTTATAGTTGTAGATAGGTTTTCTAATATGACACATTTTATATCTTGTTATAAAATTGATGATGCAACTAATATAGCAAACTTATTCTTTAGAGAGATATTTTAGTTTCATAAGGTTCATAGACACATTGTTTCTGATCGAGATGTTAAATTTCTTAACTATTTTTGGAAGGTTTTATGAGGGTAAGTTAGGAATAAAATTATTATTTTGTACCACTTGTCATCTAAGCATAAATGGTTAAATTGAAATATTTAATACAATTTTAACAACATTGTTAAGAACTATCATTCAAAAGAATATGAAGAATTTGGAAGATTAACTATTGTTTGTTGAATTTGCATATAATAAGAGTGTGCATTCTACTACTAATTATTCTCCTTTTAAAATTATTTATATCTTTAATCCTTAAAGGATATAAATCATTTACCTATTGATGAAAGAGTTAGTCTTGATGGTAATAGAAATACACCGGTAATGAAGGCTTTTCATGAAAGTGTCCGACAACAAATACAAAAAAAAAAAGAGAGCAATATGCATTCAAAGCTAATAAGGGTTGGAAAAGGAATATCTTTGAACCAGGTGATTGAGTTTGGATGCATATACGTAAGGAAAGGTTTTCTGAACCTAAAAGATCTAAGTTGTTGATGATAGGATATGGTCAATTTCAAATCCTTTAAATAATTAATGATAATGCCTACAAAGTGGATCTATTAGGTGAATATGGTGTTACTGCTATTTTTAATGTTTCTATTCTATCTTTGTTTGATGCAGGTGATGATTCGATGTTGAATCCTTTTGAGGAGAAAATGAACAATGTAATCTAAACTATATCCATTGATCCATTAAAATTTCTAGTTGGGTCAATTATAAGGTCATGGGCAAAGAAGCTCAAGGATACATTCAATGAGCTTATTTAGAGTATTTAGCCCAAGGTGAATTCAAGAATGCATTCAATGGGCTTATTCAGATTAGTTAGGCTAATGTGAATTTCAATGAGATCAAATATTTAATAAGTGATGATCAAACCTTAGTTAATTTAATTAATGTACAACAGAGGCCTGATCCATTTACTTACGAGCTAGTTAATTTTAGCAAATAGAAGCTTATTTTTTCTAATAGATAGTTTTATGCTAACAACTGTAATTTTTTATTCGACCATTGAATTAGGTTGAACATGTACCAGATTATTCTATATTGATTGGACATCTAGAATACCTTGTGATAAGGTCTAGAAGCTATTGTGTAGAATTTGTATTAGTTTCTTAGTTGATTTAATATTTTTTTCCTATTTTTTTAGAACTTTTTTATTATTTTTCTGGAATTATTTATGAAGTTTTTACCTATTATATATAGAGTTATTTAGCTTGTATTTAGTTTTTTTTTATGCAGAAATTGATTTCAGAATAACCTTATTGTGTGTTTGTGAGAGAATTCTCATATTTTGGTTCTTCATTGAACTGCTCTGATTTATCAAAGAATTAACCAAGTTTCGTGATGTCTTCTATACTTCTTGTTCATGTATTTTTATAGGTGTTAGGTGGAGGGGGTTGTTTTTGTTGTCTTAATGTCTCAGTACATGTTATCATTGTGTTAAACTCAATTTCAAGCCTGAAATTAGTTTTTTTTTGAAAATTGTTGATTTGAGTTTGGATTTTTAGATCTTTATATCCTCGTGGTTCGTATAAAAAATGAAATTAACATTGGGGATTGCATTCTAAACCTCACAAAATCAAGTGAGGAGTTAATTGCATAAATTATTAATAATTTTCATGAAATAAAATATTTTTCAAGGGGTAAAGTGATATTTTATCATTAATGGGGTTATCGTGTTTTTCTTATAAATAACATATACCTCATAATTTTTTTAACACACATAGACATAAATAAATTAGCAGAGAAAAAAGAAAGAACTAGCACTCAAGGTATAGAAATCCCTTTCAACTAAAAGGGTTTTGCAAATTTTTGATATAGTGATTTGTATGAATTACCGTTAAAAGCTGAATAATTAGAAAGGTTTGTGGTTTACGACAACCCAACCTTAAAGAGTTGATAAAACTTAGAAGGAAGAACTAATCTTCATGTAATCTTTATACAAACTCTAAATAACTTTATATTGCCTAACAAGATCTTTGAAATTCCCAAAAAGTTTTAAAATTATTGTTTCCACTGTGTTCAAGTCTTTCAAGAAACTTAATAGTGATACTGGAGCCATCATTAAACAATTACGATTATTGATTGCATTTATTGATTAATAATGTTAATTATAAATTAATTTTATGTGAAAAAATGATTTCTCAAAAATGATTTTTCTCTTATGTATTTTCTCGTCACCAACTTTTTGATCTCATATTTAAAAAATATAAATATTAAAAGGGATTGAGATAAAACAAGGTTTGAATATAAATATGCTAAAAAAAGGTCCAAAACTGAAAGAGAAAAAAAAAGCATTGTGATTCAGTTTTGTAGAAACGACAAAAGAGATGGGTATGGTTTCTAAACAACGTTGGCAAAGACATGGTTTTAGTCGACGAAGGGACCAATGGGTATAGTTGAGAATAATAGAATGTGTTAGGTTGTGCCTTAGCCAACCTTCCTATTTATATAAATGCGGCAGAACACAATAGTAACTGTAGATATTACAACATTGGAATAATCCTATATTAATTTCCTATTTTGATATATACATGCTATACATTCTATAATATGCCCCCTTAAGCTGAGGGTGGGGGATCAACCCGAAACTTGAACCGAAAATTAGTAAAGGATGCAACAGGAAGCAGTCTAGTGAAGACATCGGCAAGTTGATCCCGAGAAGGAACAAAATGAATTTGAATCTCTTTCTTGGCAATGCGGTTGCAGACAAAGTGATAATCCACTTCAACATGCTAAGTACGAGCATGGAAGATAGGATTTGCTAAGAGATAGGTCGCACCAAGATTATCACACCAAATGGTAGGAGCAGAAACTGAGGGAACCTGCAGATCTGTTAACAAGTATTGAAGCCAAATGACTTCAGCAGTACCATCAGCAAGGGCTTTATACTCAGCCTCAGTAGAAGAGCGAGCAACTGTGTGTCGCTTGTCGGATTTCCAAGAAAACGGCGTCTGACCAAAAAAGATAAGATAGCCACTCGTAGACTTGCGATCATCAATACTACTAGCCCAATCTGCATCTATAAATCCATGTAGGGCAAAACAAGAGCCTCGAGTGATATGAAAACCACAAGATGTCGTACCTTTAAGATAACGTAGAATATGCTTAATAGCAGCCCAATGAGAATCTGTAGGAGTATGCATACACTGACAGACTTTGTTAACAACAAAACATATATCTGGATGGGTGAAGGTAAGATATTGAAGAGCACCCACGATTTGACAAAATCATGTAGGATCAGAGAATGAGTGATCTGGTAATATAGTGACTTTCGAAGGGGAGACTGGAGTATCAACGGGTTTGTAGGAAGTCATACTAGCTCGAGTGAGGATGTCAAGAATATATTTATGTTGACGCAGCATTAATCCCATACCGGTAGACTGAACTTCAATACCCAGAAAGTAGTGAACAACACCTAAGTCACGAAGCTTAAACTCAAAGCTTAGTAACTGTATTAGGTGATGAAGCATAGCAGAGTTACTACCCGTAAGCAGAATATCATCAACATATACCAGGAGATAGAAGAAATTAGTACCATCAGATAAGATAAACAGGAAGGTGTCAACCTTGGAAGCTTGGAAATCAATAGAGAGCAAAAAATCACTTAGACGAATGTACCATGCTCGCGGTGCCTGTTTCAAACCATACAATGATTTGTGCAATCTGCACATATGAGATGGAAGAGAAGAGTCAATAAAACCTAGAGGCTGTTTCATGTAGACCTCTTTAGTAAGAACGCCATTGAGGAAGGCATTATGAATATCAAGCTGATGAATCTTCCAATTTCACAAAACCGCGATAGAGAAAACCAATCGGACATTGACCTGCTTAATAACTGGACTGAAGATTTCAGAATAATCAATGCCTTCCTGCTGGGTAAAACCTCTAGCAACAAGGCGCACTTTATAGCGCTCAATACTACCATCAACACGATGTTTGATCTGATATACCCATCGACTGCTAATAACGTTCATCGAAGGATGAAAGGGAACTAAAGACCAAATGCGATTAGAGCGCAAAACGGTGATCTCATCACATATAACATTATGCCAAACTGCATACCAGTCAGCATCAGAAAATGCAAAAGGCTTAGAAGAGGGAGAATGCAGTACCCGTGTGGAGGTAGAGGTGACGACAACTGAAGTAACCAGATTTCTGTCTTCAGTTGCCGCGGTTTGAGAATCATAGGATGTCTGCTGCTTGCTGGTAGAGACGCAGGGGAAGATGGCGGCAATAAGGAGACCTGTGGCAACTGATAAGAAGATAGATCAACCATAAGTTATAGACCAGCTGGGGAGGATGATGAATAAGCAGCTGCAAGCATAGGACTGTTAGCAGAGGAGGGGCTGTAAGCAGAAACCGAATATGCAGGAATATTGGCTAGGGAGGGCGAAGCAGAGAAGGGACTAGAGAAGGCCCCAAGACCATGAGGAGATGAGACAAATTGACGAGCTGAACCTGCATCATAAGGGTTAGATAAACAAGCATGGGATGATGGCCAAGAGATGGGCGGAGGCTGTGGTCGGGTGGCTGTTTGGAGTGGCAGAGCTGAGGGCTAGTGGTTGTTTGGGAGGCTGGTGAAAGTGGGTAGTGGTGGGTGGTGAAGCAGATTTAGGAGGGTGACAGTAGTGGGTTGGGTGGGGGTTGTGTTCGAGACCTTTCCAATCTATTCAGAATTATCAAATGGAAACACATGTTCATGGAAGCGGACATGACAGTAAATATAAATACGGTGAGATGCAATGTCAAAGCATCGATAACCAAGATGCGATGAACTATAACCAAAGAACACACATGGAGAGGAACAAAAATCCAATTTATGATTATTATATGGACGCAGAAAAGAAAAACAGAGACACCTACAAGTACGCAAAAAATGATAAACAGGAGACCGTTGAAATAAACAATCAAACAAAGATCGATGTGCAAGAACATGAGTAGGCATGTGATTTATAAGATAAACAGAGGTTTTAAAAGCATAATTTCAAAATAAAAAAGGTGCTTTACATTGCCTTAAAATAGTAAGACCTGTTTCCACAATATGCCTATGAAGACGCTCTACCGTGCCATTTTGTTCATGAGTGTGAAGACAAATCAGACGATGATGGATACCAATGGTTTGAAAAAATATGGATAATTTTTGGTATTCACCGCCCCAATCAGTTTGAACATATTTTATTTTTAATGAAAATTGACGTTCAACGAGAGTCTGAAATTGATGAAAAACATAGTAAACATCAGACTTGGCAATGAGAGGATAATACCATACATATTTAGTATAAGCATCAACAAAGATAACAAAATAACGATAGCCATCTGAAGAAAAGAGGGGAGCAGGGCCCCATACATCACTAAAAACTAATTCAAGTGGAGCATAAGTTTTGTGACCCGTAGGTCCTAATGACAAACACGATGATTTTCCTAAAGGACATCTTTGACATTGAAAATTAAAACATTTGTTGTTACAAATGATCTTATTTTTTGAGACTAACAATTGAAAAATACGTGAAGTAGGATGACTGATTAGTACTTAAAAGTGCATTTTTATCAAGGTTTTATATCATCATTTTGCAATTGAAGTATCAATAACTCCTTAACTAAAGCATGTTTTATAGTAACATATCTAATTATATAAGATACCTTTAATTTATGGTAAATGTTCATCTTAAATGCAGGCCTATCACATAAATAAAAGAATTGATTGATTAGTTGAAGTACTGAAATTGAAAGGACAAAGAGATGGCCAAACTTAGAAAAGAGATACTGGTGTAGTCCAAACTGGAACACTGTTCGGTAATTGGGTCATATCTGGAGCTGCAGATATTGGATTTAGGTCCATTTTATATGGATAGAAAGATAAGACATAGGCCTACAACTTTCATGTGAAGCACAAGATTTAAAAAGGTCGTTTTCAAGTCCAAATTGCAGCAACAACAAAGAAGTCTGAATCTGTCCTGCAGCCCAGACACTGTTTAATGTTCAGCCCATATCTCGAGTTCTAGAAGTCCAAATGATCTCAAAGTTTTACCCTGGTAAGCTGAGACAATTCTCTAGAACTTTCATGATTTAATTTTGTTCAAATTATGACGTCATCAATGA
>Ga0325414_1002523_pt1 | contig 18605 bp, 10 predicted proteins | sample PopdelMetagenome_8_FD_206183 | JGI IMG/M metagenome (GOLD analysis project Ga0325414, IMG submission 206183) | Populus deltoides microbial communities from Bellville, Georgia, United States - Leaf-PdKOR-R3 | ecosystem: Host-associated > Plants > Phyllosphere > Phylloplane/Leaf | place: USA... | reverse complement strand
GATGTTACCAGAAAGGTGATTGTGAGAAAGATCAATCAAGGTTAATTGGTCCAACTTGGATAATTGAATTGGGATTTCACCTTCAAGATTATTATAACTCAAGAGTAAAAATCTCAAGTTAGATAGCCTGCCAATCCATTCTGGAATTGTACCAGTTAAATTATTGTGGGAAAGATCTAACGCGAATATCTCAACTGAGTTATAAAATATCATTGCGATCGGTCCTTGCAACTTATTTCTAGACAAATAAAGATATCTCAAATTTGAAGAAGTGTCGAATCTAAGTGGTAAACGACCAGAGAAATTGTTCCCTGATAAGTCCAAGAATTCAAGAGAAGACATATTCCCTATCCATCCAGGGATTTGCCCTTGCAAACTGTTGTTTGACAGGTCGAACGCTTGCAGCGAGCTAATGTTACCCAACGAGAAAGGAATGCTTCCATTGAAACCATTGTCAGACATAAATAAAACTTCTAACCCTGGCAAACGAGCTTCGATTTCTGAAGGGATTTGGCCTTGGAAGTGATTCATGGATATACTTAGGAATGACAAATTCACATGAGAATTCTTTGGCAACAAGAATGGACCCGAAAGAGAACAATTTTCTAAATGAAGTTCTTGTAGGTATGTGTTGTTCTCAATCAACCAATTTGGAAATTCTCCCTTTATATGGATGTTTGTAAGATCCATATATTGTAGGTTCACTTGGTGGTAAAGGAACTTGGGAAATGCTCTCGCACCTTGTCCACGACTGTTCAAATAGAGGGACTCTAACTGGAACTTTGGGCTTAGATTATGATCATCTTCTTCTGTGAATATTTCATTACCCGATCCATCAAAGTACTTGAGTTTTGAAAGGTTGTATAATGGGCTCAATGATACAGGGATCTTCAAGTGATTGGAAGAGAGATCTAGATGTTGAAGGGAAGTCAAATCCGCCAGACACGGAGGCAAGAAACCACTGAGATTATTGTCATACATATGTAGTTCTTGGAGATTATTTAAGTCACATAAGCCTGATCACATTATAATTTTAAAAAAAGATTTAAAACTCTGAGTTTTTAATAGAAAATATATAACCTAAAGAGAGAGAGAGAATAAGAGTTATCAATCTTACCGATGGTTTGTAAGATGCTGTTATTATTGAGAGTATTGTAACTTAAATTTAAGAATTCCAAGTTCCTGAGATGAAGGAAGCCTGCCACAATCAAGAAATTATATTAACATAGAACCAATTAAAATTATAAAGGAAATGAAAGAGTTAAAAGGCAGCAGCTTATAAAATGAATAATAAGTATCTTAATTGAGTTGATTTTAAATTTTGAATTTAATTCTCTTTTAATGGTCAATTTGCTCTAGTAAGCAAATTGCTAATAAGTTACTAGTTTCGGTGGTGGGCGTCACATGGTCCAAGTCAATTATTGGTTGGGTAGTGTATTTTTTATGTTTTTTTTCTCATGTTTCTTGAGTTTTTTTATTTAATTGACTCATAATTAGTTACTATTTTTTTAATTTTCCAGATTAATATTAAAAAAGAGAGGATATACAAATAAAATAAAAATTCAAGTTTAAAATATTATAATTTCATCAACCTATATCACACTATTATTTTTTTCATAATTGTTTTTTAGAAAAAGCCATATTTTGTTAACATGTAAGGAAATCATAAGTGAAACTATCAAAACTGATATTCTTAATTCCATATATATTTTTTTAAGAAAATGCTTTATTGGCAAGATATTTCTTTGGTAGAATTCAAGATGGTCTTAATTCCGGTCAATTAAATATTTTATCAGCTAAGGAAAATGGGTTATATATTCTTTATCTACATTAAATTGATATTCTTTAGAGAAAATAAATTTCTTCACGACATTAATGAGTGTTATTAACATTCTTTCTTAATTCTTTCTCTTTCTATAGATTGATAAGACTTGAACCGTTCTCTCTCTCTAGATTGCTTTTTATATGTCATAGTAAATTTAAAAAATAATATTCTTTATTTTATAATTTCATATTTTGTAATCTATCATTTTCAAGATATTTAAAGCACTCAAGTTGTCTTTTTTTTTTTTATGGTTTTGAAAATAATAATATCTTATAATATCAATCTATCAGTGTAAATTATTTTGATTGATCCACATATACAAAGATAAAAAAAAAAAGTCCACGTATATATAAACAAAATCTCCCATGATTTCTTTGTTCAACTCTCCTAAGAGGTTGTTATATACAATAATTCCTTACTAATGAATTATGGCTAAAACAAACTAAAAAATGGGAAGGGAAGTGTAGAAATTGTAGAGTCCAATTAAAAGAGGGATTTTTGATATGTCTGATAAAAAGGAAAAAATAAAAATGTCATTGTTAATTTATTCTCCTCCTAAAAATAGCACTCTCAATATAAGAAGTTACCTTTTCATTAAAAAAATTATTGTTTTTTTATATTATCATTGTGTTTACATTACACTGAAATGGTGCTAAGAGAGGACCAAGATTAAATTAAAATATTGTCAATATTAAATGGATGGTAGACTTTTAGAATACTAATGATGTTAATTGAGTTAATTTCTAAACTTGAGATTTAATTGTCTTTCCAAGACTTATTTAGTGGGTTGCTAAAACATAAAAAATGAATTCTATATAGTTACATCTAATTGTAGCAGGCATAAAAAAAAAGTAGAAAGGTTAATTTACCTCCAGAAGGTATAGTGCTGCTGAGAGCAGACAATGACAGATTTTTCAGAAAAGGCAGTGCTCCAAGGTTTTGAAGGGAGTGTTCATCTAGAGAACACTGGTCCAGATACAAACTTTCCAATGAGTTTAAATTTCGCAACTCTGATTGTTCAAAAATAACAAATTGAATTTTTGAATTAATCCCAAATGTATAAACATCACTATATGTAAAATATATAACTTACCGTCACCTAATTTTCTTCCTCTAAAATCATTATGGTGTAGAAAAAGTGTCATGAGGTTTGGGAATGCTCCTAATGATTGCAGTAACTGGGACATATTTCCATAGGTTGTGATATTTCCTAGATATAGAGTATTCAAGCTGCTTGGACCTGCAAGTTAGTTAGGGAAGAAACGTATAATTAATATTGTATGGATATTATCTTCATGATGTTACCAGCAAGGGAGGTAATGTGAATGTATTACTAGTTACCTCTTGAGGCTACCAATTTGCTAATATTATTGCCGCCCAAACCCAAGTGCTTCAAGCTGCTCAAGGATTCTTGATATTTATCAAAAAATTAATTAATTAATTAACTACAAAATATAAATTGTGTTTTTTAAAATTAAATTTAATAGATAATTGTATTAATTAAATTTAATATTTATAAAAATAATAGAATATAAAAAAAAAACTAACCTTTCAAATCTATTAAACCTTCCAGTCTATTATAATCTAAATATAGTGTTTTAAGAGACGGAAGCCCCTCCACAAATGATAGAATACTGTTATTGAAGCTATTATCTTCCAAGGCAAGGATCTTCAAATTGCTCAATTTCTGTAACCCATAACCACCTATATATATATATAAAAAAAATTAAAGACTTGATGTAAAGATTAAAAAAATATGTTATTGGAGTAATTTAATTATTGATTGATCAAGAGGCCTGTAATTGTTAGAGTGACTTCATGTAAAGAGGTTGATACGGTGAAAGTGAAAGTAAAAGGAGTAATTGTTAAAGAAATGGTACAATTTGATGATTATAATATTTGTTGTGGTTGGATTAATAATGTAAGGAATCAAAGAACACCTTAGTACTATATATGATTTATATTTTCTTCGATGATGAATTACTGTGGAGAACCAAAATGATACTAATTAGAAAACACCTTATTTGATTAATTCTAAAAAAATAAAAGTAATATAAATATTTTGTAACACTTAAGAGAGCAAACCTTTCTTCTCAACCCAACCAGCTATACGATTATCGATCAAGATGAGACTGTTGAGTTGTTGAAAAGGAAGGAACAAGGAGACATTTAAGTACCAATCTCCCAGTTCCTGATTCCTTACGCTCCAAAGATAGAGTCCGGTGACTCGGCCTGTTCTGCTGCTGCAGACAATACTTTCCCATTCACAACAGCGGGTGTCGCCTTTTCTCCAGGTAGGTAGGGAGGTGCCATTGGGATAGTTAAGAGAATCTTTGAGGTGCAACAGAGCGACTCTCTCTTCCTCCAAGCAACCAAGAGGCACCCATCCTTCCAAGGAAACCATCATAATTGCTAAAACCATCGACATGATCTGAAGGAACAGCCCCATCTTAATATCAACTATTACAGTATTGTTGCAAAAGGCAGCGAGGAGGTTTAGGCTTTTATAGAGGACATTGCGGACCCATGCCGTGCAAAAAACACTGCATGCTGGCAACGGACACATCCCCTCATGGACAATAAATATTTGTAATTCAATGTTCATGACTTTCTTAAGCAAAATAAATTAAAAAAAAAATCTGAAAAAAATCTCAGTAATTTTTAAAAATATCTTGATGAAAAACACACTTAGCAGCTAGCCACACAAGTTTGAAGCTTCATTTTTTTGGTTTTTAAAAAAAGAAATTCCACATCATAGTCGCATCCTCTCGCTCTTGTTTTTTTCTTAATTTTTCAAATGGCCGAAATCCTATTAATATTTCTTTCCAACTCAAATTCAAGCCCTCCTGCCTGACCAAATATTTGTGCTTTTACCACGGTTATATTACTAACTCTTCAACATTAAGTAAAAAAAAATGTTGATCATTCTTATAGCACCCAACATTTTCCATTTTAATTTTATCAAGGTTCAATATGAATCTTTACTGATTGATTTGATGCCTATTTTTTATCCTACTTAACACAAATTTTAATATAGTTCTCCTATGAACACTATTTTTTTTTTATTTTTAACAAATTCAAAGGTTGTTTGAAAATGAATTTAAAATTGGGTTTTTTTAAAAAATAATTTTTTTGTTTAAAATAATTTTTTATGTTTTTTTATTGTTATGATATGTTGATATTAAAAATAATTTGAAAAACAACTCTTTTTTTTTTTTAATACATAATTCATCAGATCTCAATTGATTCATTTAACATTTATCTTTAATATACATAATCTCTTTGTTTCTTTTTATAATACTCTTAATCTGAATATCTTTTAGAAAAAAATGCATGATGGAAATGTTCTCTCGGACCCAACTTATGGAAAAATGCATGATGGCACCGTCCATCGGACCCATCTTGAAGAAAAATGGATGATGGAAATGGTCTAACGGACCCAACTCATGGAAGAAATGCATGATGGCACCATCCAACAGGCCCATTCATGGAAAAATGGATGATGGCAACGGTCTAACGGGCCCAACTCTTGAAAAAAATGGAGAAAAAGAAATGCAGGATTGCATACGACGGCAGTGTACTCTTCATCACAATCCCTTTCTTTTTTATATTATAAATCCTTTGGTATTACTCAACTTGTCAGTTTTTAAGTTTATTTTTTAAAAATTATTAATTCGAATTTCATAAAATTCAAGATCATTAAAGGTTTACATGATCATTAACTTTAGGGCCCGTGAAATTAGTTAAAATATGCATAAACTAATATGGACACCCATGTTAATAAAAAAAAATATATTACTTTCTTGGATATTTTTACTCCGCAAGGCCTCACTGTTTTCACGAATAATATTGAGGATGGATTATATAAAATTTTATGTTGTTTTAAATTGATTTTCAAATTTAATTTTTGATGATTTAGTTATAATTAAAAATTAATCAATTTTGATTTTTTATTAAAATATTTTAATCCATAAACATTTTGTGGATCAAAATTAAAATAACTCAATTTTAAGCTATTATTGTTCATTCGGTCACCAATTCATGTATATATAGAAAATGATAATTTTAATATACAAATTCTTAGCACCTCCTCGTACTTTTCATGATAATTATTCTCCAGCTTATGGGGCAATATTCTCACGGACTCATCTCATCTCGTAGGAAAAAACAGCTCTTGATAGCAATGCTCTTACAAACGATTCCACTAACCCATATCATGGAAAAAACACTTAACGGTGATGGTCTCACACTGTAAATTTCTATCCATGATACTATTTGATTTTATAAATGATATGAGAAAATAAAAGTTTATATGCTAAAATCATGCCTTATTTTATCAAAATTAAGGCATGATTTTCCACACGTCATTTCCATAAAAAAAGTAGCAAGTTTTCTGTATCCATCATTGTCATGGAAATTAATGAGCTTCCTAGCATTAACCTTTTATTTATGTTTTTCCATTAAAGACTCACATCAGCCTTATTAAATTTGATTCGGCAGCAAAGGTTGATGTGAGATCAGTTTAACCTGAGTTTAGATAAAAACTAAATGAGAGTTTACCCGTTAAACTTGAATGATGAAATCAGTTAACTCATAAATAGTTTAATTTTCAATCAATGAACTGTTCTTGATTGAAAAAAGAATAATTAAGCTATCCTTTTCTTTTTATATGATAATAACAACAAGAATAATAACTACCGTAGTTTAAAGTATTTCGAAAGGCATGATTTTTCACACGTGATTTTTCACCGTACTAAAATAAGTTATATATATATATATATATAATGAAAGATATTATGAGCTTTTGATTAATGATGTTAAGCCACATATGTTTACAAAAATAATTTTTATTAAACCAAATGATATGCTTAAGAGTTTGCAATATGTATTTTGAATTTAATATTAATAATTATAGCTTCCTAAAGTAAGTTTATTTAGTTGATAAAAACTGGTCCATTTTTGTTGTCTCATCTCTCTCACTTTTGTTCTTTTTTTAAAAAAATTTCTTCTTCGGAGCTGCTTTGTGTCTCTTTCTATCTCCCATCTCTCAATCCATCAAAATTCTAAATACATAGCATTTAGCGTTAAGAATTATACCCATTGAATTATACATATTAATCGCTTGATAAAAAATTAAATATGATTATCCCTTCTCAAGCTTACGGGCAACATGGTCTCACGGACTCTTATCATCCCTTTGAAGAAACTCCTGAGAGTAATGGTCTCACGGACCCATCTCACATCGCACTTTGATTATTTTTCACTTTCTTGACTCTTCCTGTGTTTCACTACTTGATGATTCAAGAGTTATCCATTCCAAAAAAACAATTAATTGTGGAATCGTGTGGTAGCAGGATTACCAAGATACAAGGGTTGAGAGGTTTTCTTTTAGTTTATTATAGTGGGTGACAAGAGGTTTTGGGATTGGATTTAGGCAGTCAACTCATCATGTTCTTCTTGTGCTAATTTTCTCTCGTAGTAAACAAGGGATGTTTGCTTGCTTGCTATTACGCGACGCCAATTGCTGAGTACAAGAACCGAGACTTCGTGGAAGATTCATGCTAAACTTGTCTGTCTCTATAATAGAAGATGACCTCAACCTTGCTATGCCGTGCATGCATGTTTTGTTTTGAAACACAGCCCAAACCACGTCACCAAGAAAATAAAGAAATAACAATGGAATTTTTGCTGTCGTCGAGCAACAAGTGGTGGCGGAGGAGCTGGGTTCGCCTCCCAACAATAACAACAACTATGATATTTTGGAAGTGGCTTCTTGAGTGTCCATGGGTTAATTAGTATGAAGATGTTCCTGCTCAATTATTGTCGCTGTTTCTCTATCTGAATATGACGTGATTTGGACTCCACATGCATGATATATTAATGTCAAGGTATTTTCCAAGAAGTTTTAGTTTTTGAAGTATTAAATGGTTAGTTTTTCTTTACTTGACAAGAAGAGGAAGTTAATAGCTTTACTCTGAATTTTCTTAAATCCTAAAGCACGTCTATTGATAGTAGAAATGATCCATCAGCCAGACTGTATTCCACTCCACTCAATTAGACAACATTTCTTTAATTTGACTTGGTTTGGACTCTACATGCATGGCGACATAACAAGTTTGAGGTCAACATCATAAAAAAAAGACAAGTTAACATGAATATTCCAAGATGTCTCGGTTCTTGAAGTTTTAAATGGTTAATTTTTCTTTTCCTTTAAGCACGCATATTTTACTTGACGAGAAGATGAATTTAATATTTTTACTCTGAATTTTCTTGAATCCTAAAATACATCTATTGACAGTAAAAATAACCCATCAGCCAGACTATATCCAACTACACTCAATTAGACAACATTTCTTGAATTTAACTTGATTTGGACTCAGGAAAAGTCTATCAAGAAATGAAGATATTCAGAGAATAAATAAAAATAAATCAAACCATGGAATTAGAAGTCAAAAGATGGACCAAATTTGTCTCTACAGTGAGCCATTTTAGTGGTGGGGCAAAAACTTGATGGAGAGATAATTATTTATTTATCAAAACAATTATTTATTCTAGAGAAAAACCCTAACTCAATTTTATTTGATCAACGTCACACCATCAGAGAAAACAAGAAAAAAGTATTTTATTGATATAATAAAAAAAATTGATATACTAATATAAGAAAAATAAAAATCTACTAAAATGGATGACACTCAAATAGCTGTGAATATTCGCATTCCTTATCTTCCAAGTAAGAAGAGACAATAAAAGGAAGTGACGTTTCTTTTCTCCGGCTGTAAATAGATGGAGATATCAATACCAAAATAAATATGAATTAGTTAGAATAATTATAACTAACTAATATAATAGGTTTTAATATTTACTTTTAATATATATAAAATGAAAGATATTAAGAGTTGATACATGTTGTTAAGCTATATATGTTTAAATATTTGCAATGTGTACATATTTTGATTTTAATATTAGTAATTATAAAGTTTATTTAGTTAATAAAAATTGTTCCATTTTTGTTCTTTCATCTGTCTCTCATTATTGTTCTCTTTTTTTTTCTGAACTATCTTGTCTTTTTTTCTTTTCTGTCTCGCATCTCTCAATCCTTCAAGATTCAAAATGCATAGCAATTTACGTTAGGAATATTAATAAAAAAAATAAATATAACCAAAAAGCAAATACAAAAAAAGTGATATCGGAGAAAGAGAGTATCTAATTCTAGTAAAGTATTTAAATTTCCATTGAAAGATGCGTGATATATTAATCTATGGTCCATTTTCCATTAACTAATCGGCGGTTGCATTCTAATGCTTGAGATTTATTTTTTATGCTTAAGCATTTAATTCTTTTTTATACACTAAATTGAAATTAAAACAAAAACAAAAAAAGTAGAAAAAACAAAAAACGCTTGATAGCAATGGTCTCATGGACCATCCCTCTAGACATATTGTGGAAAAAAATACAGATGATAATGATCTTGCAGACCATCCCACTAACCCAAATTGTGGAAAAAATGCAGATAGCAATGGTCTCACAGACCCATCTAACACTGCATCCATCTTTTACTTGTTGATTGTCAAAAACTACTGATGAGTACTTTGGAAAAAAAAAAGAAGAAGACTTGTTGACATGACAATGAGAAGAAGTATTTTAGAGATATTATCATTTGTTGTTCATTTTATCAACGATACTGTTTGATTTTGCTATCGCCATCAAAATTAAGCCATGATTTTCCACACGTTATTTCCATAAAGAAAGTAGCAAGTATTACGTATCCATCATTGTCATGCAAAGTGAGCAATTCCTAGCGTTAACCTTTTACTCATATTTTTCCATAATAAAAAAAAAAAACTGACATTAAGCTACTATGATGTTGTTTGTTTTAATCAGCATTATTAAATTAGATTCAAGATTGATAAATTAATCCGGAACCTAACTTGATTTAGGTTTTAAAAAACTCAAGTGAGAGTTGACTCTATCAAACTAATATTATACTTATGTCTATTATACTTATAAAACTTATTCAAGTAATAGATTGAGTGATTCAATTTAAAATAATATTTTTTTAAGATTTTTTTTAAAAAAATTATAACAAAGTCATTTTAAAAAATATTTGAAAAGTAAAATCTAGTTTCACTTGGATTTTAACTAGACCATATGTTGACCTTATAGATTAATATAATTTAATGGGGTTAACTCCTATCTAATTTAATAAAACCTAGTTTGAGAGTAAAACATTTTTCATACTATCAAGTTGAACCTAGTTTGAGAGTAAAACATTTTTCATACTATCAAGTTGACCCGTTAAGCTAGACTGGACTTAATGACACCTTTCCCGACTGTCGCACCCGACATCGCGGCGGCCCTAAAAATAATTCATATATTAAGAAAAAAGAACAGATTTCTGGCATCTTGTTCTTTTAAGGAAAAATGTCTTGTTTGAGGAGTCGCCACCTAGTATTATGGTCACTAGGAACCCTAACTGGTCAACAGGAACCCTAATTGGTCGACAGAGATTCTATGGCTCGGGATTGGTTACGTAAAAGGAAAGATATTATCACCCCTTAAACGTTCTGCCTAAGGCAGACTGCATTGCTGATTTTGTCTTAAATTGCTAAATGTTTATTAGTTTATGCTATGATGATTTGTTTATAATATTCCTGACTCTGACGCCAGTGAATATTCGAGCTCGAATAATTCCAACTCTGGCGTTTGTAAAAATTCGTAGCTACGAAAAAAATTAGATCAATATTTTTTTATTCCTTACTCTAGCACCAGTGAATAAATAAATAAAAATAAATTGATTTTTACGCATGCACATATTTTTTTTATTTTCTAGCTAAATAAAATAAAATACAACGAATAAAAATAATATAAATTTAAAGCGGTATTTTTATTCCTGACTCTGACGTCAGTGAATAAACCAATAAATTCACATTATTTTTATTCATGCATACACATTTTTTATTTTTTTCTACCTTTTTTATTATTTATTTATTTATTTATTATTATTTTTGGGCTGGGTCCAACTCAGCCCACATGGGTTGGGCTGGACCCAGCAGGCCTAGCCGGGTCACAAGCTTGACCCGGCTGGCCATTGCTTTTTAGTTTTTACCAGCAGGCGTGCGTGAACTGCTCACGCACGCCTGCCACAGGAGCATGTAATTAAAATGCAAGGAGGGAAAGAGCAACTTACCTGGCACTGCACTTGAAGATGAGGATGACGGGGATGGAGGGCTGGCCGGCTGATGCTGCTTGGTGTTCCTCTAGTCTTCCTTCTCTCTGCCCTTTTTTTCTTTACTTTTATGGGTTCCTTCCTCTTCTCTGATCTCTCTCTCTCTCTCTCTCTCTCTCTCTACTGTGTTTGCTCTGTTTTTTTTTGTTTGTTTTTGTTGCTTCTCCCCAGTTTTTCCTTCTCTCCCGTTCATGGCTTTTTCCCTCTGTTTTCTGGGTTTCTGTTTTTCTGCTCCTCGGTGTTTTTCGTTCTTCTCCTTTTCCAGTTTTTCTTCCTCTGTTTATGTTTCGTTTTCTTCCCCTTTCAGTCCCCGGTTTTTTTTTCTTTTCAGTCCAATTCCCCCCCTTTTTCGTTCTCTGTGATTCCTCTTTTTTTCTCCTCCTCACCGCGCTCTCTCATCTTCTCCGGCTTTATAGCCAGAGAATGCCAAGCATCTCTACAATTGAAACGGCTTCAAAGCCATTACTGCAGAAACCGTTCCTGTGGAAGGAGACGAAGAAGGCGACAACTGATTTCTAGAAACAGCGCTGTTTGTGTGATGGGAATGGCCATTTGCAATCTAGTCACTGAAGTTCTGAAATCGTGTAATCAAGCCCCTGGATAAATTGTAATTGGACCCCTGTTTTTCAATGCTTTTTACAAACTAATCCTTGGACTTGAATCTGTTTTGCAATCGTACCCCCAATTAACCCCAAACTTTGCTATTTCTTCAATTAAGTTCCTGATTTCATTAATTTAATTAAATCCGAAGTCCAATTAAGTCTAAAACTTATCAATTCTCCAATTAAGCCCCTGATTGGATTAATTAAATTAATTCCAAGCTTAATTAAGTCTCAAAATTTATCAATTCTCCAATTAAAACTCTTGATTGGATGAATTAAATTAATTTCAAGCTTAATTAAGTCTCAAAACTTATCAATTCTCCAATTAAACCCTTAATTGGATTAATTAAATTAACTCCAAGCTCAATTAAGTCTCAAAACTTATCAATTCTCCAATTAAACCCTTGATTGGATTAATTAGATTAATTCTAAAGTTTAATTAAACCCCAAAACTTCCAATCATGTTGCCTATAACCTAAATTTTAACTCATTCTTTATTTATTTCATTTTACTTGCTTTTCATCATTATTTTTTTAAAATAAAATGGTTAAAAATTGAATTATGACACCGACTATGAATCCATTGAACACAAATGAAAAAAAGCTTTACGTACAGATGTTTGGGTTTGTTTAGAGATTCGTTATAGCAAATAGGCTCAAAAGGTTGGATATGTTATTACTTCCTCCCCCTGTCCTCTGTTTTTCTTTTATGCTAGCTAGCCCCTAATTTTGGCTCGACCTTTCTATAATAATAGTCGACTATTATAATAAGAAGAAGAAGCAGAAGCAGAAATAACTTAGCGCGGTTGTGTATAGATAGTTTCCTTAAATGAAGCATGTACATGTCTGATGAGCAGAAAGACAAAAAATGGTAAATGAGGACAGCATTGCATCACCACCATGGCAAACTCGGCATGACCGAGGAGTGCAGCAATGTGCAAAGGAGTGTTTGATGTGCTAAGGATATAGAGCCAAGTAATTGTTTCTTCTTTGAGACTAAGAGTCAGTGTGTAGCGGAATGAGCCTTCCTTCTCTCCTTCTGGTCAATCGTCTTGGAGAGCCTATGTTTTTGCCTTGATCAAGACTCCTATCTTAGTTATTCAACAAATATGAAGAAATTTTCCAAAATCATTTCTTGACAAAACATCTCACGCACCCCTCAGCCCTTGTCAAATCCTCCGTCCCCTTATGCCCTTGCACAGACTTGCCTCGAGGGTAAATTCTAAAACTCGGGGCATCTTTTATATGGAATATGCAATTTCCAAAAGGTCTGAGGAATCGAACAAAGAGGGCAATGATTGGGCATCAGTCTTGAAACCACAATGATCCGATGGACGGGAGCCGCTAGTGGAGAAGGATTCATGCATCTCTGTTTTCGTGTATTTCTCATGCTCTTTTTCACTGTACAACAGAACTTTTGCCTCTTCAGTTTTTCCTTCTAGACGCTCTTCAATCAATGGAAAGAGGAAACACCACAGAAAGGTGTAAACTGACAAGAAATTCAATGCTCACACTTCGAATTTTAATTTGCATGTTTCAGGACAGAGTAAAATCTCATATCAAGATTGTCTTGTTCGTTATTGATGATGATTAGTGATTCGAAATGGATGCTGGAAATTGGAACAAAGTGTTGGTGTAATTTGCTCCCGCTTTGGGGGACTTGATTTTCTTTTCTTTGAGTTATGTCATGAATTAGCGGCACAAGTCGTTCTTCCAATATGCTACTTCCCTTCAACCAAGGATATTCATTAACTTAATTATTATAATTCAAAGTAGATTGTTTCCTTCCAAACATGTTCTTGCTTATCATCCTTTATTAATTTTAGAATAAAATTGCCAACATATTAGTTTTTTGTTTTTATGATCACTTAATACCTTCAAATTAGTTTTCAAGTTTTGAGATTAAGTTCATAGATCTATTCTTACCACGAGATTAAAAATGATTTTATATTTAATTAAAATAAATAAATAAATTAGTAATATAGATATGATATTCTTTCTTAACCAATTACCACAACAGAACACCTAGCGTTACCATGTTGAAACAATGCCTACCCAAATAACCCAAGCCCAAACAATGACATCAATTGGGTAAGCAATGTCTCCTTTCTTTTTTTATAACAAATACTATTGGGATTCAGATAAAACAAGAAAAAGATTAAATCTTTATAAGCTAAGATATATTCGGAAAGGAGATTCTCAACAAGTTCAAAATAGAGGATTGCACAAAAATAAATACATAAAATCTTTATAAGCTAAGATAAATTCCTGAAGGAGATTCTTAATACTCCAGTTGAGTGTGGAGTGAAGATGTCAAACAATGATGAAGGGAAGAAGATAAACTCTACAACATTAATCAAAAGCCTAGTTGAGAGTTTGAGATATTTAACATGAATTCGTCTGGATATTCTTTTTGGTGTAGGACTTGTGAGTAGGTTTATGGAAATACCAACTATGACTCACTTCAAAGCTTTGAAGTGAATTCTTCGGTATATCAAATATACTATTGATTTTGGCTTATTTTATGGATATTCTAATAGCTTTGATCTTGTGAGCTATAGTGATAGTGATTGAGTAAGAGATATAAATGATAGAAAGAGCGCTATGAGTTTTGTTTTCTACATTGGAGACACATTATTCACATGGAATTCAAGTAAGCAATCTATAGTCACTTTGTTAATATGTGAAGCTGAATATGTAGTTAATACATCATGTGTTTATCATTTCATATGGCTAAGACGATTATTGAAAGAATTGTGCATGCCACAAGAGAAGCCTTTATATGGACAACCATCAAACCTCTAAACCACATCAACCACAAAGCAGCTTACCTCAAGTAAGGTGCGTTAGGGGTGCTAATACCTTCTCTAGCCACAACCAGTCCCTTACCCTCGAATCTCTGACAAGACCAATACACCCGAGTTTTCCTAGCAACCCTGAACCAAACAACTAGCTAGGTGGCGACTTATAATTGACCCCCTCGATGTTGCGCGTCCATGTGCGACACTAGGGAAGAAGTAGATGTTGATGAGGTCAAGTTAAACACTGTTTTTATAGTTAAGGCTGGTGAAGTTATACCAATTGATGGAGTTGTTGTTGATGGTTGCTTTGAAGTGTGTTAAAATAACTAAGAACAAACACAGAAAAGAGGTTAGAATTCTTAATAATCTGTTTATTATGAGTGTTTAGGCTTAACCTAAATGCAAATAAAATATATATAAGTTAAACTGAAAGTATTATTCTACCTTTAATAAATAAAACTACATAAATATTATTTAACAAAGTGGAAGAGGATGAGAATGTTAGGATACTGGCATGCAAACCCGACAAGATAAAAGACAAGAGATAGGATAAAATGACAAATGAGACACACAAGAATTTACGTGTTTCACCCAATTTGGCTACGTCCACGGGCAAGTATAGAAGAATTTTACTAAGTAATGTGGGAATTACAACCTCTCTCTAACAATAGAAGAACAACTGAAATCTCTCTATTACTAGGAGAAAACACCTCACTTACTCTCTCACAAATACCTCACAACTTTGTAGGATTACTCTCTCTTCAGTCTCTTTTCTTGCTCTCTATCTTGGTGTGTCTATAATGCTTGGATGCATTGCCTATTTATAGGCAAGAGTGAGGGGACAAAAGCCATAAATTATGGAGGAATATGCCTAGCAACTCATCCTCCACTCATACTCCACCAATTATGCCAACTCATCTCCCACTCAAATCCCATCAATTATGCCAACTAATTAAATGGCTTTACATTCTCTCACTTGAAGACTTTGATGATTTAATCAAGTCTTTACACTTGATCATTTGTGATTCTTCTATCCTCTCTATACTTGCCATCTTCATGCTGCTTACATTTCTGCTAGGCCATAAGAGGATCTGCACCATATATACTTATCAGTGTAGATTGGTTTGGTCAAAGCATCTGTTGGGTTTTCCTTTGTGTGAACCTTCTGAAAATCCACACTTCCATCTTCCACCACTTCGCGAAAAAAGTGATACTGAACATCTATATGTTTTGTTCTTGAATGAAACGCTAGATTCCTTGCAATATGCAAGGCACTCTAACTATCACAATACAAAGGAATCTTCTCTTGTTTCTGCCCGAGCTCCTCCATAAGTTTCTTTATCCATATTGCTTCATTACAAGCTGCCATGTACTCAGCTTCTGTTATGGATAACGCTACAACAGTTTGAAGTTTAGAGACCCAACTTACAGCTCCTCTTGCAATTATGAACATATAGCCTGTCGCATGTCAGAATCCGCGCGGCGTCGGCTGGCGATCTTTTCGTTGTCGTTTGCTTGAATCGGTTCGTTAGGAGTCGCCACCTAGTAATTTAGTGAAGGCTACTAGGAAACCGGATGTACTAGTCTTGTTAGAGATTCGCGGGTAAGGGACTGGTTGTGGTTAGGGAAGGTATTAGCACCCCTAACGCACCCTACCTGAGGTAAGCTGCTTCATGGCTTTGACGTGTTAAAGAAGTTTTAAAAATTTTATCTTTTCATCGGGTATAAGAAATACAACTTACGTATAAGTTAATAATTCTTGACCGTGATCCAATCAAAATATTAAATTCTTCTTTAATCTTTGCAATTTTCATAAATAAAAATAAACATCCATACAACAAATACAAACACACACATACACTTTCACTATATTTTTTCTTTTCTTTTCTTTTCTTTTCTTTTGTTTTTGTTACATCCACACTACAAATAATAAAAATTCAATACTAAAAATAAAATTACATCAAACAATTTAAAATTACAAAACAGCCCCTAAAACATCCAAAGGCTTTTGGAATATGCAGGAACAGTACACGGGAACAGTGGCGGCGCGTCTTCTCCACGCGCCACCGTCACTGGCGGCGCGTGGGTGCATGCGCTGCCGCAAGAACAACCCAGCAACAGGGGTGGTCTGGATTGACTTCTTCCCCTCTTCTTTTCCTCGCCGGCGGTGAAGATCACCGTCACCTGCAACCAAAAGAAAACGCACAAGCAGTCGGTTTTAGTTATTTTTTTAGATCTGTTTTCCTCTGCTTTCCATCCTTGTCTGCTTCACTTTCTTCTTTCTCAGGTCAGTTCTTAGGGCTTCGCCGTCTTCTCCTCTGCTTCAGGTACTTGGGCAGTGGCTGGTGGAGATCTGGATTGGTCTGTGATGGCTGCGGGTCGTCGTTGCTGGTTGAAGAAGGCAGGCAGCTCTGGCAGATGAGGAAGGGACGGCAACTGTGGGCGTGCTGCTGGAGAAGGGCTATTGCTGGTGGCCGGTTTGTGGACGGCGCTGATGTGGAAGGGGAGCGTGAAGGCTCTCTGGTTTGGGAAAATCGATGGGTCGGCTGAGAAAAGGAAATGAAAGGGGAAGGCGATGGAGGGGGAAAAGGGAGGCTGATTTGTGAGGGCGAAGAGAGAATCGAGGGGTGGTACTGTCGGTGGATGTGGAGGTTCTGGTTCGGGTCTGTAGGGGATAGTCGGTGAAGGCCGGCGATGGGGCTGTTGGGGTCGGCTGTGAGAAGGACAAAATGGTTTTGGGGGCTGTGAGAGGAGAAGGGGAGCTCTGGTTTCTGTCGGGTGTGTGGCTGAGAGAAAAGGAAATGGCGTTGGGCAGCTGTGGAGAGGCAGGTTGGCTCTGGTTTCCAAAGGATCAGCGGCCAAAGGGGGAGAAGGGCCCTTTTCAAATGGCGGGGGGGGTCCTTAGCTCTCTAGTTCTGGGAGAGCAAAAGCCAAGGACCCCGGGGGACGGCGGCTGCTTCGGTGAGTGGGCAGAAAGAGTTAGGTTTTTTAGGGTTTTTTGTTGTTTAGGGTTTTTTTGTGGTTTTTTCTCTAATGTTTCAAAATTACCCCCTTTGTATGTGTTGAAGGTTACTATTTATAAGCAAAATGTTGCTTGGGCCTCAAAATTGGTTCCTCAACTTTTTTTTTTGTAAATTTTGTTTTTTTCTTATTTTTTTGGATTTTTCTTATCAACATCGTTTCGAGTGAGGAAAATCGATGATTTTTAAAAATAACGCGTTAAAAGTTGAACGCGTTCCAAATATCTTTGAAAATTTAAATTCTTTTGAGACGATGCTAAAAATTCTAAAATGATGCAAATATATTAAAAAAAAGTATATTTTTGGATTTTCGATGTTTTTCTCTATTTTTGGATTTTTCTGAAAAAATATCAAAACATGGGTCAAAAATTGAGTAGCAACATAGCCTGTAGTGGATTTTCTTTTCTCAAGGTCGCCAGTAAAATCTGAATCAACATAACCTCTAACAGTAGATTCTGATCCTCCATAACATAATGCGGCATTTGAGGTACCCTTGATGTATCTCAAGATCCTCTTTGTAGTATTTCAATGCTCTCAACCAGGATTTGCCATGTATCGACTAGCTGCTCCTATTGCTTGTACAATGTCTGGTCTTGTACATATCATGGCAAACATTAAACTTCCCACTGCTGATGCATACGGTACTCGAGACATCTCCATCCTCTTTGCTTCATTTCTAGGAGACATACTTGAGGATAATTTGAAGTTAATAGGAAGTGATGTGGAAATTAGCTTACAATCTTGCATGTTGAAGCGTCGCAAAATTTTCTTCAAATAATTCTTCTGAGAAAGCCAAATCTTCCTCTTACTTCTGTCTCGGTGAATTTGCATCCCTAGAATCTTGTTTGCTGGTCCCAATTCCTTCATATCAAACTCCCTAGCCAATTGTGCCTTTAATTCTTGGACTCAATCTTTGTTGGGGCCTATTACCAACATGTCATCCACGTACAACAACAAAATGATGAAAACATCATCTTCTTCAAACCTCTTGTAATACGTACAATGGTCTGAACTGAGTCTGTTGTACCCAAGGCTAATTATGAAGGAATCAAATCTCTTGTACCAACACCTCGGCGCCTGTTTGAGACCGTATAGAGATTTGTTCAACTTGCAAACCAAGTTCTCCTTGCCT
>Ga0325414_1002522_pt1 | contig 18608 bp, 19 predicted proteins | sample PopdelMetagenome_8_FD_206183 | JGI IMG/M metagenome (GOLD analysis project Ga0325414, IMG submission 206183) | Populus deltoides microbial communities from Bellville, Georgia, United States - Leaf-PdKOR-R3 | ecosystem: Host-associated > Plants > Phyllosphere > Phylloplane/Leaf | place: USA... | reverse complement strand
CCACCTAGTATTATGGTCACTAGGAAACCTAACTGGTCTTTCAGAGATTCTAAGGCAAGGGACTGGTTGCGTAAAGGGAAGGTTTTAGCACCCCTAGTACGCCCTACCTAAGGTAAGCTGCTTGGTATTTGATTTGCCTTATAACTGTTATGGTGTTGATGTTCTCTAATCTCATCAGTTTCCTAGGATAAGTCTGCTCTGATGAACGAAATCTAGGGTGCTTTAAAAACCTATTTTTGTCTTAGTGTTTTATACCCTCATGGCTCGCAAACCGTGAGTAAAAAAAATTTGAAATGTCCTCGATTATAATCAAGGCTTCTTTCAAGGATGTGTGCGGATTTATTATTCCTAGAAAAATTATTTTGGATATTTACCACTCCGGGTTTCTTTATCCAAATATTAACAGTGAATAAAAACAAATTATCCCCAATAATATTTTGGATATTCGTCCTTTAAGGATTTCTTTATCCAAACATTAGTGGTGAATAATAGATGAATTCCCCCAAAATAAGATTTTTATATTTTTTGGAATATTGGCCAATACCCTTTGGAGTTTTACAAACATGTTGTAAAATCCAGAAATGCAAGAAAAATGATTTTTGTTGTGTTTAAGAAATCCACGCGAAAACACATTTTTGAAACTTCAAATATTTGTTTTTTTGATAAAAAAAAACGTAAAAGCAATGTTAGGGTATTGGCCGTATGCATGAAAACAAAATATTTTTAATATTTTTATATTTTTTATGATGTCTTAACGAAAACCGGGTATTTTCATACCGGATTTGTATCTTTATAGTACAAAAATACAAACTTGCAGAAAATCACAGATTTTTTAAATACATCTTTGAAGAAAAATTTTTGAATGGGCCAGACCCGGCCCAAAAGGAAAATGGGTCGAAATCAGCCCCAAAATAAAATGGGCCTACTTTCTACAGGGGCTGGACTCAGCCCAGCAGCATGGGTTGGGCTGGGATCCAGCCCAAAACAAGTATGGACTGGTTACTGTGCACCAGCATAGTAACCGGGTTACTGTGCATATGCACAGTAAGTAACAAGTGAATTATATTTTATGAACAGTGAAATAGCATTTCACTGTTCAAGTGAATTATATTTCACTTGAACAGTGAAATGCAAGGAAATGGTGCATGCACAGCGACGAGAAAGAGACAAACCTAGTGGCAGCAACGATGTTGAAGACGATGGCGAACAATCCCTGTGATGCTGGTGGCGGTGGAGAGGCAACCGACGAGGTCTCCCGGTGGTTTTGACGGTGGTGCTGCTGGCTGAAAGATGATTGTCTCAATGGTGGCCCTTCGGTGTTGCTACGAACAGTGCAATTTCTGCAGGGAAAAGAAGAATGCTGCTGGAGGAGTAACCTATGGCCCTGCTGCTTCTTGCTCCCGGTGCAGAGAAGAAAACACGGCTACTGCTGGGGCGATGGGGAAGAGATATGGCAAAGCAGGCGACTAGGACCAGCTGCTGGTGCAGAGGCGAGACTGGTCACAGCGCTGTTGCTGAAGGTTACAGTTCAGAGGCTGAAGCTGTTAAAGCTTGCAGTGCTGTCATGTTAATTTTTGGTGTTGCTGTTGCAGCGCTGTTGCAGAGGAAATAGCCAGTGAGGAGGAAGATTGCGGGAGAGCCGTTTCTAGGGGTTGTGTTGACAGAGAGGGAAGGTCGGTTGGCTGAAGGGGAAAATGGTGGGCTGTTGATGAGAGGGAGAGGTCGGTTGGCTGAGGATGACGGTGTGCTTCCGGTGATTGCAGCGGTGGAGGCCGGCGTTGGAAGTAAAGGAAGAAATCTGCAGAAATTGGGCGAAAATGCTGGTTTTTTTTGCTGACTTTGGACCCCATTCTCCCCCCCCCCAAGGTCTTCAACAGAGATTCTATTTATAGGCGGTGTAATAGGGCCATGTCTATATTGGGGAAAATTTTCAGCCCTTGATTCGACTCGAGGAATCCAAACTGTTGGTTCAAAGTGTGCACCTCGAGCTGCCAAATTTGACAGCTCAAGGCTGTGAACTGCCCGAGGTGGCCATTTAGAGCCACTCAACGGAGCCGTTTCTAAATTTTTCGACCCGACCGGACCATTCTCCGGGATAAAGGGGTTTCAGGTGGAGATGTTGGTGCATGTTTTGTCGGATTTGAAGGCCAGACGAGCCGGAAAATGCGCCTGGAAAGCAGCCACTCGGGCAGCTTTTCGAGGAAGAAAGTGAACAGTAACAGGCGACGTGTCACCTGGTTTCCCTGCGCCGTTTTCAAATCAGTCCTCCAGTTTTCAATTTCTTCAATTTGGCCCCGGATCAAATCCAATACAGCCCCTCTGATTTACGCGCCTTTTCCAAATTGGTCCTTGGTTTCGGATTTTCTCAATTAAGTCCCTAATTGGCCATTAAACTTCAATATTTATGCAATTAAGCCCCTGATTGGACCTAATAAATTCCTAAAAATTATAATTTGGCCCCAGAACTTTAATTTCTTCTAATTAAAGCCCAAATTGACTTAAAAATCAATTTTTCTTGCAATCAAATCCTCTATAAATTGAAAAATAAAAATCCAATTAAGTCCATAAACATCCAAATTTGAGCTTTTCTCCTCAAAATTCAAATTTTCCTTCTCAACAAGGCTCTCATCCTTCAAGAATATACTGTCAAAAATCAAATCTTTGTATTTTTAACCTCCTTGACCAATTTTCCGACCATTTTCTGAGCGCTTCTACCTCCTGTTATTTTTCAAACCTCCTTTGGCTTTTTATTTTTATTTTTTGTGGGGACCCAAAAATGGGTTACAACAAGCAGAATCAACAAAACCTGGAGGTTGTTTCATGTAGACCTCCTCATCAAGAACACCATTGAGGAAGGCATTATGGATGTCAAGCTGATGAATTTTCCAACCACACGAAACTGCAATGGAGAAGACTAATCTGACGGTCGCCTGTTTGATGACCGGACTAAAGGTTTCAGAGTAATCAATACCTTCTTGCTGAGTGAAACCTCTAGCAACCAGACGCGCCTTATACCTCTCGATGCTGCCATCAGATCTGCGTTTAATCTTGTATACCCACCGACTACCAATAACATTTATGGAGGGATGAAACGACACTAAGGTCCAAGTTTTGTTTGCGCGTAAGGCCTGAATTTCCTCACGCATAGCACTATGCCACGCCTCATATCTGTTAGCATCATTAAAAGCAAGTGGCTCATGAGAGGGAGGAGAAACTACCCGGCTGAAGGAGACAGTAGAGGCTGCGGCAGTGGCTGTGGATAGCGTTGTCTTGGGTTGCCTTGGACGAAGAACCATGGGATGTTGACGAGCAGCTGGGCATGGAGAAGTGTGACCTGTACCTGGAAGAGGCTAAAGAGGATATGAGGAGAGGTCTACACAGAGCTGCAGACCAGCTGGAGAAGTAGTGGAGGGACTGGTCGGCACTGCAGACACTGGTGAGGCTGCTGCAGAACTGGGATGAGCTGATGCAGAACCGGGCTGCTCTATTGCAGCAGACCTGAGAATATGCACATCCGGTGATGGAGAACCTGTACCTGCACAATAATCATTGGAAAGACAAGCATATGGTGACAGTATGGTAGTGTGGGATGGTGATGAAGGGGTGGCAGAATCAATGGGCAAAGGGGTAGTCTGGTGGGGTGCAGTAGAGGGCAGAATTGGGTTGTGGTTGGGGCCGGTTTGGTAAGTAGTAGGCTGAAAGGATGGAGGCGGGTGCAAGGATGGAAGATAGGTAGGTGGAATGGGAGGTACCGGTGAGGATGTTACCTGTTCAGACTTCGCAAAAGGAAAGACATTTTCATGAAAACGAACATGACGGGAGACATAAATACGATCAGACTCTAAGTCAAGACAACGATAACCAAGATGGGATGAGCTATAATCTAAAAACACACAAGGAGAAGACCGAAAATCTAATTTATGAGCATGATATGGACGCAAAAAGGGAAAACAAAGACACCCAAAAGTACGTAGGAAGTTATAATCAGGAGTGCGTCGAAACAGACACTCAAATGGAGATGTATTTTGGAGAACTAGAGTAGGAATGCGGTTAATAAGGTAGACCGATGATTCAAAAGCATAGTTCCAAAATCGCAATGGGGCACTACACTGGCCTAAAAGGGTTAGGCCAGTTTCGACAATATGTCGATGACGACGTTCAACAGTGCCATTTTGTTCATGAGTATGAGGACAAATTAACCGATGATGAATACCAATGGTCTGAAAAAATTTATTTAATTTATGATATTCACCGCCCCAATCAGTTTGAGCAGATTTAATTTTAAGAGAAAACTGACGCTCAACAAGTGTTTGAAAACGTTGAAAAGTGGAAAAAACATCAGATTTCGCAACAAGCGGATAATACCATATATGTTTGGTATGCGCATCGATAAAAATAACAAAATAGCGGAAGCCATCAGAAGAAAACATAGGGGCAGGACCCCAAACATCACTAAAAATTAATTCAAGTTGGGCAGAAGTTTTGTGACCCGTAGGTCGTAATGACAAACGGGACGACTTTCCTAAAGGACAAGCTTGACACTGAGTAAGAGAACATCTAGAAGTACATACGATTTTATTGCCGGAAACTAACAAATTGAAAATGCAAGGGGTTGGATGACCCAAACGACGATGCCCAGCACTGGAATTGCGCCTGGTTTGCTGCCAGTGGTTTGGTCGCCAATCTGCAGCAGATTGGCCCCTGTTCTGGGGAGTGGAACGGTTGTTGTGGGGACGTCAATTACCTCTAGAGCGACCCCTGTTGTGGCTGAAGTTGGGGCTGTGATGAGACATAGCATGGTGTGTAGAAAACTGTGGTGTTGGCAGCAGACGTGGCTGCTGCGGCTGAGAAGAAGAAGACAGCAAAGAAGGAGCGGCAGCCATGGAATGGAAAGAGTTCTTGTGCAGAAATTCATGGGTAAGAAGGTGGCCGTGAAGATCAGCATAGGATAGCGGTTCTGCCTTGGTTATGAGACTCGTTACCAAGTCTTTGAACTCACCACAAAGGCCATGAAACACATAAAGATTGAAATCTTTAAGAGACATGGGGCGACCAGCAGCAGCCAATTCGTCAAATAACGATTTGGCTTGCTGCATGTATAGACTAACCGATGAGTCACCTTGCCGAAGGTCTTGAAAGGAGCCATGGAGTTGCATGATGCGAGAATTAGACGGAGAGGCAAGCGCTTTCTCAAGAGTGCGCCAAACACAATGCGAAGTAGAACAATCTACCACGAGATGCAACACATCCACGGAGAGAGAGGAGAGCAAAGCACTCAAAATAAGTTGATCCTATTGCTTCCAACGAAGAAAAGAAGGGCTGATGAAGGAGGAAGAACCAGCAGAGCTGTCAAAAATATGAGATGGAGGACACGGCACGGAACCGTCAACAAAGTGAAAAACACCTTTACCAAGGAGATATGGCTTCATCTGCATTCTCCAATAGAGATAATTTGTGTTCATAAGTTTTAGCGAAACAACTTGGTGAGTGTTTGCTAAAGGAACAATAGTTGTAGCGTGAGTTCCCATGAAAGGTAAAGGAACGACAGGGACTTGGGAGGAAGAATCAGAGACAAGCTCTGCAGGTGGAGGCTGCTGTGGGGAAGAAAGGGCGCCAGCGGTAGCAGCTTGGGGAGGGCTGGCCGGCTGTGCTGCACTACCTGTGGAGAGGGAGAAGTCGACGACAGCAGTAGAATCCATGTAGAGAAAGTAAAGAGAGGGCCGGCTGCAAAGGAAGGAAGGGAGAAAAGAGTTCTGACGGCAGAAGGCTTTGATACCAAGTTGAGAATAATTGGGAGGCTTAACCTAATGGTTAGCCAACCCTTTCTATATATATAGGTAGGGCAATATACAATAGCAATGGTGGAGGTTACCACACAAGAGTATGTCTACAATATTTCCTATATAAGTACATTCTATAATAAATTTGATAACTGAGTTTTGATTTCATTAAAAAAAAATGGATTTTCAAGTAATATTTGCTAAAACCTTAAATGACCATAAATTATCTAATAAGATACTTTGAACTCTTGAAAACAAAAAAATTACAATTTTCACTGGATTTATATGTTGCAGAAAACCTAGCACTAACCAGATATGCTACATATTATAAGACTCAATCAAGTAAAAAGAAGATGCATCCTTGCCATTAACCCAATTAGTTAATTTATTTAGTTTCTTCGTTTTATGTAAATTTCAGCTACTTTATTCCTGCGATCATACTCCCTTCTCTCAGATTTATATGTTGACAAATTACTTTTATTGCCTTGCTTGATCATACCATAAATTAATTTATGTTGACCTTGGGGTGGCCTTCGTCAGATTGCATGACACGTTAAGGGTTTTTTCCGCATGTCATTTCCCTTTTGTTTCCAAGCCACTTAATCTTTGCCCAGGCCTTTATTTCTTAATGTTTCTTCTTTGATATCTAATTATCTTTCAGTTATAGATTTTCCCTGTTCCCATGTTTACCTTCGCTTCCCTGTCCATAACCTCCAAGTAACATGGCAGTGTAGAAATAAATGATAAGTACTTTCACCCTCAACATTACAGAAAGGACACTGGGCATCTTCCCATCTAAGAACTCATCTGCAAGCAAGGAAACCCCGAGTGCTGAGACTACCATGAAGTAGTAACCAAATGAAGACATCAATCTTCAGAGGTGCATGACTCTTCCATAGGATATTAGGAAAAGAATGCTCTCCTGGAAACAAAATACAATAAAAAAAAAAAATTGGTGCCTAATTTTCTTGAATATACACCCGAGGTGTCATGCTTCCACAATTGTATATCATCGCCGCCATGTAAAATAAAATGCCTCTCAACTTCAGCAATTAAATGGTGGAAAAAACAAGAACAGAACAGAGGAGGAGTTATTAGTTACACTATTTTGATGGTACTCTCACACCTTTCATTATCAAATCCATACAATATATATTGACATTATAAAATGTTTTTTACAATTTTCAAATTACTTAGTATTTTTGTTATTGATGGTTATTCATTGTACTAACTTCAATATATTTAATCTTGGTAAACAAGTTTAATAATTAACATTAAAGACTTGCACATGTTTGATTCTCTGTTCATCAGGTCACGACTCCAGCTAAGATTAAAACAGTTATTAGTTGGACAAAATACCGCATAAACTATTGCTAGCTTTTGAGTTGAGAGACTGTAAAGTCTTGGAAATTGGGACTTCAATGGAGTAATGCCACACCAACACAATCCTCCCAAAACCTGGTTGCCCGCCCATTACCAGGTTTGAAACAAACGCTGGAATTGAGAGTTGCACTTAATCTTGCCGAGGAAAATGAACTCTGAATAGCACGCCACGTAGGGGATAGATGGTAGTTAAAGGATGGAAGGCCATTTGTTAAATAGTGGTCTATATTTATTCAAAATAATCTCCTTCCACCCGCCGACATTTCCACTATCAAGGTGCCAAATACACTGGAACATCAAAGCCAAGTTTTTCCCTTGTAGAGAACCGTGCCCCAATCCTTCATGATCTTTCAGAAATTGTCTTAATAATGCCTTGTGGCATTAGAAAAACAAACATATAAAAAAGTGGCAAAGAGCTAAAAACAGACTTGATCAAGCAGATTCTCCCCGCCATACTCAGCAGAGATCCTTTCCATGATCCTAGTTTGCCCTGAATAGATGTTAACACTGGCTTCCAGGTCGATAATCTGCTAGGATTCGCACCCAAAAGCAAGCCTATGAACATAACAGGAAAATGATCATTACAACAGAAAATACCCCTAGCAATCCTTGAAGTGAAGTTCTCATCTAGATTAATGTCAATCAGAGAGCTCTCGTAAAAATTAACTTTAAGCCCTGAAATAATTTCATACCAGCGTAGAATCCTTTTGACATGTTGAAGGGATTCATAGTCAGTAGGAGAGAAAATCAGAGTATCATCTGCATTTTGCAGATGAGTGATGAAACCATGATCAATCTCTAATCCATTAAAGTATCCGATTGAGGAGGCTCTGTTAAAAAAAACTGTCAGACCTTCCACTGCAATGTCGAACAGGAATGGAGAAAGAGGATCGCCCCACCTCAACCCCCTCTGTAAACTGAATTCATTGGTAGGAGACCCATTGATAAGGACAACCATCTTGGAAGTGGAAAGACACTCGTAAATTAAACCCCTCCCTTTTTTTAATCTCCTCATGTTTGACCAATCCATACTAATCATTCTACAAGTACTGACACTTTATTCTCCGGTATACTTGAAGCTTCATTCTCCTCTACGGTCCCTCAAGCTTCATTTGAGATTGTGGATCTATCTTTACGTCAATCCATACACATTCATAAGCCTACAAAGTTACCAGATTTTGCTTATTCTTGTTATTCTTCATTATTTACTTCCTTTTTAGCTTCTATTTATTGTCTCTCTGAGCCCTTTTTCTATAAAGAGGCAATTCTTGATCCTCTTTGGCAGTAAGCTATGGATGAGGAACTGTCTGCTTTGCATAAGACAAATACTTGAGATTTGGTTCCTCTACCTCCTAGTAAGAGTGTTGTTAGTTGTCGTTGGTGTTTAAGATCAAGACCAATTGTAATTGGTCTATTAAGTGATACAAAGCTAGGTTGGTTGCAAAAAAATACTCTCAACAGTATAGTATGAATTATGAGGAGACATTTGCCCTTGTTGCAAAAATAATTAATATTCATACTTTTATTGTTGTAGCTTCAGTTCGTTAGTGGTATATCTCCCAACTTGATGTTAAAAATGCCTTCTTGAATGAAGATTTTCAAGAAGAAGTTTATATAACACCCATCTTGGTGATTCACATGACTCTGGGTATGTATGTAAGCTTAAAAAAATGTTATATGGTCTCAAACAAGCACCTCGTGCTTGGTTGGAGAAATTTTTTGTTATGATCTCTTCTCTTGAATTTATTTCTAGTAGTCACGATTCTACTTTTTTTGTTAAGTGCACTAATGCATGTCATATCATTATGATGACATGATTATTACTAGTGATAACATTGATGGTAATTTAATTTTGAAGACAAAGTTAGCTAGATAATTTGAAATAAAGGATTTGGTTTATCTATGATATTTCCTGTGTATTGAGATAGCCTACTCACCTAGAGGTTACCTTCTTTCTCAATAGAAATATATTGCACATATTCTTGAGCAGGTTAGACTTACTAATAAAAAGATTGAAGATACTTCCATTGAGGTTAACGCAAGGTTTTTTTTCTTCTAATGGTTTACCTTTATCAGATCCTACTTTATATCGTACTATTGTTAAATAATTATTTTTAAAGATATTGATTAATATCTCAAAGGCTATAAGTATGCACTCACCACAAGGCATTTTGAATCCATAAATTTCAATTTTTTTGTATTTACTTTTTTTCTTTTTTTGTTTATGTGGGGCTTAAAATTGTGTAACAACAATGGTAACAAACCCATTAAAAACTAATCGTTCAGTGAAGATTTTTAAGCTCATTCCATTTTATTAACTTCACGAGATAGATTACAAAGAGAGGGAGAGTGATAAAACCAACAATCCTTATCGCACGTATCCGACATCGCGGCGATCGAGTCCTCTCAAATCCTAATGTTGGTATCCTGGAAAACTGGGGAGACAAGAATTGCTTGTCTTTTATCTTTGTATCGACATAAAGGGAGTCGTCACCTAATATTTTGGTCACTAGGAACCCTAACTGGTCTCAGAGATCAGGTACGGGGACTGGTTGCGTAAAGGGAAGATATTAGCACCCCAAATACACCTTACTAGGTAAGCTGTTTTGTTTAATTGTCTAATATATTGTAAGGTATTGTCATGCCTTTCTTTTTGTTGGTTTGTTTATGGTTCGAGAAAAGCTCTCCTTGGTGAGGAAATTCTTATCTTGTAGTGTAAAACCGAACCATTCTAATCATTATAAAAAAAATAATTTTTATTTAATATTAGGAATACATCTTACGTGTAAGTTCGTAATCCTAGATATTAAAAAGAAAAACATTAAAAAATAAATACAAATAACGATGTGTTGAAGCAATAATCAAAACCAAAAATAAATTTTTACATGTAAACCACACTGACATATGAAAGCAAAATTAACATATTAAAAAAAAGAAATTGATATATAAAAGCATATCTAACATAAAAAATGGAATTACTGGTTCCTAAAAAAGAAAATTACACTGAATCAAAGTTGGGTATATGCTCTTCAAAGAACTCAATTTGGCTATAAAGACCGTGTCTAATTGTATATTGGACTTGGTGATAGTAAGGTACACGTGAGAAAAAATTGATAATTTTGGTGGCTCTGCTAAAAACAAAACATAAAAAAATCCAAGCATAATCGAAACAAACAAACCCATAAAATATATCCAATTAATTAGAAAAAAACAACATTCACTATAACAAGAAATAAAAAATGGTAAAACTAGTAGATCTGAAAAAAATAGCAGAATTATATATATGTATTCATTAAATTCTTAACAAACATAAAAAAAAAATTACTAATTACCTTGTTGTTTCGATGAATTAATTGGCAGCAGCTTTGCTTTAACTTTTATGCTTTGTATTGTTAATTTTTTCGGCTAGGTTTGCAGAGAAGAAAGAGAGAGAAACAGTAAAGGAAAGGAATTAAATTGAAAAGCTTTTGTTTTCCACTTGCATAGAGATACACGGATATTTAGCCTATTAAAGTCAAACATAACTAATAAAATAATAATTTAGTATTAAAAAGCCTATTATTTGTTATATTTAAAAAAAAAATTTTGTAGGGGCCCGGGCCCTTGCTGGCCTCCCCTTGGTTCCGCCGCTGCTTGTGGGGCATGGAATCCTTGCAAAGTATGAATTTGAATTCTTCAATGAATCCAAACCACATTAGAAACCCTTATAGCCCAAGCTCATACACGAGTGTAGGGCCTAAGTAAGTCATATTTAATCTTCCTTTGTTGTCTAAAATTAACCCATTTTAAGTTTGGACTGATTAGGCCAAAAATAGCCAAGAAAGAATACTTTGTCGATGAATCTGCCAAACCAATAACAGAACCTTCGACCAATTTAAATAATATGTTTTCAAATTCTGATTCACCTGAAATTTTAAAACAGTATGTCTCGTGTGTATAATAACTCCTTGTAAAATTTCAGGTTGATCTAATGTATATTTTGAGAGATATTTCTGATCTTGCAAAAACTAGTCAAAATTTAGACCTAACTTAGTTCACATCAAATACATTGTGGACCAGATCAATTTTCTTAAAATGCTTTAAAAAAAAGAAAGAGTAGAATCTTCTAACATATTCTCTAGTAGAAAAGAAATTAAACCATGTAGAGGTTAGCCTAAAATGACCTAATTGACTTGGTGAATCCAAAGACAATTAGAAAAAACAACAACAAAAATAGATGCTCACAAAATCAAGCACTAACAAAATGACAAAATATTTATTTGAGACCATGAGAACTCCATAAAATGTAAAACAAAACAAATCATGAAGACCAATTTATAATAAACAAATTTTTAAAGGATGAAAATGAAAAAAAAATCAATAAATATTTTTTAAAAAAATCTAAAATTAAAGGATAAAATTGAGAAAAGAAAACAAACAAACGAACAAAGTAAAAAAAAAGTCTCAGGAACGTGGCCCTAGGCCTCAATTAAAAAATTAATTTTTAAATGACTAACAACATGTCGTTTAACCAATCTCTTAAAAAACAAAACATAGAAAGTGATGTGTCGCCTTATTAGATAGATAATGCATTGCCTGCTCTACCCAAATTCTAGTGACCAAAGGGTCATTGGAAACTCATTTTCAATCAAAACACTAACCTAATAAAATACTCTAGTGACCTTAATAAACTCGTTTATACCTTTAAAAACCCAAAAAATAGTCTAAAAATAAAAAATCAATCCTAAAACCAAAATCTTCTTAAGGTCAGATCTATTTTCTTACCAATATTTCAAGGTGAAATAACATCCAAGTAAAACTACCCTTATTGAATGAAATCCGTTGACATCAGGATCAACCATTTTGGCAAAAAAAATTGGAGTCAACCAATATTTTCTTTTTATACCACTAGAATCTTATTACTTTCTCTTTCTTCTCAAACCATGGACTGGAAAATAAAAGAAATGAAGTTTTTGATCAAAAGTGAATTTTTGAAAAACCAAAGTGACTGAAAACATGTTAGTTACAAATTAAAAGAACCAAAATTAATGTTTGGAGTCGGTTGCAAAATGGTCATCTAGTTTCTTCATGCTTTTCAGTTTAGTCCTCTGTCTTTTAATTTTGTCCTTACTTAACAAATTAGAAGCAATTGGGAATTCAGCCACTAAGGATCCAATTGAGGAAAAAAATTTAAGGACTAAAATAACCAAAAAAAAAACCACTGCACCAATTGAAAATGTAAAGGCATGAGCTATTTTAGTTTCTTTTGTAATTTAACGAGTTTTAAAAAGAATGGTAGCTAGGAAACCTAAGCAACATTTTGTGTCAATAGCTTCGTTTTTTTTTTTTTTTTTGGCATAGATGGCTTCTTTGAGTAAGGAAAATGAGTTTTAAAATGAATAGTGTTAAGAAAATAGGAGATCGAGAAAGTCAAGGAAACAATGAAGGAAGAAAATAAAGTCAGTTATTTACTAAATAATATGCAATACATATACATCAATCCTAAATTATACAGTCTTCTCATGAGTCATGAGTTTCTTAACAACGACTCGACCAAACGGGCATTTCTTCCTACACCATCTCTGCTAGAGGTGCAACCTAGAGTCGACATAAAACCAACAGCAACATCAATCCTCCATCGAAAGGACCTCTTCTTTCAGCTACCGTGGGCGTGGCCGGGGTGGTTGAAGTCATGGAAGAGGAAACTGTTGCTATCAAAAGACTACAGCACAGCCGAAGTTATACTCGTGATAATAAAGGTGTAGATTATCCCACTGATAATCAAATTCGCTGTCAATTCTGCAATTTCTATAATCACACAACAGCTAGTGCGCAGAAGGAGCTTGTATAATCCAGCAATTTGATCATATCAAGATGCTGCGACCTCACACCATATTACTCTGAATATCACTAACCTAAACCCATTCGGATCCATATAAGGGATATGACAGCCTTAATTTCTTGTTAGAAATGATAAGATAATTAAAATTAAAAAAGTTCAAGCTTAAGTACACATATTTGAAAGGAATACTTTTATTCTTTACGATAAGAGTTATTCTTAGACTAGCTTGCATGTTAGATAACGCTCGGGAGGACTTCTAATGTTGTGGGGTAACTCAAAATTCAATGTTAATTCAGAAGAGGTTGGTGTGGGTTGGATTGTTTTATATGGGTTAAATATGATTTCTGGTTTTGAATTTGCTGTTGTTGGTCTCTATGCTCCAAACATAGTGCATCATAGAAAGAAATTGTGTATGGATCTTATTACTCTGAAGTTTGCTTTTGATGTTCCTTTGTTTCTTATGGGAGATTTCTATGAAACCCTTTTACCAGAGGAAAGAAGCATTGGTTATATCAATCATGTGGAATGCAGGGATTTAAAAAAATTCCTAGCCATATGCAATCTGATGGAATATCCGTTGTCAGGTCACCGGTTCACATGGTTTAGAGGAGGATCAATGAACCGTATTGATCGGTCATTCTCGTCTCCTGACTGTCATCTTCAGTTCAACGATCTGATGTCGAGGCGTCTTCCAGACCATAGACAACTGCTTCTGGGATATCAAGAGCAGATTAAAGGATGGAAACCATTTCGGTTCCTTGACTGTTGGTTAACCCACCCTCAGTTTATGCCGCAGATTGAAAGTAGGTGGGACAGTGATTGCAAACAGTTCCCAGGTAGATACAACTTATTGAAAAGTTATACTACATGGCCAAGCACTTGAGGATTTGGAATAGGGAACACTACGGAAATCAGGACAGTAGGTTGGGGGTGCTAGATGGAAAAATTGAAGATTTTGAAAGTATCCAAGAAAGTCGAGTACTGACTTCTGAAGAAGCAAATAGCTTGGGAGACTTAAGCAGAGAGCGGTGGATGGTTAACCAAAATCTAGGCAAACTGGTGTAAACTCGGTGATCGAACCACAAAAATTTTCCATTTCGTGGCTAATGTCAGAAAAAGCCGAAACCGTCTCAATACCATCCCTTATCATGGTAACTCTTACAGCACTTTCACGGAAATTAAAGGGGCGGCTACTGGGTACTATTCTCAATTGTTCACGAATCATACGACAACAAGGCCACTAATGGGGCCGGAGGGTTTTCAGAGGCTTAGTCCGGATAAAGCGGCAATGTTGGAAAGGGGGGTAGCTATGGAGTGTTGAAAGCTAAGCTGATTACTTGTGGCTGAAGCCTTGGAAGAAGACTACGTAGACTGTAGCAAGAAGAATGAAGAAATGGAAGAAATTATGTTAAATCGGTTAAGGAGGCAGTTAAAACCGTTGTAGTAGTTATAGTTGTTTTTACTGTTACAAACCAGTTACAAACCGTTTCTTACATGTGTAAGAATCGTGACCCTCCATTATTATATGGATGAGATGATTTGGATTCCTAAAATAATGGAATCAGTTACATGCAACGTGTATAAAAGCAGAGTTTGCTGCATTAATGAAATACAGAAAAACTATAAGAATTTCTTCTCAATCTTCTCTGCAAACTTAAATACAATTTTCTTCTCAATACCTCCAGAAAACAAACATGGAGGAGCTTAAAGCAGCAGTGTGGGATTGTGATGGCTCTAAATTACGGGGGCCAGATGGTTTCAATTTTAAGTTTTATAAAAAGGTATGGGAGTTGATTTGTCAGGAATTGTTTGAGTAAGTTACGGAGTTTTTTTGAACGGGAAGATTGCCAAAAGGAGTTAACCATGCGTATATGGTTTTGATTCCAAAAGTAAAGTATATACAAGATATATAGTGCCAAAGATCCTCTCAAATAGACTCAAGCTAGTTATCCAGGAATTGATCAGCGACAATCAAACAACATTTATTGCAGGTCGTCAGATTATGGATGGCTTCTTGATTGCTATAGAGATAGTGCATGATTTACAAGCTAATGGCAAGACAGGTATGATCTTCAAAGTAGACTTCCATAAGGCATTTGACACTGTGTTATGGGATTATCTGGTGATGGGTTGTATGGACTTTGGGGAAAAATGGAGAAGATTGATTCATGAATGTCTCTGTACAACGAAGTTATCAATTCTAGTAAATGGTTCTCTATCAGTAGAATTCCAAATTAGCAAAGGGATCCGCTTGGGTGATCAATTATCTCCTTTCTTTTCAACATAGCTACAGAGGGATTGTCAATCTTATTTGAAAGAGAATCGATCTGTAGTCTATTCAGGGGTATCCGATTAAAGAATATGGATTCTTCAGTCATATGCGGTATGCAGATGATACTTTAGTGTTTATGTCAGCTAATCTTCAATCATTGCTTAGGTGAAGAGAATTCTTCGCTGGTTTGAGTTATGTTCATGATTAAAAATCATACTTTCTGTGCAGGTTTAGCCAACGCAACTTTCATGAATCATTACCTTTTTCTTATCTAGGTATGCCCTTAGGAGCTAATCCCAGGCAAATCTCTACTTGAAAGGTTGTCATTAACAAATTCATGATAAGTTTTCCTCATGGATACTTAGTATGGCAGGAAGAATATGCTATATTATGAGTGTTCTAAACTCATTGCCCGTTTACTTTTTGTCAGTATTCTTAATGCCTAAAGGGGTATGCGGGCTTCTGGGATCCATTCAAATGAGATTCCTCTGGGCAGGGGTTGCTAAACAAAGAAAGATTTGTAAGGTCTAATAGTGCACAGTTATCAGAGAAAAGACTTGTGGGAGGTTTAAGTATCGAATCCTTACTCGAAATGCATAAAGCTATGTTATTCAAATTGCTTTGGTGACTAAGCACAAAATGTTAAGGTAAATGGAGAGATTTAATTTGAAAAAGCACCTCCCAAGTTTCGAGAATGGTCTTCCTTATTTCAACAAGAAAATATCATGTATTTGAGAGGTAATAATGAAAACAATAAATCCATCAAGAATTTATGCATAAGCTTTAAGAAATAGCACTAGATTTATAGTCCAGAATGACGAGTCTGTTAACTTTTGGAATGATATGTGGCTGGGAGATTCATTGCTGAAAAATAGATATATGAGACAGTATAGAATGTCTATTGGTAAGCTAATGACAAATTTGAACATGGTTTCATGGTATAATGGTAAATTTCAAAGGAAAGTGTGGAATCTTTTATTTTTTAGTGTTGCTTGGAGTATTTGGCTAATGAGGAATAATCTATTTTTCAAAGTGATAAGGAGTAATAAATTTCATATCCATTAGCAGTTGTGAGAAGTAACATTGTGATTATAATCTATTTATATTCAAGTACTTATTTATCATTATTTTATATTTATGCTATTGATTTCTTTTCATGCGGATTGAATTGTTTTGAGATGGTATATATGTTTTCTTGTTTTCTTCAATCTGTAATTGTTGTTAGGGACGAGAATAACAAGCAAAAAAATTAACTTGATTGCTTCAACTTTCACTTTAATTTGTTAGAATGAAATAAGCTAAGTTAAATTGTTCAGGCTTTTGAATGGTTTCTTAGAATAAATTTGACAGACTTTGCTCTAAAGGCTACTGTTGAGTAAATAAGAATTGCTTTTTAATATTAAATTTGATTGATAGTAAGAAATTAATTAGAAAGTTTTGTCTAATTAATTTACTCATAATATCCTTGATCTTCCTTAACTTTAAGGGATATCAAATTTATTTGCTTGACTTGTAAGGATATTTATTTTATTTTGATGATCAATAAATTTATAAGAATAAATGTTTAGACATTGGAACTGAGTTAATAACATATCGATTTATCATTTTTATTTTCAGAATTTTTTTTCTTTAATTTTCTTAACTCAAATCACCCCCTGTTCTTTTTTATCTTGATATCTTGTAGGAAGATTAAATAAAATTTCTCTTGGGTTTCATCTGGTCTTCATAATCATACTACAAAATAATTTTATTTATGATAGTAAAATTAGCATTATATTTTGATGGTTCCAACTACACCACAGGGAAATTGAAACAGACTGCAAAGTATGTTTTACTCTAACATTGCACTGATTGTTGGCTGAGTTTAAAAGTTTTGACTCAAATTTGAGCTACAACCTTATAAGAAATTCAAACGATATCCGAAGGTGGACGAACACCAATAGTCGATGGATTAGAGTCATATAGATTGACAGTGTTTAGATTTTTAGTGGCTGGCCATTTAATTATTTAAATTTTTTTATGTTTTATTTTCAACTTTTAATTTGTTTTTACCAATCTCTAGGTTTTGTAACAAATAACTTCTTGTTCTTTTGCTTTGGTCATCGTCTAAATAGTTATTTTAATATATTCCTTGATTATCATAAAATAAGATAGATAGTAAAGATATAGTCAAAAATAAATTATGCTATCTTTTAACCGAGTATATTTTTTTAATATTAGTGAAATTTGTCCAAATGTATCAATCTTTTCCTTTGAAGAATTAAAAGATAACATATGGCACTATCCAAGGGTACCATATATTCCTTGATTGTTGGCATGAGGTTTTTTTTTTATTGCTCATATGAATTTCGCAAATCATTTCTTTGATGAAACTTTATATTCATTTGTTTTGAGTGCGCATCAGATAAATCCCTAACTAATTTTGAGTAAATTGCAATAGACTCGAAAAAATTTATGTTCTTATTCTGATTGCAATATTCTAATATTGATAACATCAGCACGGAAGCAAAGCAAAACAACCTTGGAGTTGGAAAAAACTCATGTATCATGGTGCTATACATGGACAAGGATTAAAACATTGGTGTGCAAGCAGAGCAGCAGTGTCAGTCACAAATCAGAAGCATCAATATGGTGGAGGCGGCGGTGCCCGAGGAGGAGGAGGGCTGAAATGAAGAGGAGGATTGACCCTGGGAGGTGGTGGCGATGGTATTCGCCTTCTCCATACCCTGAACTTGTAGTTAGGAAAATCATTTGAAGAAATTGCATCAGAAGAAGACCTGGATGGAGCTTCCCATTCAAAAGCCCTGCAGATGTAGCTACTATGAGATGATAGTAGCAGAAAATGGATCAAAAAGAAACAAAGTAAAGATGAAATGGCACCCATCTTTGGTTGTTGTAGGAACACAAGTAAGATGTGCCCATTTATATTAGTAACCGGTTTATGAAGACTTTCCATACAGGATACAAAGTGAACTTGTCGGAATATATTAGTGTGTACTTGTTTGGTTTTATTCGAAAAGTCTACACTCATGCAATTTGATTGTATCCTGTGCAAGAGTTTTGTTTAGCATTTTCCGGCCGGTCTTTTTTTTATTTTGTTTTATTTCAATAAAACGCGTTTTAGGTCCTCCTACTACAATTTGATACCTCATAGACGGACTTCTATTATTTATTAAGGGGTCTACACATTGCCTAGCTCTCTTTTTCTTGCATCCTCACGGCACACATCCAAGACAAATCCAGCACCTAGAATTTTTAGGCTTCTTAAGTCAGCGGAAAGAGTACAGATTTTTCCTAGAAAACCTTTCATTTTGGATAAGTATGGGCTGATTTTTTCGTGGGGGGTTCTAGT